>ERZ1034865.911-NODE-911-length-15200-cov-45.388049_pt1 | contig 15200 bp, 35 predicted proteins | sample MGYA00520632_ERZ1034865 | MGnify/ENA primary metagenome ERZ1034865 (study PRJEB33766, sample SAMN09781738) | gut metagenome | biome: gut microbiome | host: Homo sapiens | place: Madagascar | study: EMG produced TPA metagenomics assembly of the PRJNA485056 data...
ACGCCCAACGACCTCCTGGGGTGGTAGCGCGGGCGAGTGCGCGTCACGTGCGGCAGATGAGGCAGATGCGGGGAGGGCGGCTTCGGCACTGCGACGCCTGGCTGCCCTCCGAGGGACTTTTCTCTCCATGGCACGGGTCATAGCGGATCACTCCGTCCGCTCGCCGTCCGGCCTCGCAGAGCCGGCTTATCGGCGGTGACTTTGCGCAGTCCACGCGCTTCCGGCTCACCGCCCGAATGGAGACCAGGTGCCCAAAAGTTTGGTCAACGTGACCACCTCCCATGAGTTGAGCGTGTCTGTGGGAGAGCTCGCGAGCACCTGATGCCGATTCTACCGCACGTGATGCGCATTCGCATGAACTAGACAGACAAGAGACGCGGCGCGCATGCCACGGTGGCGGCTGGAAAAGCCGATGGGCGCAACTCCTCTCCGCGCCCGCGGTGCCCCCAACAGCCGCCGCCATGGCGTGCACGCCGACGCGAGCGTGCCACGCTGCCAGCTTCGCCGAGCGGAGGAATCGGCTGGGGAGCTGGTGGCATGGCGCGCTCGTGGAACGGCCCGGATGCGTCCGGGGCACAACCGAGGGCGGCTTCCCGACGGTCAGGGGGAGCCGCCCGACAACCCCCACGTAGCTCAGAGGAAAGAGCGGCCGCCTCCTAAGCGGCAGGTCGCAGGTTCGAGTCCTGCCGCGGGGACCATTTCATGCGACAGAAGGCCGATTTTCGTGGGAAGCCCGCAAAAAACGGCCCCTTGTTTACAGAAAACGCCATTCCTCATCAATTTGAGCCACTGCACCGGTGGCAGCTGTCGGCGCGATTCCAGCCCATGGGGCTGGCGTGCATGCACGCGCCGAGACCCCCTCAGCTGCCATCGGTGCCGTGGCTTCGCGGCAAGAGAAAAGCCACCCCGTCCGCCAAGACATGGGAGTGGCTTCCGACCAAAGGAGGTCAGCAATGACTTTAGCAGAAAGGGCCTTCGACATGGCAGGCCGCGCGCTGCGCTTCGTGCTCTTCGAGTGGGAGCCGCAGCTGTGGCAGCTGCTCGCCATCTTCGCCCTCGCCCTTGCGGCCGTCGGCCACTGGGACGTGATGTAGGTGAATGTGACCACAGCCGAGAGGAGCGGCAGATGAAGCTCGATGACCTCAGTGCCGAGCAGCGGATGGCGGCGCGCTTCATAGCCGACATGTTCCGCGAGTGGAAGGCCCAGCAGCAGGGTGACGCGACGGACGGCGATGACGACGGGAAGGAGCGCGCGGGAGCATGAGCGAGATCACCAACATGGCCAACGGCGTCCCCGTCCCCTGGGTTAGCGCGCGGATGCTCGTCAGCGCCGGGGAGTTCGTCGACAGGGCGGCAACGGAAGGGGAGCAGGAGTGAGCGGCGGAAGCTACGGGACGTGGGAGCGAGAGTGCTTCGGCGATCCCGACCAGAGGGACGGCGGCACGTGCGGCGAGTGCGCGTACTGCCTGCAAGACACCGGCAGCAGCTGCTTCGCGTTCGCGGGCACGCTCAGGCCCGCGCTCGAGGGCTGCTGCGGGATATGCACGTGGCACGCCGACATGCCCGCCGTGGTGTGGCTGGACGACGATGCCCAGGCGTGCTGCAACCAGATGGGATTCGAGAGAAGGGCAGACAAGTGACTGAGCAGAACGACGACCTCGCGAAGCTCGCGCTCGCCGAGGCGATCATAAAGGCCGCGCGGGATATGACCAACCCGAGGGGCGGGGCGCACGGCGCGCCGAACCTGCGCACGGAGTGCGACGACCGCCTGCGCCAGATGTACGAGGAGAGCGGCACCGACCGCCAGCGCGTCTTGGTGAACGGCGAGCAGGTGGGAACGCTCAGCGCCCGCGTCTCCAAGCCAGTGCAGGTGAACCAGCTGGACGTGCTCGACTTCGACGCGCTCAGGGCGTGGCTCAAGGGCGAGGACGGCGAGGACTACCTCGACCAGATCGTAGCCAAGGCCGTGCCCGACCTCATGGAGCTGTGCATGGCCGACGGCGTGGTGCCAGATGGCTGCGCGATGGTGGGCCACATGGAGCCGTCGCACTGGTTAGGCACGACTCTGCGCGTTGACAAGAACAAGGTGGCCAACGCTCTCGGGCCGCAGCTGCCGCAGGCCGTCGCGGGCTTCCTCGCGGGTGACTAGCGTGGACTACCTGTCACTGTTCAGCGGCATAGAGGCGGCGAGCGTGGCGTGGTCCCCGCTCGGGTGGCTCCCCCTCGCGTTCGCCGAGGTGGACGCCTTCCCGAGCGCAGTGCTCAAGGCGAGGTTCCCGTCCGTCCCCAACCTCGGGGACGTGACCAAGGTCAACTGGAGGGGATTTGTCAGAGACTTCGGAAGGCCAGACGTGCTTGTGGGCGGAAGCCCCTGCCAGTCCTTCTCGATCGCCGGAACAAGGACCGGCCTCGGGGGGGCGTCCGGCCTCATGTGGGAGTACGTTCGGGCGGTTCGCGAGGTCAGGCCTCGCTGGCTTCTTTGGGAGAACGTCCCGGGAGCGCTCTCAAGCACGCATGGGGAGGATTTCGGATGCCTGCTCAGGAGCCTGGATGCGCTCGGGTACGGTCTGGCATGGAGGGTACTTGACGCGCAGTTCTTCGGCGTGGCCCAGCGGCGCGAGCGTGTCTTTCTTGTCGGACGTCTTGGAGACCCGGGAGGTCCCTGCCAGGTACTTTTTGAGCCCGACTGCCTGCAATGGGATCCTCCGCAGGGCAGAGAGAAGAGGAAGGAGCTTGCCGCCTCAGCTGGACGCGGCCCTGCGTGCGCAGGCTTCAAGTGCTCCGCAGGGAGCGGAGCAAAAGGGGTAGGACACGAGGTCGAGGCTAGCAACACGCTCACGGCTGACTGGCACGCCCCCGCCGTCTACCCGATAAACGAGCAGGTCGCGACGAGGTGCAACAGGCTTGGCCGTGGCACCGGCCTCGGCATCGGCGATGACGGGGACCCAGGGTACACGCTTCTCGCCAACCACCCGCACATGGTGTGCATGACAGACACGCAGGCCAACTCGTCCGTGAGCACCGACGGCGCGTGTGGCACGCTGTCCTGCCACAGCCGCAATGACCCGCCCGCGGTGCTCGTGTCATACGCGGTTCGGATGCGCGAGGGCAGGGACGGAGGCGGCAAGGGCCCGCTCGTCCAGGAGGAGGTCTCCGGGGCGCTCGCGACTGGCAACGACCAGACCGTGTTCTGCGCGAGCGAGAACACGCACAACGAGGTGCGGGTCGTCGGCGACGGGACGCTGGCGGGGGCGCTTGCCGCAAGCCCCGGCATGAAGCAGACCACCTACGTCTGCGAGACAGTCAACGCCAACGGCAGCGTGCCTGGCGCGTCCGAGCTCGGCAGGTCCCAAGCGCCGTGCACCAAGGTCGTCTGCATGGCCGACGACAACGGCGGGTCAGCCGTGGACGAGGAGTGCTGCGGCACCCTCAAGTGCGGCGGCTCCGCGCCGCAGGTGGCGCGCCGCATGTCGGTTCGCAGGCTCACGCCGCGCGAGTGCGAGCGGCTTCAGGGCTTCCCGGACGACTGGACCCTCATCCCGTGGAAGGGCCGCCCTGCGGAGGAGTGTCCGGACGGCCCGCGCTACAAGGCGATAGGCAACTCTATGGCGGTGCCCGTCATGCGGTGGCTCGGCGAGCGCATCGCGATGGCGGACGAGATCCCGCCGGAGGAGGTGGAGTTGTGAACAAGTCAAAGGCACGCGGCACATCCTTCGAGACGGCGGTGGCACGCTGGCTCAGGCTGGCACTTGACGAGCCGACCATCGAGCGGCGCGCCCTCCACGGGGCTCATGACATGGGGGACCTCTACGGCATCTACGCCCACGGCCTTGCGGGCATAGCCGAGTGCAAGAGCTACAAGCGCTACGGGCGAGCGGACGTGGAGGAGTGGAGGCGGCAGACGCTGGCCGAGCGAGACAACGCGGACGCCGACTTCGCCGTCCTGGTAATCCACAAGCCTGGGTGCGGAGGGGACGCGAAGAGCCCGACGATGGGCCGCAACCGCGTCGACCTCACCATCGGAGACCTCTGCAACGTCTCTGTCGGCATGCGCTGCCTCATGGCAGAGCCAGACGACCACTGGGTGACCATCGACCTGGACGAGCTGGCTCGGCTCATAAGGGCCGACTAGTGGCCGCGAGGAAAAGCCTCGCGGCCGAGATCGCGGCCATGCGCGAGGGTGCGTACGTGCCGCACCCGTGGTGGGTGCGCCTGGACCCACCCGTCTCAGGCATGTGGGCACGCGGCCTCGACCAGTGCGGCCTCATGGCCACGCTCATAGCCAACGGAATGCGCGGCACCATCAGCGCCACCAATGACCCAGATGTGGCCTACGTGGCCTTCCCGCGCCCCGTGGAGCTTCTTGCGGTGGACGAGCCCTTCATGCGCCAGGTGATGGCGTGCGCCAGGCTCTCAGCCGCCCACGGCACCTACCGCGAGTGCGGGCAAGCCGAGAAGAGCTACAAGTTCTGATGAATCACACAAGTTTGAGAATCTATGCAAGTTAGGAGGATGGATGGAAATCACCAAGTACGAGGCGCAGGACGGAACCACGGTGGAGCTGTCGGCCGAGACCGTCATGCGCGACCTCGTGCCGTCGGGCGACCGCATCAGCGACCGCCAAATGCGCCAGTTCATCGCCACGTGCCAGGCGCGCAGGCTCAACCCGCTGGCGGGAGACTGCTACCTGACCGTGTTCAAGGGCAAGGCCACTGTCATCGTTTCCAAGGGCTACTACGAGCGCGTGGCCGCCCAGCAAGAGGGCTACGACGGCATGGAGAGCGGCATCACCGTCATCAACGGCGAGGGCCGCGCCTGCGACCGCGAGGGGTGCGTCGCGTTCCCCGGCGAGCGCGTGGTCGGCGGGTGGGCCAAGGCCTACGACAAGGGCAGGTCGCGCCCGAGCGTGGCCAAGGTGTCCATGGCCGAGTACGACCAGCACAACAGCATGTGGGAGTCCAAGCCCGCCACCATGATCTGCAAGGTGGCCAAGGTGCAGGCGCTGCGGGAGCTCTACCCGGGGCTGTTCGAGGGAACCTACGAGCGCACCGAGATCCAGGACGTTCCGCAGGCGCAGCCCGTGCCTGCGGAGGCGGTAGTTGAGGACGTGCTGGAGTTCGGCACCGACCAGATGGAGGAAGACATTGAGGGCTAACGGAAATTTCGGGGACATCCAGGCGTCAAACGGCGGCAGCGGCATGCTGCCCGCGGGCGGCTACGTCGTGCGCATCGCCGCCGTCGAGGACCACACCGAGGAGGAGAAGGGCTGGCTGGGCATCGTCTACGACATCTACGACCCCAAGACCCGCACGTTCCCGCACCACGAGGACGTGTGCGACCCCGAGCGCAGCTGGAGGTGGACGTTCCGCTACTACCTCACCAGCGACTTCGGCTGGAGCCGCTACAAGGCGCTCGTCGAGGCTTGCGAGAAGACCGAGGAGAACAAGGGCTTCCGGTACGTGGACGCTGACGGCGCGGAGCAGACGCTCGTGGGCAAGTGGGTCGGGTTCGTCATCCGCCATCGCAAGTACGTGCCGCGTCGCGGAAAGAGCGCAGGCCAGGAGCGCGAGCAGCTTGACCTCGCCGCCGCCCTGCCGTGCAAGCAGGTCATCGCGGGCGACTTCGACGCGCAGCTGCTTGAGACCCTGCCGCTCTCCGACGCGGACCGCGAGTACCTTGAGAAGCAGGCCGCGCCCGTGCAGGCGCCGCCCGCGCCCGTACCCGTGACGGCGCTGTACGACGAGGACGTCCCCTTCTAGGGTATCTACCATCGCAATCACAAACGACGACAGGGGAGTGGCCTCAACGCGGGGCCGCTCCCCTCGCATTTTGGGAGGTGGCGCGCATAGGCACCGGGGACGGCTTCAAGTTCTGGGCCAGCTACTACGACGCCCTCAAGGTCCTGCCGTCAGACGAGGCGCGCGGCCGCTTCGTGAGGCTGCTGTGCGCCTACGTCTTCGACGGCACCGAGCCGACGTTCAGGGACGAGGTCGAGCGCTTCGGCTTCGAGCTGATCGCCGCGCAAGCGCTGGAGTCCAAGAGGCTCACGGCGCAGGCGCGCGAGAGGGGAGTGAAGAGCGGCGAGAGCAGGCGAAAGAAGGCTCAGGAGAAGCAGAAGGGCATGCAGGAGGAGTTTTCGACAGGAGTTTTCGACAATCAAAGCGAAAGCGTTTCCGAAAGCGTTTCCGAACGTAAGTATGTAGGTCTCTCTCTTTCTAACGAAAGAGAGAGTGGCGCTGCGGGGGCCGGCCCTTGGGGCCCGGCCCCTCCGCGCCTGGAGGACCTGCCGCCGATCCCGGGGCAGAGGGACACCAATGGGGGTGATTGCGAGTGAGCGAGCCAGAGACCATCGGCGGCGTGCTCTCGCGCAAGCAGGACGGAATGGACGGACTGCTGGAGGCGTACCGCGCAAACGGGCGCGCGTGCGGCAGCTACATCACGCCCGAGGAGTACGCGGCCATGAGCGGGCGCGAGGCGCCCGAGACGCGCTGCGAGCTGCGGGCTAGCGGCGGCGGGGTGGACGTGACCGTGGCATGCCCGAGGGCGGCCGCCTCGCAGTGGGCGGCGTGGCTGCGACAGCTCGCGCAGAGCTGCGGATGGGACGAGGCGGTGAGGAGCCTGTGAGCGACGCGAAGACTGACACCGTGACCTACGTCTGCTACAAGGGCGACGAGGTGACCTGCGTGGGCACCTTACGCGAGTGCTGCGAGGCGCTGGGCGTGACGCCCGACAGCATCCAGTTCATGGCGAGCCCGTCCGGAATGCGCCGGTTCCTCGGCAGCAAGACGGGCAACGCCAGCGTTGCCGTCAGAGTGCCGGAGGCGGTGTGCGCGAGGTGACGCTCGACCGAGAGAGGCTGCGGCTCAACTCCGCGATCGCAGCCTGGAGGAGGCGCGGCTACGCCGTGCGCTGGATAGCGGAGCGCTACGGGATCACCGAGGAGGCTGTCCAGCGCGCCCTGGTTCGCGAAAGCCTCCTGATGAAGCCCGAAACGAGCTGGAAACACAAGAACGTCTAGAGCGCGATTAGAGCCTTTGCGAAACGCGCTGTGGGCAAGTACTAGCGAATGGCCAAAATCGCGGCGTGGTGACCGGCTGCAAACGCGAGAGGGTCATTTCTGACGATTGGACGAACCGAAATGATCATAACGATGGGAAGGCACCGCCTCGCGCGGTACGACAAGCGCAACTGGCAGCTTGAGGAGTTCCGCAGCGCCGACGCTAACAATGGTCGCACCCGCAGCACCGAGCCCAAGTGGTTCGGCCGCGATTGCTACTTCCAGTCGCTGGCGCAGGCGCTGCGCTGGGTCTACGAGCACGAGGTGCTCGACGACCCCGGAGAGTACGACCTCGCCGGCGCCATCGGGCGCGCCGAGCAGATCGCAGACGAGCTTGCCGCGAGCGTGGAGGTGGGCGAGTGAGCGTGACCGTGAACCTCGGCTGGCCGCAGTGGGTGTGGCTCTTCCTCGCCGCCTTCAGCATCATCTACGCCGCTGTCCACAACGGCGAGGAGCAGCCGAAGAGGAGTGTCTGGACGACGTTCTGGGGAGTGGTCTTCGCGTTCGGCATCCTCTGGGCGGGCGGCTTCTTCGGATGATTGAAAGTCACATGCGAGAAATGGGGTCTTGAAATGGCTGACAAGGCTGCAAGCAACGAGTTTGAGAACGTCCGCCACGTCCTGCGCATCAACGTGGCCGCGTCCCTCAAGATGCTCGGGATTGAGTAGGGGGCGGGGCGATGAGCGAGGAGAGGTTCTACACCATTCGCCCGCGCAGGCGCCCGGTGGCTGACTCCGAGGGCAACGAGTGGCCGAGCGTGAGGGACGCCGCGCTTGCCGTCTCCGGCGCGGTGAGCGCCGAGAGCTGCATCAGCCACGCGTGCAGGACGGGCGGCACCTACCGGGGCCGCAAGTGGAGATACGTGGACGAGGGGGGTGCAGACAAGTGACGGAGCAGCAGTGCGCGAGGGTGTGCATGCTCCTTGCCTTCATCGGGCTCACCGTGTGCGAGCTCCTGGCCGCGCCGTCCGTGGAGACCACGCTCATGGGCGCAGCCTGGCTGGTGGCGGGCGTCACCAACGCTGTGCTCTACGTTATCGCCGAGGTCAGGGAGGCCATGCGATGGCGGGGCCGATGACGGCGCGAGAGTACTTCTGCGCCGCCAGGGACGCGGCCCAGCAGATGCGAGACCACGACCTCAGACGCGAGCGCGAGGCTGCCAAGTGCGGCCTTCGCGCAAGGAGCTGGGAGAGCTCCAGCCACGGAAGCGTGCTCGACGCCATGCGCCACGTCGACAGCGTGGTGGACATGGACGCGGAGCGCCCGAAGGTGATGCGCGAGTGCGAGCGCCTGCTCTCAGAGGCCCACGAGGTGGCCGGAGGAGTCGGCGCGTGGTTCGGCGACCGGTACGCCGAGGTGCTGTGCCGCCGCTTCCTGTGGCTTGAGCCATGGGACGAAGTAGCCGGCCACATGCACGTGACGACCACGCACGCCGAGCGCATGTGCGACATGGCGCTTGACCTAGCGGACAGCGAGGGCATAGCGCGCCTTAGGGACTGGAGGCACTGCGAGAGAAGGACGGGGGCCATCTGAAATGGAAGGACTAGGGGATGGGCATGGAGGACGAGGAGGTCGGCGTGGTCTACGAGTACTGATCAAACTGCGGAGCGGAGGTAATCGATGACTAGCAAGAGCGACATGCTCGAGGTTGCGGACCACCTCGAGCGCAGGGCGGATGACGCCTACATGGAGCACGACGACGTCGTCATGACCCCGCAGGAGGTCCATGCGCTCGCAATGGACATCAAGTCGTTCGCGCTCGAGCTTGGCCGCGAGACGTGCCGCATCGTCGAGGACGAGCGCGGCCACTCGGCATGCTCGCGCTGCGGGGCCGACTACCTGTGCATGTGCGAGGCGGAGTTCTGCCCATCGTGCGGTGCGAAGGAGGTTCGGTGAGCATCGAGATTCGCGAGTTGTCCCATGCCATAGAGCACGCGGGAAAGGCATTCAGGCGAGCGCACAAGTCCTTCCAGAGGATGCTTCCCAGGGGGGAGCGGATACGGTACCGAAACCGGCAGAGGGCGCTCGAGCGCTCAAGGAGGAACAACGAGAGCAGAGGGAGAGGATGAACATGACGCGTAAGGACATGTGCAAGGCACGGCGCAGCGCAGCCGACTCCCTGAGGATGCTCTGGCTCATCATCACGGCCGCGTGGGTCTTGCGCAACGTCGTGGCACTCGCAGAAGGGCGGCCGATGGAATTGGAGCCGATGCTCTTGGCGCTCGTGCTCATGAAGCTCTATGAGAGGGACGGTGAGTAGCGATGGTGATTGACCTGGAGCCCTGCCCGTTCTGCGGTGCGCTCGGCGCGTTCGTCCGCGATGATTGCCCGACGATGTGGGTCGAGTGCCGCTTCTGCGGCGCGCAGGGGCCGTTCGCATGCGGCGAGACGAGAACCGCTGAGGCATGGAACGCGAGGGCCGCCGAGGTCGCCGACCCTATCGACCGCCCGACGTGCCACGACGTCGCTGACTTTGACCGCGAGTCATTCAAGTGCTCGCGTTGCGGATTCCGCGTGCTGTCCATCGACGGCGCACCGGATGCCGCGAAGCTGGTTGGGACGAAGGGTGGAGTGGTCGACTTCGGCTACTGCCCCAACTGCGGCGCGATGGTTACCGAGGGGGATGGCTGCGATGTTCGAGAGCTTTAAAGCAAATCCGACGCTTGAGATGATGCTCACCTTCACGGGGTGGCGCGGCGGCTTCTCCCAGGCGGACAAGGACGCGCTCGCAAGGTCGCTGGACACCATCAGGACGGCGCTCGTCCAGCCAGTTGGTGCCACGTCGAATGCCAAGCAGCGCAGCCAAAGGTGCGTGACCGACGCGGAGTTTGACCGCGCGGTGATGGTGACGATAGCGTCGGCGATGGCAATGTGGCTGTCGGGCGCCCTGGAGAAGGTGGAGGTGGTCAGCAATGACTAACTGGTGTGACAACGTTCCCACTCCCGTTGACGCTGACGGAGAGATTGTGCCGCTGCTGGTGAAGAAGCTTTACACGAGCGACGGCGAGGCGCTGGACGTGGAGCTTATCGGATTTGACGGCCGCTGGGTCGTCAAGTTCAAGAATCGGAACGGACTCTTCAATCTCAGCTGGTTTTACCTGTCCGAGCCCGACAGCTGGGAGAGGCTGGAGGAGGACGTGCGGAAGACGCCGCGCGAGTACATCGAGGGGCGCGGAATCACTGCTGGAAGAGACGGGCTGGTGGCGGCGATGACCGGCGACCTCGTGCGCCGCGCCAAGGCATTGGCGGATGTCTGCGATGAAGGCTAGGAGGTTTGCAAGGGGCGCTGACTGCCCGACCTGCGGCGCGACGCCTTGTCATCAGAAATGGAAGCCGCGCAAGACGGCCGACCTTAACGACTACACTCCTATATCCGATTGTGACCCCGTCGACGCCGTCTACTGCCGCAAGTGCGACCTCGTTTTCTGCGTAACGCACTTCGAGCACGACGACACCTACATCACGAGCTGGGACGAGTTCGAGATGATTCCACGCTACTGCCCGTGGTGCGGAGAGGATTTGACAAGCGATAGCACAAGACGCACTGCGGCTCGTACGGGTGCGAGGAGGCGGGCCAGCTGTGGGTGCTCTCGTGCGGAGACGAGTGCGTCAACAACTCCGACTTCCCGCCAAACTACTGCCCGGAGTGCGGCGCCATGGTGTTCGAGAAGAAGGACGAGCGATGATGATTGACCTGAAGCCGTGCCCGTTCTGCGGCGGCAAGCCGCTGGCGATCCGCGACGGGGACGATGGGGGCCTTACGATTAAGTGCCCGAAGTGTTCGAAGATGTGGGACCACGTCAAGCCTTCCGAGAGGTGGGCGTCAGACTTCGGATTCTACGGATGGGACGAAAGCTCAGACGGCGCTGTCATAGCCGCATGGAACCGCCGCGCAGTTATCAGCTCTATGTGCCATGTTGTGGTCGAGGAGGAGCCGAGTGATGAGCGGTAGAGGAATTTTTCCGGGAAACGTGTATGCGTACCGCTGTGACAACGACCAGGGTTACGGAATCATGGTCCCGGTTAAGACGTCCAGGGGCTGGGACCTAATCGACACGTACCACCTGAGCCCCCCGTCAATGAAGCCGGGCGAGACTTTGGACGAGGCTTCCGTCAGAGAAATCACCGAGCTTGGGAGCGGCGAGTACGACGGATACGTCAGTAGAGTGGTGAGCGACATACAGCGCCGCGAGGTGGCGGCGCGGATACGCGAGATTTTGCGCGACGACCCGCATGGGTGGCTAGACGCCATGGTCGTGAACGCGGTGACCGACGTGCTGGGGGAAGGCGTGGCAATCGGCGAGACCGTCGCCGACCTAATCGACCGCCCGACGTGCAACGACGTTGGTGATGATTGGGAGTTTCACTGCTCCGCGTGCGGGTGCGAGCTGGACATCCGCGAAAAGGAGGTAGGCGAGCCGACTATGTGGAAAGACGGAGCCGCCCAGGTGCCGAAGTATTGTCCAAACTGCGGAGCGGAAGTGGTGATAACCAGTGATTAGCGACGACGAGCGCCGCGAGGTGGCGGCAAGGCTACGCGCATGCGCACAGGACGTAAGCGGGACGAGGGACTTTGCCATGTACCTCAGCCATTGGGTTGGCATTGATGAGGTCACCGATGACGAAGGCAAGCATTTTTCAGTGGCCGCCGACCGTAGGTGTGCCGAGAGGACGCTCGAAAAGCTCGCCGACCTCATCGACCGACCGACGTGCGAGGCCGTCGAGTGTGGGCGACCCGACGACTACGTGAAGAAGGAGACTGGCGATGGTGAGTGAGATAAGCGAGTTGCGCAAAAGGTGCGCCAACCTCGACTCCTTCAGATACGAGAACGAGGTGCTGTCCCGTTGCCTCGCCCGCGCCGAGCTGATGCACCGCAGGACGGCGGAGCATCTGCGCGAGGAGCGCAGGAGGCGGCGCATCGCCGAGTGCGCGAACAGTGAGCTCCACCGCCAGCTGCGGGCGTGGTACGGCGGCGAGACGGTCACAAGCCTCTTCGACACGCCAGCGCATTATCGCGGCGACGGCCACGTGACTTGCTGCCGCGCCATGGAGAGTGCGCAGTCTCAAAGCAAGGTCGTGGAGCCGACGCAGATGGCCTTCTATTGGTGGGCCTGCTCATTCAAGTACGTCTGGCGTATGTGGAGCAAGGCAGACCCCGTGGCAGACGGAAACAAGGCCATTGACTGCCTGCGCAAATGCATGGAGGAGGTCGCAGATGGATAATACCGACATCGTCGCCGCAATCGCGCTGACGGTCGCGCTCGTCGTGCAGTCGTCGCACGCATTGACGCGATCGTAAACTCGGAGGCAATCGAGCGCTTGGCCGGGAAGCAGCTCAGGAAGAGCCTCGACGCAATCAGGGTCGAGTGCGAGGTCGAGCAGATCAAGCGGCACTGTAGGCACTGCCGCAAGTGGTCGCGCGGCTAGCCGAAGCGCTCCAGACAAGCGACGGGGACTGACGCGTAAATCGAAATCGCGCGTCATGGTGACGCGCAAATCGCCGCGCAAATCATTTGCAAATCACCACCGCAAATCATTTGCAAATCACCGCGCAAATCATTTGCAAATCACCACCGCAAATCATTTGTAAATCGCGTGCATAAATCGCAAATGCAAATGCAAATGCAAATGCAAATCGCCATGTAAATCGTCCACGTGATTCGGTGGCGGGTATAATCAGCGTGAAAATTCCCAAATCGAAGGGAGACGCGCGAATGGGATACCCGTCACCGAACTCGCCCCTTGCCGACCGCACGCGGGGACGCGCGCTCAAGGCGCTGCTCGCCGCAAGCCACGTGAGCCAAAAGAGGCTCGCCGACGCTTCCGGCTTGGACGTGAAGACGGTCTCGGCGATATGCGCGGGGAGGCGAGACGGCAACGTGGCCACGTGGGCGGCGATGCGAAAGGGGCTCTCCGCCCTGCTCGGGCGCGCCGTCTCGCTCGACGAGATGAGGGGATAGGATGTCAGGCGGTAAGCTCACGGCCGAGGACCTGGACGCCGCATACGGCGAGGCGTCGCAGGCGCGCGTCTCGGCGCTCATATCCGACATCGTCGACTCCGCCGAGAGGTGCGGCTGCTCGCTGCTGGAGCTCGCCAGGGCGTGCGATGCGTGCGCCGCCTCTGCCCGCGAGGTCGTGGCGCGCAGGGTCGCCGAGGCGCACGCTGGCGAGTAGCGCGCATTCCTGGGGAGCACGCGCGCCATTATGCGGGGAGCACGCGCGTGATTATGCCGGACGCGCCACGGCGGGCCGCTACGGCCATACTTGGGGACGCACGCGCGTGATTATGCCTACGAGCCGAGGCGCCGACGTGAGACGTGGCGGATGGCGGGCCGCGCCGACGGCGGAGGGGCAGCCTCCGGGGCGCGCATGTTGGCGCCCGAGGCCGCCGAGAAGCGTCTTGGGCCGGGCGCGATCGCGTCGCGCTTTGACCTCCCTAAGCGTGCCTCTGAGGCCACGAGACGGCGCCGGAGGCGCGATTAATGCGGCTTCGGACAACTACACCGGGCAGCGGAGGGCGTGGCCTTAGAACGTCCTCAGCGGCCCCAGACGACCGAGACAGCAGAAGGCCCCCGGGCGATTGAGCCCAGGGGCCTTCTTTGCGTTTCGCGTGGTTTCCTAGAGCCAGTGGCGCCAGATCCAAAGCCAGACGTCAACGCCGACGTTTGCGAGGAAGAGCAGGACGGCCACGGCGGCCAGCACGACGCCGGCCAGACCGAGGACGAGGAGCAAGGCGGCCATTCGATCACCTCCGGATTGATAGGGCGCGGCACTCCATGCGTCGCGCCCACGATGCTACCAGTTCACGGGCCGCCAGCCGGCGGCGAGTCGGTCTAGCAGCTCGTCCGCCTCCTCCTGCGGCGTCCTCCCCGTCTCGCCGGGGTAGACCGCAAGGCGCACGGCGCGGCCGTCCACCTCCGCGCACACCTCCCAGCACCCGCGACGGCAGCCGGGCCAGCCGCCGGGGTGGAGGCTCGCGCCGTCGTCGCTCGCGAACTCCAGCGGGTCGACCTCGCCGCAGAGGTCGCGGGCGTTCGTCCAAACCCTCGCCATTGCTGCCACCTCCCTACGCCACGGCCAGCAGCGCGGCGGCGTACTCGTCGCCCTCGCCCGCCAGCAGGTCCGCGCCCTCAAATGCCGTGTTCACGGCTCCCACGATCGCAACCACGCGGCCGTTTACGACGTGGACGCGGCAGGGCGGAACGTCGCCCGCCTCGGCGGTCTGCGCGGCGTGGCGGTCTGATAGCCAGCGGTCGCGCATGGGCTGGAATGCGTGGCGGTAGGCCATGGGCTTGCCGTCCTCGCCCAGCTCGGTAGCAACGTTGCGGATCTCGCACCAGACGCCCGAGGGCGCAACGTAGGCGTCATGTGGGCGGTAGCACTCGCCGCCCTGGTAGCCCCAACGCGTTATAAGGGCGCTTTGCGGCTCGGTGAGGGCGGGCACGCCCTCTGGCGTGGTCTCGCCCGTGACGACGGGCAGGGCGCGGTGACGGCGGTAGTATCGGCCTGCCGCCTGGAACTTAAACGTTCTAGGCATGGTGGTTACCTCCAGACGAGACGGGAGAGGGTGCGGGCGAACGAGAGCGCGCCCCAGATGATCAAAAAGTCGGTGACGAGATCACAGAAGGCGGCGTGATTCATCTAAGCAACCTCCCTAGTCCACGATCTGGACGACCTTGCGGCCGCCCTCGTCGACGAGCGAGACCCATTCGCCGTACCACTTGAGAGAGACAGCAGCGCCGGTGAACTCGCGCAGCTCCGACTCAATGCGGCGGCCGCGCGCGGCGATCTGCTCGCCCCTGCGGGCGTGGCGCGCCGTGGGGAGACCGTCGCGGAAGTTGCGCGGGTCGTTGTCCTCCTCGACGCCCCAGCGCCAATCAGCCTTAGCGAACATGCGAAGGCGCTTGTAGAGCGCCTGTGCCTCGTCGTAGCGCCCTTCCGTGACCTCGTGGCCGCCGATCGCGGCGAGGTCCCAGGCGTTGCGGATGATGCTCAAACGCCACTCGTCGCGCTTGTTGAGGCGGTAGCCCTCCGGGTAGGCCGGGCGCTCGACTGTGATAGAATCGCTCATGGTTCTTTTCCCTTCTGAACTGGGGTTTTGGACTGGACGCGGGGCGGTGGCGCCCGCTCCCGCGTCGCTAGT
>ERZ1034865.912-NODE-912-length-15200-cov-6.130934_pt1 | contig 15200 bp, 24 predicted proteins | sample MGYA00520632_ERZ1034865 | MGnify/ENA primary metagenome ERZ1034865 (study PRJEB33766, sample SAMN09781738) | gut metagenome | biome: gut microbiome | host: Homo sapiens | place: Madagascar | study: EMG produced TPA metagenomics assembly of the PRJNA485056 data set...
AGTTAAAGGTAAAACTTGTTTAGAGATTGGTAATATTTTTGGCTATAGCGATAGAACTATTCAAAGAAGAAGAAAAAGTATATATGAAAAAACTAAAGACTTGATGTGTTAAGTCTTTTTTTATTGTCATTTTTGTCGTGTTTGTCGTCTGTTGTCGTATCTTCTACTAGATGTCGTTAGTGTCGTAAACATTGGTGTAACATTATTTTCAATTTAATGTAACATATATCTCGTACCCTTTTTGTACACTTTTTATGTACTTTTTCATACACTTTTTATTCACTTATGTATGATATATTTAGATTGTGAGGTCGACGGATATGAATAAAAATGAATATTTAGCTTTAAAAAAATATATAAAAACCTTATGCAAAGATTCTGTAATAGAGCTTTCTCAAAATGTCGGTCTCACGCAATATGATACAGATTTGTTGTTGTACTTAAATAGTGACACAGGGAGGATACACACTTCACTTCTACTGGGTATATGTGAAAGAAAATATACCAAAGACCTTAAACTATGTTTAGGTAAAGTCTACGACTACTTAAAAAGAACTAGCGATTAGTTCTTTTTATTTTTCAACAATATATTTCCAATAACAAAATAATTTTCCATCTACAGCATCTTCATCGTGTAAAAAATCCTTTGCCATTTCAAAAGCTAGGTTACTATCTTTATCTACTATGTTTTTATAATCATTGGCCATCATATTACTTGCTATGTAAAAATCAATTTTATTACCTGTATAACCAACTGCTGACATATGTTGTGCACATTCTTCCATAGTATATCGTTGTCCAACTGGTTCCATATTTTTAACCCAATGTTTTGCTTTTTCTTCGGTAAATGTTTTACCATTAATAGCTTCGTATAAATCAATATCTAATTTATCATAAAGTTCTTCATCACATTCTTCTATATGCTCCATAGCTTTATCCATTACACAACGTAATTTTTCCATAGATTCTTTATTATTACTTGTGATGATTTTATCAACATATTCTTTATACATTATTTCACCTCTTTCAATAACTTATCTAATTTGAGTTCAATAGATGTTAGTTTATTTTTAATATAGTTAAATTCTGAACGAGAATGATTATGGTCATCTATTTGTATTGCGAAAGCAATTAAAACAATAATATCTAATAGTTCAAATTCATTTTGTTCTGTCATTATTTAACTTTCTTTTCGGTAGTATTTAGAGATTGTGTATTTATATCTGTAGTAGTTTCACTTGAATAAGGATAACAACATATGTTTGTAAAAGTAATAAATTGTCCTAATGGAAATGCTGTTGTATTATTGTTACCATATCCTATACAATACTGGTATCTAGTTCTAAGTTGGTTAGCATACAAGATATTACCATATTTAGATAGTAATGGTATATTTCCTGCTGATGTTTGTATATAAACAGGTAATGAACTACTAGCTCTTAAACCACAACCAATTATTAATCTATATCTACCTGTATCGGTTAAATTGGTTTGTGTAATTGTTCTAGCTGGTATCAATACAACTCCTGTAGATGTAGTTGTTATTTTTGTTATTTTAATTAAATTATCATTACAGCAACTCATTTTTATTCCTCCTTTTAAAATAAAAAATGTGGGAACACCCACATTATATCAACCCATAATGGGGAAGTAGTTCACTAGGCTACTAGTAAAGTGATGTTCCGTTACATCCACATCCGTTGTAAGGATTATAAAGACTTGTATAAGGGGAACTTACAACATAACTAGGACTTGGGAATGGACGCACAGCATTGATAACGGTATTCGCTAAATTAGCATTACTAAGAGCTTGATTTGTTGTGTAAACTTGCTCTCTAAGTTGGTCAATTTTATCCTGTTGAATAACATCAATAATTTTTTGCGTATTAGATATGCCCTCTGCACGTAAATTACAACAACATTCAGCTAATTGCATTTGTGCTTGTAAAGCATTGGTAGATGCTTGGTTTTGTAAAGTATTTGTTTGAAGTGCGTTATCATATCTGTTTTGTATGATTTCTTTCTGTGTCTCACAGCAACAGTTTTGAGTTTGTGCACCCAATTGAGATAAACCTAATTGAGTAGCATATCTACTTTCTAATACATCACGTTGTGTTTGACATCCAGTATTTGAAACATTTTGGTTTGTGTTGAAGATATCTCTCTTGATAAATTCTTCACCAAGTAAACCATCATTAGCAACCACAGTTGCTGCACCACGATTACCTCCCCATCCGAAACCGTTACCAGAGAATAATCCTGCTATAATTAATAACATTATAATTCCCCATATTCCGTCTCCGAAGAAATCGTTATCTCTGTCATTTCTACCATCAATTGCACTAATTAAACTAGCAACTTCTGCTCCTGACATATAATCACATCCTTTCTATTCTTACTTTATATATCAAACCAAATTGTTAATTAACAAAATGGTAGATACCTATTTGAGTGCTCGTATCAATTCGTTTAGTTGTTCCTTTGTAATACCTTGTTCATTACAAACACGTGCTATTTCTTCACATTGTTCTTTTTTAGGCTTTTTTAGAAACTGATTTGCTTGTTGTTTTTGTTGGGGGTTCAGCATTGATAATATCATTGCTGTCGGGTCCTGTGCCATTTTGAGTTGGCTTATTAGATTTTGCATATTCATTATTAATCAACTCCTTAAGTTCCTTAATTTCCTGTTCTAATTCATTTATCTTTACATCTTTTGGGTCAACAGGATATGTTTTAACAATATCAAATTTTTCAATCTTACCATCAGCATCCTTTATAACTAGGTTTTTATCGCTCATAAAGAATGTTTTATTAGGAACATATATATTCCCCACATCTTCATTTTCGTTCAATACACGCAAAACTATCGTATCCTGCTGAGGTGTTTGATTAGTATTTATGATGTTGTTAATAGGTTGAGGTGGTTGATGTGTTTGTTGCATTTGCATTTGTTGAATCTGCCTATCAATCTTATCTCGCATACCTTGTAAATCTTGCATATAAAATTGACTATTATATCCACCGTACATATGTAACCTCCTCTCAAAAACAAAAAGACGAAAGCGACACAAATAATTATCTAAAATAATAAATAATTAATATGTGTTCACCTCCGTCATATGAACAAAGTATACACTCAAATCAAAATAAAAAAGTGCATAAAATATGCACTAATCTAAGTCATCATCCATTTCAGTATTTTTAGCAATTAATTCTCTAGGATTTAATTCTTCTTGGACATCATCTGGTATTGTACTAACTTTCTTTATATTAGCAAATATAGCATAGCTACCATCATCACGGGGTTCTGTTCCTTTAGTATGAACAACCTCGCACAATAATCTTCTACCAATAAAATCTTTAACATTATCGGTATCGAACTCATCCATATCAGCTAAATTAAATGCTGTTCTACATAAAAAACCAAAAGCATTTAAACCACCAGAAATTGTTAAATTATAATTATTCTTTATAATTCTTGATGTTTCTATATCTTTAAATGTTATTTCAATTTTACTAGGTTTACCACTAGGGATAGCCTTTGCTTCCGTTATTTCCATACGTCTTATACCTGCTGGTACAGGTTCAAAGTTATTTAGATTGAACTTAATTCTCATATTCATTACTCTCCTTCTTCTTTCATATCTTTTGTAAGTTTATATGTTATTACTGTCTCACAAAATTTATCATATACATCTTTGTGTTTTTCAGCGAACGATTTTTCATTAAACTTACTTTTTGTTTCACACTTCAATTTATATTTGTCACAAATATCCATATTGGTTTCTATCATTTTTTCTTTTATACAGGTTTCTAATATTTTCAACTCATCTTTTTTACCTTTAATACCTGTTGTAACTTCTAATGTTTTTATTTCTTTAGCTAGTGATAAAGATTCCTTACATAATGTAACCAAATCAGTATCGTTCGTTGGTTTACTACTTCTTAAAATATCTAAATATTCTTTATCTAATTTCTCATCAAACTTAGGAGAAATGCCTGTTAAGATATGTTTATCCCACCAATCCTCGGCTATTTTCATACAACCATCAATATCATAATATTCGCCATTGATTTCAAATACACATTCTTTTAAATCTTTTACAATAAGTTTTGTATTTTCTTTTGTTGGTTTAAAATTTTCAGGGTGCATATAATCTTCTTCGGTTGCAAACGAAACAACAAATAAAACTCTATTTAATTTTTTTAGTCTCGCATATAGTGCTGCTTGTAATAAATACTCAACGGGAATATTATCATTATCGAATTTTTGTGGGGTTCCTGTTGTTTTAATTTCACCTACTAATGCAATGGTTTTTTTATCATCTCTAGTACAAACAAAGTCAAACATTCCACCAAATATTTTACTATCATATTTAAAGTTATTATATCTATATTCATCAATAGCATTTCCATAATATTCTTCCATAGACATTACATTAGGAAACATATCTCTAACGTAATCTATTATTTTTGGTTCAGCATATCGACCTAAAATAATATATTTATTCTCGACAAAAGGTACTTTTACACTTTTTGTTATTTCACACCATGCTTGAAATGGTGTCGCATATTTATTTAAACCAAGTACAGTAGATAATCGGTGGCCTGTTACCCTAAGCTTTTGTTTAGGTAGTTTGTCTAAAACTATTCTATTTCTATCATCATTATAAGACCAAGTCATATTTCACCCATAACTAATTATTGTTCATTTTACTACCAACAATATTAAATAATTTTTTAAAAACAAGTAAACCTGTAATAATCGCTGCGACAAAACCTACAATAAAACCAACTAAACAACTTGCTATATTAACTATATTCATTAGTTATCCTCCTTTAATGTTGCTAATTTATTATCAATTTTTAATTCTTTAGATAATAATTCTGGTGCTGATATATTACCAGTGATAAGGCTCTCTAATGTTTTAGCACCCCAATCATCTTTTTGTAATAATCCTCTAACTTCCATTATTTTATCAATAACTCTTTTGATATCTTTATCTTCGGAAGTCTGCTCGTTAGATGTCATTTCTTTTACCATATTTTCTTTTCTTTCTGGTGGGATATACACAGGCATCTTTGGTTCGGGTGTTTTATCTTCATTAACAGGTATAAAATCATCATCAATAGTATTCATATATTTAGGTGTAAAGTTTTTATCAAACCAATTTCTAAACGCTAATGTACTAGCACCACTAACTGATTTATCAGCAATATCACTGCCACCTGCCATAGTATCCCATATCATTGTTTCTTTGTCACCATATTGGTTAACATCGCTGTCTAGATTACCTAGTGTTGCACGACAAGCAACTACTACTACGTTTGATGGTACTTTACCAATAGGTTTAAAAGCATCTTTTTCAAAATGTTCCAAATCTTTAACTTCCCATTTAAACAGTAATCTATATTTATCACACATATTATGTAATAACGCATAATATTGCCCAATTGACGCATATTCTTTCCCACCTAAATTTCCAGGATTAACACAATCTAATATAAAATCATGTTGTCTAATTTCTTTTTTCATTTCAAATACTTTTTCATCAATACTCATTGTAGTAATATCTTTTTCTACTTTTTTCACAGGCATTTCTTTCTCCTCACTTTCTTCTAACAACTTAATTAAGTCTACTTTTTTTGTTTTCTTATCCACTTCTAATCCTTTTTGTTTTGCAAGTTCTAATAGTTCATCTTTTTTGTATTCAGTCAATCTTCTCACTCCTTTAAAATCGTTCACCCATTGCCTTGCTAATTTAATATACCATGATTTATTTATATCTTCAATAGACATAACATTCTTGTTATCAACAATTGGATTTGGTGGTTGATTAGCAAGTGAATCTCGCCTTCCGTTTGGTTTAACTTTTATGATTGTACCTGTTGGTTTTAGTCCAGCATAGATACGATTATTTCTTTGAAGTTCCATATCACCATTAGGACTTTCTTGAACACATTTTTCATAAGTTGAACCTAAATGCGAAATCATTTGGAAACGAAATATGTCATTACATTCTAATATTGTTTTTTCAACAGGTACATCAAACAATAAATATTTAAGTAATGCTTCTGATACAATTGTAAGTGAGTTAGTTTCCAAACCATCTTCAAAAGAATAATTGAATTTACGTTTTTCTTTATCCCATTTAAAGTCATGTTTACCATTGAAACAACCACCTTTATAATGAACAGCGTAATCGTTGTCGCCTGTTTGTACCAATTCACAATAGTTATTAACATCACGCATACATATTTTAACTATTTTATCTTCTTCAAGTTCAAGTCCTGTGAGATGTTCCCAAATATGTAATACGTCATGTGCTTGTTCCTTGTATTTTTCTTCGATAGTATACATAACTGCATCGGTATTTGCTGATACCATTTCTAACGTTGGTATTTTTTGCAAGTCGTGTATCAATTGTAATATAAACAATTGTCCTGTAGTACAGATTGAAAACCCTTGCAACGGGTCATATAGTTTATTAAAAGTAGCTCTTAAGGTACCCGTTTCAAGTATACGCATTTAGTGGTAACTTGAGTCCACTTTTTAACTCCCCATTTGTAACATTAAACTCTTTTAAGAAATCTTCTAGTAATAAACCTTTCTTTGCTTTTTTACGTTTGTGTAATAAATCAATATAAGCATACGCATCTGGTTGATTTCTACTAGAATAATTATATAACTCTACAAGACTAGGGTATAGTGATGTAACATCCCAGTTCTCTAAAACACGCATTTAGGCATCACCTCCTTCTTTTTCATGGTATTTCCATAAGTACCCATATGCTTTTTTATATATTCCCTTACAGCAATAGCAAATCATACTAGCGTTTCGATTAATAGTTCGTGCTGCATCTTGTATAGAATAATGTGTTTGAATAAATTTACCATCTAAATCATATTGGTCGACTGGTTTTCGTTCTTTTTCGATAATCTTTTTACGTCGATTCCCATACATTAAATTATATGTGTGTTCGCACCATTCTAAATTATCCCAATGATTGTTTAAACTGTTCTCATCAATATGGTTTATTTCAGGAAGATTTTTTATATTCGCAACAAAAGCATTTGCAACAAGTATATGGACCATGTGATGTTTTGCTTTTCCATTTTTATACAGTGAAACACGAAAATAACCTTTATTGTAATCTTGTTTTAAGATTTGTTCTTTTCTGGAACGTTTCCGTGATAATGATTTGACTCTACCGAAATTACTGATTTGATATAACCCCTCATATTCATTTATATCCATCCATATCTCGACAGTTCGCATTAAATACAACTCCTTCAAAATAATAAATTTTTTAATATTTCTTCTAATACATTTACAACAATACTATTTCCTGCTTGTTTATAAAGTTGGGTATTCGAGTTTATTTTTTCTGCTTTTTCAAAATCTTCATCATCAAATCCCATTAATCTCCAACACTCTTTTGGTGTTAATTTCCTTATTCTTAAATTATTCATATTTCCTCCTATGAGTATTTTAGGTATATTGCCACTTCCTCCACCGGCTTTTACGCTTCTTGTTATTCCATCAACATCATATACATTTTGTTCAAAATGCCATCCATATGGGCTTTTATTTTTTAAAGGATTAATTATCATAACTATATACCTTTTCTATTACTTTTTCTAATTCTTCTACACAACATTCAAAGCCTATATCTCTACAATATTTTTTTTCATTTTCAAGCCAATCAATTAAATCATATTTGTTTTTTTTAACAACAACTCCTAAATCTTGTTCAGCGGTAATTGTTTGTATCATTTGTGGTTGTACTGTACCTCTTTTGTTAGATGTATTAGTATATACACTATCATCTTCATAGGCGTCTAAATAACCTTTTTTAGTATTATTTTTTATTTCTATACATGGTTGTCTATAACCACCTTGCATAGTATCTAATGTAGGTGCAAGACCGTTTTTATCATAAACAGAATCGGCTTGGTGTTTTGATTTTTCATCATCAAAAATACCGTATAAACGGTTAACTGCTACTTTAGGTTCTGTGTTCCCCCCTTGACAAGTTGGGATGGTTGGACTAATTCCATCGGTGCTATAAACCCGTCTACAACTTTCATATATTTTATCCCACTTTCCACCGTTCAAATCACCAACTTGAATACATTTAAGGTCTTTCCAATCCCTAGCACATAATGTATCAGAATAATCTTTTTCTTGTATTCTCCTATTGCTTGATACATATGAACTGGTTTTAATTCTATTTATTTGTGCATCGGATAAATAATATTTTTCATCAACTTCATTGTCTAACATATCTCTAAGTTTTAATTTAAGTGGTTGTTTTTCTGGAAATTCAAAATCAGTATTGTAATCTATATCATCATATATGCTAATAGTAAATACTCTCTCTCTATTCTGTGGTATTCCATAATCTTTAGCATTTAATACTTGATAATAATTAATATATCCCAAATCCTCCATTGTTTTCAAATAAGCATCAAAATTATGTTTATGTTTTGCACTAAGTAAGTTTTTAACATTTTCCCAAATAACATATTTCGGTCGTAATTTCTTAACAATTCTTATTGTTTCGTACATTAAACTACTTCGTGTTCCACTACCTTCATCGCCACCTGCTTGTTTACCTGCAAGAGAAAAATCTTGACAAGGTGAACCGTGCATAATTAGGTCAACATCTACATCTTTATCCCAAGTTGTTATGTCTTGTGGTTCAAAATTAGTATTATGTATAGCGTTATAAGATGCACAAGCATACTTATCTATTTCCACATAATCAACTATCTCATAATCAATACCCAATTTATCTAATGCTTTGCTACACGCCCCAATTCCACCGAACAATTCTAATAATTTTAATTTTGTCATTAAATCCAACTCCTTGTATCGTCACCGTTGTCATACATATAAACACCGTTTTTTATAAAAGCGTGACCACCACCTACACCTATTTGGAAATCAATTGTTTTTAAATCCAAGCAAGGGGCTTCTCTTTTATAATGTAAATCGTTATGTTCAATCAAGTCATCAAAAAACTCAAGTGCTTTTTTCGGTATTTTATCTTTCTGAACTTGTTTAGGATATGTATATAAAAACGGGTCATCATGTTCTATTCTTTTTGCTTTTAACAGTGTCGCTGTTAAGTTAGCATCTGTCATTCCCAACCCTTTTTGTGGGTCAATTTTACCAAGTTTGCAAATAGTATATTTTGCTTTATAATTATTCAATACTTTTTTAAACAATGGTATCAATGCTTTTACATCTGCTGTACAATAATACAACACTTCCTCATACTGTTTTTTATTCCATTTTGTCGGTAGGTCAAAAGGAATGGTTGTTTCTGTAATATCCATTCTCATATTACCCTCTAATTCTTTTAGAGATTTGTATGTTTTTATACAATCAAATAAATCCCACCAATAACCAGTATCACAATAACCAACATAAGGATATTCCCAAGGATTATTACCTTCTACAATATAATCACTTATTTCTCGAACTTCCTCTGGAGAATAACCAAGTAAACATCCTTTGAATATATATTTATCGTAACCTTTTACATTGTAACCCATAAATATTGGTTTATGTTCATCTACAAACCTTTGTAATTTTTCTGGTGTTGGGTTATGGAATACAAATCTCTCGTTTGTTTTATGAGAAATCATAACCCATAGTACATCGTGTGCGAATACTTCTGCGTCTATATAATATACTCTATCTAGCAATTCATCAAATGTTGGAAAATTCATAATATCATTCCTCTCCAAAATGTTTGTCCATCTCGCATTCTTCTAAATACTTGAAATAATTACGTACAATTAAATGTATTATATCGTGACTGTTTGCTGATATATCACACATAGCTTCTTCCCCTATCTCATTAAAATTATGAACATAATTCCATAAATAACAGTGCATTAATTCATGATAGAGTGTCTGCTTTCTAACCTCATCACATAATTCGTTATTGATATAAATGGTTTGAATTGGATATTTTGTAACACCAAAGCAATATGTTGCGTTTTCACATTCTTTTTTGTATTCTTTCAAAAGCCAATCTTTATCAACTTCTTCTATAGTCCATGTTCTATTGTTAATTGCAAATTTGTAAGCCATTATTAACCATATCCTTTCATAAATAAAAAGGAGAATATTAATAAATTAACATTCCCCTCATTATCTCCAATTTTGCAATACATACTGAAACATACCAGGATTTGGTTTATAGTTAGGATACATTTTCCTAAATTCATCAATACCAACTAACGGATTGTTCTCATGTATTACACCAATTTTATTTAAATATAATAAAGCTATTGATGGTGAACGAGATTCACCCTTATTACAATGTAATAAAATTTTATGCTCATTTATATTATTTTCTATAAAATCTATCGCTTTGTTTATTACAATTTTAGGTATATATTGTACGGTTTTAGCATCAACTAAATTCAAATACAATATATTATCTCGTTCAGCATAATAATACTCACCACACATTGGGCAACTCCTAGTAGTATACCCTAATAATCTTCTATGATACGGTTCTTTACAAGCGTGAATTATATACCAGCCGTCATCAATAGTTTTAAAATCATTATCATCCCCAACATATAAGTTCTTTGTTATTTCCACCATAATTATTTTTTATCCTTAATCTGTTTTCTAGCACTATTCATGAAAAATTTAGGTCCATCATTAGTATTATATGTTCGTGGTTGTCTTATATATCCACCTTGAGAATCATATTTAACTGATACCCAAACGGTTTCACCCCTATTTTTATATTTTTCATCAAAGTATCTTTGTTTCTCTTTATAATTTTTAAACGTTGGTATATCGTTAAGCATTTATTTTTCCTTTCTTATCAAGAATCTCATAATTCTTCAACACTTCTATTACTTTACCATCATATGACTCACCAGCTGGTATTAATTCAATAATAGCTTTAACTTCATCTATATATTTTTCTAATTTAGCTTCTTCTTGATTGTATTCCGTAATTAAATCTTTCGTTAAATTATCCATATAACTAGGTTTTATTTCATAAGCACATGGTCCTGTTTTATATCCAGTTTGTAGTAACATTTCTTCTGCTTTGACATCAGTTCTAGTGGCAAATTCTTCTAGCTTAGCTGAAAACTCATTAACAATTTCATTGTATTCTTTAATATATTTATTATTATCTAACATATCTTTTTCTTTTTGTTTAAATAAATCCTTTAATTCTTTACGTTTTCTTTCTCTATAAATATCTAATATTTTCATAAAATTCTCCTCCTTAAATTCCCCTAAATAATCTTCTTTAAATTTCTCATAATCCATGTAATCATTAGGCTCTAAAGCATTAGCACAAGCAGGATATATTGGCTCACCACGTCCGTTAGATGTTATACCGTGACATTCGTCTTGGTAACGACAGTATTGACAACAAGTTTCTCCCTCTAAATTATTAAACGCTTTCTTTATTGGTTTTTCTCTATCTATTTCGTGTATATGTCCATCTGCATCTACTATTTGGGTAGCAAAATAAAACATAACATCAGCCGCATCTTCTGGTCGATAACCAAAAGACTGCCATGTTTTTCCATTATCCATTGAAATTTTTAAACCATCGGCTCCCACTTTTGTTACAGTTTTATCATTGATTAATGTTATATCCATATCTACACCTCCATCTTAATACAATCGTTAATATCTATATAACCCTTTTCTTTTAAAATAGGATATGCTTCTAGCCAACTTGTCCAAAAACATCCTGTTTTATCCGACTTTATAAATAGATATACATTCGTATTGCTATGTTTAATGAAGTGATTTAGTTCATCTTGTTTTTTATATAAACCACTACCTTTGAAATAAAGTTTCGCACCTTGAATGTGTTTAGCTTCTACACACATAACTGCTGAATTTTTAATCAAGATTATATCAAAACAAGTTCCCATGATTTCGGTTGGTATTTTAAACGGTTGCCATCCTTTATCATAATACATACTTATTATTTCTTGTTCCCAAGACTTGCCCACCTGCTGACTTTTTAAACCACCCATTACAATCCCTTAATTCTATTATTGTATTCGTCCATAACGTCAATAGGTATATTTAATGTTTTATAAACTTTGCTAATAGTCACTGCGTTCATAGGTCTTTTTTTAGTATTTGAGTTTTTAAAATTACATAACCAACTTCTACTAACACCTATTTTTTTAGCAAACGCCATATCACTTAAACCTAATTCAATCTGTTTTTGTTTTAACATATCTTCAAACATAATAGATACCTCCTTTAATAATTATACAAAAATGAACACGGTTAGTCAATAATATGCAATGCGATTTTGACATAACCTATGGTTAATGATATAATAAAATGGTGTTAGGTTAACTTCAATAACACATCTCACCCAAGAGTTATAATTATATAACTCTTTTTTTTTATTCTTGAGGTTCCCAATCACATTCGTTGCAACAATTAAACATATCTGTTGGTTCAAAATCCGATAATATAAGCACAGGCTCATCGGCATCACATATCGAATCACCCTCGCCTATATACACACAATGCTCACACGTTAAACAACATTTAATTGTTTCTTTTTTCTTCACTCTCAATCCCCCCTAATCTAAGTACTATTCTCTCACCTCTATCTTTTTTAAACGCATAATCAACTTTTTGTCGTATTGTTTTTTCAGAAAAAGGTTCTTCTAATATTTCTTCATTAAAATGATTAGCTAATAATAATATTTCATCATAATCTAAATTTGTTTTAAAATACAGATTATTGATATAACCGAACAACTGTTCGTCTCTCGAACCAACCGCTACTATTTTTGGTTTCACATAAGGTCCTTTATTGGTACCTTTTTTTTCTGAGTTATCTAAAATAAATTTTTTTAATTTTTCTGGCATTTCTTGAGGTTCATTATTATTTAAAAATCTATATTCATGTCCATTGATAACAGATGGTTCTACAACAATATAGTTTGAGTTTCTAAGGTCTATACCTGGATACTCACTAAATGCGTTAGCAATACCTTTTATTTGTTTTAAATTATTATCACTTTTAAAAATAATATGATATCCACCACTAGGTGTTTTTTGTACTAAATTATTAATACCATTTTTATCCATATCATGAACATCTAAATCTAAAACAAACAAATTATTTTCTTTACAAGGTAATCCCCAATTTAAATCATGTTCGGACTCATACCAGTAGAGCACCTGTAGTAAATCACAAGAACTTTCAACACCCCAATTAGATATCATTGGTAATTTTGAATTACGTTTTAAAGGTATTATTTTCAAGTTCTTATTTATAAACAAATTAGATAAGGTGTTCCAATTTTGCATTATATAGCCTCCAAGCTGTCCATAAATGATTTATTCAAGGTACTATCTTCATTATCCAATTCGTTATAATATGAATCCACACAATCCAATAGTTCAACTAATTTTGTATTAGACACATTAGCATTTAATACTAATTGTTTTCTATTTACATTTTTAGTAACTTTAGCAAACACTAAATATAAATCGGGTAATTTTGTATATCTCATATTATCTATAACATCATTTGTATAATTACTTGCGTGTTTATTATTAGATACATAACTACTAATATAAGCGTCTCTTATATCATCATTTGTAACACCTTGTTCATCTAAAAAGTCATCAGCAATTTTTGTCAAACGTGATTCTTCTTCATATTCCAATTCCACACATCTACATACTTCTGGTGTATCTCTGATTATTGCTCTCTCATATATACGTATTAAATCCCATATTGATGTGTTTATTTTATTAATGAGCATTGTTATAGTCATATTACTATTGATATAATACCAAATTGTTTGTGAGTGATATTCTAATTTATTACACTTTACTAGAAAACAAATTGAATTATCTTTACAATCAATACTGGATAAATTTATAGTAAATACAGTATCTTTATATTGAAATAAAGTCCAAGTTTTTTGCCATAAATCTACATCTAAATAATTTTTAATAATAAAACTATAATCAATATCATAAACTTTTAAAGTTGGTAACATCATTTCATCTCCTCATAATCATTAAGTTCATTAACAATGTCAAGATATATTTTATGTTTAATATTATATTCATGTTGTTGTTCTCTTAACAGTTTTAAATGTTTCTCTGCTTGTTCTATATCATCGTTTAAACGACTAAGTAATTTGACACTGTTTACATATTTATCATAATATGTATTTCTAATAAATTCAACATTATTAGCCACGTGCTTATCTACTTCATCACTCTTAATTGTTGGTGATAATTCATTAATATTAAATTCATTGTCGTTTACTATATCGTTTGTATTTTCATTAGGTGTTATTTCTGTTTCTTGAACACAATCGGTATTGTTTTCTTCATTAGTTGTTTTTAAATATGAATTAGGTATATTTGTATCAATTAAAGTGCATTTTACACTATCGAACAAATCTCCAGTTTCTCTATCAAACATACCCATAGGATTTACAACAGAATTTTTAATATAATATTTAGAATATTTTTCATCATCTAACACTTTCTTAATCTTAGATAATGCAAGTGAACTGACTGGTCGATTTTCACACAAAGCATTCATAAAGCGTAGGCAACTTGCTTGGCTAGTTTTAAATAATTTAGCACCATCAAAACAAGTCATATGAGTTTCATTAACAAAACCAATATAGTCAAAATCACGTAACCATAAATAATCATTAATATTGGTTTTGATTATATTAATACTACTTTTACCTGTCCTATATAATACAACTGGTTCGTTTTTATCCTGTTGTTCATATATTTTAAAACGTTTGTTTTTTTGTTCATTTTTTTCTTTTGGTTTTTGTATATTAAGTTCATTATGAAAGAAATCATAAATAGCACATTTTAAATCAGGTGTAGCTTTATTTGGTTTACTAACCCCTATTGAAATAACATTTACAGATACCCCCAATTGCTCCGATAGTTCTTTATAATTTGTAATATTATATTTAGCCATATAATCTCTTATTTCACGATTTCCATGACTATCTTTTTTAACAACATCATCAAACCAATTACATTTATCCTTTCTTTCTTGTAAAATATTTAATTTATTAGTATTGATATTATCAAATAAATTTAACCATTTATCCATAAATTTTTGTGGCATTTTCACTTCTCCTCTCTCTATCATAGAATATCTAAGATAACTAA
>ERZ1034865.918-NODE-918-length-15111-cov-11.061570_pt1 | contig 15111 bp, 17 predicted proteins | sample MGYA00520632_ERZ1034865 | MGnify/ENA primary metagenome ERZ1034865 (study PRJEB33766, sample SAMN09781738) | gut metagenome | biome: gut microbiome | host: Homo sapiens | place: Madagascar | study: EMG produced TPA metagenomics assembly of the PRJNA485056 data...
CCCCCTTATAGATAATATAAGGTTATTGATAAATTTGTGTTGGGCAATGTGTTAAGTACTTGGTTTGTTATTTTGCCGAAACATTGAAATATAAAGGTTCCGTTTGTAACGTTTCGTGGGCATAATAGCGACTCATTGCATGTGAAATACAAGGCAGCAGTACAGTCAATAGGGACAGTAATTGAAGTTTGTGAATATTGGTCTGTTGTAACATTGTAAAGCTTATGTTTAACAACCAATTCTGTGGCCTTTAGCGCATCACCAACAGCCTTAGCATCAGCAGCAACGCCCTCTTTCGTCAGCGTCGTATCAGTTGGGGGGGGGGTAACAGCATATACGGATTATTTGTTGCGTTCATAGTGTTCTCCTTTACTTGATACGGCGGTAACGGTAATTGGCGATATAGGGCTGCATATTGTTATGGGGCTGTGAATTTCCGGAAGATTCGCAATCGATAAGAGTGTTCTTATCGGTATAAACAATGTCATACCAACCTGTCGACGTTTCAATACTTGTGTGTGCCACACCACTATCTCCGGAATTTTTGTTCACTCTAATACCAAGTCTGTGTGAGTGACGCGGTCCTTCATTTGTGGTCAGTGCATGTTCCTTCTCGCCGCCAACACTCCCCGCCGCATAATCCCCGCCAGCGCCCACCGTCACCCGGTCAGTGCCGTACCGTTCCCACGTTCCATACCCATAAACCGCCGCCACTTTTTCGGGTGTGCTCAAATCCGGCGCGCCGGTCAATCCGGTTCCGTCCCACTCGATGATGCCTCCAACCGGAACGTAGGGATATTTATACGGATTATCTACCATTACTGGCTCACCTCCACCACAAACACCGCCGCGCTCGTCGGCGCACTGTTCGCATAAAACTTAACAACTCCCGCCCCGGGTTCCAGCGCGGCTATCATACGCACCGAATCCGTCACTCTCGTGCGGTCGGACACGGCAATCTGGCTATCCGCCGTAACCCCGGCCACAGTCACGGTAGCGCAGGTGTTGTAGCTGCTTGTGCTGCCGTCATCCCACGCCACGCTATAATTGCCTGTCGTCCAGGCCGATGCTGCCACCGTTACGGTCTTAAACTTCGATTTCATAGCGGTCAGCAGTGCGTCGATTTGCGTTTTGTCGTAGTAATTCGCAAACTTGCTGCTCTCGCCTGTATCGCGCCAAGTGCCGGTGTCGGAATCCCAAACCCAGATCGTATCTGTATCTCCCACAATGGCCCAGTTTCCATCATAACCGGTATCGTGCGCGGAGTACAGCGCCTCGTAGTTCGGGTACCACCCAACCGCGCCCTGGCTTACCTGCTGGGCAAGCGCGGCGTAGTATTTGGCGTTGTCCATGCCCTCGCCGGGGCGTGAAGCTGTATCTCCCACTGCCCAGCTGCGGGCCTCCTTGGCACTGGCGGCAGCGGCCGTGGCGTTGGCAGGTGCGGCCTTGATGGCCTCCATGTTCGCATTCGCGTTCTGGATGGCATCCTTATTTTCCTGCACGATTCTGGCACTATCAGCCGCAGCATTCGCGCTGGCAGCTGCCTGGCTCGCAAGGTCTGCCAGCGTCTGGGCTTCGCTGGTATCCTCCAAGTCCCCCTCTTGTACGGGATTACGCTGGATGACCAGCTGCAGGGGAGAAGTTCCCGCCACACCGCCGTCAGCCAGGACTTCCAGGATCGGGTAGAACACGCCGTCCTGGGTGGTCATCTGCGGTGTGACAGCCACATATACCAGGGTGCGCCCCTCATTACACCCCAGCACCGGGTTGTAAACGTACAGGTTGTTGCGCTTGCCCATGCGCACATTGGCCTCAGCATCCTCGGGCAGCTTATAGGCCGTGCCGCCTTTATACAGTGCCACAGCCAAAATCGGTATCGTTTTATCAAACTGCACTAAATTTATCGGCACCGGTGCACGGCGCAGGTCAAAGTCTGCCGTACAGTTTTTGACTTGCGCTGCCGACGGCGGCGAATAGATCGTTACCTTGCTCATGAATCACCCTCCCAGGCTCTGGCTCTGCACTGTACCCCCGATGGGGTATTCCACAATGATCGTGCCGGATTCTCTGGCGATATGGACCCGCTGACCGGCCGTAAACTGAACTGCTGCATTAAAAGGATAGTGCTTATCTGACGCAGCCGTATCCCCGGGCAGGATCAGCGCAATGCCATCACTGTAAACCGCGCTTACCGTGGCAATATTACCGCTTTTCGTGGTCACTTCCAGCGCTTTGCGCTGCTGATAATTCTCAATCAATGTTGTAATACACCTTCTTTGCTGTGTGGGTCATCTGCCCGCCGGGAACGCAGTCCAGCGTCCATTCCTGTTCTTCCAGCAGCCCTATCCCATCCCGCATCATCAGGATGCTGTCATTCAGCCCGTGGGGCCGCTCTACGTCGCCGCAGGTGGTGAACGTATAGCTTGCCGCCCCCATCATGCTCAGCAGCATTCTGTTTTTCACGTGGGTCTCTAAAGCAGTCTGGGAAGCAATACCTTCCACGGTCTCCACGCTCACAATGCGCCGCCCGCGCCGCATAATGCTCAGCGGACTGGTGGGGTTGACGTTCTCGGCCACGGCCCGCAGTTCAGCGTCAAGGTCTGCACTGGACACGATATCCACAAACACATTGGCGGCATCAAAGGTATCCGCCTGCACACTCATGGGGATGCGCAGCAGCGTGGTCTCAGCTGGGCCATAGCGGTGCGTCCGGGTATTGATGGACGCCGGTGCCCACGGTTCGGCAACCGCCACGCCGCTGCCGTCGAAATAGATATCCCGGTAATTGATCTCCGCCAGCAGGGCAGATACCACCGCATAACGGGTCGTGCCGGTCTCCCACGCGTGATCCGTCATAAGCACCTCATTGGTATCGATGATACTGACAACGTTGATGCCGGCCGCCAGCAGCTGTTCCCGGATGGCCGTGGTGTACCGGGTTCCGGCCCGAATCGTCAGGCTGCGTTCCAGTACGCTCAGGTTGCGCAGCGCATAGCCGTGGTCATACCCGGTCAGCTCCTGCGTCTCGCTGCCATTTTCATCCAGACTGCGGGGGCAGGTGGTAATATTGAACAGCCCCAGCGGGACGCGATCTGCATTATCGACCCGGACTACGCTGAGCATATCGGTCAACCAGTTCACATCGGCGTCAGGCTCTATTGTCAGGGTGATGGTGCTTTTCACCTCGGCGTTGCCGGTAAATCGAATCTGCGGCGTGGTGTCCGCAGGGACTTTCAGCACTTTATAGGGCGCACCGCTGCGCATCGCGATAAACTCATACCGGGTCATACTTCACCACCTCCTGCTGCGTCTCCGTGATGCTGAAGCTCAGCGCCGTGCAGCCGTGCTCCCGGCTTTCCTGCAAGTCCTTGAACACACCTATGGCAAGGTGCCCGTCTCGGTCCTTATAGATTACTTCCTGACCGGCCAGGCTGCGCAGCACCAGCAACTCTTCCTCGCGCTTGCAGGCGTGGGAAATTGTGTGCGTTACCACACGGTTCCCCGCATCGTGCCAGACGGGGCGTTCCTTGCCCCAATACTGCTGATAACTGCCGCCCAGGCTGACGGCCTTGCTGTAATTCTGGTAACTGGTGGCGTATTTCATTGCCAGCCAGTCCGTGCCGTCCCGCAGCCCAATGGCCGCGTAGGGGACACTAGGCGCAGCCAGCGCCGGGGCGCTGTCTGTGTAGTAACCCTCTGCATCGAACACGCGCACAATGTACTGATGTGCCGCTGCACTGGTGCGGTCTGTATAAGTACCGCCTTCTGCTTTGGCAATCAGCTCGCCATCCCGCAGGATATAGCCATTGTCGGCGTCCCAGCGCAGCAGGACCTCACCCCAGCGCCCCTCGGCATAGACAGCCAATGCCGCGCCGGGCTGATTCTGGACATTGATTTCACAGCTGCTCCAGGGCGATACATCCCCATAGGTGTTGTAGATACGCACCTGCAAGGTATGCTTTCCGTCCGTCAGTACGGCATCAGACTGCCATTCCTTCCCGGTGCCGTATCGTACACCCAGGCTGATGCCGTCCACCGCAACTTCATAACCGTCCTGCTCTTTGGCCTGCCACCGCATTTTTGCCAGCGGCTTGTTGTCATAGTAGGAGATGACCGGGGCCACCGGGGCGCGGCGGATTGCAAAGATGGCCGCGCCGGAATAATCGCCAAACTCGTTGTCGGTGTTTTTCGTGCGGATGCGCCAGTAAATCACGCCGCTGGGGAAGGTGCCCGCACTGGCCTCATAGCGGTTTGCCGCATTGTCTGCTTTTGCCAGCACCAGGTAGGACGCGCCGCTGTCGATGGAGTAGCTCAACTCCCAGCCGCACTGTGCCGTGCCGGTAATGTTCGCGTGCGCCCAGATAAAGGTGATACCCTGGACGGCATCATCCAGGTATTCACCCGCCGGGCTGATTGCCACAGGGGTGCTGCGTGCGTCCTTTGTAGATACGGTGATCTTGGCGCTGGTCGCCTTGGTTCCTGTGTTGGCTACGGCCACCACATACCAATCCAGCGTCACGCATCCAGCCGTGAAGGTGTTCGCCGGTACATCACAATACTGCTGTGCGCCGCTTACACTCTGTTGGTGCCAGTCGCTTTCGTTGTTCGTCTTGAAGTACAGGACGGCGCTGCGCTGCGTCACCGTGCCGGGGCTGTCCGTACTGTCCACACTGAACACCCAGCTGAAACGGTTTACAACCGCACGCGGGGCGTGGGCATCCGCAGCCGGTGTCGTTCCTTTTACCGAGATAGGCACCTCAACGTTTGTACACTGCACCCAGTTGGATGTATGGGTCGTGCCAACGCTGCTCTTGGCGACAACGCGCCACTGGTAGCTGCCGATGGGGAGATTAGCACAGTTGACTGTCACGTGCGTCGTGCCGTTGCTGACGCTGGCGAACTGTGCCGGGTTTGCCATATTATCCGTGCGGTATTGCAGCACCGCCGACCCCTGCTGCAGCGTACCGCTGATGGCACCTGTCGAAACTGAGCCGGTAAACGCCCAGCTGAAAACAGAATCAAAGCCGTAGTAGGTTTTACTGGTGGGCCGCAGGTCGTCCACCTTGGCGGTCGGATCCACCAGCGTCAGGGTGTAGGTAGCGCTCTCTGTGACCGTGCCGGATCCGTATGCCCCGATTTTGACCTTCCAGCGTATTGCCGTACCGCTCGACCATGCGGTCGTGTCCAGGTCGTAGGACGTCGCACCGTTGGCAAGCGTGACCGTTTTTTCGTTCTGGCCATTCTGGTCAGAAATCACGATCTGGCAGGTGGAGTTTGTGCGTTCAAAGTCATCCTCGGCGTCGGTCGTCCATTGCAGCCGGTATTTTGTATACCGCGCAACAGAGCCGCTGGTGAAGCTCTGACCCGTCGGAGTAATCTTGCCTTGGTAGCTTACACACTCAATCTGTGCGTCACCGCGATCGCTGCCTATGTAGCACCAACCGGCGGTTGCGTTTACATAGACGCCAAACCCCAGCACTTTCTTTTTGTAGGCTTGCCCCACATTGCTGAAGTCTGCCCAGAAATCGCCGTTATTATAGCCGCTTGTGGTGACTTTGGCCTCAGAGTAATACGAGCCGCCGGAACTATTTCCTAACGGATAGCTGTCAAACTGGATGTGGCTATTGGAGCTATAATAGCGCATCGGAACGCGGACACGGAGTGTTGCGATGTAGCGATCTGTACTGCCCCACCCAGTGCTGAACAGCCAAGACAGATGTGAGACATAGGAGCCGCCATAATAGCCGGTGGCGTTCGTGGTATAGTTTCGGCTATTCCAGTAATTGGTTTTCACGTCGTCACCCCCTGTCGCATACTCACGGCCTCATTCCTGGCGATATTCACAATGTCGTTGAATTCCTTAACGTTCTTGGCATCAATGGTGATCTGCCCGATGCTGATGCTGTCACCGCCCAGCAGGCTGCGGGTCTGACCGTTTGTGTAGATGTGCTCCCCGCCGCGCAGATTCACGAGTTCCGGGCCGTTTTCGCCCACCAGCGCCATGCCGCCGCGTGCGCTGCGTGTGCCGGTCGCATAGCGGGGGACAGCGCTGTTGGCAGAGCGCATCGTGCCGGTCGTGGCCGATGTGATACTGCCCATAGCACTGGTAAGCTCTCCGCCCTTGCCGATGAGAACCGCAATGACAGCCACCAGTGCCGTGACGGCCGCCACAATAGCCAGAACCTTAATGTACAGCATGTCTAATGGCGTCAGAGAATTATTTATAAGTCTGCTAACCACACCTGCCGGCCCTTGCAATTCTGTTATTGCCTTTACCACCAGCAGCACCACCGTGGCAATGCTGGTAATGGCAATTACCGCCGTCAGCACCGGCGTCGGGATCGCGGTGATGACATCCACAAACGCTGTAATGATGGGCAGCAGCGCCTCGGCAAAGCTGCGTTTGACCGCGTCTCCCTGCTTGTCCAGCTTCTGCATGGCGTCGTCCAGCTCGCCAAAGCTCTGCAAGGTTTCATTGTCAACGACATAGCCGACCTCATGGGCCTGCTCGGCCAACTCCTTTAGTCTGCCGCTGCCGGCCTCAATCAGCGGGTTCAGGTCTGTGGCAGACTTGCCGAAAATGTCCATTGCCAGCGCATCCCGCTCGGTCTCGTTTTTCATCTTGCCCAGAGCGTCAATGGTCTGCAAAAACACATCATAGTTGTTCTTCAGATGCCCCTGGCTGTCTGCCACTTTGACTTTCAGGGTCTTGAACGCCTCTGCTGCAGAGCCTGTCCCGGTCGCTGCCGTCTGCATATTGTTTGTCAGTTTGACCAGACTGCCCTGAAGGGTATCGGTGCTGACGTCCACCAGCTCACTGGCATACTCAAACTCCTGCAGCTGGTCGGTGGTCAGGCCGGTCTGGGTGGACAGGGTCAGCAGGTCATCTGCTGTCTTGCTCATGTCCATCGTGGAGCTTGCCAGCGCTCCCACCAGGCCGCCGACCACGGTCACCGCAGCTGCACCGCTGGCCGAGAAGCCGTCCAGCTTGTCAACCGCGGTCTGCAAGCCGGGCGGCAGACTGATTCCCAGCGCATTGGCCAGGCCGTTGACCACATCCGCCAGGCTGGCGGTGGACTTTCGGGCCGTTTCCTGCTCGCTGCTCAGGTCCCGCAGCAGGCTTTCCTGCTTGGCAACTTCTGTCTGGGCGCTGATCAGGCTTGCCCGCCACTGCATGGTCGTTTTGCTGGCCTCACCCTCACGCCGAATGCTGTTTTCGTAGGCCTGCTGCAGCACCTGCACTTTATCCCGGTAGCTCTGCAGCGTCTGCTGCACGGATTCGTACCGCTGCTTTAAGGCGGCCTGCCGGTCATCCATTTCGCGGGTCTGTTCGGTCACAAGCTGCATCTGCTGCTTATTCACCTTCAAGCCCGCGTTTACTTCGCTCAGTGCCGCCTTGAATTGCTGGTCATTTTCCACGACCAGGCTGACACCTGCTTTAGGCATCGACATCTGCAAGCCCCCTTTCCTGTGGCAGTTCAATACCATTCATGGCGCAGTATTCTGTAAATTGCTCAAGCAACTCGTTGAGACTCAAAAATCGCGTCTCTCGCCGCGTATACCCAAGCAGCCCCACCGCGATGTATTGCAGCCTGGGGAAATTTATGATTCGGTCGCCGTCAAGGTGCCGTTCTGGGGTGTCGTCAACCCAGATTCGCTCAGCATCGTCTTCATCGCCTGCAGCGCCTGACGGCCTGATGCGTTTTTTCCGTAGAACTCCATAAAGGCATCTTCCACGCTGGCAACCAGCCCGCCCTGCAAATCGGCAAAGGAAATCAGCTTTTTGACCACGGCCAGACTGGGTGCTTCATTGTCCCGGTGGTGTTCCTCGTTATCCAGCTCCACGCCCTCGCGCACCAGCAACCAGATGATGTAGGCGGCTTCCTCGGGGTCGTTCAGCTTCTCGGCTACGACCGTCAGGTCACCAAAGTGATCCTGAAGTTCCTTCACGTTCTGCAAATCGAACAGGGCAGGATATCTGCGCCCGCGCAATACAATTTCTGCCATGATATCACTCCTTGATGTTCAGGAAGGTTTTCAGCGCGGCCAGCGCCTTTGCGTAGTCATCAAATTCCTGCTTTTTCTCAAAGTTGCCGTCGCAGTTGCACTCGGCAGCGCCGTTGAGTTTTGTGGTGCCGTAGGACACACTCTTGGTGGCCGTGTTCAGGGTATCGCTCACCGGGTCAAAGCTGGCGCGATAATACCCAATCAGGCGGTAGACCAGCTTTCGTTCCGGGGTTTTCAGCTTGCCAAGGGCGGCAACGCGCACAATGGCGGGCGTGTCGGTCTCCTTGCGTTCCAGGGTCTTGGTGCTGGCGTCATAGTGGTGGCCGCCCAGCTCTGCTTCATCTTCCAAACTCAGGAAGCTGCGGTCGATGGTCAGCTTGGCCGACGGCGAGCCGCTGTCACGCTGCTCACGGCGGTCACCGGCCCACAGCTCACTGCTGTCGCTGTCGTTTTCGCCCGCATAGCTGATGACTGCGCGGGTGATTTTGCCTGCACCCAGGCTTTCCGTCTCGGTGCCGTCATCGTTGGTAGTCACAGTAATGGGGCAGTAGCCGTAATAAGGCAGTCCGATATATGCCATGGTCTATTCCTCGCTTTCGTTCCAATCGCAGCCGTCGTCGGTCTCCGCCTCAACGTATGCGATATGATGTTTTGTCTCGTTATCATAGCCGTACTCAGTAGAGCCAATGATAAAACCGGCTTTTCTCAGGGCGTTGCGCATACACCGCGCACGCACCTGGGGCAGTTCCCTGGCATACCAGGCAGCACGCAGCTTTAGATGCTGCTGTTCGTCCCGGTCACCGGCGTAGATTTCCGGCGTATCATCCAGCACACTCAGCACCACATAGCTGTCCGGCAGTGGGTCGTCCTCGTTTTTCACAAAGGACACGCTGCTGCACACGGTCTCCAATGCGGCCAGGGCCGCGTCGATTCCGGTCATAGTTTTCCCTTTCTGCGCAGCACATCCTGCATGGCCGCACTGACGGCATTTTCACAGCTGCTGGCAGCCTGGTCCAAAAATGGCTGCGCAGCCTGCTTGGCAGAGCCGTATTCCAGTGATACCGCCTTCTGCATCTGGGCGGTTTTGTCCTTATATTTCGGGCTTGAACCGTGGCCTGTATCGTACCCGCTGAAGCTCACCTCCAGGCCGTAGCCGCCCTTCTTGCGCTTTTTGGGTTTGCCAGCACGCACGCTGTCCGCCAGGTGTTTATCTGCGCGGCTGCTGCGGTGCTGCCGGACACGTTGTTTCAGTGCGTCCGTTGCGATCGGGGCCGCGGCGGTCAGCATTTCCGGAGCGATCGCGTCCAGGTCTGCCATCCCCGCCAGCTGTTCTGTAAGTTCATCACTCCACACCAGATTCATCCTCACGGCGGGCCTCCTTTTGTCTGGGGCAGATCACTGACGGTCAGCTCGACCGTGCTTCCGGTCTCATAGGCACGCTGCACACTGTACAGGCTGCCCTTCCACAACAGCACGCGCTCTCCGTTGTACTCGTCAGCGTGCAGCACAAAAACGGCGCTCAGTGTGGTGCCTGCCGCTTCTGCCGCAAAAAATTCCCGCCACCCTACAGACTTGCGCTCTCCGTAGACCTTGCGCACAGGTGTGTAGGAATGGACCAGCACGCCCTGCTTCTTTTCGGGTTTGTCTTGCATCAGGGTGATTTCTTCTGTCCAGTACATAGTTGCTCCTAATAAAAATGCCGCCGGAGGGCGCAAGGCACTCCGGCGGTGCATCACAGCACAGCACTCAAGCGTCGGGCCAGTCTGTGTAGTTGGTCGTCATTCGCAGCTGCGCCTTCTGCTCATCGTAGGAGGCTTTCAGCTTATCGTAGTCGCCGGTCGGCCAGAAGTTGGCGCGGCAGTAGGTGATGACGGCACGGCGGATCAGCGGGTCCTGCGTGTCCAGGTTGGACACACCGGCCTGTTTCAGGTCAGCCAGGGCCGCATCCACCAGGTCGCTCACTTCCTGCGTCAGCTCCTCCGGCATATCCGACCGGCGCAGCGCTACCGTCACTTTGGACAGCAGGTCGTTGTCAGCCATGGGTCACAGCCTCCTATCAGGCGTTGGCCGCAATCGTCAGCGCCACAAAGCCGCCGGGGACGACCACATCTGCACCGATTTCCACGTCGCCGCGGATGGTGGACAGCAGCTTGTCGAAGGCGAAGTCATCGGACACGGCGATCTCGTAGTCGCTGAACAGATCCAGCTTCAGGCAGCGCGGCACGCCGTAGAACATGGTGGGCTGCGCCTTGGCAGTCTGGGCCGTACCGGCGCAGGCGGTCAGGTTCTTGTTGAGGCAGTAGCGCACGCTCAGGCCGCCCTCCTTGATGATGCCGGTGTTGGGGTTGGCAGAATCCGGGGTGATCTCGTAGACAGCCTTTTTCTCGTTGGTGCCGCGCACATCGCCAAAGGCAATCAGATCCTTCTTGTTCAAGAACAGGACGGCTTCTCCCTCAACCGCCTCATCGCCGCCGTAGTTCAGCGTCAGATTACGCAGGGTTTTCTCGTTGATGACGCCTTTCTTAGTGCTGTCCAGCGTGGCGTCAATGGTGTCCACGAGCTCGCTGGCTTTCAGCGCATCGGTCACAATGACGGATGCTTTCTTGCGCAAGCTGAGCAGCGCCTGGGCGCGGCACTTGGCGAAGTAGTTCACCGGGGTCAGCTTCTTGGCCTGCTTGCTGATCTGGCTGAGGACAGCCTCCGACTTGGGCGTAATGTCGATGTAATCGTAGGTCGGCTCTTTAGTCGTTGCAGCCGCGCCCTCGGTCTGGTCGGCAGCCGCATCGGCGTCCTGCTTGACGTAAGGGATGCGGTCGGTGGACATACCGGCACAGTCATCCACCCACACCATATCAATGATGCTGGAAACGCCGACACCGACGCGATCCTGGATTTCGGTGTTGACCTCGGTGGGGGTCGCCAGCTTGCCGCCGCTCACCAGCACAGCGCGGGTCTCCTCCACGCCCAGGACGGCGCGGCGGTTCTCTTTGAACTGCTGGGCGCGGGTCTGGGCATCGGTGTGGGCGGTGGGGTTGTCCTGGGGCGCACCGGCACCGTCCGCAACCTTGGCGGCAATGCCGAGGCGGCGCTGCTCGGTCTCATACTGTGCAATGCGCTGGCTGATCTCATCGGCCTCGGCCTCCAAGGCGTCCAGGTCGGCACCCTCGGCGTTGACCTCGGTGCGGATTTCAGCGGCGCGGGTGCGCAGCTCTGCAATAGTCATTTCACTGGTTTTCTTTTTCATGGTTACACTCCCAAAAGTTTCAGTTTGATTTTTGTTGCGGTATCCGCCCTTTTCAGTCTCTCCGCTTTAATCCTCTCGATCTCTCCGTCAAGGAATTTTCGGGCGCTGATCGACGTGGCATCGTTGGCCGGAAGGCTCACGGCGCTCACGTCGTACAGTTTCTTGATTTTGGTGATCGTGCGGTTCACGGTCATGATGTGGCTTTCCAGGTCACGGACAGTTTCGCGCTTATCCTCGGCCACGGTAAAGCCAAACGACATTTTATCGGTGTAGCCGCCCTTGATTTCGGCGAACAGCTGCCGCCCGATCTCGGTGCCGCCCAGGTCGGCGGTTACTTTCAGGCCGGTATCGTCGGCGGCCAGGGCCAGCGTGCCGTTTTTTGTGCGGGCAAAAACGCGGCCCTCGTGATCGTACTGCATGATGACGTCATCCATGTCGCAGTCATCAAAGGCGTGCGGGTCGATCTGCTCCATGACTCGGTAAGTGGTGCCGCTGTCGCCCATGTACTCATACAGCAGGTAGGGCTGGTTGAACGTGCAGGCGTAGCCCTCCACTTCCTGGCTGGCATCAGGCGCGGCGGGGTCTGCGGTTCGGACCTCCAGCCGCATGGCGCGGTATTCCCGGCCGTTGTTCAGTTTTTTCAGAAGTTTGTCATGATTTTCCACTGGTAAGGTCGTCTCCTTTCTTAGTCACGCTGCCGTCGCTGCCCAGCAGGTAATATTCGCCGCGGATCGTGTACGCCTGCCCCTGGCCGTCCGGCAGGGGAGGCAGATTCCAGATTTCGCGTATCTCATCTCGGTTCATAATGCCGCGGTCTGCCATCTGGGCCGAGACGTTCAGCTTCTCGGTGTTGCTCATGTATTGCAGCCGGTTCGCCGTCGCCATCAGCAGCGTGCCACCCGCGCGTTCCCGCTCGGTAAACAGCATTTTTGTGGCGACGTCACTGAACTGGATGGCAAACGGCTCGATTTTACCCTCATAGAACGCACTCCAGGCGTCGCCGTAGGCGCGGTTTTGCAGCACGTCCTCGTTGGTGCCGAAGTAGTTGAACACATTGGTGTTGATGCGCTCCATCTCATCGGCGGCCACAACGTAGGGCTTAGCCTCCAGTTGCTTGATGTCCGTGTAGGTGTTGGGGAACAGCAGAATGCCGCCTCCCTCGCCTTGCAGGTTTTCCCGGCTGAATCGCTTGCGTTCTTTTCTCAAATCCGCATCGCTGGAGAAGTTGTTCATCTTGGCTGCAAAGCGGAATGTCGCGCCGTTTTTAACGGCCTCGGCAATGCCCTGGTTTTGTAGGTTTACCAGATCCATCGTGGGCGTCAGCGCGTGGTTATTCTCGCCAAAAATATCGCTCTTGTACTGGAATTTTGTCATAATGCCGCACCGCGCCATTTCAATGGCGGCGGTCTGGCCGCTGCGGAATGTGTAGCGCAGCCAGGGCGCGGCCCCATACTGCACGATCTCGCAGCTGGACGGCAGCACGGGGAACATGCCGACCGTCTCACCAAACTCATTGATGACCGGCACAATAAAGGCGGTGTTTTGCACCTCCAGAATCGTACAGAGACGGTAAAGGAACTGCCCCCAGGTCTGCCACTCATTCGGCCCCTGGCGCAGGCGGGTCTGCAATTTCGGATTTGCCGGCCCCTGCACGGTGACGCTCAGCTTGCTGGCGTGGGTGGCCGTGGCGTGGATCGCGGCACGCACGATCTCGCTCTCATACAACTCACCACCCCAGGTCAAAAAGCTGGGCGTGTAGCCGTCCAGCGTCGTCCAGAATCCAGACGCGAGGCTCTTGGCGGCTATCTTCCCGAAAATTGATTGAAACAGTCCCATGCTCATCACCTCGCGTTCTTTAACTGGCCGCCGATCTCGGCGCACCATTTCTGCCGCACCGTCATACCATCCATAAGCGCGGCGCAGCCATCAATGTGGTCGGCGGCGCTCATTTTCACAAGTTTGCACCTGCCGCTGTCGTTCTCGACTTTCAGCGCCGTGTTCAGCAGATGCACTTTTAACAGGTCGTTGTCCCCGATGTTAATAGTTCCGTCTTTCAGCAGTCCCTCAACTTCTCGGATCACCGGCGTCAGGTTGAACCCCTGGAATACATCATCCATGTGAAATCCGTATTGCTTCATATCCTGCACAAGATACTGGGCCGTGTATCGGTCATAGCCGACCTGCAAAGGATAGATTTTATACTGCTCTATCAGCACCCTAAACCAGTTGTAGCAATCGTGATAGTCAACAAAGTTATCACCGCTCAGCGTTAGGATGCCGCGCTGCACATACGCTGCATAGGGCAGACCGTCCCGCTCGGTAGCCTCTTGCAGCTTCTCGGCGGGGAGAAAGAAATGCGCCAGCACGTTCAGCCGGGCGTCTTTCTCAATAATCGCCACGCAGGCGGTCAAGTCGGTTGTGCGGCTCAGGTCAATGCCGCCTACGCAGTAGCAGTTCTTGAAGTCAGCCGGGTCGATGTGCGCACCGCAGGCGCGCTCCACAACATCGGAGGCCAGCCAGGCAAGGCTGGAGTTTTGCTTGACGTTGCAGTATTTTGTAAAAAACTCGGCCCGTTTGGACAAACTTCCCTCGGCAATGGCGATTTCTTCCAGCAGATAGCTGACGCTGATGCTTACGCCCAGGTTCGGGCTTGCTTTCGCAAGCTCGTTGATATCGTTCCACTTGGCCGGGTCATCGATCATGTAGAGAAACGGCGCAAGGCGCGTCTCTTTGGAATCACCCAGCAAAAAGCGGGTGGCACGCTTTATCAGTTCATCATAGATGCCCTCGTTCACATAGCCTGCCGTGCTGATGGACAACAGCATGGGCTGCGTGCGTGCGCCAAAGCTCGACTTGATGACCTCGTAGAATTTCAGCCCAGCATCACCGGGCCAGCTGGCTACCTCATCGGCCACGCACAGGCTGACGTTGAGACCGTCGGATTTCTTTGCAGAGAAGGCCAGCGGCTTGGCGCTCGTGTTGCTGTTGGCAATGTAGATGTCCGTGCGCCGTTTCTTGCTCAGCTGGCTCAGTTCTGGGTCCTTGCTGAGCATCTGATAATAGGCGTCGTAGCACAGGCCCGCCTGCTCCAGCTTAGGCGCGGCAAAGTAGATGCGCCCGCCGTACTCTCCATCCAAAAAACTGCAATAGGCAGCAATGGCAGCGGCCAGCAGCGTCTTGCCGTTTTTGCGGGCGATAACGATGACGACCTCACGGAACTGGCGGTGATCTGTGTCATCCATCACGCCGAACAGCACCGACAAAAGCGCCTTTTGCCATAGCTCCAGCACAATCAGCTGGGGAGCCAGCGCACCCTCATGGTGCCGGCAGAAATTCTCCACAAAGCGGATTGCTTTCTGCGCCTTCTTCGGGTCAAAGTGAAACAGCCCTTTTTCCAGGCCGTCCACCACATACTTGTACCAGACTTTGACCCAGCGGCCCACGATGATGGTGCCGTCCGTGATTTTCTGGTAATACTCGTAGATGTAGTTATTCACGGGCCAGCTGCTCCAGTCTGCTCTCACGCTTTTCCGGGGGCAGCAGCTTGCCCAGGCGCTCGGTCACGGTGTTGTAATTCTTGATGAGGCTGTTGTAGGCTTGCAGATCGGCGCTGGCTTTTTTGCCGTACTGGTTCGCGCCGTTCATGTACTCCTCGCTGCATCCGTCAGCGTTGATGGATTTTTGCAAATCGTCGAGCGTCACTTTCATAAACGCCGCATTCTGGATCAGCGGTTCCACAATCGCCATCTGGTTTTCAGGCAGTTCGGCATAGTGCGCCATGATCCTGTCATACTCTTCCTTGATCAGCGTAGTTTTTGCTTTTCTTCCCACAACAACACCCCCTTTACGCTCTTTTCAGT
>ERZ1034865.922-NODE-922-length-15078-cov-18.760833_pt1 | contig 15078 bp, 13 predicted proteins | sample MGYA00520632_ERZ1034865 | MGnify/ENA primary metagenome ERZ1034865 (study PRJEB33766, sample SAMN09781738) | gut metagenome | biome: gut microbiome | host: Homo sapiens | place: Madagascar | study: EMG produced TPA metagenomics assembly of the PRJNA485056 data...
GTTGGCTTTGTCGTCAAGGAGCATTTTGCCATTTTCATCAAACTGGTATCCCTTACCCTTGAGGATAGTCATCAACTCAGAGTTGCTTACAGCCACATTGCTGTAAGAAGGTGCATCGTCGTCACTGCCGCAAGAAGCGAAACCGAGGCAGAGCGCCAGGGCAGCGAGACCGATGAAATTCTTAAAAATCTTCATTGTTTTTTGAACTTTTAAAATGTTTATAATTAAAATTAAATACTATCTTGAATTAGGCTGCAAAGGTACATATTTCTAAGAAGGTATGCAATACCTAAAAATAATGAAATACGCCATCCTCATTTATGGGGATTTAAAAGGCAAAATTCATGTTTTTCATGCTATTCTTCACAAATTCTATGTATTTTAAACGCCCTTGGAGCCGAGCAGGAGAGAGGAAAGACGATGCCCATACATTTGCTATTGTTGAGAAGGACATGAGCAAAAGCACAGACACATAAGCATATCGTAAGGTGGAGTGTAAATTACTGATTTTCAGTAATATAGCTGGTAGAAAATCTGCATAACCTAACGAAGCGCTTCATTAAGGTCTAACGATGCGCTTCATTAACACTTAACGATGCGCATCATTAACACCTAACGATGCGCATCATTAGACCTTAATAAAGCGCATCGTTAGAGTTCGTACTTGCACTTCTTTAGAGAAAATGGAACTTAAATATATATTTGTTAATAAAAAAGATTAATTTCCATTGTCTATAGCTACAGTATCTTTTTACGAAAAAGGGTGTGTCATGAACTTATGACACACCCTCTTGTGATTATAGGGTAATATAATGTTTCTTATAATTACTTCCAAGGATTCTCTGTAAGATAAGGCAGACTTGCTGGCTGGTTGTAAGCGATGTCCTTGATGCCGAGATACTTGAATACCTCAAACAGGGTCTTACCTACGTGTGAGAATGCTACGGCATCGTGATGTGGATAACCCTTCTGTCAAATTCAAGTACGCTCGCCGCATGAAGCTATTAGATAGCAACGAAATCCGCCAACTCCGTGATGTCTGTATATTCGAGGTAAATGGAGTGGAGGTGTATAGGTAGTTTGGCTACTAAATTATGTTAATTGGTTACCAAATATATTGCTGTTTCAATTAAAAGTCGTATTTTTGTACCGTAAACAAATTGTATTGATTATGGTTGTAGTTAGCACAAGAGACTTTCGCACTAATCAGACGAAGTATCTGAATTTGGCAAAAGCAGGAGAGCACGTCGTCCTAAAATCACGTGCTGGCAGTTTCCGCATCTTCCCCGATGACGGAAGTGATACCATTGACGCACCGCGCGACTTGATGAAAGAACTTAAAAACGCTTTGACCGAGGTGAAGGAAGCTATCGCTGGTAAGCGTGTACTCCAATCCGCTGATAGTTTGCTCGATGAGTTGTAATATTACAATATCGGTTTCTGATGACTTTGCAAGGGAAGTCAAGCGACTTGCAAAAAAATACCGCAGCTTCAAGAATGACTACGCAGAATTCTTGAAAAGTATCAAAGAAAACCCTCTGCAAGGTGACGAGATAACCAAGAACATACGCAAAATCCGTATGGCTATCGGGTCAAAAGGCAAGGGTAAGTCTGGCGGTGCAAGGGTCATAACATTCAACATCCTTACCGATGTTCAAAATGGACAGGTTGTCCTCCTCCTTATCTACGACAAGGAAGATGCTTCAACTGTCAAAACCAATGTCGTAAAGCAAATGGTGCGTGATATGGGATTTGATATTTAACTAAACTATAAAGGGATGCTCCTTGAATGGGGTATCCCTTAACTTTATTGCTTCTTCATCTTTTCATAATCGTCTTTTGTCATGATACCTTTCTTCGCTTCTTGCGGACTTGCGGCATCTTTGTAGAATTATCCAACATTCAAGGTAGCTTCCGCCATACACAGAGGAGTGTGCTTGTTGGAAAGTCCAACCTTAAAAGGGGGAGTGCCAAAAAATAGATCATTTTTATATAAATCTTTGTGCAAATTGTGCAAAAAGAAAATATATTCTGCATTTTCTTACATAAAGTTATCTTAATATGTAAAAAAGTGACACTATACCTGCTTTTTCTTAAATCATTTTCATATCACAACAATTCACGAGTCTTGATTTCGAGATATTTATTAAGTACATCAACCGAAAGAGCCTCGGGCGTGGTAAGCAAAGCCAAGATGCCACGCTGCTTGAGCGAAGAAACGATGAGACGCTGCTCGTAAGCAAACTGCTCGGCAACAACATGACGATAATATTCCTCATCACTATCGGGACGAGTGGCAAGATAGTCTTTCACTTCATGATCCTCAAAGAACACCACCAAAAGTCGATGACGGCGGTTGAGCTGAAGGAGATAAGGCAACTGCCTCTCCATGCTGATGCGATTGGCAAAGTTCGTATAAAGTATCAGGAGTGAACGCTTGGTGATGTGCTGGTTGACCTCTGCCACCAAAGCTGAATAATCGGATTCGGCAAAGCGGGTCTGCTGGCGATAAAGCATTTCAAGAATATTCTGCATGTGCCCTGTACGACGGGAGGCTGGAACAAAATCCTCAAAATGGTCGCTGAACGTTACAACACCTGCCTTGTCTTCCTTTCTCATCGCAATATACGAAAGCACCAGCGAGGCATTGATGGCATAATCAAGGTAGGTCATACCCCGGAAAGCCTGTTGCATCACCCTACCCTTATCAATGATATTGAAAACCTGCTGAGAACGCTCGTCCTGATATACATTCACCATCAATCTGGAAGTGCGGGCTGTGGCTCGCCAGTTGATCAACCGGAAATCATCGCCCGAAACATAATCCTTGATTTGTTCGAATTCCGTATGATTGCCCACCTTCCGTATTTTCTTGATACCCATTTCCGCAAGATTGTTGCTCATAGCCAACAATTCATAACGGGTAAGCATCAGATAGGAAGGATACACCTTGACATCACAAGGCTGGCACAGAGTAAACCGACGCTGCACCAAACCTATCGGTGTGGAAGCGAAAACACGGACATGCCCAAAGGAATAGACTCCACGCTCCGTAGGACGTAGCTTATACCTGATATTCTTTCCCTCTCCCATCGCCAACTTCAAACGAAAGAGAACATCTCGGCGCTGGAAAACCGGCGGAATCTCATCTATGATTTCCAACCGAACAGGAAAGGAATAGATACTCTCCACCCGGATGTTCACTTCATTGTCGTCGCCATTGGAAAATCGCTCCGATAAAGTGCGACTGGCCATCATTCCCCGCTCATGATACAACAGGAATAATTCAACAAAAACCAGAAAGACAAGGGCAAGGAACATCCATCTCCCTACATCAAACAGCAGAGGGAAAACATACCCAGCCCCCGTCATCAAGACCAAGAAGGCAAGTACTATATAAAATCTCTTCGTTAAATACACCTTAAACCAATTGAATTCTTCACTCTTCGTTCTTCACTCTCCACTTACTTCGGCACCTCCACCTTATCTATCAGCCGTTGTGCCACCTTATAAGCCGTATAGCCTTCCATCTCTGCTTCTGCCGTAAGCATGAGTCGATGCTGCAAGATAGATGGTGTTACGAACTTGATGTCTTCTGGAGTGACAAAATCACGACCTTGCAAAAGAGCGTATGCCTTGCTCGCCTGCAACATGGCAACTGAGGCACGAGGGGAAGCACCCAGATAAACGGCACGTGTGGTGCGGGTCTGCTGAACGATCTGTGTGATATAACGCAGAAGGCTCTCATCAACAACGACATGGTGCATATAAGAGCGCAACTGGAGCAATTCTTTCTTTGTCAACACAGGTTGGATATCAGTCAGTTTCACCAAATCAGTTTGATGTTCATGGCGCTTCAATATTTCCAGTTCTTCATCTGCCGTAGGATAACCCATCGTTACTTTCATGAGAAATCTGTCGAGCTGCGCTTCGGGTAAGCGATAAGTTCCTTCTTGTTCCACAGGATTCTGGGTAGCAAGGATGGTATAAAGGTCACCCATCTTGTGGGTACAGCCATCTATGCTGACCTGACGTTCTTCCATCACCTCGAAAAGAGCAGCCTGAGTCTTTGCTGGTGCACGGTTGATTTCATCCACCAATACAATATCAGCAAACACAGGACCTTCATGGAACTCAAACTCCTGATTCTTGACATTGAAAATATTTGTACCCAACACATCACTCGGCATCAAGTCGGGAGTAAACTGTACACGACTAAACTTGGCATCTACCAACCGGGCCATCAATCGCGCCAAAAGGGTTTTGGCAACTCCAGGCACACCCTCCAAGAGCACATGACCATTAGCCAAGAGGCAAGTCAAGACCAGATCCACCGCCTTGTCCTGTCCTACTATCACCTTGGATATTTCTTCACGAAGACACTCTATCTTTTCTGAAAAAAGAGTCAAATCCAATCTTTGTTCTTCCATTGTTTCCTATGATTTTAAATAAAAGACTTACTTTTCTTATCCTACGCTAACCATTCTTAGCGTGCCTAACTATAGTATCCATTGCATCTATCAAGCTCCGCATTTCTTCAACTGAGATATTGCCCTCCGAATGTAGGACCAAGCGAATTTGTCGAATCACCTTCTTCAATCTATCGCTGTTCATACCAGTTTTCTCTGCAAGGAGCAGATATTCACGGTCATCAGTATTCACATCTGATATGTCCACACCAGCCGTTTTTCTCAATTCCTCTGCGAAGAGTTTAAACTTTTTCCTGACCAAATCCACATGATCCTTACGTTGATAGTAGAGTGTTCCAATGAGTTGGATAAACTCCAAAGACCGATTGGCAGGCTTCGACATGATAGGGATGACCCGTTGCCTACGACGAGCGGTAAATATCATAAAGAGAACGACACCCAACAGCGCAAGATAAAGAGCCCATCGCAATGGTGGGCGCTTGATGAACTCCCGGAATGGAGATTGCTCCGCCACAAGCATGGCATCGGTCTTGACATACGCCTCCGTTCTATACACTGGCAAATCCGCCAGATAAGACATCAATCGGAATATATAGACAAATGTGTTGCCTTCCAACATTCCATAATTGGTGAAAAGCAATGGCGAAGAGACGAAAATGACCTCACCCTTGCCATACGGAACAGACACCGCCGTAGGTACTTTCTTGATGGCGAAAGTATCGATTCGTTCTATCCTTTCTTTTTCATCCACAATAGTGTCAAAGCCAGTAAAATCTCCGACATACAAAGAGTCAAGTTTGTAATCATACCCTGCCGTTGACAAAGTATAAGCCAGTCTTTTCACCTTTGGAACAGAATCCACGAAAAGGGTTCCACCTACCATATTGTAGAACATTCTATAAGACTGAGCTGCATACATCGTCTCCCGGTTATTCCAATAAATGGTATCGTACATATCATTGTCATGCGCTTTGAGACCGGCTAAGATGCCACGCAACGAAAAGTACGTTCCGTCTTCTATTCTCACCTTGAAGGTACGTTCCAATTCATCCACCACTACCGTATCGGCATTCCTACCATCATCAAAACTACTTGAAGCAACCACCATGACCTTGCCTCCACGGCGAGCGATATTGCAGAGGTACTTGACATCCAACTGTTTCAAATTTTGCTGATCCACGACCATCAACACGGAGATTTTCTCCTTGGCATGCTCCTGATCAAGTTGGAAAAACGTCTTTTTCGTCACATGATAACCATTGGGCAAAGATTGGGTCAAGACACTGTCAAAGACAAAACAGCCCAAAGGTTGCTTATCTACATGGCTAAAGGTAGGAGACCATACGAACTTCTTGGGCAGATTGACTTGCAAAAGACAGAACAGCACAAAGAGGACTAACATGGTAAAAAGGAAATTACGACTACTTTTCATCACGACCTCCTTCCTTCTTGAAAGTTCCTACATTTTGTTCGGCAGAACCATCTCTATCTGAGTTCTTTACAAAGTTATCCACACTTGCCTGCAGATTGTGCATATCTCGAATCATGTCCTTGTCAGCACCAAAGCCACCATAGCGAACTCGCACAAACAGACTGGTCATTCTCTTGAAGTCGGCCTGTCGGAACTCAAACGTATATTGAGTAGGAGTCTTGAAAGGTTGCCACTCTATTTGGTGATAGTCACTCAAAGACTTCAATGTCTGAAGATACATCAATCGCAATGCCTCACGGAAATTCTCATTTTCCAATGCTTTTTCTATTTCACTTGGGAAATCAACGCCATATATCGTATCTTCCGTAACCTCGTATTCCAGCGGTTTCCTTCGTCCTGAACGAGCGAACAGCTCAGGATGCTTCCACAAGAGGAACGCCAAGACAGCTCCCAATGCCGCCAATCCGATACATATCCATAAAGTGTCATGATGGTCCTGATAGAAATTGCTGCCAAAGATATTCTCGAAAAATTCGTTCAGCCTTTTCGCTACCCAGTCCATCAAGCTATCTTGGGAAGGCACTAACTCTCGACCATAAGCGTAATCGTCATCCCGCCGCCAAACTTGCAGTCGGGCGGTATCAATAACCAAGGTGTCGGAAGGATTGGAAAACATATCTCTCTACAACAAATATAAATAATGTATAAAATAATTAGACTTTGAACAGATCGTCATCATCCTGACTCTTGTCTGCCATTTCCTCAAAATCGTCAATACCTTGACCAACGGACATATCATCGAGTTTCTCGGCGGCATGACTATAGAGATAACCCGTACTGATAAAAAACAAGTTGTAAATCAAATAAGTGCCTATCCACATGACAACGCCAAAGATATATTGGAGAATAACAAAGGCAACACTACCAACAAATGTTTCCTCACCTGCATAAGCCTGCACAAATAGCGTCTTGACAAAGACACATACCTCCCAAGGCATGACAAAGACAAAAGAAACGACATTCGACAACAGACTCAAGACAAATCCCAAGCCAAAGATTCCTCCCCATGTGCTCCATCCCAAGCGAAAGCCACGAACGTAAGCCCGCCATACAGAGATATCCTCAAATATATAGGTAGGTGTAACCAATATCAAAGGTACACCAATAGCAACGACTGCCACTACTGCCAAGAAGCAAAAGATGGCTACCATCGCTCCAGAATTTATCGCTACCCCTAAAGCTATCACGGTAAAAAAGACTGCCAAGAACACGATGCCTATCAGAAAACCAACCAGTCCACATTTGAACAAACGCCAAGCATTTCGGCGGAAAGAAGGTTTCAACTCCTGGAAAGTAACACCTTGCAAGCCCTCGTCGTGAGCATTATAAAACTGCATCATAGAAAACACAACCGTTCCTATCCAAATATAAGCTGCCAAAGAAGTTGGCAACAAGAGGGCGTAAGAAAAGAGCATACTGTAACTGAGTTCATCATCAAACATGGAATTACCAGAACTAACATCCACCATATTTTGCATCAAACTGTTCAGCGACAAGGCTCCTACGAATGCCAACGGCAAGATACCATACAAAGCATAACGAAGCAGTATTTTCCAATTCTGCTTGACAAACTCGAAAGTGACATTAAACTTCTCTCCGAAATCCCTCTCTTTGTAAAATACGATTTTATCCATAAGCTATCTTTATTAAATAATTCAAAACTGACTGGTTCTTAATGAATGAAGTTGTAATCTAAAGGCCATTCTTTTCTGCCTATCAACTTACTTTTTCTTCTGCCGATGTCTGATCTGGGGTAAAACCACAAAATAACCTATGACAAAGACGAAAGAGACGATGATAATCGACAAGCGAAAATAATTAGAAATTTCCGTATGTCGTGTTACAAATCCTTCGATAAAACCAGCGAATATAAATATAGGTACAGTACCTACAATAATCTTCATTCCCCTTTTCGCACCATGCCGAAAAGATACGATACGCGAATACGTGCCAGGGAACAGCCAGCTGTTACCCATCGCCAACCCTGCCGCTCCTGCAATAATCAATGCAGAAATCTCAAGTGTTCCATGAAGGAAAACGGCAAGAAAAGATTCATACAAGAGACCATGCTGGGCGAAGAATGTCTCAAAGCATCCCAACATCACACTGTTTTGGAATATCAGAAAACCCGTGGCGATACTGGTAAATATACCAGAAACAAATTCCAGGAATGACACACTAATGTTATTGAGGGTAATGCCCAAGAACATATTCAGTTCATCTCCACCATCATAAACCGCCATCGGTTTTCCATCCTTAATATTCTGCAATGTCATATCCACATAATAATCTCCCAATATAATACGACAAAAGTCGGTATCAAAACATTGGGATACCACACCGATGAATACACTGATGAAGAATATGCAGAAAGAAGCCAAAAGTAACTTTCGAGCCTCAAACATCGTCAAAGGAACTTCCTGTGTCCAAAACGTAATCAGGCGAGACCACTTCTCCCGTTTGTTACGATAAATGGAATTATGAAGGCTTGAAGCCAGATTGTTGAGATAAAGGGTAATACGAGAATTAGGGTAATGTGTTTGCGCAAAAGCCAAGTCAGATGTAAGGTCGGTATAAGTATCGGCCAAAACATCCGGCGTTTGGGAAGCGGCATCGTCAATAATGATCTCTGCACGTTGCCATTTATCTATGTTATTTCTTATAAAGGCAAATTCTTTCACAATTCTTTTATTATAAGGGAAAATTCGGTTACGATTATTTTATTTTTCCTAAAAATTGATGCAAATTTAAGTAATTATTCTTATATTTGCAAACAATTTAAGCATTATCTTCTTAAAACAATAGAAAAATGACAAATTCAAACATCATAACCAATCAATTTGTAAGAATCAACCAAACGCCAGCGAGTATCGGTGAACGAGTGTTGGCTCGCATCCTTGACACCATATTCATATCTTTTGGATTCACTGGTGTCTATTTGTTGTTTGATGGGCTTATGGGGAGCATGGACGAAACACGTTGGCTCATGTTCTTATTCTTTATGCTTGTCATATTTATCTGGATGTATGATTTCTGGTGGGAAACATTCAACAACGGACAGACTCCGGGGAAATATATCATGAAGTTAAGAGTCATCAACAAGAATGGGTCACGACCAACCATGGGTTCTTTTTTCATGAGATGGCTTCTCAGCACAATAGACGTAGGATGTGGGGGTATTGGCATGCTCTTCATCTTACTCACCAAAAATTCACAACGATTAGGAGACTTGGCAGCAGGAACAATGGTCATCAAACTTACCGACATCCGAAAGATACACATCTCCCTGGACGAATTCTATTATGCCAAGAAAGATTACCATCCTGTATATGAGGAAGCCAAGAATCTCTCACAAGCACAAGTCGCCGTCATAGAGAAAGCCCTGTATTCCTCCAATGGCAACCATGAAAACCAAATAGAGACCTTGGCAGATAAAGTCGCGAAGTTCCTCAAGGTGCAGCCCAAAGAAAATAGCAAGGAAAAATTCCTTGCTACCATTCTTTATGACTATAATTATTACTTGATGGAACTAATATAACACCGCACCCTCCTGCTTCTTGCCATCCATCAGAATTCTCATCGGATGCTCGAAGCGAACATGGCGCACATACTGCGTTTCCTCTACCGCCGGCATCGCATCCAATATCTCCTTATTGACGAATCCTCCTTCTTCTGTGTTTGTATCTACCGTAAAGTAACCTACCCCGAAAGAGGTAAGATTCTGGAAGAAATGGGTGCCCTGACTTGGGTCGATATTATAGTTCTTCAACGCTACTTCTACGATGACACGGGCGGCACTGATATGCGGCCACTTGACCGGAACGCCTAAATAATGATCGCTTGAACCCCAGCGGCCTGGACCTATCAAGACGTAATTCTTTCCTTCGGCAAGGAACTTGCGGTTGATTCGTTCAATATCATCAGCCACATAGAAATTGTTCATCGCAGAGAACTGATCATCATATTTAACATAGACTACATCTGTGACGTCCTCACTGATTCCATGTCCCAATGAATTGTGGGAACGGAGCAGACAATCTGCATCTGGTATCGCCTTCACATCCTCATCAAGCATCTCCTTAGCATCCACTATCGGACGAATCTGGAGGAGATAGAACTCGCAGGTTTTATCATCATTGATATTGCATGCAAACTCGATTTCCACAGGACGGCGCATCGCCTCGGATCCAGATTTCATCGACATCTGCATCAGCTCCGGCAGTGGAACCACGCCATGCTGGAGTACACTGGCAAAGGTAATCAGCTTTCTTCCTGTTTCATACACGCCATCATTGATGACTTGATCGTATGGGTCGAAAGTAGAGGCGATATAGGTAAGACTCTGGTCTTCTACCGCATCCTTCACACGGAGCTTGAGAATATTGAAGCCATCATCCACCTTGAAATCCTCACCCACATGTTGCATGTCGAGAGCATAGAACTGGGTTTGGGTATCACGCAAAGCCATCTCCATCTCTGAAGTCTGTAGCACTTGAGTTGGATGATAAGGGCAAACTCTCAAGGTTTGTCCGCCATCAACGATATATTTCCCCAATCCAAGAGCCAGACTGGCAATACCTTCCTCCGCCGTTTCGTCGCCAATCGGATAATAATTGAGGGAGCGTAGCACACCACTCATCGTCGGATAAAACCGGTCGCCATAATTCTTACCCACTACCTGTTGCAGAATAACAGCCATCTTCTCCTGATCAATCACATTGCTGGTAGCTGTCATATACGCCTTCGAATCACGATAGAAAACAGAAGCATATACTCCCTTTATCGCACAAGCCAACATCTGGAGCATCTGATACTTATCCTCCAGATATGGAATCATATAGGTGGAATAAATTCCTGCGAAAGGCTGATAGTGAGCATCCTCAAGAAGCGAACTTGAACGGATGGCTATAGGACTCTTCGTTGCCTCAAAGAAAGTGAAAAAATCAGCAATCAGGGAATCCGGTAACTGAGCATGAAGGAAATGCTTCAATATCTCCTCATCACTTGCATCACTTAAAGCTATCGGATAGAGATTGTTGTTCATCATAAACTCATCAAAAATATCAGTACAAAGCACGACTGTTTTTGGAATCTGAACAGTGGCATTCTCATACTGATTAAACTCCGGATGGCGCTTGATGATATTGTCGAGGAAAGCCAGTCCTCTACCCTTTCCACCCAAGGAGCCTTCACCAATACGGGCAAAGTGGGCATACTTATCGAACTTCATTCTATCAAAGACTGCCACGACTCCAAGATTTTTCATATGACGATATTGCACAATGGCATCAAAGATAATCTGACGGTGGGCATCCACATCTTGAAGTTTTTGCCAGGTGACATGCTTCAAGAAAGCAGATACAGGGAAGATGGCTCGGGCGCACAACCAACGGCTCATGTGATTACGACTGATGTGATAAAGCATCGAGTCGTTAGGTATATTGAAAATATTATCCTGCAGTTCCTTTAAACTGCGGATACGCATGATCTCCTCATGAGTTTTCGGATCTCTGAAAATGAAATCTCCAAAGCCCATGTGTTCCTCCATCAAACGACGCAAATCTACACTCATCTTCTTGGAGTTCTTATCTACAAAACGAAAACCTTCAGCCTCTGCCTTTGCTCGATTTTCACTCTCAGAACTCTCAAGGATAAGGGGCACAAAGGAATCATTCTTTCGGATATAACGGAAAAGCTGCAAACCCGCATCTGGACATTTTTCACGACCAAAAGTATCCGTTGCATGCTTTGGCTGCACATTCTCATCCACAACATTACCAAAAGCTTTGGCTGCACTCTTTAAAGGAAAACGAGCATCACTAATGACACCAAGGGTATTATCAGAATACTTGTCATACAGTTTTTTTGCCTCTTCATATGTACGTGCCAATACCACTTTCGGACGACCACGCATACGCATGGTAGCTGCATGACGATTCAGCGCTTCTTTGGAGAAGTTCTTACTCTGTTCAAGAATATAATTATAAAGATTTGGCAGAATAGAACTATAGAAACGTATAGAATCTTCTACCAAAAGTATCATCTGGACACCTGCCTCCTGAATATCATGCTCCAAATTCATCTTATCCTCTATCAACTTAATAATAGAAAGGATCAAGTTGGTATTACCCAACCAACAGAATACATAATCGAAGATGCTCAAATCCTCATTCTGCATACGCTTGGTAATACCATGAGAGAATGGAGTCAACACAACACAGTGAATATTAGGAAACTTACCTTTGATATCGCGGGCAACATCGAAGGCATCATTATCAGCATTACCTGGCATACAAATCACCAGATCTACAATTGTAGAACGCAAGACTCCAGCTGCCTCTTCTGTGGTAGAAACTTGGGTAAAAGTTGGCGGATAACGTAATCCTAACTCCATATACTCATTGTATATCTTTTCTTCAATACGCCCATCGTCTTCTAACATGAAGGCATCATAAGGGTTAGCTACAATAAGTACATTGTATATGCGACGCATCATCAGATTAACAAATGATACATCCTTTAAATAGAATTTATTCCACTCTTGAGGTACATTATTCTCCATAATTGTAAGATTTAGCAATGCAAAGATACTGTTTTTCTTATATTTACTTGCATTTTTCAACATATTTTTTTAAATTTGCAGCATTATAATAGAATTTACTGATATATTACGCTGTAAAATCAATAGATAAACCCATAAACTATGTTTAGATTTAAAGAAGCATTTCTTGCTAAATATAAAGGAAAAGCGATAGCAGGCATTAAAGAGGGAGGAAAAATCCTCCTGAAAATCTTGCCGTGCTTTTTCACTATATTCAGCATGCCGTGTATGGCGCAAAAGCAGCATGGAAAAGCATCCTATTATTCAAAAAAAACAACGGGAGCCAGAACTGCCAGTGGACAGAAACTTCACCACGACAGTTTGACGTGCGCCCATAGATTCTATCCATTTGGTACCAAGCTGAAAGTAACAAATCTCAGTAATAAAAAAACAGTTATAGTGAAGGTTACAGACAGAGGCCCCTATGGTAGAGGACGAATTATTGATCTCTCGTGGGGTGCTGCTAAAGCTATAGGTATGTTATCACAAGGTGTAGCTACTGTAAAAGTAGAAATGATAGACAAGCCTATTCCTTATCGCCCAGAAGATCCAAAATTACCTCATATCGACTTTGAAGTAGCAGAATCAGACTATGATTTTCCTCAGAAATGGAATAACAAAGAAAAACATGAGAGTAAGCCGCACCAAAATGGAGCAGAATCAGGCAAAAAAGAACATTTAAACAAACATCAAAAGGATATTAAAGAAGAACAACAAGAGCATAAAAACAAAACCGGGAACTTTGTTGAGCAAAAACATAATTCAGAACATAAACATAATACGGAACAAAATCATAAAACAGAACACTATCAAAGCAAAGAAGGAAATAAGACAAAAAGGAAATAGAATAAACAAAGATAAAGAATAATTTGAGATAATCATTTTCAAAATAAAAGCAAAAAAGCCTCAGTAAGAAAACTTCAAGATCTTACTGAGGCTTTAAAATATTCTAAATACCATTCTCATAAATAAATAAGAGAAAATGAATGTCTTAAGAAACTAAGAAAACACTAACACTATTTAGTCGTAGGTATATTAAATTCATTCACCTTAGAAATTGCTTTATCTCCATGAATTACAGATACACAAAATCGAGCTATACCAGGCTTTAAACGTGAGTCTGCCTTTACCATAGCAGTATAACGAATACCTTTACCGGCATCTATTTTTTCCACATGTATATTTGGAGATATGTAGATATGCTTATTTCCTGTGGTTTCGACAACTGTAGGAACTACATCATAGACAGGACGATTTCCACGATTGAAGACTTCAAATATAACTTTGCAAGTTTCATTCCTATTCAGCGCGTTATCTTGATTATCATCCACAAAACGAGCATTGACGATTTCCAATAAAGGACAATAAGATAAACCAGCAGTATTAATTTCATCAACTGTGCTGCTTGAACTTGGATAAGAAGTTATAGGCTGTTGAGCACTATATGAACCTGTATAGTCTGAACCCGTAAAATCATATAATCTATCATCTCCACTATTGGTAGAATCAAAACCACTGTTAGTGTTAGGATTATATAAATAGGTATCATCAGCATTATGCGAAGACCCGTCATATCCTTGGTTTCTTTGATAATCTGCATCTTGTCTTTGACGGATACGCTCCCGTCTTTGTTGAATACGCTCCTCTTGTTGCTGATCAGCCTGATTACCAATAGCCGCACCTACAGCAGCACCACCAGCCATACCAATGATTGTACCAATATCAGAGCCACGAGGGCCACCAGCTATTCCACCAATAGCAGAACCTAAAATAGAACCAAACGATCCACCAACATATGCGCCACTACCAGTATAAGTTCCACAACTACTAAGAAGTAACGCAGAACTAAATAATAAAATCAAAGGCTTTTTCATATCTAAATAAAATTAAATCCCACATTTGTAAACATACTATATATTCATTTGATGGTGCAAAAATAAGAAATAAAAAGCAAAGTCTAACAACAAAATCCCTAAAAATATAGGGAAAATCCCTAAAAAACAAAAAAGCGCTTTCATCAAAAAGATGAAAGCGCTCATATTGAGATATTGAAATTATTCAGCCTTTGGAGCTTCCTCAGCTACAGTCTCAGCAGCTGCATTCTCAGCAACTGGAGCATCCTCAGCCTTAGCCTTGCGGCTACGACGAGTCTTCTTAGCTGCTGCCTTAGGAGTCTTAGCCATGTTCTCATCAAAGTCAACAAGCTCGATGAATGCGATTTCAGCAGCATCACCCTGACGAGTACCCAACTTGATAATACGTGTATAACCACCAGGACGATTAGCTACCTTCTCTGCAACCTCACCAAAGAGAGCCTTAACAGCATACTTGTTCTGAAGATAACGGAAAACAACACGACGTGAAGTTGTAGTATCATTCTTTGAACGAGTAATTAATGGCTCAACATACTTCTTAAGAGCCTTTGCCTTTGCAAGAGTCGTAGTGATTCTTTTGTGCTCACTCAAGATAAGAGATGTTGCCATGTTAGCCAACATCGCATTACGATGAGAAGCAGTACGACCTAAATGGTTGAATTTTTTATTATGTCTCATTTT
>ERZ1034865.924-NODE-924-length-15044-cov-5.516312_pt1 | contig 15044 bp, 18 predicted proteins | sample MGYA00520632_ERZ1034865 | MGnify/ENA primary metagenome ERZ1034865 (study PRJEB33766, sample SAMN09781738) | gut metagenome | biome: gut microbiome | host: Homo sapiens | place: Madagascar | study: EMG produced TPA metagenomics assembly of the PRJNA485056 data set...
AGCCGTCCGCCTGTAACAGCTTGCTCTGGCACCCTTGCAGCACGCCGCCCTGAATCTGGAAATTCTGCATCATGCGCCGTGCCGTGGTGGCCTGACTTTCATCCAGCCAGATGGTGTCCACGTCCCCGATCTCACCGGCAGGGTCGCCCCGCCCGGTGGTCTCGATCACGTTTCCGCCGTAGCACGAGAGGATCAGCCGCGCCGCCGCCAGCGCCTGCGCCGTGGTGTGGATAAACGGATTCTCGATCGTCACTGTCTTTTCACTGCTTGTAGAATTGCCCGACACCACATATTCCGTGTTGTTCCCATCCGCAAGGTGAAAAATTAGCGCCGCAATGGATTCATTTGCCCGCATTACCGGATAGTTCGATAGGTTCCGCAGCTGTACCCGGTTTCCCGTGTTCCATAGCGGCTCCGCCGTCAGATACCCGGTGTCTGCCGCCGCCCGGGGCCATGTGCCGGTAGCCATGCAGGCCCAGCGGATAATATCCCCGCACCGCTTCCCAGTCACGGCTTCCCGGGTGGAAGCCGTCACCGCCAAACCCGCATAGTTGGGATCCACGTGGTACAACCCCGCGAAGTTTGGCCCCAGTTGTCCTACAACCGACGCCATCCATCCGTCCAGCGTGGTCGGAAGTTTCTCCGGTGGGATATACGTCCGTTCCTGTACCAGCCCGATGATATCCACAAGCGACCACTGGATTGCCAAACTATTGTCACCGGTTTTCCAACCGTCACCGCTTTGGTAAAATACGCCCAGTTTTTTATACTCGTATCCGTCTCCGGTTTTCACACCGATATACGCTTCCACACCCTGCCGTTCCTCGATGGACTGAAACAAGCCGTTTTTGTTTCGCGGCTCAAACCGTTTCGATTGGTTGCCGATGTTCAGTTTCAGCGTTCCGTATGGGAGGGTCAGGCAGGAGAAATTCCCCTGATGCGTCGCCTCAAATGCCGCCAGCATCTTCCCTGTCCATTCCTCATACGCACCGGGAATGATCGCCGCGATCCGCGCCCGCCGTCCCGGCAAGCTCCATTTTGTAATTGTTATTTTAACTGTATCTGGGGTCTGCACTGTGAAGCCCTCGAACGCCATCTCCGTATCCCGGTTCCCCGTGATGCTTTTGGAGAAAAACGTCTGCCCCGCCGTGATGACCTCAACCCGAAAGTCAGCCGGAACGCCGTCTGCCGGATCTGTGGAAAAGAAAATGGAAAATGCTTGCAAAATATCCACGTCGGAAAAAGACTGTTGTACCCACTGCTCGCTTTCAAACGTTCCGTCATCCCCAGAAAGCTCGTCCGTTGTGTAAACCGTCTTCGCCTTGAAATCCTCCGGGAAAATGTCAAAAGAGCCGTCCAGTAGCCATCTCCCCCGCTCCAGCGTTGCGTACCGCTCAACCGCGTCCGGTTTTTGGTAAAGCCCCTCCGGGTTAGTCCACGGTGCCGCACTGGAAGAAGAGGCCACGCCGTACTGGATGTCCGGGTCAATGATTGAAATTACAGCTTTCAGCCCTGTCTGCCGGGATTTCCCAACAACTGCGGATAGATATGCCGCCGAACTTTTAATCATGCGGCTCCACCTCCCGCAGTTCTACCGAGAAATCCGCCCATAACGGCTTTTTATCCCTGCTCCACATAAATTTTGGGGAGGAAAACGATGCAACGAAAAACTCAGACGTGATCAATTCCGTTCCATTCGGAGGAAGGAATGAACAGATGATCGGCTCCTTTTTGCCCTTTCGGCAGGCCGCGATCACCCGCTCCTTCATTTCCTCTTTAAAATAGCCGTACTGGTAGTCCACGTGCCACACAGAACCCCGTACTTCCTTCACCATGTTTCCGGGGATCATGGTCAGATCCACCGTCAAATCTTCCTCGTAAGCGGTGTATCCTCCCTTAATGCTCTCCGGTAGCAAAACGCCGTACCCTCCAACGTCTAAAATCAATTGGTCCATACGTCACCCCTTATGCCGTCTGCGGATTGGCAATCGGCGTACCCGCAGCCGCTGCCGCGCGGATCAAAAACGGGAGCGTGTACGTCGCCAGTTTTGTGCCGTCCGGAAGCATGAGATTCAGCGTTGTAGAACCGCCGCCGTCATCCGCCTTTCCCATGCTGTTCACGATTGCCGCACTGGAAATGCCGATGCCGGAATCCGCAAAGCCTACCGACGCCGTACCGAAGTCCATTCCGCTCTTTACGCGGCCCGTCACGCCGCTCACGCCGCGCATCAGCGCGGGCAGACCGTCATCCAGTCCCTCTGCGCCGCCCTCCATCACGTAGCGGAACACTCCGCGAGACCACTTGGAGGGGGAATGTTCATCGAAGCCGTTCTTGCCGGTGAACCATCCCTTGATGGTATCCACCACGCCCGTCACCTTGCCCTTCAGCCATTCCACCTTATCCTTAATGCCATTCCAAAGTCCCATCAGCAGATTGCGCCCGATCTCCACCATCTGCCCCGGAACCGCCTTAAAAAAGCCGATGATTTCATTTCCGACCTCCACAACCTTGTCGAAAAACTTGTTAACGCCCTCCTCAAACCCAGAGATCGCGTTGCTGACCACGGTTTTCACTGCCGTCCACGCCGCGTTGACCTTGTTCCGAAATTCCTCATTGGTCATATACAGCGTCACCAGCGCCGTCACCAGCATTGCGATCAGGGACGCAATCAGCACAAACGGGTTCGCCTTCATCACCGCGTTCAGCGCCGCCTGCGCTACCGTCATTCCCTCTGTAGCCTTTCGCACCGCGTCAATGATTCCCGCGATTGCCATAGCCGCCTTATAGGTTACAATGGCAGAGGTTATGCCGGTGATCCATGGCAGAAGGTTCCTAAACCCTTCAATCAGACCATCCAATCCGCCAGCGCCTACAAACTCTGTGATTTTGGATACGGTCTCGGTCATCCGCTCTACAAATTCTTTCAGCCTGCCGGAGCCGTTTTCATAAACAGCAATGCCAAGCCCCTCTAATGCGGATTTCAAAATGGTGATCGCACCGGGGAGGTTATCGTTCATGGTGTCTGCCATCCCCTGTGCTGTGCCGTCCGCATTGTTGATCGCCACCGTCAGCTTTTGGTAATCAGAATCCGATGCGTTAACGATGGCCAGTAGACCGGACATAGCTTCCTGACCCGCGATCCCAGCCGCCACATTTGCCTGTTCCGCCTCGCTCAGCCCGCTCATTTTTTCACGTAAAATTCCAAGCGTTTCGCTCAGAGGCTTCATCGTCCCATCTGCATTGGTCATCGCATCCACCGCATTAATGCCAAGCCGCTCAAACGCGCTCTCCACATCCTTTGTCGGCTTCGCCAACCGTGTCAGCATAGACCGCATAGATGTACCGGCCTGTTCCGCCTTGATGCCGCTGTTGGCCATCAAGCCCAGTGCCACGGACACGTCCTCAATGCTATACCCCAGCGCACCAGCAACAGGACCCACATATTTGAATGAACCGCCCAGCATAGAAACGTTGGTGTTTGCGTTGTTCGATGCCGCCGCCAGCACGTCGGCAAAGTGCCCGGAATCCTTGGCAGACAGTCCAAAGGCCGTCAGTGCATCCGTTACGATATCGGATACGGATGCCAGATTTTCGCCGGACGCAGCAGCCAGATTCATAATGCCCTCGATGCCGTCCAGCATATCCCCGGTTTTCCAACCCGCCATTGCCATGTAGGTAAAGGCGTCGGCAGATTCGGACGCGGAGAATTTTGTCTTCGCGCCCATCTCCTTCGCCTTCTCCGTCAGCGCCTCCAGCTCATCCCCGGTCGACCCGGAGATTGCCGCCACGCTGGCCATAGACGTGTCGAACGCCGTACCGACATCCATAGCAAATTCGCTCATTTTTGTGAAGCTGGTCGCCGCCCTTTTCCCCATATCGTAAACGGCGTTGCCGATGGCCACCGCCTTGGCAGACAGGACATCCGACGCACCAGAGACCGTTTTCCGGGCACGGTCCATGCCCGCATCCAATCCGCTGTCATCCACCGAGACTTTGACAAACAGATCAAGTAAATTCATTCGCTCACTTCCCTTCTCTGTCTTGACAGACGGACGTGATACCGTTAATATGTTTCATATAGGAGGTGCTATCATGGGATTTTTCAGCAGTAAAAAGGGCAGCATCGTCAGCGACCATTTCTGCCCGGAACAGGCCATTGGCCCCATCCGTGCCGGAGATATGACCGAGATCGCCCTCTATGACGATCACCTCGCCCTCTCTAACTTTACCGTCAAGCAGCCGATCACCTTGCAATACAGCCATATCACCGACGTATTTTATGGCTATCGGGAGGAGATCGTGGAGAAAAATAAGTCCGTCATTGGCCGTGCCGTAGCAGGTGGCCTTCTGTTCGGCAGTCTGGGTGCCGTGGTGGGAGCCGTCAGCGGAACCGGGACGAAGGAAGCCAAGCAGATAGACCGCTATCTCGTCATCAGCTATACCGCCAAGGACGGCTCCGAGCAGTTCCTTGGATTTAAGGATATCCGCCGTCACCACGGGCCGAAGGTAGCCCAGACCTTAAAAGATCTCTGCCATATTCCCGATCAAACAACCACATCGCTTTGACCGCCAGTCTCCCCATTCGGGGAGGCTTTTTTTACTGTCAAACCGCACCGGGCAACCACGTCCGCCGTGATCTCCAAACAGGACCTATCATCCCGCTTCTTCGGCCTGATGGCGTCCGCATACCGGGCCTTCATGTAGCTGCCGCCAACGTATCGCGCCGTATTTTCCGCCGCGATCTCTATCGCGTCCGTCACATAGATCCGGAACGCCTCCTCCTTTGCCCGCGCAACCAGACGCGCCCCGCAATATCTGGAAAACGCCCTTACTGTTTGCGGTCCCCGGTATTCCCCTGCGCAGAGCCAGAGGAGCTCTCGCTCTGCGCCGATTGAAAAAGCCCCCAGAACGTTTCGTCCGTCAACAATTCCGTTGTATCCCGCACCAGCTTCACAAGGTTCAGCGCGCCCTTGTAATCATCCGCGCTCACGCCCTCGATGGTGGCAAGGATAGCAACAATGTCATTTTTATGCCCGTGGAGCAGGGCCGGGATGGCCCTCCTCGCCCGCTGCATTGCAAATTTCTTCGCCGTCATCCCCTCTGGGATCTTTTCACGGCGGAACATGGCGGATGCCTTTTCGTCCTCTGCAATGTTGGCAATGGGGTCAATGATGTCTGCAATGACGTCAAACACCCGCTCGCCATGAATGTCGGAAAGTCTCATATCAGCCCTCCGCCGTACCGGCTTTAATGTAGATCTCAAAGGGGACCGTGTCCTGCGCCGCCATGGAGTAGTGGGCGGTATACTCAAACGCAAACTGTCCCTTTGCCTTGTCGCTGGTCTGCAGTTGGAAGCCGCCGGTGGACAGTGCATTCATCAGGTGGATGGCAATGAAGCCGCCATTTTTATCGCCGTTCTTGTCGGAGTAGTCGCCCACCAGCCAGATGTCGGCAAAGTCAGCGTCCGACAGATCGTTCCGAGGCGTGACCTTTCCATCGCTGGCACTCACATCGGCAGCACCGCAAAGGCTCTTCGCGATCTTGGTGTCTGCGTTGATGAACGTACCCGTCATCTTTGCCTCCCAGGAATCCAGCCGCTTCAGCTCCTTCATATTCTTGGGGCAATTGTCAATGTCCTCGCCAAAGTCCGAATAGGTCGGCGTTGCGGTAAAATTCACGCCGCCGGTAGTCGCGCCGATCTGTCCCGCCTCTCCGATGGTTCCGGTGGCCGGGGTAAAATCGGTGGTCAGAATACCGGCGTTGATCTGCAATTTCTGAAATGCGTCGGAAGGAATTTTTGTGAATTTCATAGTTTCGTCCTTTCATCAGTTTTGCGACAGATATTCCACCGTGATGTTGAGATACCGCCGCTTGATGTTCTTATCGCTTTCGTCTGCGATGTTCTGGCACCACGGGGATCCGCGCTTGATCCACATCGCCCCTCCGTCATAGGGCACGAACGCACCGCCCATGCCGATGGCGTCAGAGATTTCCTGTGCCTTGACGTTGGGTATTGCCTCGCTTTCCGTGTAATACCAGAGGTTGACAGTCAGCGCGATTTCGCCGCTCTCCCATGACCCTGTAATAAGCTCATAGGTCAGCCACGGGAACGTCGCGTCCTCCGGCACATTGGATGTTGGATATGCTGGGAGGAATTGAGAAAACCACGCATGGAGCGCCTTATCCTTCGTCATTTCGGCAGCTCCTTTCGCTCCGCAGTGAAGAATTTAAGTGCCCGGATTGCCGGTCCGGCAGATTTCGGAGCCGCCTTTTCCTCCGGGTTTGACGTCACCCGATAAGTCAGCCCCGTTTCCCCATCCCGGAAATAATCGTTGTACTCAATGGGTACGTCCCGGTTGACCAGCGCGGAATACACCGAGGTCACGCCCTCCTGTTCCGCCCTCCGGGCCTCCATCGAGGTGTCAAGCGCTTGATAATTGAGAAATTCCGCACCCTCGGCCCACGCAACGATGTAGCCGCCTGCACCGTCCGGCATTCGCGTCTTTTCCATCAGCACGCATTTACTTGCGAAATCGTCAAGTAAACTCACGGTTCCACCCCCTTGAGCTTCCGCCAATCATTCAATCGGCCTTTAAAAGTCCCCTGCCAGCCGTTTAACGCGCTGCTGTCGCTTCCCGCGCCGCGTTTGGTATAAGAATAGCCCCCAAAGTTTTCGCTTTGATACGGGCTTGCAACGGCCTCTCCGTTCTTTTCTTCCCACGCGGCGATATCTTCGGCAAGCGCAACCACAGCCTTTGGCACCGCCAGCACCCACACCGTCCCGGTAAAGGTTTCATCCGTCAGGTCAACCGCCGGATACAGGTGCAGGCCATCGTTGAACACGGAGCCACAGATGCGGAAATATTGATTGGTTTGGAGAAAGGGCAGCGCAATGCTGCCATTCTCCACGGTGAACGTGCCCTCGTGAATGTCCACAAGGAACCAGTTGTTCAAGTGCCGTAAGACCTGTTCAAGCATCACGCTGCCCCCTTATTTAGCCCGCTCCGGCCACCGAAACGGTAGCCACGGCAATGCCGTCCAGATATTCAGCCCACAACTTCATGCCCATGATGGCGTACATATCGCCGGTGGCGCGGCTGTAATCGCCGTCGACGTGAACGCCGATCAGATTGGTTTCGCCCTTTACGGTGTAGTTCAGGCCAAGCTTGGCAAAGTCGCTGTCGCTGGGGTCCACATAGTACAGATCGATGTTTTCCACGGGCAGAGCAATCACCTTTTTGGACGCAATGTACTTCTCAGGCAGCAGGAACAGAGTGCGGTAGCCCATAAAGTTCTCCACGTAGTTGATGCCGAACATGGTCTGCACGGTGATCTCCTTGTCGCCCAGGTAATCGTAAGCGTCGATGATGTTGGCAAAGCCCACAACCTCGGTCACGTCCTTGTCCAGACCGGCAAACTTGTCCAGCACCTTGCCCTTAGCCATAGCCAAAGCGCGCTGCCACGTCTTCTCGGTCACCTTCAGAGTGCCGGTACCGAGGAAGGTGTAGAAGTCGGTCAGGACCTTGTTCTGCAGGGCCACGAGGAAAGCCTCGTCGGTCTTCTCCACGGCGACGTCAGCGCCGTACTTCGCCACGCTCTCGATGGTCACGCTCTTGGCATACTTGGAAATGTCGATGTCGCCGTAAGCAACCGGCTCCACCTTCATCTTGGTGAAGGGGATCTCGTCACCCTCAGCCACGGTGCCGCCCTTGAGACCGCCGTCCACGCTGGCCTTGTAGGAAACCAGCTTCGTGCCGGGGGCCTTTCGGATGGGACGCATGATGCCCATGATGTTCCGCAGTGCGTCCCAGTTATCAGCAAAGCGGGACACGAAATCCACCTCACGGGCGGAAGTGGTAAACTGCGCGGAAGTTGTTACGTTAGTTTTCGCAGCCATAAATAGCTCCTTTCAAAAATCAGTTGTTTTCACTTGCCATCAGATCGGCAAGCGCTTTCTGGCGCTCCGCCGTAGACATCACATAGCGGCCCTTATCGTCCTTTTTGTAGATGTCCTCGCGGGTCTTTGCGCCGCCGGTGTTTGCCGGGGGATTGGCGGGATTCGCGCCCTTTGTCTGCGTGGTGGAGACCAGCCCCTTGTAGGTGCCGTCTACGAGCGCATCAAGGGCCTTGGTGTCCTTGATCTTATCGCCGTCCAGCTCCAATGCGGCCATTTCCTCGCCGCAGCCGCGCATCGCAAGGTCGAGATTTGCGCCGGTGATGTTTTTGCTCTCAAAGTAAGCGCGCACGGCCTTTTCCTTTGCCGCCTTGCTTTCCTTTGCCGTGACATTGGCCTTGAAGTCCTCAAAAGCCTTGTGCTCTTTCTCGTACTTCTCCTGATAGCCGCCGTCACCTGCCGCCTTGAGATCGTCCAACTGCTTCTGGACGCTGGGCAGCTTCTCTGCGTCCGCCTTATACTTGCTGACATCAGCTTTCAAGCCGTCCACGGTGTCGGTATGCGCCTCGATGATGGTATCCACCTGTTCGTCGGTGAGACCCATGCCTTTCAAAAGTTTGCGTGTAAGTGCCATTGTTCTATCTTCCTTTCCCTTGTCCGCAGTCCGTCGCGGCGATAGATTGTATAAAACCGCTGTGCCTCGCGGGTTTTACCGAAAACAAAAGAGCCAACCACCGAGAAATTCTCAGTAGCTGGCTCCTATTGCCCTTTCCCGCGCCCTATTACGCGGAAGTTGAATATTTGATTGTCTTTTTTACCTCTAATACGATATACCCGTCGCCCTTGCGCCGGATCTCCGCGTCATTGCCGCGCCGTATAATGGCCTCGATGGCCTTGATGGTCTCGTTATCCATTTTTCAGCTCGCTTTCCAGAATGTCCCGATACTGTCCCACATGGTCGGCGGCAGCGGGTTTCAGAAACGGCTGTGCCTTGTTGCCGCGCGTGTAATGCCAGTTGCCTTTCGCGTCCTGGTACACCCACGGTGTAGGCCGTCCGCCGCCGCCTTCGGCGTAAATGCCGGTGCCAAGCTCGACGTAAGCGGCATACTCATTGTTTGTCCCAATGATTGCCGCAGGTTCCTGCTCGTCTATCATATGGGTAATGCTGTTCCGCAGATTGCCGGTGTCAACGGGGCACAGCTTTTTCGCATATCCCTCTACCACCAGCCCGATCTTTTCAAGGCCCCGCAGCAGTGCCGCCTTGATTTCAGCGGAAACCTCCGCACTGTGATCCTGAATATCAATGTTCATTGTTGTCCTCTGCCCAATTTTTCCAGTTCGCTGGCAGTGCAGTCAATTAGCTCGTTATCGCTATCTCTTTCCACCAAAAAATACGTCCCGTTGGTATTTCTGATGTCGACAACAATGCCGGTATCTCCAGTACTTTTTACCTTAACACGATCATATTCACGGATCATCCCGCATCCTCCTTGTTTTTCCTAAAGGCAGTTATGATACGCGGTTTGCTTTCGGGCGCATCCTTTATCCAGCCAGTGCAAAACGTTCGTTGCTTTGTTACCCCAAGTTCCATGTAAATATTAAAACGCACGGCTCCACCGCCTAATTCTTTAAAATCCACAGCCTTTTCCATGTTAAACTTCCTTGCCATATCATAGCGCAATTGGAGCGGATTGTCTGACGTATATCCAACATCAAAGAATTGGTCTGCGTGTTTTGCTCCATTTTTCAGGAAATAGCCTGTGTATTTTTTGGGTGTTGTTATGCACTCCGCATTTTTAACAACAACAGTCTGCCTCTTTGTGGTTTTTAATTGCGCCCACTTTTCAGGTTCATTATACTTCAAATCCTGGAAACCTTCAACGGTATTCGGAACTTTTTTGTTCAGAACCGCCTTGTATTCTTTCCATTGCTTCGTGTCTGCCGATAGATTCCGGCCTTTTTTGATAAAGATGCCCCACGCTGTAGCATTTTCCGCTTCTTTCTGTGCCGCCCACTCTGAATAGGTCATATCTGAAATGATCTCGTTTTCACCTGTAACCGGGTTCTTGGCACGTCTTTTTCCAGTGGAATTCACTCCATCCACATCCGCAACCATTGTACAGCGGCAGTTATACACGAGGTAGCCGGGTGCAGAAGTATCACCGGGGAACATGATGTCATAGCCATCGACTTTGAACGGCTTATCAATGTCCACAGTTTGACCGTCCAGCATGGCATGAGCGTGTCGCGTGCGATTGTCCAGCGTCGCAAGCCACTGTTTCTTGAGCTTGACGCCCATCTTCTCCGCTGCCGTGTAGCTGTCCATGCGTCCGGCGTTCTGCGCGCCGGTCACGGCTGTACGGGCGGTACGAATTGCGGAATCGCGGCTCATGGTGGTAATGCGCTTTTGCAGGTTGTCCGCCATGTGCTTGATGCTCAACCCCTGCAAAATGGAGCTGGTGACACTGGCCGTAATTTGCTTCTTGCCGTATGCGAGATCGATCCCGCGTTTCAGTGCTCTGTCCTTTGGATAGTACGGCATCAACCCCGGCTGCTCCACGATTAGGCGTTTCACCGTCTGCTCGTCCCACAGGTCAAAGCCCACGTCCCCAGCCACACTCTCGATGGTATACGCCGCATAGTTGCGGTTGAGGGAATAGATACCCGGCGTTGCATCATTGGTGTAAGACACCGCCACAGCGTTTGCATCGGTCACGCGGTGCGCCACCCTGTCACGCATGGCCTGATATCGTTCCCCACGCCCGATCTGGTTGAGCCGCCATTGCTTATAATCGGCCTCCGTCCATTCCTTACCGTTTTGCACGGTGCCGATCAGAGCTTTCATTTCCTCGTCGCGCTTTTTGAACTGCTCGAAATATGCGTCAATGGTCGCCTGCAGCTCTTTCCCCGCCTCGCGGTATAACTTTGCAATGCGCCGTTCCAGCTTTGCAAGCTCCTTGTCAGTCAGCTTGTGGCCGAGGTCACTGTTCGCCATCGCCGTTCACCTCCGGCGCATCCGGTTCCGCAAAGCTCCGGTCAATCTCTTCTGCCGCCTTCCGCTTTGCCATGTCCTCGTACTGGTCAATGTCACCGTTGATCGTCAGCAGCTTCTTTGTGATGTATTCGTCATCGTAATACGCTGCGCCCAGAAGGATGTTCTGTGTTTCCTCGCTCTTGTTGATAATCTGGTTGCGCGTGTAGCTTGGCTGATCCTCGATACCCGCCAACCGCAAAATCTCCACGATAAACCGCGTGACCTCGGATTCAAACTTGTCCGTCTTCAAATCCAGCGGCACATAGCTGGCCTTAATTGCGGTCGCCGTCTGGTTCCCGGCGGATACCGCCGCAGCGTCAAAGCACTGGAAATCTTCGTACAGTTTTTTCTTGAGCATATCAATGGTGCTGCTGGTGCCCTCATAGGGAGCCTCGATAGTTTTACTCTCCACCTTTGCGCCATCATCGCCATTGGCGTGGGCGACATGGGTGGTTTTCAGCCGTTCAATAAACTTTGCATCGTCCAGATCCGTCATGCCCTCGCAATTGGAAATCACCCAATAGATCAGATTGCCCTCGTCCACGTTGTTTACCATATTGGAGGACGCCAAATCCAGCGCGTCAATGGTATTGCGCTTGCCGACGATCTCGGAGAGACACCGCTTGTTGTTTTTCAGCGGCACGATGGGGAAACTCGGATAATTCCCGCCGTCATAGATTTCAGTTTCGCCGACCTCCGCCTTGCGCTCGATCAGCTTATAACTGCGCTTCGGCTGCATGACGTCCATATCCTCGCCGCTGGGCTGGAAATACTCGGTAAAGCCGTCAATCTCATACAGCGTCGCTCTCAACGGCTTATCCTGTGCCACCTGCCAGAACCGGATACCGGCTTTCATTGCACCGTCTTCCTCATCGTAGAGAGGGACAAACTCAAGCAGGGAGAACACACGCAAATGCGTCAGATCCCAGAAGCCGAAAGACACGCCTGCGATTTTCGCCTCACGCGCCGCATCCATGACTTCCTGGTCGAAGTCTGGGCATAGCTTGTTCGGGGTTTCCTTCTCCGCGAAGGTCACGCCGTTTCCCAGAAGATACGATACCTCCTGATCCACCGCCAGACCGAAGAACCGGCTGGCCAGCTTATGGTTTGCCGTCCACATATCCGCGTGGGCGCGGCCCTGCATATCATAGATGATCTTTTCATAGCGGTTGATGGTTGGATTTAGACCGTTATAGTATTCCTCCGCATCCGCTGCCGTCTTATATGCGTGGGATTCACGATGCGCGTTGATCGCACTGCGGATAAACTCCATCCGCGCCTTTTCTTCCTCGCCCACCGCCACAAGGTCATTATATGTCTTAATCTCCGCTCACCCCTTATCTCAGAATGGAAACATAATCGGAGCTGTCGCGCTTGTTCCACAACCGTTTTACGATGCTGGCCGCGCTGTCCGGCGCGTCATCATGCTCCACGTTCTCGTTGTAATCGCAAATCTGGTCGATATACGCGTCATCCGTACCGGCCACAAAAACCACGTTGCGCCATTCCGCCTTGAGATAGCTTGTGATTTTAAGGAATTTGTTCATGTTTTCGTGATAGGTAACGGCCCGTTCTCCCTTCACACGCAACGCCTTTGCCAGATAGCCCTTGTCGGCGTTGGTCTCGCAGTAAATCTCTCCAGCATTGAAGGACTTCCGAAGCCGGATGATCTCATCCATGCAATTGTCCACATGCTTATGCCAAAGCCGTCCATAGAGGTAATATGTTGTTCCTTTCTTCCGGGCGATCGTAAACGCCGTGTAGTCATCGCCGCCGTATGCCGCATCGATATGGCAAATGCCCTGCTCTGCGAGGCAAGGCTCCGCGCCCATTTGCGGCGTGTCAAAGATCACATCATCACTGGCAATGTGCCGCAGCTCGTAGTTCGCCGCAAACAAGGATGACGTCATAGACGATTTAATGGTTTGCAATTCATCCCCAGAGATCAGACCGGTTGAATAGCAATCGTACTTTTCGATATTCGGCATCATGGAAAACGCGTCTTCCTTGTGCCAGGGCGTCCCGGTGTTAAAAATGCGCCCGCCACGATTGCGGATGTTCTGCAGCTCCTGATAGATCGTTTTTGTATGGTCTCGCTCTGCGCGGGAAATGCGATCCTGCACGTTTACAATATCGTCCGTAAATATGCGGTCGAAATGCTTGCCGGTCAAGGACCCGTTCACGCCACACGCCACAAGCTGGCTCGTGCCCTTGTTGTCCGCTGCCAGATTCGTGGAAATCTCCGTCGCAGATACCGTTGTCAGGATCAGCGGTTTCCCGTGGATCTTCTCGCACAGCGCTTCCATGTATGGCGATAGCAGCAGATTCCGCACCTGCCGCACAACCTCTTTCACGTCCGCATCCGTTTTCCGCATAAACAGCGTTTTGAGATTCGGCAGAAGGACGATGATCTCCGCCAGCGCAATCGAAACGCACGTTGTTTTATAGCTGCCACGGTGCGCCTGCAAGGTTTTGTCCTCACTTCCGCGCACCATATCTTGTATCCATGCGTTGTGCAGCGTACCCAACTTATCAAACCCAACGGCATGGCCGAACGCAAGGGGATTATGTATCAGCAGTTCCGCCGCTTGTATCCGCGTCATTCTGCATCACCATCTTCTCCAACTCGTCCAATGCAATGCCCTTCGCGTCCGTCACCGCCACGTCCACGCTGTCACGCTGCCCCAAAAACTGTTTGCCGAGGAAGATCGCCATCGTAGCGTTCTTTTCAGCCAATCGCCACTGGCTCCGACGCAGTGAAATTTTTCCCGCTCCGCGCTTTTGTTTAAATACCTCGGAGAAACTGGCATGATAGGTGCGTTTACACCAACCATCCAGTGTTTTATCAGTCACATCAAACCAACCGCAGATTTCCTCGAGCGTGCATTGCAGGCCGCAGAGGTTTTCGAACTGCTTCTGATCTATTTCCTTTCTTGGCCTTGCCATACGCGCCCTCCTTTCTCACAGTCAGTTTTCTCGCCACCAATGTATGCAGGCCATTCATGGCCCCTGTAATATCGCCGGACTTAATCAGCCCGTTAAGTGTTTTCATCTGCTGTGCGGATAAATACTGCTGGTTTTTCTTCAACATCCTCCGCGCAGTCGCCTGAGCATCAGTCATGCAAAAGCACCGCCTTCTTCCCGGTGAACTTCTCCCACCGGTCAACAATGACATCTGCATACTTCGGGTCATACTCCATGCAGAAAGCGTGTCTGCCATTCTGCTCCGCTGCCATGATCGTGGTGCCGGAGCCAGCAAACAGATCGAGAACATTCTCTCCCGGCTTGCTGGAGCACTGCATCTGGTAATCAAACAGCTTAATCGGCTTCATGGTCGGATGCTCCGCAGACTTAACAGGCTTATCGAAATTCAACACAGTTGTCCGTCTGCGGTTCTTGAAGAAATAATGCTTCCTGCCTTCCGTCCATCCGTAAAGGCAAGGCTCGTGCGCGTCCTCTTCAATCTCACTCTCACCGTACAGACAAGGTTCATGTTTCCACTGGAAATCCTGTCTCCCCATTACGAGGGAATTCTTTACCCAGATCAGGCACTGCCGGACACGCAGCATTGAATCTTTACACGCACCACGGAAGTTATACCCTTCACTGTCGGCATGCCAGATGTAGAACGGAGCGCCTGGTTTCATGACCATCGCCGCATTGGAGAAAGCATCCGTCAGGAACTGCCTAAAGGCTGCATCTTCCATGTTATCGTTCTTGATTTTCCCGGCGGTGCCCTGATAGTCCACATTGTACGGGGGGTCGGTGAGAAGAAGATCGATTTGTGCCCCCCCCAACAAGTCTTTGTACGTCACTCAGGGACGTACTGTCCCCGCACATAAGCCGATGGTCGCCAAGCTGGTACACATCGCCCAACTTGCTCTTTGGGTCTGCCGGGATGACAGGTTCATAATCATCCTCGACAACAGAATCGTTCAGTTCATCCCGCAGACCCCATTCAAAGTCAAACGCCGACAGGTCGAGACCGGGCAGCTCATCAGCCAGGAGGTCAAAGTCCCAGTCGCTCTCGTTGCTTTTATTATCCACCAGCCGCAGGGCGTTCACCTGCTCCGGTGTCAGATCGTCCACGCAGACGCAAGGCACTTCTTCCGTGC
>ERZ1034865.926-NODE-926-length-15039-cov-28.531834_pt1 | contig 15039 bp, 7 predicted proteins | sample MGYA00520632_ERZ1034865 | MGnify/ENA primary metagenome ERZ1034865 (study PRJEB33766, sample SAMN09781738) | gut metagenome | biome: gut microbiome | host: Homo sapiens | place: Madagascar | study: EMG produced TPA metagenomics assembly of the PRJNA485056 data set...
AAATGCTAAAAACAAGGATTATGACACATTGGTATCATTTACAAAAAACTAAAACCGCAGCTGCAGCTTTGGCTCTGATGTTGGTTTCCAGTTCCTGGACATCTGTAAAAGCCCAGATTTCGTTGAATGTTTCTCAGACCACTTTGGGAGCAGTCATCCAGAAAATCCAGAAACAGTCTAAATATCAGTTTACTTACGACGACAACTTGGCAAAGATGCAGGTGAATGCCGTTCAGGTGAAGAACGGTAAGGTAGAGGATGTTTTAAACAAGCTCTTGAAGGATAAGGGTGTATCTTATGTGATTAAGGATGGAATCATCTATCTGAAGAAAAAGGAAATTACTACAACTCCAAGCACCCAGCAACCAAGACAGAAACGTACATATAAGGGTACGCTTCTCGATGAAAACAAGGAACCTCTCATTGGCGCTGCCATCCTCGTAAAAGGCACCAATCATCGTGCTGTAACTGATATGGATGGTAATTTTACCATCGAGACCGATGAACCTGCCCCTGTCTTGCAGTTTACATATCTCGGATATAAGACGATGGATATGGCTGCAAAGGAAGGACATAACGTGAACGCACAGATGTTTCCTGACTCTCAGGCGCTGAAGGAAGTGGTGGTTACTGCCCTCGGTATCAAGCGCGAGAAGAAGATGTTGGGATATTCCGTACAGGATGTCAAGGCGGATGCTCTCAATACGACTGGCGACCCTTCTGTGACTGGTGCCCTCGACGGTAAGGTGGCTGGTCTGCAGATGAATACTTCCAGTACGGGTCTCGGCGGTTCTACCAAGATCACTATCCGTGGAAACTCTTCTCTTACTGATAATAACCAGCCTCTTTGGGTGGTAGATGGTGTTCCTTTTACCGACAACCAGAGTTCTGATGCTTCTGCTTATGGCGGATACGACCGTGGTGGCACTTCTCTGGACATCAACCCAGAGGATATCGAGTCTATCTCGGTACTCAAAGGTGCCAACGCTGCAGCCCTCTATGGTTCACGTGCAGGTAATGGTGTTATCTACGTTACAACCAAGAAGGGTAGTCATAAGCAGGGCTTCGGCATCACATACAACGGTAACTTTACTTGGAGTAAGGTAGCTGAAACAATCCCTATGCAGAAGCAGTACGGACAGGGCTCTCAGGGTGCTACGGTTTATAAGACTGATGAGGATGGCAACAAGACGCTTTCCAGCGAGTTGGCATTCGGTGCTCCGCTTGATGGCAGAATGGAACCTTCTTTTCTCGGTGAGAACATCGCTTACCGCTATTATGGCGATAAGTTGAAGGATTACTTCAATACTGGTTTCTCCCAGTTCCATACCGTAGCTCTCGGAAATTCTGATGAGAAAGGTCATTTCCGTCTCTCTTTGGGTTTCAATGACAATAAGGGTCTTTTCGATGGAGAGAAATTGGATAAGCTGATAGTTGACCTTAATGCAGGTAGAACTATCAATAAGTATCTTTCTACAGATAGCAAGATTTCTGTTTCTCGCATGAAAGCCGAGAACCGTCCGATGACTGGTCTCAATGGAGAGGTAGCCAGTTGCTTCTCATTCCTGGCAACGTGCGTTTGCAGGATCTTCAGACTTATACAACTCAGGACCAATTGCATCGCAACTGGTTCGGACCAGATATGCAGTATGCCAACCCATACTATGTTCGTCATCGCTTCCAGAATAGCGATGAACGTTGGCGTGCCTTCGGTTACTATGGTGCTAATGTCAACGTAACCGACTGGTTGAAGTTTAATGCTAAATATGCTTTCGATTACTATCGCACACGCATCCAGGCCACAGACTTGAGTTTGGGTAACTCTGCTGTGAGCATTCCTGGCAGACACTGGAGCGAGATCGTTACCGATGATAATATGAGCCGTTCGGAGGAAAACAACTTCGAGCACAATATCTCTTTCCTCTTCTTGGGTGACAATCAGGTGACCAAGGATTTGCGCTTGGGTTACAATCTGGGCGCCAACATCATGTACCAGAAGTACGAGTTGCTGAGTGCTGCTACCAAGAATATGTTGGAGAAGGATAATTGGATTTTCAATACAGGTTATCAGTTGACCAATGCCAGTGAGAATGGTCATGAGCGCTCTATGTACTCAGCCTTCGGTTCTTTGCAGTTGGCTTTCCGTGAGTATCTCTCATTGGATCTTACAGCCCGCAACGACTGGTCATCTACCTTGCCAAAGGACAACCGTTCTTTCTTCTATCCAAGTGCAAGTGTTAGCTATATCTTCAGCGATTTCATGCGCTCTATCAACCATCCGTTACCAGCATGGATGACTTTCGCCAAGACTCGTCTGTCTTTCGCTCAGGTAGGTAAGGACCCAAATCCATACAATCTATACAACACCCGTTCTTATACCTATGAGAATGGCATCCGTGTGCCAATTCCACAGACCGTGAAGAAGAACAGCAACCTGAAACCAGAGATCAAGTCTTCCTTTGAGTGGGGTCTTGAGATGAAGTTCCTGGAGAACCGTTTGGGATTTGATTTCACCTATTATTATACCAAGACCAAGAACCAGGCTATGCTTGTAGATGCATCTGCTCCTTGGACACAGCAATGGGTGAATGCAGGTAAGATTACCAACAAGGGTATTGAGCTGATGCTTTACGGCACACCTGTCAAGACCAAGGACCTCAAGTTCGACCTCACCATGAATATTTCCAAGAATATCTCCCGTGTAGATGAACTGGCTAATGGCGTGGATCACATCTACTTTAATGGCGATGGCAACATGCCAGTTAAGGTAGGTGCGAAGGCAGGAGGTAAGTTGGGCGATATCTATGCCAATAACCTCATCAAGCGCGATGCGAATGGTCAGATGGTGATTGGCGAGAACGGTCTTCCGATGCCTGTTACCAGTAGTGATGCCGGCGGAAATCTGGAGCAGTATATCCTCGATCATCCTATCGGAAACATCGAGCCAAAGCTTCTCATGTCTGTTACTCTAAGTCTGAACTATAAGGGTGTAAGTCTCACTGCGATGTTTGATATGCGATTTGGCGGCGATATCGTGAGCGTATCAGAAGGTATGGCTACTGCTGTAGGAACTTCAGAGCGTTCGGCTTATCGTGGTGAGTACAAGGAGTTGAATGGTGTGAGCGACTACTATATGGTAGTTCCTGGCGTGACAGCCGATGGACAGGTGAATACCAAGGAGGTAAGTGCACAGTCTTACTATTCCAACATCGGTTTGTACAAGTCGCAGAAGGGTTATGCAGAGATGTTTATCCACAGCGCTTCCTATATCAAGTTGAAGGAACTCGCATTGGGTTACAGCCTGCCAAAGAGCGTGCTCAAGAAGACTCCTCTTACCAATGTGAAGTTGTCATTCGTGGCACGTAATCTCTGCTTCCTGCTGAAACATACACCAGGCAATCCTGATGGAGGTTATGATACTTCTATGTTCTCACAGGCCCTTGACTTTGCCGCAGTGCCATATACCCGCACCTTCGGTTTCTCAGTCAATGTAGGCTTCTAAATACTATCAACTACATCATAAACAGTTCAAGACAATGAAAAAGACGATTATATTCAAGACGATGCTTGTGTCCATGGCATTGGTAAGTTTATCTTCCTGCTATGACATGGATGAGATGAGCAAGAATCCATACGAATTGCCTGATAACACTACTGGCGGCGGTGAAGAGCAGCCTGGTGAAGATGACAATACCAAGTATGCCGATATCAATATCGACTATAAGGTGAGCAAGGAAGACTCCTTGGCGTTGAAGAGTGAGTTGAGCTCTGCCAACTCTGTTTTCCGCAACTTCCTCTATGAGGGATTTTTTAATGACTATCAGATCACTACCAACTTGAGTCATGATATCTATGCAGGCTTCGTTGCCAATAACCAGCCTAAGCATGGTGGTGCATCTCCTGATTATTCATATAAAGATGGATGGAGTGCTGCGCGCTGGAGACATTTCTATACCGACCGCAGCAGTGAGTATCGTACCTTGTTGCGTGCCTATAAGTTCAATGAAAATACCAACAAGTACAAGAACTTATTCTACGTCACACGTATCTACTATGCTTTCTTAGCGCTTGCCAACACCGATACTTATGGCGATATGCCTTTCAAGGAGTATGTACAGGCTAAGATTCCTGAGACCAACAATGTGGCTTATAATACTCAGGTAGAGGTTTACGATGCCATGTTCCGTATGTTGGAGCAGGCTGTTGACAGCATCAAGCCAAACGATGCAACTCAGATAGGTTACGCTACCGATGATATCTGCTATCATGGTGACTGGAACAAGTGGCTCCGCTTTGCCAATTCTTTGCGCCTTCGCATGGCTTTGCGTATTTCCAATGTAGATCCTGCCCGTGCTAAGGAGGAGGCTCAAAATGCTCTCAACAACCAGTATGGTCTGATGCAGAGCAATGAAGACAATATGCAGATTGTTCCTAAGTATGCTCCTGTAAGCCAGGGAGGTACAAATGACGGTGGTAACGAGCATCCTCTGGTGATGTGTAGTGTCTGCTACAATGGTGAGAGCGTAATGTCTAAAGATCTGGAGAACTTCTATCGCAATGCCAGTGAAGGTGGAGCAGAATATAAGATCAAGACAGGTAGAAATAACTATGTCACCAAGAAGATAGACCCACGTTGCTTGGTAAGCTGGTATCGCATCAAGATGACAGAGAGTACTTTGCAGGCTGGTGAAGATAGCCAGAGAGAAGACTTCGTAGGTTGTGAGCGTGGTGCTCAGGCTCCTGTCATTGATATGGGAACCTTGAATTATTCACTCACCCGTACTGCGCCTAAGAGTCTGGGCAAGAACTTGGATCCTAACTACTTCTTCAGTCGTGAGCGTGCTTACCTCCTCTTGGGCTATGCTGAGTCTGAGTTCCTGAAGGCAGAGGCTGTTTTGCGTGGATGGGCTGGCATGGAACTTACAGGTACCGTAGAGGATTACTATAAGTCTGGTATCAAGGCATCTATGGACTACTACGGCATTGCCAATGACAAGGCACAGGCTTACATCGATGGTGAGAAGGCCCTTACGGGTAAGGTGTTCGAGGGTAAGGGCAAGGAGAAGCAGCTTGAAGCAATCATCACCCAGAAGTGGATGGCTATCTTCCCTAATGGTAATGAGGGATGGGCTGAGTTCCGTCGCACCGACTATCCTGCTTTGGCAAATCAGTTGACCAACAATAGTGGAGGTGACGTGCCTATGGGTAAGAATATCAAGCGCATTCTCTATCCTTTCAGCGAGAATAACAACACTTACTTCACTTCTCATCCAGAACTCCAGAAGGTGAATACTCAGGGCACAAGACTCTGGTGGGATGTGGCTGATACCAATGACGCTGACGGCCATCGCCTGCAGCCAAACAATTTCAGATAATCATTCAGACTGTTGTCTATGAAAAGAAAATCAGTTTTGTTCATATTTGTATTCTTCACCTTGATGGCGCAAGCCGTCAGGGTGAATGTACAGAATGCGGTAGATTTCGTGCAGCCTCTCATGGGTTCCGATTCCGACCATGGACTTTCCACAGGCAATACTTATCCTGCCATCGCCATGCCTTGGGGCATGAATTTCTGGGTTCCACAGACAGGAAAGATGGGCGACGGATGGCAATATACCTATGCAGCTAAGAAGATAAGGGGTTTGAAGCAGACGCATCAACCGAGTCCCTGGATCAATGATTACGGTCAGTTTTCATTGATGCCTATCGTTGGCAAACCGGTATTTGATGAGGAGCAGCGTGCCAGCTGGTTCTCTCATAAGGCAGAGAAGGCTACACCTTATTATTATAGTGTCTATCTCGCCGACTATGATGTGACGGCAGAACTCTGTCCTACGGAACGTGCAGCCCTGATGTCCTTCACCTTTCCTCAGACCGATAGTGCTCATGTGGTAGTTGATGCTTTCGACAAGGGCAGCTTCATCAAGGTTTTCCCAAAGGAGCGAAAGGTGGTGGGCTTTTCTACCCGCAATAGTGGAGGTGTTCCTGAGAATTTCAGAAATTACTTCGTTATTGAGTTCGACCATGATTTTGAGGCTTTCGTCAATGTGAAGGATGGTCAATACCAGGGTATGGTTCAGGGCGGTTATCAGGAGGCTTACCAGCAGGAAGGCAATCATGTGGGCACCATCATCTCCTTCAAGATTCGTCAGAGAGGCGAGAAGGTTGTGGCTCGTGTGGCTTCTTCCTTCATCAGTGAGTCACAGGCCTGGCAAAACCTTCAGGAATTGGGACAGGCAGATATGCAGCAGCTCTGCCAGCAGGGTAGAAACCGCTGGAATGAGGTGCTCGGCAAGATAGAAGTGGAGGATGAGGACATTGACCATCTCCGTACTTTCTATAGCTGTCTCTACCGCTCCGTTCTCTTCCCTCGTGCCTTCTATGAGAAGACTGCAGCCGGTGAGGTGATTCACTACAGTCCTTACAACGGAACCGTACAGAAAGGCTATATGTTTACTGATACCGGTTTCTGGGATACTTTCCGCTGCCTTTTCCCACTGCTCAATCTGATGTATCCTTCTGTGAATGAGAAGATTCAGGCGGGTCTTGCCAATACCTATCTCGAGAGCGGATTCCTGCCAGAGTGGGCGAGCCCGGGGCATCGCGGTTGCATGGTGGGCAACAACTCAGCCTCTGTGGTGGCCGATGCTTATCTTTCCGGTTTACGTGGTTATGATGCAGAGACCCTTTGGCAGGCTGTGGTTCATGGAGCTAATGCTGTTCATCCTGAAGTGAATTCTACCGGACGTCATGGTTTTGAGTACTACAATAAGTTGGGCTATGTGCCTTATGATGTGAAAATCAATGAAAGTGTGGCCCGTACCTTGGAATATGCCTATGATGACTGGTGCATCTACCAGTTTGGTAAGGCGCTCGGCAAGTCGAAGAAGGAACTGAAACCTTTTGCCAAGCGAGCGATGAACTATGAGAAGGTGTTCGACAGGGAGAGTGGTCTGATGCGCGGAAGATTGCTGAATGGAAAATTCCAGTCTCCTTTCAATCCGCTCAAGTGGGGCGATGCCTTTACCGAGGGAAATGCCTGGCATTATACCTGGTCGGTATTCCACGACCCTGAAGGACTCATCCGTCTGATGGGCGGAAAGGAGAAGTTCAACCAGATGCTTGACTCGGTATTCCTTCTCCCTCCTGTTTTCGATAATAGCTATTACGGATTTACCATCCATGAAATCAGAGAGATGCAGGTGATGAACATGGGCAATTATGCACACGGCAACCAGCCTATCCAGCACGCCATCTATCTCTATGATTATAGCGGACAACCTTGGAAGTGCCAGTATTGGGTGCGACAGGTGATGGACCGCCTCTACACACCGACACCAGATGGTTATTGCGGCGATGAGGACAACGGTCAGACTTCAGCCTGGTATGTTTTCTCTGCGATGGGCTTCTATCCGGTTTGCCCGGGTTCAGGACAGTATGCATTGGGTACTCCTTACTTCAAGTCTATGAAACTCCATCTGGAGAACGGACAGCAGGTAAGCATACAGTCGGAAGGTGACGGATGCTATATTGATGACATGCAGATGAACGGAAAGAAGTATGATCTTAATTATCTTGACCTGAATTCCCTGAGACAGGGTGCGCAGATCTCTTTCCGCCTTTCTGAAAAACCGAATTTGCAGAGAGGTATTCTGGAGTCAGATGCGCCATATTCTTTCTCAAAATTCATGAAATAGTATCATTAAAATATATCTTAAATTCAGAAAATGAGAAGAAGATTATTTCCTATATTATTATTGTTGGCTTGTGTGATAGGTGGAGACTATCCACAAGCCGCTTTTGCTCATGATAAAGCTCAGGCAACCTCCAGTCTGACCCAATTTGTCAATCCAAGAATCGGAACGGGCGGTCATGGTCATGTATTCCTTGGTGCCAACGTACCTTTCGGTTATATTCAGCTGGGACCTACTGAGCATACCCGTGGTTGGGACTGGTGTTCCGGTTATCATCAGTCTGACTCCATTCTCATCGGCTTTGGTCATCAGCACCTCAGCGGAACGGGTATCGGAGAATTAGGCGATGTTGCTTTCCTCCCGGTGACAGATGCTCATCAGAAGGAAGTGCTCTTCCATCATGCCAATGAGAATGTTCGCCCGGGCTATTATGCAGTGAAATTGCAGCAGCCGAATGTATGGGTGGAACTTACCGCCACCAAGCGTGCTGGTTTCCATCGCTATACCTTTGGGGCAGACGTGAAGAAGGCACAGTTGGTACTCGACCTTTTCCAGGGTATCGGATGGGATAAACCTACCGATTATGCGCTGGATGAGGTGAAGGAAACTGCAGTGGCTGGTCATCGCTTCTCTACAGGATGGGCGAAGGACCAGAAGAATTTCTTTGTGGCTGAGTTCTCTCAACCGGTTCAAGTACAACCGCTCGATAGTGGACGCTGGCTGGTTCAGGTGGCAGATGCAACCCGCCCTCTGATGATCAAGGTTGGTCTCTCTGCAGTCAGCATTGCCAATGCCCGACAGAATCTGCAAACAGAGATTCCTGACTGGAATTTCCATCAGGTAGTGGCGCAGGCTGACGAGGCATGGAATCGGGAATTGAGCAAGGTGAAGGTGGAAACTTCAGATTCCATTGCTCGCCGCATTTTCTATACAGCCATGTATCATTCGATGACCGCTCCATCCGTATTCTCTGATGTCAACGGAGAATATCGCGGTGCCGACGGTAAGGTGCATCAGGGTGATTTCACCAATTATACCACCCTTTCACTCTGGGATACTTATCGTGCAGCCCATCCGCTGATGACGCTCATCCACAAGGAAATGCTCCCAGACGTGGCAAGTACTTTTATCAATATCTATCGACAGCAGGGTAAGCTCCCGGTATGGCATCTGATGGGCAATGAGACCGACTGCATGGTGGGCAATCCGGGCATCCCGGTGCTTGCCGACCTTGTGCTCAAAGGTTATGTGAAGGACAAGGAGGGAGCCTATGAGGCCATGAAACAGTCGGCATTGCGTGAAGACAGAGGCCTCGGTCTTCTCAAGAAATATGGTTACCTGCCTTATGACAAGGATCCGGAAATGGAGACTGTGGCTAAGGGACTGGAATATGCGCTGGCAGATGACTGCGTGGCGAAAGTGGCCCGACTCTTAGGCAAGAAGGCGGATGCGAAGTATTTCGCAGAACGTGCCCAGAGTTATCGTAAATATTTCGACCCGAAGACCGGTTTTATGCGTGGCATCGGTACCGACGGCAAGTTCCGCGAACCGTTTAATCCTTTCTCAGCCGTTCATCGTCAGGATGATTATACCGAGGGAAATGCCTGGCAATACACCTGGCTCGTTCCGCATGATGTACACGGACTTGTAAAGCTTTTCGGTAATGAACAGAAATTTGTGACCAAGCTCGACTCCCTTTTCATCGTAACGGGCAATATGGGCGATAATGCCTCTCCTGATATTTCTGGTCTCATCGGACAGTATGCCCACGGTAATGAACCGAGTCATCAGGTACTCTATATGTATAATTATGTAGGTCAGCCTTGGAAGGCAGCCCGTCTTATCCGCCAGACCATGCACGAGATGTATAAGGATGATTTCGACGGTTTGAGTGGAAATGAGGATGTGGGTCAGATGTCAGCCTGGTATATTCTCTCTGCGATGGGACTCTATCAGGTAGAACCTGCAGGCGGCAAGTATATCATCGGCAGTCCGATCATGGACAAGGCTACCATCAGCTTAGGCGACGGCAAGAACTTCTCCATTATCTGCAAGAACAACAGTCTGGAAAATATCTACGTGCAGTCTGCCAAACTCAACGGCAAGACCTATACCAAGTCGTATATCATGTACCAGGATATGATGAAGGGAGGAACCCTCGAACTTCAGATGGGCAATCAGCCATCCAAGTGGGGAACCCGTGGTGCAGATAGACCTTAAAAGAAATCACAATTAAAATCGAAACATAAATAAACCCAGACAATGAGAAAAACAATATTTGCAATAGCCCTGATGTCGGCAATGTCGGCGATGGCACAAGAGCATGCTGAGGTAGATGTTCATGCCCGCTATACTAAGGTGGTAACACCTGTCAATGGCAAGTATGAGTCCAAGCGTCCGCCTGTAGCAGAGCGTCTCTTTACTTCAGAGGCAGTGGAGAAGAAAATCAAGGAAGTACAGAAACTCCTCAAGAAGAATCCGAAACTCGCCTGGATGTTCGCCAACTGTTATCCGAACACGCTGGAAAGTACGGTGCATTATCGCCAGTTGGCTAATGGCGATGACGATACCTTCGTCTATACAGGTGATATTCCAGCCATGTGGCTCCGCGATTCAGGTGCTCAGGTTTGGCCATACGTAGCCCTTGCCAACAAGGATGAGAAATTGAAGAAGATGCTGCGTGGTGTTATCCTGCGCCAGTTGAAGTGCATCAATATCGACCGTTATGCCAATGCCTATAATGACGGACCTACCGGAGCAGGTTGGCAGAAGGATGATACCGAGATGAAGGCAGAGGTTTTCGAGCGCAAGTATGAGATAGACTCTTTCTGTTATCCTATCCGCCTCGCTTACGAGTACTGGAAGGTAACAGGCGATGACTCCATCTTCGGAGATGACTGGATGCAGGCTATCGGAAATATCCTCAAGACCTTCCATGAGCAGCAGCGCAAGGAAACAGCCAAGGCTTACCACTTTACCCGCATGACCGATCGTGCCTTCGATACCGTGGGCTGGGATGGTTTCGGAGCTCCTGTCAAGCCAGTTGGTCTCATTGCTTCCCTATTCCGTCCTTCAGACGATGCCACGATTCTTCCGTTCCTGATTCCTTCCAATTTCATGGCGGTTTCTGCGATGAACAAGGCGGCTGAAATCCTGAAGCATGTGGCAGAGAAATCAGAGACTGAGCAGAAGAATAAGGCACTCGGGATTGCACAGGATTGTTCTGCCTTGGCAGCCGAGGTCAAGGATGCCCTGCAGAAATATGCAGTCTATGATCATCCTAAATATGGAAAGATTTATGCATATGAGGTAGATGGTTTCGGCAACCGTCTTCTGATGGATGATGCCAATGTTCCATCGCTTTTGGGTATGGGCTATTTGGGTGATGTTGAGATGAATGATCCGATCTATCAGAACACCCGCCGTTTCGTATGGAGCGAGGACAATCCTTGTTTCTTCCGTGGCAAGGCAGGCGAGGGTATCGGCGGTCCGCACATCGGTTATGATATGCCTTGGCCGATGTCTATCATGATGAAGTGCTTCACAGCCCAGAGTGATGATGAGATTCGCTGGTGCATGAAGACCCTCCTGAATACCGATGCAGGGATGGGATTCATCCATGAATCTTTCCATAAGGACGATGCTTCGAAATACACCCGTGCTTGGTTTGCATGGCAGAACACCCTCTTCGGAGAGTTGGTCATCAAGCTCATCAATGATGGTAAGGTAGATTTGCTCAACAGTCTCTAATCGATTTCCCAAACAGTCACTAATTGATTTTTCTAAAAAGTAACGACAATGAAAGAAATTAAAATCATAGGTTCTGCTCTTCCCAACATTCCTTGGGAAGACAGACCAGAAGGAAGCAGCGTGCCGCTCTGGCGCTATTCCCAGAATCCGATTATCAAGCGTAATCAGCTACCCGACTCCAATAGTATCTTCAATAGTGCAGTAGTTAAGTTTGAGGATGGTTTTGCAGGTGTATTCAGATGTGATGACAAGAATCGCCGTATGACTCTTCATGCCGGTTTCAGCAAGGATGCCGTACATTGGGACATTGATGAGGACACCATCCATTTCGAGTGTGATGATCCTGAGGTAGGAGAGTGGGTTTATGGTTACGACCCTCGTGTGTGCAAGATAGGCGAAAAGTATTATGTCACCTGGTGCAATGGTTATCATGGACCAACGATTGGTGTGGCATGGACAGAGGATTTCAAGACTTTCCATCAGTTGGAGAATGCTTTCTTGCCATACAATCGCAATGGCGTGATGTTTCCTCGCAAGATCAATGGCAAGTTTGCCATGCTGAGTCGTCCGAGTGATACTGGTCATACTGCCTTCGGTGACATCTTCTATAGCGAGTCACCTGATTTGGAGTATTGGGGGCATCATCGTCATGTGATGGCTCCTGCAGCTTTCGAGGAGAGTGCTTGGCAATGTATGAAGATAGGTGCTGGCCCGGTGCCTATCGAGACTTCTGAAGGATGGTTGTTGCTCTATCATGGTGTGCTCCATTCCTGCAATGGATATGTTTATGCTTTTGGTGCAGCCTTGCTCGATTTGGATGAACCGTGGAAAGTATTGGGCCGTTCAGGTCAGTATTTGATTACTCCTCAGGAGCTCTACGAGTGTGTAGGAGATGTACCTAATGTCTGCTTCCCATGCGCATCTCTCTGTGATGCAGAGACGGGTCGCATAGCTGTATATTATGGTTGTGCAGATACCGTTACCGGATTAGCCTTCGGTTATGTACCGGAAATCATCGACTTCATTCGCCGTACCAATATTATCAAGTAGAATCTTCAGAAAATATATAGATTTTTCATAATCAATATCTATTTCATAAAACAGATTTATCAATAAGGCTATAAATTGATGTTAGGTTAAGATGTATTATTTATCTAAAAAAAGTTGTTTTTAGGTTTAGTTTAGGTTTATTAAAACCGCTATAGTTTTGCGTGAGCATAGCTATAGCGGTATTTTTTTGAATAAAAAATAAAAAAAAATGCATTTTGACTAAGTAGTTTGGTTTTTATTCTTGTTATAAGTGCAGAAAATAGCTAAAAACGAGGAAAAAATCTCAAAAACGGCGAGATACTCAAAAGCAGAAAATAAATTATTAACTATACAATATTAACTTAAACCTTTAAAGTATGAGACTAAATCGACTTTTTAGCGTTGCAATGCTCTCCATTATATTTGGAGGTACAGCAAGTGCTCAACAGCCTTATGGTGGTTGCTGGCATCCGGAACACGTCAAGAACTGGTCCCCAGAAACTGACAAGAATGCCAAGTTCAACCGTTCTAAGGTGCCATTGGCAAAACGTTTCAAGGAGCCTACCTTGATGAAAGCCAATAAAAACCAGTTCTATGAGGGACAGGTATGTAATGCAACCATTCTTTTCCCTACATGTAGTTCATGCCCATCTCAGGGCGCTAACAACTTCTTGGGATACCAGCCAACTTACTGGCAGTATATGGATAAACTCGTTTATTGGGCAGGTTCTGCCAGCGAGGGTATTATTATTCCTCCACCAGCACCATCTACAGATGCAGCTCACCAGAGTGGTGTGAAATCTCTCGGTCAGATATTCTTCCCTCCTTATGCTTTCGGAGGAAACCAGGCTTGGGTTCGTGAAATGCTTACCAAGGAGAATGGCTCTTACATCTTTGCCAAGAAATTGTATGAAATCGCTAAGTATATGGGCTTCGATGGTTGGTTTATCAACCAGGAGTCTGGTGGCTCTACTCTCTCAGAATGGGCTGGTTTCATCAAAGAGTTTAATGCACTCGCTGATGCAGACGGCAATAGCCACATGGAAATCCAGTGGTACAATGCATCTGGTTCACCAAGTCCAACCATTCTGAAGTCACATAAGAATACTTCTCAGTTCTTGGAGTATGGAGCTAATGGCGATTATCGTGGCCAGGCAAGCCAGCTGGGCTGTACAGAGGAAGAGACTTTCTCTAAGATCTATGCAGGTATCCAGGTGGTAAGTAGTGGTCATACCGGATTCGGTTATTACCTCAACAGATCTATGCCAACGACCGGCCACGTAGGTTCTATTGACTTGTTCTGCCCAGAGGAGCGTATCTGGAAGGATAATGTAAAGAACCTTCTTGGTAGTGATGATACAGGTCCAAGCGCATATGCTGCTATTCAGAAAACCTTTAAAAATGAAGAGCAGATGTGGGTAAATCAGGAAGGTGACCCAACAGTCACATCTACCACATCTTGGCCAGGAATTTCCAACCGCGTATTGGAGCGTTCTACTATCACTAATATGCCTTTCGTCAGCTCATTCTGCGTAGGTGTGGGTAAGCACCGCTTTGTAGAGGGTATCAAGAATGGTACACAAGACTGGTATCATAGTGGTGTACAGAGCATCATGCCAACATGGCGCTGGTGGATAGAGAACAAGGGCAACCTGACAGCTTCTATCAACTGGGATGATGCTTACAACTATGGTTCAAGCATCGAGGTGAGCGGTAGCTTGACAACAGGTGATCACCTCATGCGTCTCTACAAGACGATGATTCCTGTAACATCAGGTGGAACTCTCCGTCTCGTTTACAAGACCACTACTTCTGGTAGTGTAGAGATGAAGTTGGCTACAGAGAGTTCTGTCAACCCAGATGTAACTCTGACCGATGCTACAGTAACAGAGAAGAACGGCTGGACCATCGCAGACTACGACTTGACATCACTCAATGGCAAGACCATCTATATGATTGCTCTCAACATGAAGGGTGAGACAGAGGTTCCTTATTATGAGTTGAAACTCGGTGAGCTCGCAGTATTGCCAGCAGGTTATGCTCCTGCATCTGTCGCAGTAGAGAATCTTGCATCAACCACAACTCTCGGTGCAGAAAAGAACGATGTGCGTCTGACATGGGACTATACCTATAACGATGATTTCGATCACTTCGATATCTATAAGAAGCATGAAGATGGCGAGCGCATCTTGGTAGGTCAGACTCGTGGCGAGGCTTTCTATGTTCCTACATTCGTTCGTAATGGCGTAGATAATTTCCTTGAGATGGAAGTAGTTCCTGTAATGAAGGATATGAAGCAGCAGCCTGCTAAGAGCATCAAGCTTGACTATCCTAAGGGTACTGCTCCTGTAGTTACCTTCTCTTTGGGTAAGAGTTACCTCGAAGTTGGTGAAACTACATCTATCACAGCTAAGGGTACAGGTAAACCTACAGCTTGGGAGTGGATTTTGCCAGAGGGCTTGGACTTCAAGCCAGGTACTCCTACTAATGAGGAGACTATCCAGGTAGTGGCTAAGAAGCCAGGTAAGATGAATGTTACTGTAAAGGTTACTAACGTTGTTGGTAC
>ERZ1034865.927-NODE-927-length-15020-cov-4.031006_pt1 | contig 15020 bp, 15 predicted proteins | sample MGYA00520632_ERZ1034865 | MGnify/ENA primary metagenome ERZ1034865 (study PRJEB33766, sample SAMN09781738) | gut metagenome | biome: gut microbiome | host: Homo sapiens | place: Madagascar | study: EMG produced TPA metagenomics assembly of the PRJNA485056 data set...
AACTGATGTTTTCCGGTTTATTTTTTACAATAAAATTGTTGTTATTAAATGCAGCTGTTTTCAACGGCAGATTACATTGTTTGCAACAGTCCCTGACAACTTCCAGCAACGTACACGGAAATGTGAGGTTCGTGGTATAACTTGCATTTGCTTTATACATGTTATCTACTGCCTGTACAGTGATCACCGTTCCATATGCTTCCGGAGTTGTAATTGTAAACTGTCCGAAATTAATGATCTCTGGTTTTCCTGTATTCAGTTGAAAATAAAGCTGAAGTTGCAGCACAGCCTTGTAAAAATTATAATCTTTGAATTTCTGATCATAATTCTTTATCTCCATCTGGAAAGAGCGGCAGATAGCCGCTCCCAATGGAAAACTGTTGCTCTCTGCCCCATCCGTTAATCCATTATTAGAAATTGAAAAATCATTATCCGCAAGATTAACTGTTCTTCCATCTGCAAAAGTTATTTTTACATATGGCCTGAAATCAGTCCGTTCTGTCATTGTCCTGCGAAAATCAACGCTTGCATTTATCATATCGGATTCACTCCCGTTATATTAAAAGTCAGGCTGTCGTATCTCTCTTCATCTGCTTTCCAGGATCCTATCTTGAAATTTCCTTTTCCGACATAAAATCTGTCAGTTCTCCACTTGCCATAATATGTTGACATATACCTCATATTGAAAACATTGCCTTTCGCTATGATTTTCAGAATCTGCGTCATCTCCTGCAACGTCAGGTTTGTAGCTGAATATGAATAAGATTCCACCGTAAACAGTGGTGTGATATGTAATACTCCGTTTATCGGTCTTCCACTGTCTTCCGTATATGTTGTCTCAAAAGAACTCTCAAAGTCTCCGGAATCCGGCTGTTTTATTGCAATACCATTGAATAAAATTTTCTCCTGTGCCATATCATCAACTCCTTATGCCAACAGGAACGGATTCTTTCCTGTCCGGTCCTGACTCAGCTTTCCTTCCTCTAAGATCACTTCAAAAAGTGTTTTCTGTTTCACCTGTGCAGACACATTGTATGTATTCCCACCCTGGTTCTGTGGTACCTCTTCCCTGAAAATCTTTCTTATCAGGCCTTCCGGTGCTTCAATATTATTTCCACTCTTCTGATCACCAAGAACTGCCATAAACTCTGATCTTGGAGGAATAACTGCTCCGCTCGCCAGATATGGAACACTGTTTACTCTCGGAAGATTCAGCCATGAACTGTACGTTCCATGTGATTTTGTGATCGGGTTCGTGTAATTATAGCTGAACGTAAATGAATGTTCGATACCACTGAGTGCTCCATTTATGTTACCAATGGCATTATTTACCTTCCGGATTATTTCATTAAGTGTCTGATCAATACCACTTGAAGCGCTGCCTGACATTCCACTGGCAAGGTTGCTTCCCCATTTCTTTCCTGCTGACTTCATGTTTTTCGCAATGTCTTCCATTTTGCTGTCTATGGATATACTGAGCTGGTCAATGATCTGTCCAATCCTCTCCCCTGCCCATTTCCATTTGTTTGTCATGGTATTGTACTGACTGGAAAACTGGCTTTCAACCGTTTTCTGCATTTCACCAAGTTTCAGGTTTGCAGCCTGTTTCATTGCGTCAAGATTGTCAGAAACTTCTTTCGCTGAATTGCCCCAGTTTGTCACTGTAGCTGTATTTACTCCGGATGCAGATGTCTCTGCTGCCGACTGTACTCCGGAAAAACCTGTTTCAGCGTCTTTTTTCATTTTTGAAGCTGAATCACTGACGATCTGAGCTGCTCCATTTACTGCATTTGCAGCATTTCCAACATGTGTGGAAGTACTGGTATCCATCTGCTGTACTGCATTTGGAAATGCTTCCGCAAAGATCTTTGCTACGGATTCCGTATTCAGGCCCATTTCTTTTGCTCGTTCAATAACTGCATTAAAAGCGTCCTGCGCTGTTCCTCCGGCTGATTCAGTTTCCATCAGAGCTGTGTCAAGAGATGTCAGCTGGTCTGCTGTCAGTCCCATCTGCGAATACACAGATCTGACTGCATCTTCCAGAAGATTCATGGATTCACTTGCACTCTGTGAGCCAAGATTTATCTGACCTGCTGTATTGGTAGTATCTGTACCAAGTGTTTTGATCGCATCTGACAGGGTTCCAAACATATTTTCGTTAATAAGTCCCTGCTGATACAATGAAGCAAATGCCTGTTCTGCCTGTTCGGAAGTAACTCCCATGGTCCCGAGCTTATCAATTATTTTCTGAGTGGCATCAGCCTGTTCAGATGCAGTCATGCCTTCTTTTTCCAGGCTTTCTTTCAGCTTCCACACTTCCTCTGCTGATCCGGAAATAATATCCCCACGGCGCTGTAATGTCTGGATAAAATTATCCATGGTAGTTCCAAATGTACTGCCTACACCGTTTCCGCCCTGCATGGTTTCAACCATACCAGCCAGTTTTGAAGTAGCATAAACTGCTGCCGCTCCTACTCCCACGATCAGTCCTGCCTGTCCCACCAACGGTGCAAGTTCTTTTGCCAGTGAACCAAATTTGCTTCCTGATCCTGCTGCCGCTTCTCCCAGATCTCCCAGTAAATCCCCTGCTTCTTTTGTTCCTCCACCAAAAAGGTTCTTTAACGATGCCGCTATTTTGCTGATATTTTCAGCAGTAAACAGCTTCTTTGCAATTGTTCCAACCAGAAGCTTTATGAGGCTGTCCAGACCTGTAATGTCTGCAATTTTAACCGCAAGGAATACCTTTCCGAGAAATGCTGCAATTTTACCTGCAGTACCGCCTTCTTCCAGCCCTGAGAACAGACTTCCGATTGCATCTTTAATGGCTGTGATCATATCCATAAGATATTTTCCCCAGTCAATTTCGCTGAGCATGGTTCCAAGGCCTCTGCCGAACTCTCCCCAGTCTGTATTTTTCAGCGCACCGACAAGAAATCCAACGAGCTTTCCAAGGAAATCATTCAGAGATTTCCCTGCTTCCTCCCACTTCATATTGGAAAAAGCAGTGTTAAATCCATTGGTAACATTCTCTTCCAGTTTTTTCCATTCAAATGTCCGGGTAAATGCCTCAAGCGATTCAAATGCACCGTTCAGGCCCGTTGTCAGACTGAATACAATTTCTGAAAAATCCACCTTATCAAAGAGACCGTTTGCTGCTTTTGCAAGTGCGTTTCCAAGTTCTGCCCAGCCAGTCAGACCCGCATCATTCTTTTTGGACATATCTGTCACAAAACCATTCAACATCTTCCATGAGATCATAAAATAGTTTCCCAGAAGATTTCCAAGTTCTGTCCAGCTTATTTCTCGAATCGCACCCTTTAATCCCTGGGCAATTTTTTGTCCCAGCTGACGGAAATCAATTCCACCATCACCGATCAGCAGATTGGCCGTGCGGATTGCAGTGTTGATTCCTGCTCCAATTGTTCTTCCAAGAAGGTCAAAATCCAGATATTTCACAAGGCTGTTGAATGTCCTTGTAAATGCCCTGACAAATTTCGTTATTTTGGGACCAACCTTTTTCCAGCTGATTGCATCATAAACATGCTGCATTCCCTTGTTGATCTCTTCTGCCAGAAATTTTCCAAGGCCTTCCCAGTCTTCAGCTTTTATAAACTTCTTGATCTTATCTGCAAGGTTCTTGATGGAACTTTCAATCGGTACTTCTTCAAACATCTGCCCTGGTGTAGGTGCTGTATATCCTCCATTTCCACCATTGTCACCTGAATCGCTGTCTGATCCTGTTTCATACCTGCTGATCTCGTCCAGAGGACTCAGATAACTTTTTAAAGCTTTTGCGGCTTTCTTTACATTACCTGCAGTTTTTCCAAGACTTGCAGCATAATTTTCCTGAACCTGCACTGCCTTTGTGAATGTTTTCTGTCCTGTTAAAGACGCAAAGAACATTCCTACATACGTTATCGCATGGGAAAGCATATTAATGAAGCTTGTCAAAATTGGCGCAACTACGGATAAAATTGGTGCAAATGCTGTTGCAAGTGAATTCTTCAGCTGTGTCAGTGAAGACATTAAAAGAGAAATATCCTCATTTGTTCTCTGTGAATACTGTGCAAGATTCTGGAATCCGGTTCCTACACCACTCATGATTCCGGATATTGCCCGGAATGCTGCCGCCATAAGAAGTGAGGTCGCCAGCATTCTCTTCAGGGAAAACGTGCTCTTATTTGCTGTTTTATGAATGCTGAAAATACCGGAAGAAATTCTTTTCAGACCGCCAATTACCACATTTGATGTTAACTGCAGTAATTTCTTTGCAAGATCATTCACCGTCCGTCCTATTTCATGGATTTTGCTCTTTATTCCATTTAATCCGGAAGAAATCATATTACCGGAAAATCGTCTGATTGCTTTTGCAAAAACTTCCATTTTCGAACTGGCCTTCAGGGCCGCTTCACCACATTCTTTAATCTTTTGTTCTACAGAAGCATACGAAGTACCAAGTCTGTTGTTCATATCCTGAAGCTTCTGTTCCTCTGAACTGAGTTTTGCAGATATATCCTGGTATTCTTTTCCTTCTTTCGGATTTACATAAGCGGATCCTGAACTCTGCATTGCTTTCTGCTTCTGTTCAACCTCTTCCATTTTTATAATTACGGATTCAAGTTCTTTTTCCAAGTCTTTAAAGCCACTGGAAGTTTCCGGAATCCCAAGATCTGACCATTCAAGAAGTTTTGCTTCAAGTTCGGCTGATTTTGTATACAGCTTATCCATTTCCTGATTCAGCTTTTTATAACCGGCAGTTTCCACTTTCTGGTCAGAAAGTTCCTGCAGTTTCTTTTTAAGTGTCTCAACCTTCTGGTACTGCTGTGTATACTGGTTATTAAGTTTTGACAGAGAATCGATCTGTTTCTGGATTGTTATCTTTGCCTTTTCTCCCACATTTTTCTCAAGTGAAGATACTGCACGTTTCGCAGAAGCCTCTATTTCCTGTATTCCAACCTTCAGGCCTTTCTCATCTACACCTGTATCGATTGTAATTGTTCCTTCTGATCTCATGCCTTCACCTCGCTATCTCTTAAAGCCAAATAACTTACGCAGCTCTTCTTTTTCCTCATTTGATCTTTCGTGCATACCGCTTTTCAGATCAATCAGCTGTTTATTGTTCCTGTAAAATTCTGCTTCCCACTTTTCCAGCTTTTTACCTTTTGCTTTTTTCTGCCGGATCAGGAGAACCTGATGGAATAAGCCATCATATATTTCCAGGTACGCACCCATAAAAGTCCACCAGTGCATATACCGCAAAGAACGTATATCTCTTCCAATATTTTTATTTATTGCCGGTGCTATGATCGGTGAATCCTGCTGCCAGTCCATCAGTTTTACTTTTGAACGGCTTTTTTCTGATATTCCACAGTCAATAAAGTCTTTTCCCTTCATCAACGCTTCTTCAAGGTATTCTTCCGGGATACTCTCCGGCTCATAATAAAGGATTTCCAGCATTACAATATTCTTTTCCTGATCCGTAAGTTCCGGATCTCCCATTGCCTGCAGGATATCAAGGATTGCCCTGAAATCCGTACGTATCTTATAGTCCTGTCCCTGAATCTCAATAGAATGAGGCAGATGCCAGCGGTCATCCATGATACCGTTTCCTCTGTGCAGGTTTCCGGTATTTCTTCGTATACCTGCCTGTACGCTTCTGCATCTTTTCCAGTCTCACATCCAGTTCCTGGTTGATCACATTGCACACTGCATTCAGGCATACTTCATAAAAAAGCGATCCGTCCGGCATAGGGGAAAACGGTCCCATAATGCCAAAGAAGCTTTCTCCGGTCTCAGCATTTACCAGGTAATCCATCTGTGCAATAACTTTCTTTTCGTATTCCTCAATATCCGGATCTTCTTCTGTTACCTTGAAACCTCTGAAGAATTTCTCGACTTCTTTATATCGGGAGATAATATTTGTGTCTGACGGCCGGAAGCAGAACGTAGCCAGGGCTTCTCCCTGCCTGTTTTTGATCGTATATGTTTTACTTCCATCATCGATAATAATCGTATTGTTCTGCTGCATGTTATTCTGTTCCATCAAAACGCCTCCTGCTGTTTTCATATAATTTCAGGGTGCCCAGCAAAGCTGACACCCTGTCTCTTCAAGCGGTAATCTCACCTGCTGCAAAAACAGGTTTTCCTGCTTTAAGTGATTCATTAGTGACATATCCTTTTGTACGTTCGCCGTCTTCCAGTATTTCAAATGGAAAATTAACACCCTCTGTATCTCCACCATAAGACTGTACCTTCACAAGAACTTCCTGTGCATAAGCCAGATGCTTTTCTGCCTCAGTGTCTTCCACAATAAGTTCCAGCATCACAGTCTTGCATTTGTCGCCTTTCAAGCGGTCAAGTGCAATCTCCCTGATCTTTGGATACAGCTTCATAGATGGATCTGCATAATACGGATCCGCACTGATAGACGGCTGATATCCCTTATCACTTACTTTGTTCTTTCCGAGAATATTCTGTTTCTGATCCACGTCCGGATTCAGCTCTACAGACATTTCTTCAATGTCTTCTCCGATAACTTCCCATTCTGCCTTTGTGGGGTCTTTCCCCCAGGAAGAATCCAGATAATGCGCCAAAGCTTCTCTTTCCAATTTCATATTGCATTTTTCCTTTCTTTGTAAACAATTTTCGCCTGTATCATATACCGTGCCATGGTTCCGTCCTGATTTACTCCGGCCAGATTTGGCATGTTCTGAAGATTTTCCATTTTCTGTATTTCACAGTTTTCTCCAAAATCCGGATATTCTTTCTTTTCATTCTGCTCTTCAAGCCACTCCATGAATGCCTGTGCAAAATTCATTGCCTCAAGGTTCAAATCGTCCTGAAACGATGAATACGACTTTACTATTACCAGCGTAAATCCATATTCTTTCTGTACTGCACCTGTAACGTATTTCTTCTTCAGTTTGTCAGAATAATTCGTGATCAGTGCTATACTGTCCTCAGATTCCGGAGAAAAATTGAAATTCAGGATATTTCCGGCCAGCTCTGCAATTTTCGGCTCAAAATACTCTTTCACGGCTTCATGCTTCGTCATTTCTCTATCTCCGTTTCATATATTCTTCGTATGTCATCGCAAGATCATCTTTCCTTGCAACCATCATGGCTTTATCCCAGTGATCTGTTGCCAGAGGGTGTCTGAACGTATTGTATTCCAGCCTTCTTCCGGTTGGTGTCTTGTGTGGTGGTGAATAAAATCCCATGATCTCACCGCCGTCCATGATCGGATAGTTCGGGCCATATACTTCACCTTCCCACTGATAGTGTGCATATGGGCTGTTGTAAGTCACATGCCCCACATCTGCATCTGCTGTAATGGTTACGTTTTGTGCAAGCACCAGATTGTCTGCCGGTACATACGGATCCATGAATCTTGCTGCTGTTGCTGCCAGGAACAGCATTCCCTGCTGCCCTCCGAGCTTTTCTTTCGCAATTTCTCTTACTGACTTATTCCAGTCAAAACTCACCTTCATCGTTTACCCTCCCAGGCGGTAATGTTTCGCAACAGGAAAACCGGTGTTATCGGAAAAAGCTGTTATTTTAAAAGCCTCCGGCTTATAACGGTTCAGCACCTGTGCTGCAGTCTGTCCTGATAAACCGGTAATCTCTTCCGGACATTCTCCCAGTATTACAATATCCCCCTGAGACGCTGAAAAATGGCCGTCAGGGGATTCTGCATATTCTGAATAGGGGAGATATCTGCTGTCCTGTGGGATTCTCACCACATACGTATTTTGTACACTTGCCTGTGTGCCGCTGAATCCGGTTGTAGCCACCGACTTCCAGGAACAGTTATGCAGTACGGTCTTTTTCCAGTGTTCTTTTTTATCCTCGCTGTTCACAGCCTGGATCCTGTTATACAAAGTAATTGTCCGAATGTAATTCCGGTTCATTATCACACCCCCGAATACAATAAGCCTGTGATTCCAAGATACCTGTAGATAATTTCCCTGATTTTTTTCTGTCTGCCCTCTTCTGTATAAACAGACTGTGACAGATCATAGGTTCCTGATTCTCCGTCATTTGAAAATGATGTAAGAATACCACCGCCCTGTTCTGCTGCCTGCCGGGATACTTTATTTCCCTGATACAGCAGTTCGGCCAGTTCACAGACACAGTCTCTTACATTTGCCGTGATCAGGGCAGGGTTTGATGCCAGACGGCCAAACGTACGCTGGTCCAGTATACGTTCAGCCTGTCTCTCCCATCTCTGGAAATCCTTTTCCGGAATAACCGGTTCTGTATCCATCAGGTACCGTTCTTCATAATAATCATAGCTGGCATACATGATTCTTCCTCCTGATTATTCAGCTTTCAGTACAGAGAACGGGCATCTCTTTGTCTTATCCTTCTGTACGCTGTTGATCGGGTTCGGGATTTCCCAGCCAAGTCTCATAACAGCTCTGAGGGCAACCATATCATTCTGCATCAGGTTGTATGCAATCGTTCCATCTGTATTCTGGACTACACCTTCTGTAAAGAGTTTGAATGTAATGTCCTGACGGATAGAGTATGCAAGCTGTGAAAAATCTCCGGAGATCATCAGCGCTTTGCTCTTGTCAAAAGCACCATTGTTCGGGAAATTCATCGGGCTTCCGTCCAGTGAATATGTAGTACCACTCTGCATATCACTCTTAAACAGCGGATCTCCGTTTGCATTTTTCAGGCCTCTCAGTTTTGCTCTCATGGAAATATCTGCCATATGGCCATTTACAAAATAGCCACTGTTCTCAACCATGGCAATAGAACCATTTTCGCCCATGATCTTGTCGTACAGGCTGTCCTCAGCGCCCAAAGTAACTACTGTTTTGGCATTGTTCGCTGTTGTGACAATATCATCTCTCCAGGAAGACGGTTTATCTGTACCAAAGAGGATTGCACCATCGATTACTTTTCCAAATGCTTCAATAATCCTCGGTCTTACCTCGCCCCAGATGTCATATTCTGAATCGTCCAGGACAGCCTCCGGAACAGGCACGATTACCGCAATCTCTTCCGCAGTGATAAACTTTTTGTCCCATGCCTGTTTTGTTGTCTTTTTCTGGCCGGTGTCACCGTTTACAAAGTAGGCGATCGGCAGCATGTCAAGTACAGGCATCTTGTACTGTCTGGAAGTCATGTTTGCCAGTCTGCGGCCTCTCTGGAGTACTGCTGACTGAGTAACAACTCCCTGAATGATCTCATTGGATTCCTGAATGGGAATTAATGATTCAGCACCTGAACGGTCGATAATGTTTGTATCACCATCGAAAATTCTTAAATTCATTCTGTTTTTGTTCATATCTCTCTCCTTATCTGCGCATGGCTGCACGGATAGCATCATTGATTGATGCATTTACTCCGTTTCCGGTATTCTGATCACCGGAACTGGTTGAAGATGACACCCTATACGTTCCTTTCCCGGCATATCTGGGATTTTCTTTCAGGAATTTATCTGCAGCTTTTGCGAAATCCGTCTTATCATCTACCAGTTTATTTACTTTGAACATGACATAATCCATGTCCTCAGCTTTTACGCCTTTGCCTGATAACACTTTTTCGTTCTTAAGCTGCTGCAGTTCCTGCTTTGCTGTGTCTCTTTCCTGTGTGATCGCATCAATATCCGGCTTCTGCGCTTTCTGTTTTGCTTTAAAATCTGCAATGGCTGTTGTGATCTCTGATTCACTGAGCCCCTGCTTTCTGTAGAAGTCTGCCAGTGCCGCACGGGTTGCTTTCTCCGCTCTGCTGTTGGCAATTTCTTCTGCCTGTTCAAATGTGTACCCGGCGCTTCCTTTCTGGCCGCCGTTACCAGTCCCAGCATTTCCTCCCTGATTTCCGGATCCGTTGTTTCCACCGTCTCCGCCTTCATCGAAAATGTGTAAATTCATAATTCTATTTTTCATCTTTACCTCCGTATTGCCTCGACAGGCGCCACAAAGCTTTTACTGCCTTCATGTTTTGGGCATAATAAAACCAGCCTTTTCCGGCTGGCTAAATGAACTCTATGCAATTGTATTCCTGGTTAATGGCTGTAAGCCCAAGGAACCAGGAATCTACCAGGAGCTTTCCTTTTGCGTCCAAATGCTCCCACTCTATAATTGTTCTTCCGGAAGCTGTATCAGCCCTGATTCGGTTGTCTGTCAGATCTTCCAGGGAATTAATCAGATTACAGGTCAGCGCTGAAATGGCAGAACAGACAATATCCTGACCGTTTACTGATCTGCAGGCATGGCCTTCCATCTGTATCCCTCTGGAAGAAATTCTTACCTGTATCATATTTACCTCCTTTTGCGCCGGCGCAATTATTAAAATTGGGTATAAAAATACCACCGGCCGTTTCTGACTGGTGGTATTAATTAATATTTATTCTTGCCTTACAATAGCTGCATTGAAATCCAGGTGATGTTTTGTAGTCCCCTCTCGTTTCAAAGTAACCTTTTTTGCAATGATGACAAAGTACTTTTTCTCCACTCCTCAATCGCTTTATAAGGTCATTTATTTCATATGGATTCAATATATCACCTCCATGAAAGTTTTGGATATAATTCTTTTACAGTTTTAATTATATCTTTCAATTCATTTCCTGTCAAATTACTTTTACCTGTTCTATGCTTTAATTCCTGTGCAAAGCAAACACATTCTGCCCATTGTGAATCTCCAATGTTATATCTATGGTGAGTTATTTCATGCACTAAAGTTTCTGCTGTGACTTGTACTGTCTTAGTTTCGGAAGCATATATATAAATATCATCACCATCTTGAAATCCTCTTATACCTGGCTCATGATCAATCTTATAACACATTCGGATATTTAAATCCGGGTGATCAGCAATATATGAAACTGTCTCTTTTCCAATTTCCGTTTTATTAAGATTATTCATTAGTCTTCTGACTGTAATTGTATCTTTCTGGCCATTATTAAATTCTGTAAAATGTTCTGAGAATTTTGACCTTCGAGCCTGCCGTGTTTGTTTTTCGTTTTTCTCCTGTCTTATCTGCACAGCTTTTACATTTTCTGCCTTTGTCGGCATGAACCTTCCTCGCAGTCCGTCCTGCATGATTCTGGCTTTCTGCTCTGGAAGTTTCATCTTCTCCGAGAAAGCTTTATAGGTCTGCATCTGGCCCTGATATTTGGCTTTTGCAAGAATGATATCGTTCGGATCTGCGCCACCTTCCTGAAGGAGCTTTATCCTCTGCCTCTGTGCCCGCATCTCCCGTTCCATCTTTCTCTGCTGCTGAAGTGCCTCATATGTAGTGTACTGCTTACCGTGATATTCTTTAGATGTGTTCTCCTCTTTATTCATCTGTTCAAGCTGTTCATCTGTGTAAGTTCTCACAGATCCTGCTGGAAAAGCTTTATAATCATGGTAACAGTTAGCTCCACACAATCCGGTCACTTCTCCCAGTCCACACACAGTAATCAACTGCTGCATGGTCCAGACTTTGCCCTGCCACGGCTGGTGCGTAGGTCTTGCACCCACATGATAACTGACCTCATACTGATCTGTATTAAGGTCCGCAGCCACCTGTTCATTGATTTTTGCCTGTACCTGTCTGAATCCCGTAAGGACCGCCCTTCTGGCAGCCACATTCACCCTGTCCCTGTGTCCGGAATCATAATCGATATACCGAAGGCCTGATCTTGTCATCTCGGCAATCGTCCGGTTCAGAACAGTACTGTAATCAAATGCACCGGATTTTATATCCATCACTGCGTTATCCATGGTCGATCTGTAGTAATCCATCAAAGGTGAAGATTTAATCTTTCCGGTTGCAGGATCTCTCAATGCAAATCCCATGGAACCTGCAAGATTCTGATATTCGCCCATCAGTTGCTGTTTCGTTGCTTCCATCAGCTGCTGCAGAAATGTATTCTGCTCAAACGGGATCTGCTGCAGATCTGCCAGTTTGTACGCATGGGCATGTCCGTAATACTCTCTGTAAGCCTCATCTGAGAATATACGGTCCAGTTCTTCCCCTGATACTTTCAACGCTTCCTGAATCCATTTTTCAATCTGCTCCCTGGATTTTCCCAACTGCTGCAGTCTCGTGATCTGCCAGTCAGCTGAAGCAGTAGATATTCCGTTTTCCTTTATCCTCCGGACAATATCTGACATAATTCGGACTTCCAGTTCTGAAAAGATGTTCTCAGTCTTCGCTGACAGCCTCTCAATTTCACCCTGTGTCATTCAATCACCGAATCATCTTCCGGCTGCTGTACTGCTGCCTTTGCCTGTTCTTCTGTTTCCCCATACCATTTCGATCGGTATTCATACAGTGGCATGGCTCCCATGCTGACGTCCTGACGGTCTGACTGACGTTCTGCTTCTTTGTCCTCGATGATAGAATCATCAAAATCAATTGTGATCTCAGTCCCCGGATTCAGTGTATTTCCAAGGACAACTCCCAGTCTGATAATTATCCTTACCAGTTCCTTCAAAACATCTTCCAGAATAATCTCATGCTTTTTAATCATACGGAACATATCAGAATTCTCTGATACAACCTCTGTGGCTGTTTTTACCCCACTGCTGTCAAACTTATATCTTTCTGTTCCAAAACCACACTTCAGGGAAAGGTAGTTCAGATCATCATTGATTGCTTTTGAATGCTGTTCTGTCCGGATATCCATATTGATTTCTTTTATCAGGCCTTCTTTGTCTTTGTCATAATTATCCGGCATCTGATAAAAAACAGTATCCTCCGGATCAAACGCAGGTGTTCCGTCCGCATTTTTTATCATTTCCGGAGCAACAAAGATTCTCTTTCGTCCCAGATCAAACTCATTGCAGTACGAATCATATTCTGTATCCAGTTTTCTCAGGACATCTATACAGTTGGCATATATTGCAATTCCCATAGGATTACTTTCGTCCTCATCAGCATTATTTACGATATTCAGACGGTCAATTACAAACTGCGGTTCGTTTGATCCTGTCTCTGTTCTGGCTGAAAGAAGCCTGAACGGTCCAAGCTGTTTCCATTCCTCTTCCCGCAGCTCTTTTCCTTCCCTGCTGCCGGCCTGGCATTCCAGAACGCTGTTCTCTATCACATACTGACTTCCATCTTCATTCTGTTCCAAGCGGTGAAACTGCACCTGTACATACTTCTTCCGGTTTACCGTCTTCACAAATGTAAAGGCGCATTCTGTGATTCTTCCATTGTTCCAGCTTATAGGAAAAATATTGGAAGCACTCACATAATCAATGCCAATCTTTCCGGAAAGGATCGTTCCGTCTTCTGCTGCTTCCGCATCGTACAGATAAGGTATATAAGCCACTGTTCCTGAACAGGCTTTTCGCTCCTGGTAATCATTTCCCAGCACCAGAAATCTGTTCTGCTTCAATATATCATCAACAAACTTTCCCGTTTCTTCATCAGACAAAGTAATCTGAACTCTTTCGTTCAAAAGCAGATCTGCGATATCCTCCGACAGTTTTTTTGCCATTCCAATGCTTTTTCTCTGCTTTCTGGAATAGGTTCCCTGCCCGGAATAAACACGATAAAACGAAAAATTCCGTACTTTTCCCTTATACCAGCTCTCCCACAAAGCTATCATTCTGTAAAAGGAACGGTCCACTGTATCAATTCCTTTTTTCTGCAGGTAACTAAATATATCCATCTTCCTCATCCCCCTTTCTCGCAATGTCTACGATGTATTCTTTTTCCTCTATCTCAACAGGCAGCCACTGCTTTATATATCTCCATGCGGTCATAACTGCATATCTCAGGGCATCACAACCGTGATCGTTTTCTTTTACCGGAACTTCTTTTCCCTTTTCAATAGACTTTTTGTCATATTCATAGATTCCAAGTTCTCTGACCAGATTCTCCTGTTTCGGTGAAATACTCAGGATATCAAATACAAAGGCTTTCTGTACCCTGCTGATTCCAAGTGCTACATCATTGTCTGCATCACGGATCAGCACTGAATACTCCAGACCGCTTCGGGTTGCTCTCCTGATTTCTTCCTGAAGACCTTTCGCCGATGGATCCAGACATATATAAAAGGCTTTTATTTCAAATTCTTCATGAAGATCGTTCATGAACTCTACAAGGTCCTGTGCATATTCTGACGGACTGCGCTGTGTTCCGGATTCCCGGCCACTGTGATAATACTCGCCCAGTCCTGGAAACTTCTGCCTGTACATATCCAATCCAAAAACCTGATAGGTCGTTGCATTCTGCTGTCCATAATCCCCTCCGATAAATGCCCTTTCATACGTTCTTCCTGGCTCCGGTTTCTTCCTGTTCCGGTCAGAAAACATATAATAGATCAGTTCATCTACACCAACCGATTCACCAAGCCATGTCCAGCGATACATCTTCGGATCCGCAATCTTCATTGCCTCTGCCGAATCAATCAGATCCTGTCCGAGCCATTCAACAGGCACGTCCCTGTAATCCGTGTGAATGTGGATACAGTCCGGACGTTTCTCCATCTTTTTGCACCAGAGATTCACAGGTGCATTTGGATTCTTCGGCGGGTTATACAGATAGATCATCTGGAATCCTGCTTTGTTTCCACGGACAAAAGTTGCTTCTATATTCGCAAGCTCATCTTCCCCTTCACCATCATCAAAAAACTCTGTCAGTTCGTCCAGTACAACCAGTTTGATTGGCTTTTCCTCATCAATGATACCTTTTGTATCATCAATACCGTCAGATCCCGAAAAGTAAATTGTGGTATTATGCTTCTTATACGTAATCTCCATCGGACTTTTGGTAATGTAAAATCTGTTCTTCGGTATCTGAAGCCTGTTAATCCCTCGTAACATTTCTTTATAGACTGTCTTGCGCAGTTTATTGTGATGTTTACGAAGAACCACTACTGATCCATACGGATCCGCTACTATCTGATAATCTGTTTTGATAGCCGCAAAACTTGACTTTGTGCCGGCACGTCCAGATGTAAGGATAATATGTTTATATGTCTTGTTATTAAATACCGGAAGATACTTCGGAATTACTATCTCTGATATTCTGACCTGTTTTTTCGTCCGCATCATTTATGATCTCAACTC
>ERZ1034865.932-NODE-932-length-14965-cov-66.406841_pt1 | contig 14965 bp, 30 predicted proteins | sample MGYA00520632_ERZ1034865 | MGnify/ENA primary metagenome ERZ1034865 (study PRJEB33766, sample SAMN09781738) | gut metagenome | biome: gut microbiome | host: Homo sapiens | place: Madagascar | study: EMG produced TPA metagenomics assembly of the PRJNA485056 data...
GGATATATTTCAGAAGCAAATAGACCAGAACAGGCAATTTTCCAGTGCAAGAAATGTGGTTTTGGTATCAATGCCGACTGGAATGCGGCTTTGAATATCTCAATTCCGGGAATTGAGAAGATTATTAAAGACTCCGAAGTGGAGTAATTAGCGTAGGTGCGAACCGCAAGCTCTCATGAAAATGCTGAGAGCTTCGCACCAAAACTATTTGGGTGGACTATAATGCCCTAAATCGAGATAGCGGCAGTAATTCGTTATATTGCATAGCGTATGTATCGCTCTCGGTAAGGTTCTTTGTTTAATCTAACAAAGAGTAAATCTCACATGAAGTAGTCCTTGTGAGCATTATGTGTTTGTGCATAAAAATTGAATCAAAATTTGCGCATTTTTGCCGTATCAATTTGTGCACAAACACTTATTGATAGAAAGGGTTTCGTGCCATTTTTAACAGCGTCATAAGTATCAATTTGTGCACAAACACTTATTGATAGATATACGCTTATCGGATACGCCAACGAGAAAACACGTATCAATTTATGCACAAACACTTATTGATAGGCAAGATATACGACAGCGAGTGGTGCATTGACCAGTATCAATTTGTGCGCAAACACTTATTGATAGAAACCGGGTAGCACTGAGGGAACCAACAAATAGATTTAATGAGTCGCAAACACTTACTGATGGAATATATGCGCAAGTATATATAATGGCTCACCGTACCAAGGCGCATGATGATAGTGCAAAATATTTAATAGTTTTTGATAATTTTTCAAGCACCGCAAATGCGGTGCTTTTTATTTTATAAAACGCTTGATTTTTATAACTCTATATGATATAATAATCTCAGAAAGGAGTCATGATTATGGGAACTCTTACTGTAAAAGAACTTATTTCTATACTCGAAAAGATGCCACAAGACCTTCCTGTAATCTCTGGTGAATACAGGAGTATTGCAGAGCCAGAGATTGTAGAAGATATTTCATGGTGGTTTGAAGAGCATTGTAACAAAAAAGATATTGACAAGGCGGTGATGTTATGACTATCAAAGAGTTCTGCCAGTGGGCAAAAGAAAACAATGTAGAAGACTATGACATTATGGCTTATGGAGATGCCGGTGGTGGACAATATCATATTGATTCTGGCGATATAGAAATTGATGATATTCGCAAAGAGGTGACTATCGGATGACAATTACAGAAATGTATGAATGGGCAAAAGAAAGAGGTATTGAAGACTATGAAGCAGTCGTGCAATACCGTGACGATGGTGGCGATTATTGGGGAGAAGACGAAGATATTCGTTGTTGGATTAACAAAGGAGTAAGGAAGGTTGTATTATGACAATCAGAGAACTTTATGAGTGGTCAGTTGAAAATGGTGTCGCAGATTACGACATTGCTGTACAATACCGTGATAGCGGTGGATTTTATTCTGGCGAAGATACTGTGATAAATCCTGAAATTGATAGCACAAAGAAGGAGGTCGTTTTGTGATGAAAGTATACAAGAATCTGACGGAGCTTATTGCAGACCACAAAGACGTTGTTTACCCTGATGGCAACACTGATGTTGTCCTGAATGAACGTGCGGTTCTCGTTGCAATTCGTACCGTTGCCAAAGTTTATAAGACTACGAACAACGAATATATTGTTGAACCAATCATTAACAGATATTATGTTGTTCGCAGTGTTGACGAGAAGAACAATAAGAGTCGCATCGTCTCCATTACAGATAGTCTTACAGATGCAAGAAAGATTGCAAAGCGTTGGAATGGCAGGGTTGATGTATTCGTTGATGATGGTAATGAATATTGGTGTGTCAAATTCATGAAGTTTGGTGGATTCACGGTTATTCCTATCGTAAACCATAATATGACGAGAGAACAGATGAAGTACGACCCAAAGGCACATCTTATCTTTGTTTCTGCTCCTACTGCACAGGATGCAATTTCAAAAGCAGTTGATGAAGTTCGCAAGACCAACCCGGAGGTGTTCGTATGAATTTTAGTTTTGTTGACAATCGTATCAATGATATTCCAGATTTTGACTTTATTCATTTTGGCCTTGACACTGCTCGCCGTTGGGTTGGTAAGGATGTATATGTGCTTACTTATGACCTCTCTCGTGATGTTGGCATGATAAATGCCAAAATTATGAAAGGCGTTGTTATAGATTACATCAATCTAACAAAAGATGGGAACTCTATCAGAATGGATATGGCTGTTGATGTTGAAGGAAGATTGACTGTTCCTTGTTCCATCTTTAACATCTTTGATACAGAAGAACAAGCAAGGCGTGTCGTTGATACTTTTACCAAGATGGGAAAAGGAATCTTTACATACAAAGAGGAAATGCCATTATGAATAAAACACCTATCAAAATGATGCAATTCAAAACTGTTGATGGAAGAACGGTTGTTGAGTGTAAACCTTGCACGCTTGATGATAGAATTACACAGGTTCGCACATTTCCCATTTTATCACTGAATTTGTGCGACTCAGAGTTCAAGAATGCACCTGATAGATTTGTCAACTTCATTGTTGCGTATCTCCAAGAAATTACTGGAAAGTGTGTATATCTCGTAACTTACCTTCCGTTGCGCACTGGTATGGAAGATGTTGACGTATACCGTGGATATGTGAAAAACACTTTTTCGGTTAGTATCAAAAATAATGATTTTGGTGTTGCTATCAATGTTCATGTGGACGCATGGAATCTCGATGTGAGCGCATCGCCAATCGCAATCTTCGAGGTAAAGGAAGATGCAGAAAGATTTGCTGATTATCTAAGAAACCTCAAAGGATGCGTAATTAAGGTTGATGCAAGAGAGGAAACGACTGTTACAGAAAACGGCTGTAAGACCAAGCGTTATCTTGAGTTAGCACCGGGATGTGATGGTAGTTTCTTGTTAGATTAAACTAGAGGGTGCAACGCACCCTCTTTTCTTTTAACAAACGCTTGACAAAATCAATTTTATTTGCTATAATATTTATTAGATAGGAGGCGAATCTAAGATGAAAACTTATTATGCTATTACTTCTGGTTACTACTCTGATTATCATATTATCGCAATTACCGATGACCGTAAGAAAGCAGAGCATTTTTGTGAGGTATATAACGAGACGAACCGAGAAAGTGCAGATATTGAGGAATTTGAAGAGATGGTTGTTAGAAATCATATCCGTTTTATTGTGGTTGTTCACACCAATGGACGTGCAGATTATGTTCGTGTAGACGAATATGACGAATATAAAGAGCATGAAAATTCTGTATGCGAACTTCCTTATGATAAAAGAAATCCGAACCAGACTTTTTATGAAGTGTTTCTTTCTGCAAGAGATAAAGAACACGCTCTGAAAGCTGCTTATGATATGATTACCGTGTATAAAGCACAGAAGGAAGGTATTGTATGAGTAAAACCTTTTACGCACTGACTACTGGATGCTATTCAGATTATCGAATTGTTGATATTACTGACAACAAAGAAAGAGCAGAGAAATTGCAGCGTCTTTATAACTGGGGCAGAGAGAATTACGAATGGGACAAAATGAGAATCGAAGAGTTTCCAGACAGCAAGGAAGAGCATGGTCTCACTGTTCATCTCTCAGAAGACGGACAAATTGTTGGTTTTGATGAAGGTAATGTGTACAATTCAGGACAGAACGAAGTTTACAAGAAAGAAAATGGAACGTATGCTATCTATACCGTTGTAGAAGATATTGAATGCGCTTCTGTTGTTGCAAATGCAGTATTTCAATATTACAAATCATTTAAGAATGAGGAATCTAAATGAAAACTTATTACGCTGTCATCTCTAAATCAGGCAAATCTCGTGATATTACTGCAATTACTGACAATAAGAAACGTGCAGAAAACATCAAGAAGCTGTATAACGATGCAACCTGTGATGTCCACTATGTCGAAGAGCTTTACGAGGGTGGAGAAATTGATGAAATGTTTTTCTTTGTGTGCGTATTCCTAGATGGGGAGATTCATGCAGTCCCTCAAGCATTTTGTCTTAGCGAAGAATGGGTTGATAAAATTCATGAAAGTGATGACGATACTATTGAATATTCTGCGGATGTTTTCGCAAGAGACAAGAAACACGCTATACAAAAGGCAAAGGATTTGTGGGAGAAATATAAATCTAATAAGGAGGTAAACGATGGGAGCTTGTGAATTAAACAACACAATGGAGATTAACGAACCATTTGAAACCTTATGGGATGATTATGAACTCAAAGACCCTACTCTCGCAGAGCTTGTTCTTTATAGAATGCTTGTAAGGCATAAGGGTGTACCATTCTCTGCATTCTACAAAAACAAAAACTCTGATACCTTTTATCTGTGGAGAATTGACTATCAGAAGTTCATTGAAATGGGTTCTTCTTTTGCTGGTACTCTTTATGCGATTACCAAAGAAGAAATGAATCGTCTTCTTGATGGTGAAGAAATTGATACAGTTATGATGTGTCAGCCAATGCGTACTTGTCTTATTGTTGAGATATACGATGAAGTAGAAGTTGATGGACTCTATGATATGTCATGGCAGTCTGATAGCCGTCTTGTAGTCAGAGAAGAAGTCCATGCAGAGCCATACATTGATTTGTCATACAGAGACTTGTTCCCGGAAGGAGCAAAGCTGATATGAAGATTTACACAAGTTACTATGCTAAGTGTCGTAAGATTCCGCATACGATTACTCGTATTTCTATCGCTGGCAAAGCTCCTGCGGGATATAGAGGAACTGAATATAAAGTCCTTGCTCCAAAGAAAGAGTTTTTCATGCAGTGGAAAGAAAATCATGATAACAACTATTATATTAAATGTTTCAATGAACAAGTTCTTTCCCATCTGAATCCTGTTGATGTCTATAATAGACTTGAAGAACTTTCGTGCGGACAGGATATTGTTCTCATTTGTTATGAAAAATCAGGAGATTTTTGTCATCGTCATCTTGTTGCGGACTGGCTTTCTAAAAACCTTGGAATCGAAGTAAAGGAGTGGACAGAAGATGAAGTTCAAGCTGTTTGATGGAGATAAGAAGTTTCATCCGAGCGTTTTGTTCTGGATATTTGAGCTTCGTGATAACAATGGAGTTATTGTTGACCAGTATTTCTTCTTTACACATAAAGGCGCAATGAAGTTCTGGAAGGATAACGAAGAGCAGATAAACAGAATGACAGACTTTCATCCTAGCGTTGGTGGAGAGATTTTTTGGTTTTGAGGTGCATAATGAATAACAGGAAGTTAATTCTTGAACATGGTTGTCTTAATAAACTAAAAGACGAGTCTCTTATTGTACCATTTGTTTGTCCTGTGTGCAGTTGCCGATTCGATGCTGAATATAGCGCAAGGAGGACAACCATTGAGCAATTTACTGGTTGGAAAAAGTTTTGGTATGACGGTTATCCAGACCATTATAGATATGTCTCAAAAAGCTATTGTCCAGAATGCGATTCCGAATGCACATCTTATTACGAACCATGTGAGCCGTCTCCGAAGTATCTTGAAGAGGTGTAAAATGAAGAGTTATTTTCAAAAGATGTTTCCGCACATTAAATTCGCAGTTTGGTTTCTGTTTTATTTCCTTGGTCTCTACTTTGTTGCAGAATACTTCGCAACTTCTGTAATTGCGAAGTTAATTGTGCTTGCTCTTTGGATGTTCGGGTATCCATATTCAAAGGAGTTTTTCAAATGAAGAAATGTACTTGGTATGCAGGGATGATTATTGTAGTAGCATGGGTGGTCATGTTCGTATCTCTCCCCATAGTGTGCGCTTTTATTTATGATGAAACAGTCCAAAGGGGTATTGAAAACTACAATAACGGAATTTGCAGAGAGTGCGGAGAAAAACTTGAGTACAGAGGGTCTTCTCGAAATCAACATTCACGTTATGATTATTATATCTGCCCTAACGGTCACGTTGTAGAAGTCTGTAAAGGCTAAATTTCATAGCTTTTTACGCCGAGAATGCTTGACATTCTCGGCGTTTTCGTGTATAATAATTATAAGAAATGGAGGCTTAGTAATGGAAAGCGCAATGATACAGAAGGTAAATTCTTTGTTAGATAAGTACATAGGTGGCGAGATTTTCTTTGACGAACTGGACGATGCGATTCGTACTGATGACGATATTATCAAAGGTCTGCTCCATTTGTCAACTGCTATTCGTGACACTTATCCTTTTGAAAATACCCGAATTGTTATGTCTGGCAAGACCGGATATGCGATTAAAGAGTGGGGCTGGGATGCGGATATTCTTCTTCCCGGTGGTCTTCGCAAAATGACCGATGCACCTCTTGATTTCGCTAAACAGGTCGAGGCTGGTAAAATATATTTCTTTGTTGATGACAGTTATTTTTCTGGCAGAACTGAGTCTGTCGTCAAAGAAATTATCGAGCGTGGCGGTGGAATTTTTGGTGGCTCTATTGTGGCATACGATGGATGCCACGAAGTAAAGAAAAATGTCTGGTCTTTGTACCGCTATTATAATCATTATGATATAAGAGGAAGAAAGTTAAATGTATCGGATTCTTAAACCCGGAAGAGCGGCGCAAGCAGAACGATTTGTTATATGTAGTTACTGTGGATGTGAATTTTTTACTGATAAACTTGGCGAGTTCGTAGATGGAAAAACGATATACGCAACTTGTCCTTGGTGTTACAAAAACATAGCGGTCTCCGACACTTGGCACAATACCTGTGGAGACTGCAAATATTGTTCATCAGATGGTCTTTATACCTGTTCTCGTGAAAGCAACAGAAAGGTCAACCGTGTTGATGAAGCTTGCGCATGGTTTGTCAAAGACCCAGAAAGGAGACCAGACCTTTGAATATTACAGACATTGTAACAACTAAAGAAGCGCAGAATGGTTTCTACCCAACTCCTGATGCTTTGGCAAATCAGTTGTTTGATATGGCTGATTTATCTGGCGTAAAGACTATGCTTGAACCCAGTGCTGGCAAGGGCAATCTTATCTTGTCATACGTCAAGTATCGCAATGTACGCTCGTCTATCGAGACAGAGGTTGATGCTATTGAGATTGACCCAATGCTTCGCACATTCCTTTCTCATGAGTTTAGTAAGGAAAAAGAAGCGGAGCTTCGGAAGTCAGTAGAAGAACTCAATAAGAAACGTAAATACAGCTATAACTATGCGTCCACAGACGGTCTTTCAGATGAAGAAAAAGAAATCTGGAATGATACGATGTACGAAATTGTCAGTCGTAGAAAAGATGTGAAAGTTCACATCGTTCATGATGACTTTATGAGTTATGATACTCGTAAGCATTATGACCTGATTCTTATGAATCCACCATTTTCAGAAGCAGATTCACACTTACTCAAGGCAATTCAAATGCAAGAGGTTTGCGGTGGAAAGATTCTTTGTATTTGTAATGCAGAGACACTTCTGAATCCGTATTCTGCAAAGCGCAAAGTTCTTATGAATAAGCTTCATTCGTTAGATGCAAAGGTAAACTTTGTTGACAATGCGTTTGTGAGCGCAGAGCGAAAGACTGACGTAAGAGTTGCGCTTATTTACATTGACATTCCAGAAGTAAAGCACGAAAGCGATATTTACAATCGTTTACATAAAGCTCAACAAGAGAAAGAATCTAACAAAGAAACATCCGCAACTGAGTTGACGGTATCAGACTTTATTGAAAGTATTGTTTCTCAGTACAAGATGGAGCTTGATTTGGGTCTTGCTCTTATTGATGAATATAAAGCCCTGCTTCCGTATCTTTTGACAGAAGTTCGTGATGGTGCTACTTCTGGCTGCGGTTTACGTCTTTCTGTTGGTAGTGATGAAGACTGCACTCCAACATCTGATTCTCGCAACAGATATGTAAACTTTGTTCGTAAGAAGTATTGGACTTCAATTATGAACAATCCTAAGTTTACTGGCAAGCTTACAGAGAATCTTCGTTCTAAGTATGCAAGAATGGTCGATTCTTTGGTTGATTATGACTTTTCTGTTTTCAACATTCAGAATGTTATGGCTGAAATGAATGCAGAAATGTCAAAGGGTGTTGAAGAAACAATTCTTGCTTTGTTTGATAGACTCTCTTCTGAGTATTCTTGGTATCCTGAAACTAAGAATAATATTCATTATTATAATGGATGGAAAACTAACAAAGCTCATTGTATCAACAAGAAAGTTATCATTCCTTGTAATGGCTGCTTCTCTGACTGGAAATGGTATAAGAATCCTCTTGACGTATGGAACTGCATGAGCACATTCTCTGACATTGAAAAATGTCTGAACTATCTTGATGGCAACATGACAGCCGAAGTTGATATGAGGTCTGCATTTGAAAAAGCCAAAGAGGAATGCAATTACAAAAATATCAAAACAAAATATTTTACTGTCACTCTTTTTAAGAAGGGTACAGCGCATTTGAAATTCTCGAATGATGAACTTCTCAAGCGTTTCAATATTTACGCCTGTCTGCACCGCAACTGGCTTCCACCGACTTATGGAAAGAAGCAATACGCAGATATGACGGACGAAGAAAAAACCGTTATAGACGAGTTTCAGGGCGCAGAGGACTACGAAAAGGTCATGCGTAACCCCAGCTATTATCTCAGCACAAAAACAAATCTATTGCAGATTGGAGAATAATAATGATTATTTTTATGAAAGCAGAGCAGATGTATCTTCGCTCTGGCAGATACAAGGGATGTATCACCGCATCTAACAAAGAGGAAGCTCTCAAGTATATCCGCAATGGTCGTTTTGCAATCGGTAAACACATCGTTGAGGACACTTCGACCAGAGAGCAGTTTCCTCTTATCAGCCAGCGCAGTTATGAATACTTTGGTATCAAAGAATACGACATGAAGAAGTTTGCGAGGTAATTATTATGGAGTACAATGTTCCGCAGAAAACGAGAGTTCTTGTTTGGGAAGGTGAAGACAGAAACCATGTCATAACTCTCAATAAGAGCAAAAGGAATATCGAGGCACAGGTTCTTCATTGTTGGTCGTGTGGATTGCTTACCGACTTCTACATGAAGCATGGACAGGCTTCTCTTATTAGATTCCTTGAAAAATATTTCAATCATGTGGAAAATTGGACAGGTCGCCTTGGTGACAGCGACCCGAACATTATTACTGTTTTTGTAACGAACCGAAAGGAGAATGTGTGATGTACGAACGTCAGAAAGCTAAACTAAAAGAACTTCTTAAAACTGATGGTTGGGATGTGGATAAGCTTGCGGGAATATTAAGAGAGTACAAGTGTTGGATTGCTGGCGGTGCGATTCTTTCTCTTTTTACAGGGAACGAAGTAAATGATATTGATATTTTCTTTCGTTCCAAGGAAGATGTTTTTAGTGCTATAAACTCTTACTCCGCTCATTGGTATTTTACAAAATGGTCTGCCACTTCTAAAGGTATTTCCAAAAAGCCGATTCAATTCGTTTATAGGAACACATTCTCTTCTGCGGAAGAAATTTTCAAAAATTTTGATTTTTCTGTATGTTGCGCTGCTTACGATTGCGCTACCGAAGAATTTGTGTTTGGAGATACTTTCTTTGAAGATGTCGCCGCTAGAACTATCCATTTCAACCCACATACAGATAGTGCGATTATGACCATTCCTCGCATTGTTAAATATCAAGAACGTGGTTATAGCTTTCCAAAGACAGAACTTATGAAAGTTGGTCTCTCCCTCGCAAATTACAATCTGCAAAGCTGGGATGACGTTGCTAATGTTTTAAGTGGAACTTATGGCAGTTCTTTCTCTAACCTTGCAGAGAGAATGAAAGAAAATGGCACCCAGTTTTCTTTCGATGAAGCAATTAGTCTCATCAATGAATGCGAGGATGTGAAAAATGAGGATAGTATGAAGAACGAGTGCTACATCAGCGCAGGAAGTAACGCAGATACCATTCGTAAATATCTTAATCTCCCTCTAAAATATTTCGTACACAATAACACTCCTTACGATACCAACTTTCATAAACTTACATCTGTGCCTGATGGCTCTACTCGTGTAGAACTTGAAAGTCTTGTCAAACTTCCACTAACTCTTTACAAATCTATCGAACCAAACGGTAGAAGCACATTCGACCCAGTTTTTGAGTATAAAGAAGGTGAATATGCTATTGCTAACGATGATATGGCATACAAGCACGTTTCTTTAGGTGCTGGCTTGTACTTCAAAAGATATGCAAATGAAGTAAATACCGATAACAAGGCACTTGTCACTGCAAAAGTGTATAATTATGATGACATTAAGATTGAAACACTTGGAGCTGGAAGTTCTCATATTGTTTGCAAGAGGGCATTCATTGAGCGTATTACAACAGATTATGATGAAATCAGACTGTTAAAACAAGATGAACGAAAGAAAAATCCTAATGATATTCCATTTTAAGGAGTGATTGTATGATTGTTGACTTCTTAAACCAGCCAAATGAAGATACCGCAATTTACACAGTTTCTACAATTCGTTCTAAAAAGGATGGTAACGGTTGGGAAGTTCGTGGATGGTCATTCTATTATTCTCTGCAAGAAGCCATTGAAACCATTGAGAATAATATAACGGATATTTTTGAAGATGGTTACTATAATTATGGTATCATTGAAAAGTATTATCCGGGAGCTATGTTTGGTGAGGCATTCGTCCCCGACAATGATTATCATTTTGGAATTTGGTTTGAATATGACCACAAAGAGGGCAAGGCTCACAAAATCGACTGTCCGAAACAGTTTGAAAGAATCTGCGACTTTTTCAAATCATAAGTATTGACTTTTCTGTTAGATTATGCTATACTGTTATTGTGGCAGATAGCCACATAGACAGATAGACAGAGAGGTATTTATTATGATTTTGAAATGGCTTACCGTAGAAAAGAAAGAAAACAGTGAAGTGCTTGCCGATGTTTGGCATTACATTGACAAGGTTGATGAAGTAACTGTTCGTTGGAGTGATGTCACGGATGGAACTGTTGTTGGACTGCGTATTCATGACACTGCCGACATCATTGACGTTGCTGTGACTTCCGAGGCATATCTGCTTTCTGACGATGGCAAGACTGTTGAGCGGATTGTCGCCACAAATCCGAAGGTGATTGTCCATCGGACTAGCCAGCCGAAAGATGTCGAAGATTCCAAAACCAAAGCCAACAACGAACCCAAGATTAAGGCGAAGTAAAATTTTAATACAATTTAAGAGCCGTGTTATGCACGGCTCTTTTTAGAAAGGATTAAAATATGTCTCCTTTTGTTAGCGTACTAGAAACATATCCGTATCATTTCAAGGGTGGAATCGACAATACTTTATCCAACCAAGAGGACGAAGGTGATTTCCCATGTGAAATTGATAAGGCCAAAGAGGTATCAAATATTTTTCGTCCAGATTTGAAAGTTGGGGATATTGCTTATTGGGTGGAAAGGGAAAGTTGCAGTTGCGGCCATTATAATGGCTTTTGGGTAAAATTCGGCGTTGTTGATGAAGTATGGAAAGATTGCTACGTTGTCAACTATCTTGTTCCATACGAAGAGATTGTCATTACTATTGACGGCGAAAGCCACACTTTCAAAACTTTCGCAGAAATGCAAGACTTCATCAATAATATATCTTATCGTAAACTTCCTAAAGGTTGGACGTACAATACGAAATTGTTTACTTGGGAAACAATCAGGCCAATTAAACTGGAAGGAAGTATAAAGAACCCGGAAGATATTAAAAAAGCTGTTGAATGCGGTGTACTTGTTCGTCCGAAAATGAAAGTTACAAATACCGGATTCCCTGCCGATGTGATTGAAAAGCAGGGATGGAAATTAAAAATGAGTCCGACTTCTGGTAGGGACAGCAGCCATACCCGTATCCAAAGCGATATTCCTATTGATAAATATTATACCTTTTCCACTTGGGAAGATGCAGAGAAACTTGCAAAAATTCTTAGAGAAGAGAAAGAGTGGTCTGCCAATCTAACAGATAGTGAATATGTTGAAACAAGAATCCTTCGTGTCTTAAATAAAGCACAGGAATGGGTTTTTGGTGAGAACGCACTAACAGCTGATGAAGCCAAGCGTATTTATAAATTCATGATTAAGCAAAAGCGGTTTGACGAGATTGAATGTAGATGGTTTGATGGGTTCCAATGGCGTTATTATGACAGCAAGAAATGGTACACGGTCAATCCTGATGCTCTCTACGATGACGGCACAAAGAGGTGATTCCTTTGAAAGGCGAATCAATCAGTTATGGTATGAAGTGTGTCTATCCGAGAAAATCTCGTTATGTCTTTGCTAAAGAACCATGGGTTTGGTATGGAAGAAGATACATTCTTGTACATATCTGGATGACTAATCATTATTGTGATATTAAGGATAAGAAAACAGGTATCACAACAAGACACCAAGAAAATTGTGTGTTATCAATCTATTGCCAAAGTATTGATGATTTTGCAATGAGATATGACATTACGGTTAATGATGATAACTACGAAGAAGTTTATAATCTAACAAAGAAAAGATTGTTTGATGGGATGCCTGATGTTGTTTCTATGAAATGGCTCAAGCGACACGGATTTGTACAAGAGTAATTTTCTGTTAGATTAAGCATAAGCCTGACGCTTTGCGTCAGGCTTTTTATTTCAGAAAAATTGAAAAAAGTGCTTGACAAGCTCGAAGTAATCTGCTATAATAAAGACACAACAAGCGAGAACACACAAAGGAGCAAAAAAATTATGGCTAAACTTTACAAAGAATCTGCCGCAATGGAAGACGCAATCAACAGCATTGTAAAGATTCTTCACGATGAATACGAAGTCCCTGCTGGTGCTGGTCTGCGAATTGCAAAGAACACGCTGTATGCCATTGCAAACAAGATGGACACCATGCCGGGTTACTTCTTCCCTCTCGTCCAGAACGACCTGTGGCTTGCATTTAACGATGTTGTCACAGATGGCGACATTAGCAAGTTCTCTTATATGCTTTGGGATGCACACAATGCAACAGCCCAGCCCTACTACTATCTGATTCGTCTTGAGGAAGAGTCAGAAATCGCTTACTACTGGATTGACAAGGTTTACGGCGAGTTCCCGAAGAACAATAAGAGAGCCTTTTTGACGCTGGAAGAAGCAAACGCGGCATTTGTAGAACACGGCTACGAAACAGAAGAACACGCAAGAAAACGCTACGAGAGGGATATGGAAGGGAGAATTTAACATGGAAGAGATTTATCCTGCTTTTGCAGAGGAAATTTACAAAATCGAAAAGGAGATTTTCAAGAGCGATTCTACCTACGAAAAGAATGAAGCCCTTCGCAATGCCGTCCACTCTGCTGTTGTGCTCGTGTCAAAGAGTGCAATCGAAGAGTACGAAGAGAAGTGCGTCAATCTGAATGGTTTCGAGGCTATCAAGAAGATTGCAGACCTGTATCAAATCAATCTGTTTCATGGATTTCCCATTCTGTTCAACATGGATGATGATAAGGAAAGGAACTTTTCTATCATGCTTTCCAAGGCTGTCGATGAAGCTTACAGAGACCCCTACAACGTAGAGGAAGAGCTTGGAAGACAGATTGAGGTTCTTCAATCGAATTATACGCAGAGTTGGTATTATGTTATTGATTTCAAATCTGCGACTGGATTCTGCTTTTATACCATTTCACGAGTCACTGGTGCTTCTGATAAGAAAGCAAAGTTCGGTTCTTACAAAGAAGCAAAAATCTTCTTTGATAAGATGAAGTTTTTCGGTTGGGAAGAGGCTCGTAATAACTATTACAGGCTTTGTAATGAATGGGAAAAGATGGAAGATAACGCAGAGGTGTGAAATGACAAGAGAAGATGCTCATAATTATGCACTTTCTGAAAAGAATAAGTGCGAGAAGAAACTTGAGAGGGTTTTACAAAAACCCAATCACAAAGAGGAAGAAGTAAATAACATTCAGAAACAAATCGACTTTTACAATTTTGTGTTAGATTCCACAAAAATCATTGAGTATATCAATAATATTTAAGGAGTAAGATAATGGCTTGTAAATTAAGGGAATGTCCGTTCTGTCATCAAAAGATGGTGCGCATTGCGGTTCATGATTCAGAGGGGAACTATCATGGCGAACTCGGTTGCGATTATGAACATGAGCCGTGGAGCGGTTTAAGCTATGCCCTGCACCATAGTCTTTCCGATTGTCTTTTGTATAATGAAGATTCGATTGGCTATCTTTTGTTCGATACGGAAAAAGAAGCTGCTGATTATTGGAATGCTTGGGGAAACGGCAAGGATTCTTAAATTTCCAAACTTCTAAACTTTCATAATTTGCAAAATACAAAATTTCAAAATAAATATACAAATATAATTTACAAAAATTCGTAATAAATAGAAAGGTAAACTTATGGTAAAAGAAGTTACTGAATATTCTGTTGTTAAAACATATAGCAGACCGACAACACTTATTCTCATTGATGCACAAGTCCTTCTTGAATCATTCCCTGACGATGATGTTTGGGCGCGATTCCAAGCAGAAACGAGAGAGACCTTCGGCACAGCACCCCGCATCAAAGAAGAAACTTTTATCATCAGTGATGTTTACGATAGATTCTTTGAATATGTCGGTGCAAATATTGATGCTAAAGGAACTGATGATTCCAAAGTATATGTTGATGTTGTCAATGGAAAAAGCGGAGAACTGAAAGGTCGTATTCGTATCAAAAGCGGATGGGTACTTTGTATTCCGTTTAATGAAGTCGAATGGATTCTTAAATATATTGAGGGGAAAGAGTGGGTATCTGTAAATGTTGAAGCAAATGCGCAAACCTGTATGATTTATCGCACAGGGTCAGTTTTCAGTAATAATCCTACCACAAGTATTAGGATTATTGAAAATATTCCCGATGTTGGTTGTGGATATAAAGTCATTTGTAACGTGCGTAATGTTGACGCATAATATATCCTGTATCCCTCACTATTCAAGTTACTCCCTGCGCCTGCACTCCGGTCTCTT
>ERZ1034865.934-NODE-934-length-14940-cov-20.092241_pt1 | contig 14940 bp, 18 predicted proteins | sample MGYA00520632_ERZ1034865 | MGnify/ENA primary metagenome ERZ1034865 (study PRJEB33766, sample SAMN09781738) | gut metagenome | biome: gut microbiome | host: Homo sapiens | place: Madagascar | study: EMG produced TPA metagenomics assembly of the PRJNA485056 data...
AAAAACCTCCTGGGATTATTATACTTAAATTTATCAAATTTCACCATAATAATCATCAGTTTCGTCCTCTTCTTCAGGTGGTAGTTCAAAGAGTTCACCTGTTTCAAAATCTACTGTCCTTAAGTGAGTTGGTGGTGTCTGAGATTGGCTTTCTATGCTCATTTCAGGCATTTGAACGGGTACTTGTTCATAAACAGGATCTTCTGCAGCTTGTGTACTTGCTTCTTCAGCTGTTGCTGCTTCAACTTCAGTTGTTTTTGAAGTATCAATATCATTATCTTTAACAAACTGATCATAGCCTTTCATATCTAGATACCAGATATTTTTAGGGTCAATTTTTCCATCACGTGCATTATTAAAGAGCTCTGGATCTTCAACCATGAAACGAATGTAACTATACCATTTTCCATCGTTTGGATTATTAGATAATTCGTCTTTCATTGGATGGTCTGTCACCATCGCTTTTTTATCACGCAAAACATTTTGTTTTGAGATAAACACCAATGCTTCGTCAACACCGATACGTGCAATTTCATCAGGTGTCATTAAATCACGCTGATGGGCTTGTGTACTTGTAGATCCTGATACACGTTGACCACGTTGTTCAGAATAGCTTTTTTGTGTGATGGTTTGTTTCCCAGCCCGCATCGAGAAGTAACGCATGGTGTCTTCATCGTTAGTCCCCAAAAATAGTAAGGTTGCGCAGTTATTAACCATAGATTTTCTTGCTTTATCACCATAAATCGTATCAAGCTGACTGATGGCTTGAATAATGATTTTAACAGACATTTCACGACTCCGAATAGAAGCCAAAACTTCATTGAAATGAGGTATTTTACCAATGTTCGCAAATTCATCAAAAATAAATTGAACATGTACTAAATCATCAGCTGTATAACCGTCTTTCTTTCCTTGAATAATAGCATCGGCATTGTGTGTCAATTGGTCAAACATGACTGTGAACAAAGTAGATGCTAGGAAACTATAAGCTTTATTGGTTTCTGAAATAGCAACAAAAACAGCTGTCTTTTCAGTATTCCAAGTATCCATCTCCATAGTGTCAGCCATAATCAAATTAGTGACAGCTTGGTGATCGAAGATAGAATATTGTGTAGCAACAATCGCAAGAACACTGGTTCTTGTTTCAGCTTCAAAGTTACTGTTAAACAAGTCCCATTGTCGACAAGCATAATTTCCAGGCATAGCTTTTTCGAGATTTGCAAACATCTTTTCAACAGGACTAGGTTCATTTTCATTTGGACGTTTCATGTTACGAAGTAATTCAGAGACCATTGATAGGTTAGGGGTGTAATTTTGAACCTGACTATCAAAATAGAGATAACCAATCAATGCACGATTAAGAAGAAGTTTTGCTTGATTCCAGAAATCTTCACCTTCACGATCACCTTTTTTACTTCCTTCAACGATTGCTTCTGTGATACGGTCAATATCTAATTCAGACTTCATGTAATGAAAAGGATTGAACATATCTGATTTAGTGAGGTTAACCAGGTCAAAAACTTTAACCTGGTAGCCATGTTCTTCAAGCATCTTACCAGTTTCCCGAACTAAAAGTCCTTTGGGGTCGGTAACAATAAAGCTTGAGTTCATTTGCATAAGGTTAGGTTTAACATAAGTGAATGTTTTACCATCACCAGGAAGCCCAACAACAAGAACATTTTTATTAAGTTGCCACTGAAACGGAAGATTTTTATTAAATAAACCCATTTGAGCGTTTTTTGTAAAAATCATATTATTAGTTGGTTCTGAATCCTTAAAACCAGATAATTCTTGAGCTGTAGCAAATTTTGCTGAACCAGCTTCCTCACCGTGACGGTAATTTTCGGCTGGTTTAACTTTTAAGTAAAACATCATCCCAATAAAAAAGCCCACTAAAGCTGCTAAAATAGCAAGTGGACTAAATTTAGGATAAAAATATGGTGGTTCAACATATTTTTCCAGGACATAGGTATATTGACTAAATAGATTGCTCATATCAGGTTTAGGAGCAATGCTATATAGCACATAGGCTCTATGAGTTAAAAAAGCAAAAACCAGACTGATAATTAGATAGGGGATAAGAGGTTTCTTTTGGAGTTTCATCAGATACTCTTTCCTTTCTTCTTAGCTTTAACAGTATCAAGTTTTTCCTTAGTGGCTCTCTTGATTTTGGCAATCTGTTCTTTTGGTGTTAACTCCTTTTCTGACTTCATGTACTTTTCTTTGGCTTTTTTAGGGTCATTGATAATTTCTTTGAGCGTATGTTGTAAAGCATCCGCAATAACTTCCCTATTAGGAGCCTCAAACCAGACTTGTTTTGTTCCATCACCTAAATCTTTAAAAGCGAAGCGAACACCTGATTTTTTAAGCTCATCCGTAAACTTTTTAAGGTTAACATCTGCTTCTAAGAAATCGATATGATCTTTCGTCAAAGATGACTGATTGAGGTTTTTAAAAGACTGTTCCCCGATCTGTTTGTGTTCATCATAAGTTTTATACAGCTGTTGTGCCGCATAGGCTAAGAATTGAAATAGTTGTTTACCTGTTTCAAGAGTGACACGTGCACCTCTATCAAAAATTTGTTCTTGATCCATCTTTCTCCTCCTTTATGGATAAGCAGTTAATTTAGGAGCTTTTGAGACTAGATAGCCATATTTTGCTTCTTTGTTTTGTTTTACAGTTAATGTCAGACGTTTGTTGGCTGTTGAATTATCGTCATAGCGACAATTGATAACATAAGTCAAAGTCGCTACTTTTTTAGTCATCACTTCTTTTTCTAACAAGACACTAACTGTTGTTGCTTTATCGGTATCAAACTGTTTTAAATCAAGCGAATTAGAAATAAACTCCTCACGAGCTGAGGAGTTCGCAAAATAATTACTGATGAAATAGCGACAAAAAACATCTACTCCTTGATTAATGGTAGTCTGTTGTGTTTTACTCTCCTCTTTTTGATACCTACTGTAATGATTAGTAAGAGAAATCGCTAAACTAAAAATTGAGAATAACAAAGCTATCATTACCCAAAAACGATTAGAAGACTTGGGAGTTGTTTTAACAGATGGCTTTGATTTGCTCATGTTTTCGTTTGCGATTGATAATTCATGTTTTTTCTTTTGGACTCTTTGAGATTTTTCTTGCTTAGTCCCACGGTTCCAGAAGAATTTCTTATCCTTTTTTAGTCCAAACTCACCTAAAAGAGTTTTAACATCCTGATCTCCAGACGATGGAATAGTGAGTTCCATTGACTCTAGCAGTTCTTCGTTTTTATCAAGATGAAAAAGTTGAAAAGTGGCTGTGGTGTTTAGCTGCAAGCAACGATTTTCTTCACCTTCCAAGAAAAATTCTAACTCTTCTCGATTTTGAAAATCGCGCTGTTGACCTGTACTTAATCTTGTAATGTGAAACATTACGCATCACCCCCCAAGTTTGTCCTTATTGTCAGCTAGAAAGGCTTCCAAATCCGAAAGGCTCATCCCATATTCCTGTAAAATTTCTTGTTGACGTTTGGCTTCAAGTTCTTTAATATCGGCTTCCAGTTGTTTAATTTTCTTTTGAGCCGCTTCAAGAGATGCTTTTGCTTTATTGAGTTGTTTCAATTTGTCTTTCAAGCGATCACTTGTTGATTTTTGACGGCGTGCTGATTTAGCAGTGTGATTATTTGTTTCAAAAGTCGTTTTATTCATTGTCTAGTTCCCCTTCTATAGTGATAAATTATCTAAACTATCGTTAACAATAGTTTTTTCTTTAACAGGATAGTCACCTTGATTTTGATTAACGGCAACAATATACCATTTATCAACTTGGACTTCGGTAACTTTATGAGTTACCTCTTTTTTATCTTTATAAGTTCTAGTCTGCAAACGCCCTGTAACCTGAAGAGTATCGCCTTTAGCTGTTAACGTATGGAAACTCTCAGCTGGTGCTCCCCACAAAACACAATCAATAAAGTCAGCTGGGTAAGCCCCCCTCTTCTGTTTTATAATCTCTGCTTGAAGCAAGCGTAAAAGAGACCACTGAACGGTCGTTCACCTTTTTTAGTTCTACATCTTTCGTCAGACGTCCTGTAATAATACTTTGGTTTAACATATGATTATTCTCCTATTCATCATTACTTGCAATGACATCCCCATAAGAATCTTGTGAAGTTGTCAGATCTTGTGAGTCTGTAATTAATAGTGTGCTCATATTATTTACTAAGTATTTTCCATCAACTTGATTGTAAGTTAGCTGAATAATGGTGTTGTTATCTACACCTAATTGAGCACCTTCCGTTGAATTCTTTTTCTGAAGCAAATCATTTGTATAATTGACATAACAAATAACTTTATCATTCGTTTTATCAATATAAATTTGAGCATCTTTAAATTCAAAATTGACAACAAAACCTTTATAAGCTTGATTTTGTGCCGTTTCTTCTTCAGAAACAGCAGCATTATACATGCCATCAGTCATGTAATCTTTGTAACGATTACGATTTTCCTCTAAATCTTTTTTAGTGTAATAGGCAATTAAAAATTGCTTAACCCAGCTTTCGGTTAACTGCTGACCTTCTTTAGTTTTCTTCACTGAAGTTGTGTGACTTGAAGATTGATTATCTGTTTTCTTTCCCATTGTTCCAAATCCTAAACCAATGAGAAAGATAATGATAATCCCTACAATCATCATGATACGTTTAAAAAAGGTCACTTTAAATTCATCTATCATTATCTTTCCTTTCTGTTACTGTTAAGGGGTTGCAAACGTATAATATGAGGCGTTTCGACAAACACGCCAATGAATTTGACTTTGGTTGCCTGCGTAGTTACATTCTGATACTAGAAAGCTGCCATCGCTATTGACTGCCTCAACAATCATGACATGTCCGTAAATAGCGTAAGTGCCGTCAAAACCGCCAGCGGTTGAACAAACGGCACCGGCAGATGGTGTGGTTGAATAATGCCAGCCTTTAGCAATTAAGTTTCTCACCCAATCTTTACCATTTCCTAGGTGACCATAAGCTCCTGAAAGGTCTGTGATTTCTCCTAGTTCTACCAAACGATTATAAGCATACCAGGTACACTGACCAACTTTATAACCACTACCTGCTTGTGTAGTCATACTTGCAGAGGTTGGCATGCTTTTGATTTTATCTCGATACTCCTCAGGAAAATTCCAAGAAGAAGCCATTGTACCACCACCTGCAATTGATTGGTGGAACCAAGACAATGCTTGCTTAGCATAACTTTGACGTTGTGAAAGTGTTCCATTATTAATTCCTTCCCATTGGGTTAAAAAGGTCTTGGTAAGGCTATCGGTATCAGCGTTAGAGTTTAAAATACTTTTTAAAATATTTTGATAGTAAGGTGAATCACCTTCTAACATAAATCGTACTTGTGTTTCTAATTCATACCATTTTTTACCAATTGAATTAGCATAATTGATTAGCATGGTATGACGAGTACCGCCATCAGTGGTGTCAGTCCATTGTCCCAAACCAAGTCCACGATGAAGGATATTAGGATAACCACCACCATAAATTGTTGTACCACTCATGTTTAACCAGTTTTCATCATCCCAACAACCGTCAGATGCACCAATAGGTGGGCTTAAGTAATCACCTTCGGCACGCTTTGCTGTAATAGATGACTCAACAGCAAAATTACCAACAACAGCAGCAATACCATTGTCAGTAGCACTTGGATAAAACTTCTTCATCAAGTCATAAAATTGTTTGGCACGTCCACTTAATTCAGATGACGTTCGCATAACAACTGTTGTTTGAGCGTACTTTACAAATGGAAAATAAAAGCCTGGATTAACTAGCACCCAAACATTTGTTTTATTTTTCTTCGTCTGTTCCGTATAGCCATAAGAGACATCTTTATTTTTTATATCTTGTAACCACTGAGAGTCTTTATCATCAACTTCACCATAATTTTTGGCGTAAGCAATCTTTTGTGAACCACCTGAAACAGCACCAAGTTCAGCTCCTGCTTCTACCTTATCACCTGTTTTAACTCGAATAGCTGATATGTTATAAAAAATAAAACGAGCATCGTTATCTGAAATAATTAAATTAGTTGTTTTCGTTTCGTTACCCTTTAAATCCTTTGTTGTAACGGTAACCTTACCATCCATAGTGGCAAAAAGCTTTTGACCTGATTGAGCTTGAAGCGTGGTTGTTGGATCAATCTCATCTTTTGAGGTATAACCATATCGTTTTGAAATCGTTAAATAATCTGTATCGCTCTTTTCATCATCAGCGGAGTAGAAGGGATTAATTAATTCTTGAGTAGCTAAGTATTTTCCTGTTTCGGATTGGCTCTCAAGGATTTCTTTATAATCTGCTAAATCATCCTTATCTAGCTTCATCCACTCTTTGCCATTAGTGTAAAGTTCCGCCATAGTTTTTAGATTATCAATATCACCGTTTTCTTCTTTCCAAATATCATCAAGCGCATCCGAAAAATGATTAAACCCAAGCGCTCCTGTCAATTTACCACCTGTCCCATCATTCCAGTTAGCATCTGGTTCCCATTCACCACCATAGCGAAAGTTCATATAAAGTAAGATGGAGTCAATATCCGTGTAATATTCGACCTGATCAGACGATTTTTGACGATCAACTTGTGAAATATGAAGCCAGGATTGATTAAGCGTAAAATCATTTTGTTGAATAACATTACTTGAAAAGATTGAGGATACAATGATTATCAAAAACAAGATAAAAGCAACTACCGCACTAGCAATCCAGGTAATTGGATTAGCTAATATCGTGGCAGTAGCGGTTGCTGCCGTCTTAACAGCTGAAGCAGCCACTTGTGCTGTTTTAGTAGCAGCTTTAGCCGTTGTTTTAGTTGCAAATTTAGCACCAGCCTTAGTGCTTCTATAAGCTCCTCGACTAACATTAACCATACCTTTACTCTTTCGATAGGCTAGTTTAGCGCCTCGCCAAGTCACCTTACCAGCCTGCTTAGCAACTGCTTTTGATTGTCTTGTTCGATATTGCCAATTTTGTAAATCTGACAAAGTATCATCTTGATCCATGGCAGTGGTTTTAATTTGATGACTAGCATTTAATGCAATGTTTTTACCAGTCCGTCTAGCTTTCTGACCGATGGTTGGATTAGTCTTTCTGACTTTCTTTTTGATTTTCTTAGTAGCTTTGATTTCAGCTTTGGCTTTTTTGACATTAACCTCTAACTCTTTTAGTTTTTCAGCTTTTTCTTTAGCTGTTAAATCAGCCGTTTTTAATTCTTCTTTGGCTTTATTTAAGGCTGTTTCAGCTTTTTTAAGATCAGTTTTAGCTTTTCCATATTCCGCTTTAGATGCTTTTTGAGCTTTTCGAGCAGATAGCTGATTGTGACGTTGAACACTCTCTCTAATGTGGCGATTTCTCACCACACGCTTTCTTAAATCATTGTTGTCGGACATGACTCACCTCCTTTCAGAAATGTTTAATATTAATAAAAATAAGTTTTTAAAAGCAGATAACTTTTAAAGATAATAACAACAGCCACTATAATCAAACTACAGAAAATACCAAAATCCACATAGATGAGTTTTGTAGGATCAATATCTGATATTTTTATGCGAGTATTACAGGCAATTGTAGGAGGCCTAATTTATCCTCATCTGTAGATATTGATTTATTTTTCTGATTCTTATGGTGATTCTTATGGCTTAAATAAGCCGCTACAGTAGCGACAAACGCAGCACTCATGATTATTATTCTCCTTCAAATTTACGGTAAGCATCGGTAGCGACCAACCTGAACAACTCAGTATTCTTAGGGATTGGATTTTCAAATGGTACTGCTGTTTGACCTGCAATGATTAACCCTGTACCTTTCGCTTTAGGCTTTTCAACATAACGAATAAGCGCATCTGTCAAATTAATGGTTTGCGTTAAATAAGCTAAGTCAGTTTTCTTTTGCTTCAGCAAAACGATAAATTCACTGTTTGAAATCAGCTTACGTCCCTCAGTACGTTCCAACAATGTTTCAACGTTTTGAGTGATTCCTGTTGGAATAGCACCATATTTACGCACACGAGCATAAAGATTAGTAAAGAATGCTGCTTGATTATCCGTTAAGAATTGATTTTGCATTTCATCAAAGTAAATGTGAGTTGTTAATTTACCTTGATTGTTAACGACCTGATTCCAAATGTAATCTTGCACGACCATCAAAGCAAAAGGTTTTAATTTACCATCCAATTTCTTGAGGTTGAAAATGACTACTTGATTATTCAAATTAACATTAGTTTCATGAGCAAAAATATTTTGAGAGCCATTCGTGTAAGATTCCGACTTCAGCGCTAAATCTTGAGCAACGTCTTCAGGTTGTTCCAGTAGGATGTTGTACCAGTCCTTTAAAGTTGGTGTTCTATCTGTGATACGCTCATAACATAGACGTGTGACACGGTCAATAATTGAAAAGTCTTCATCAGTAACTTCTTGAAGAATATTTTCAAAAAGCCCCATAATTAGTGAGGATTTTTCACCAATTGGATCACCATCTTCAGCTGATAGATTTTCTTCATCTGGCAAATCCATCAAATTCAAGTGTGTCTGTGAACCTGGGAAAATATCAATCAACTGAGCATCAAATGCACGTCCAATATCAGAATATTCATCCTCAGGGTCAACAATAATAATACGGTCATCAGGATACCTTAAAATTGTTGGAATAACTTCACTAGTCTTAACAAATACTGACTTCCCAGAACCAGAAGAACCTAAAATAACACCAGATGACGTGTTCAAATCACGTTGACGATCAAGTGTGATAATGTTATTTGAGATTTGATTTTGTCCGTAATAGATTGCCATAGGGCTTTTGCTTTGTAAATCTGTATTGGTAAATGGAATTTGTGTGGCAATATTGGTTGTTGTCATATCACGCATGAAACGGCGTTTAACATCCAAATATGTTTTTCCGATTGGCAACATGGTGTTAAGTGCTTCTTCTTGGTGATAGTAAGTTTCTTCAAAATCAACCACATGTTTACGTGCTGCTTGTTTGACCCGATTCGTATAATCAGCAAGTTCTTCAGGGGTATCTGCTTTTAACATAACTGCAAAGATGCCTGAAAACATTTTTTGATCATTATCATTAATTTCAGCACTCCATTTTTCAGCTTCTTCAGCTGTTGCTTGAGCTACACCTGATACTGCTAAATTTCCTGAAATACCTTTATCAGCTGCAACTTTTTGGGACTTAATCATATCCATTTTCACACCAGCTTCAGCTATATTAATCTTCTTAACAGCTTCAGCAACATCATATGGTTTAGCGTGAATCGTAATGGCTAATTCAATCCCAATATCTGTGATTGATTTGATTAAGCGATCATTTAGAAAAGCTGGAAAGCTTCTAGCAAAGAGAACCTTGCAATACTTTTTATCCACCATAAATTGATCTTGTTGAAACCAAATCCGCCCAGGAGCAACAAAAGATTTTGTTGTTAAACCGCTAATACGAACATCTTTGTAATCAACGTTAAGATATGGATTACCTCTCAATAAGTCAGCGAAAATATTTAGTCGCTCTGTTCCTGTTAAAGGTGTAAACGGAATATCGATTACTTGAAATTGTTTTGAAAAGTTATTTTCAACATCATTTAATTTACGATAAGCCTGCTTACGGTCTCGTGCAGACGTTGAAACAGTGATAAATTTTTCAACCTTAAAATTATTTTGGTCAGTCGCAAAACGTGATGTAATCATATCATTGTATTCTTGACGATAGACATCACGGTCATCACTTTCAAGTTCATAGGTAATTTGACTTAAAAGCGTTGATGGAACTGGACGATTAATAATTAGCAATTGATAAGTATTATCACTATCCAAGCCGTTTAAAGCTTCAACATAATAATCAATAATATCAAGCTTTTCATCCTCATCAGCTGTGATATAGTTAGTATCACCTAACTCCCAAGTTTTAGAGTATTCTTCATCAACAATATGCATCAATCCATCTTCAAATAAAGACGTGTATTTAATTGTGTTTTGAGTGCTAGCTTTCAAAGCTTTTTTAAGTTGCTTTGCTCGCTCTTTATCTTGTTTAGTCAAAGGTGTCGTTCCATTCATGGACGCCCTTTTGTTGAATAAACGTACCATTCATTTCCTCACTTTCAAAATCTGTTTGATAAGCACGTTCTTGTACTGTAATTTTAAACATCAGAACTTCTTTAATTTGTTCATCTTTTTTTATGCCATAAACGAATGATGGCGGTACTGTCAAAGCTAATGCTAGATAAAACAAAATATCAGGTAATTTCAAAAATGAAATCAGTGTTGCTAAAGCGACACCAAAGACAATTCCAAACAACATGATAAGCTGTCTCCAAGTGAAACCACCAGCAACACTTCGTTCAAATTGATCAATAGCCTTGAAGAACTCAGAACCTAATTTGTTCATTTTTCTCCTCCAACAAAAAAACAAGCTCTCACTTGAACTTGTTTGTCATACTGTTTCTTATGATACTCTATTTGTTTTTTGATAAAATGTAATCATAACCAGGTCTATCTAACCTGTCTTCAACCATCTTATAAATCTCAGGAGTATCTGCTATGTTTATCAAATCTCTTAAAAATTCAATATCTTCTCTTAAATTAGCAAAGAAAGCCAGTCTTGCTATATTTAAAGACTCTAGTTTTTCGTCGCTAATTTCTGAACAGTTTTCAGCTGAATGACCTGAAAACTTTTTTATTGGCTCAAACATCTAACATCCTCCTAAATCAGTTTATCTTAATCTTTCTCAAGGCAAGATGACACTTTTAAAATATAGTCATCAATATCATTCTTGGCAAAGTTGTATAAGCTTTTAGAGGTTGTTAGCTGCTTCATTTTCTGTATAAGTTTTCTATAACAAGCTTTCAATTCAGGATTAATGATGGTTTCTCCCATAAAATCAGACTCTAAACTCCTAAAACAAAACGTTAACATGTAAAAGTCTTCTTGACCAGAAATACTCATCTGTACAGCTAAGACGTCATCATACTGACTGAGAATAAATTCTTTTGTTCGCTTCAGTGAAAAGATTAAGAGTTTGATGTGCAATCGTTCCTTATCAGTCATCTATTAACCTCCTCTATGAAACTTCCTGTTTGGCTGATACTGAAAGTCTTTAAAAGTTAGAACTTGTTCAACTAATTCTTTATGACGTTGAACACTGATAAGCCCTTTTTGGTAGCAAACGTCATAAATCAAGCACCACAAGTCTCCCACTATATCCAAGAATTCCCTTAGCAAATCCAGTAAGAGGCGATAAATCATAGTTGCCACAATAATATAGCTAGCCAAGTTAACCACGGGTGAATATAGAATAGCTTGCCCATTTGAGCCTCTTAGAAGCCAAGTTGTGGTTATTCCATCAAAGTACAGGGTGAGGATAAACGCTAAGTAACCGATCAGTATTTTCATAATCGTTCTGATCCCTGGAATGTTAGATTGTTTAAATAACAATTTGTTTTCAATTCGGCGCTTAGTGGCATTAAAGGGCTTGATTTTAAAAATGTTACTACCTCTAATCACTGTGCCACTTTTGGGATGTGAAAACATCTGTCGTCTGATTAATTTCATATTCAATTAGACCTCCTTATCAAAAAACAATTCACTTAAAGTGAACTGTTTTTAATCATTATATTTTTCTCTTTCTTTTGTGATAATATCTAACGGAATTGTTTCCAGATAAACACTATTACTTTGTATTTCAAAACCAAACTTTTGGTATACATGGTTTCTACGTTGTTGATTTTCAAAATCACGTTCATCAATACATGATAATTTTCCAATCACTCTTATATTTTCTCCAAATAATTGACCAATATGAAACAATGTTTCTCGCAACAAAAAGCTACCATAACCTTTGTTAGGTGTTCTAATGATAAAATCTCGAATCAGTAAGTAGTCTAATGTTCCAAGTTTATTTTCCTCTTTATCATGGTAATAAGCTTCCACGTTTAAGAAATTCAATCGGTCTTTACGACTATGCTTAAAGGTGTCATTTACCTTAAACTTCAAGTGATTAATCCGTTTTAGATGATCAAACGAATAAGACACACTCGCAAGCATATAGATGCCTTTTACAGACTGACAATAGAGTAACTTTTGGTCATTCTGATTGAACTCTTCAAAGTAGGATAATCGCTTTTTCAAAGCTTTATTTTCTCTTTTTAGAGTTCTTAACTGCTTATCATAAGCCGTAATCATTGAATAAGCCTCGGTTAGCTTCTTTTTGGTCTTGAAAATAGCGCTCAAAGTCTTCATCTCCTTTAAATGCTATTTTACCACGTTCTAAAAAGCTGAGCCATTTTTCCAACCATTTAGTATACTGTTTTTGACTCAGCTGACCTATTGAATTCAAATAGTTCAAGTCAGACTGAAGTATTTTCAAGATTAGAATGCCATATTGGGAATCTCCCTTAGCTTCTGTAAACCGCCAAGCATAGGTATAAAAAAGATCATCATCTTGCATTAAACGAATAGCTTGTGGCAATTCACTTATTGTTAACTGCCCTTGTAAGAGACAATCCGCTACAACATCTCTCAGTAACCGATAGTCATATTCGTAGGGAGACAATCGGCTCACCTCACTTTCTAAATCATTGATTTTCTCCTGAAAGTAATGATATTCTTTCCCTTGAGAAATCCTTAATTCATCTACTCTCTTATCCAATAAAACACCCCCTATGATACATTCAATAATTGTTTAGCTTTCCGTTGCGATCCAACTAACAAAATCAAGAACACGACACATTTACCTATATAGCTAAAACCATCAGCATAGCCACCCAGCCATGAATCCTTTGAAATTTGAACCGCAGTATCAATATTAAAACCTTGCCAAATGACAAGCGTTAAAACTATCACTGCTCCCTGAAGCGCTACAGCACCAAATGTTTTTAAAAAGTTAATAGCAATATGTCGTGTATTATCACCCATCCAAAAGGCAACAATGACTGGCGCTATTGCTCTAAAGAAATAGAGTTCAATAAAACGCAACAGAACCATAACTTTGATTGCCAACATTGCTGCAACACCAACAAATCTAGCTACTAAATTAATTGGATGTCTAATAAACGGATTTCCTTTTTTAATATCAATAAATTTAAACATTGTATCTCCACTTAAATCTACACCAATTAATTTAGTGATACCATTACCAAACCACATGATCGCATTTAAAATCGCTCCTGTTTGAGCAACTAAAAAGTAGGCAATAAAATACTTAACGGCTACTTCTAAAAAGAGCTTCCATGTCATTTCTCCACCCTGGTTCCGAATAAATCGGTACCAGGATAACATCTCAATCAAGAATAAAATTGAAACCAAAATATAGCCAATGGCCATTAAAGATTTGTTAACAGCAACTATTGAAGAATTTACTGACTTGTTGTAACTTTCTAAATCTTTAGTTAACTCTGTAAGTATATCTTTCATCATGCTCCTTTCTGACAAAATAAAAAAGAACCTCGAAAGGTTCTTATCAAATCATTTATTGTATTCTTCAACTTTTGAAAAAGTAACAAGAAGAGCAAATAGAACAACCACTATTCCAATAATCCAAGCATCTAGCACAGGGTGAGGAAAAAAATTAATAGATCCTGTTTCACTAAAAACAGTATCTCCAAATAATAAATTACCAACCCAAGTAATACTTTTTGGAAATTTTGTATAGTCACCATCATACAATGTAAATCCAGCAATTGCCATTAAGCAAAAGATTGCAAACTTAGAAACAAACCAAATGACCATCACACCGATTGCTGATTTGATTAGATTAAAGAAAAGCATTGTTAGGTATAGTGGAGACATGAGAACAAAGAACAGAGCTTTGAAAAATCCACGTCCTAGAAAATTTAAAGCATCTTTCAAGTGTTCGCTCCAAGTTGGCTTATAAGATGCATTAATACGTTCCCATTCAGCTTGTGACTCTTCTGGCGTATGCCATTTAATACCAAAGTGTTCCCATTGAGCATTATCTAATTCATCAGCCGTTGGCGGACGTCCATTAGTGGCTTCAAAATTTTTAGCAAAAGCTACATAATCAAATTCCTTGCTCATTCCTTTTTCTCCTTGTAAACCTTTTACTTGCCCTTATTATAACATATTTAGAATGAAATTGCTCGCATAGCCGCAACAATTGCTGCTGCAACACCAACTGAAATAACCGCAATAGCACCACCTGAGACCATTGAAGTCATTCCCTGATCCATCATGGCTGGGTTACCATTTTTACGACCTGAGAAATAATCAAAGGCTCCTGTGAGTACCCATCCAAGACCTACAATTGCAAGAATTGCTCCTAATGCTGTAACAACACGAACTGCTGTATCCATAAGATATTCTCCTTTCATATTTAAGAAACAAAAAAGGTTGCTGATGTGAGCAACCTTACTGTTTAAGCTTTCTGATAAAAGAAAGACTGTAAATTGTCTTATCAGTTATTTTTACAGTCTTTATTGATAGAGCCTCACCTGCCCCAAGCAACAAGCCACCTAAGCGATTTATTTTGAGCTCTATTTAGAGAAAAAAGTGACTCGCTGTTTGGAACAGGCAAAGCCTGTTCAAGTTAGAATAAGTTAATTTTCTTTACGTTTACGAACACCAACTAGCCCGACTAAAGTCATGAAAACACCTGCAATACTTGCTAGAATGCTAGCAGTACTTGTTTCATCTCCTGTCATCGGAAGAACACTTGATTTCACAACTTGTGGCGCTTCTGGTGTTTCTGGTTTATCATACGCAACAGTATGCATGTTCATCTTAAGTTGTGGTGTTTCAACTTCCATTTCGGTTGTCTTATTCACACCGACTTCATGCACATCTGTTTTAATTTGAATAGTCGGAATCTCCACTTTTTGATAATTAGGTTTATCTGGCATTGTTTGATAAAAGAGAAAAATTTTAAATTGTACTTGTGGGGAAGCTCTTTGGTAGCGCCTTAA
>ERZ1034865.940-NODE-940-length-14878-cov-9.379208_pt1 | contig 14878 bp, 19 predicted proteins | sample MGYA00520632_ERZ1034865 | MGnify/ENA primary metagenome ERZ1034865 (study PRJEB33766, sample SAMN09781738) | gut metagenome | biome: gut microbiome | host: Homo sapiens | place: Madagascar | study: EMG produced TPA metagenomics assembly of the PRJNA485056 data set...
AAAAAGTCTTAGAAAAGGAATGCTCAAAAACAAAAACAAAAAATCACGGAAATGGCAATGGAGGAATGGGGTTGAATCTATTGCCATTTCTCCTTTTATATGATATAATATATATATGAAAGGTGGTAAATAAATGAGTATTATTATTGATGAATTTGATTTTGAAAATTTCGACGCAATGAAATACTGGAGCACCAAAAAGGAAAATCTCCAAAAGGAACTGAATAATATGGTTTATAGCGGAGATTACTGGTTGTCCCGCAAAATGGATGGAAATTGGTTCTGTATTATTAAAGATATGGATGGGAATTTGTGGACTCGCCCGCGGAGTAAGAATGTGAAGGGTGAATATCCGAATAAGATTGGTCATATCCCGCATATTGCGAAAGCATTTGATAATGTTCCTAATGGAACAGTATTACTGGGTGAAATCTATTTGCCCAATAATGAAAAATCAAAGGCGGTTACTACTATTCTTGGATGTTTGGAACAGAAAGCTGTTGCTAGACAAGAGAAGGGGGAAAAACTTTGCTTCTATATTTTTGATTGTTTGGCTCATAATGGAAAGAATATTAGCGGACAAACTATGGAAGATAGAGTTGGTGTTGCAGACTGGCTTTATACCACCACGCATCTAAAAGATTCTCCTTATATTTCTATCGCTAAATATATTCATGAGCCAGATAAGATGATAGATTACATTGCGGGCGTGCTGATGGCTGGTGGTGAAGGTGTCGTTATTCAACGAAAGGATAATGCTTATGAGTTTGGTAAGCGGACTGCACATCATTCGCTAAAAGTTAAGCAAGAGCTCAGTGATGATGTTGATTGTTTTATTACTGGTAATTGGAAGCCCGCAACGTGGGCTTATACGGGTAAAGAATTGGCTAATTGGAGTTATTGGTTTAATGATAAAACAAATGAAAAATCTAATATCAATTACTACGATGATTCACTTATCGATGCAACGTGGACTCCGATTACTAAAGGTGCTTATCATGGATGGGCGGGCAGTGTGGAGTTCGGTGTGTATGATGGTGATAGGGTGGTACCTATCGCTTGGATTTCTAATCTTCCAGAAGAAGTTAAACAAGGAATTGTCGAAGAGCCGGAGAAATGGAAAGGACGAGTGGTTAAAATGACCGCTATGGAGCGGGATAAAAAAAGTGGATTTTTCCGTCATGCGAAGATTGCGGAATGGCGTAGTGATAAGTCCGCGGAAGATTGTAAGTTAGAGGATATTAAGTAAGGTGATTTAATGCCATCAAAAGGAGAACAATTCATCTCCAAACTTCTCAAATAGTCCTCAATTCCATACGAAGCAGAGAAAGCCATGTGCGGATTAAAGCATGATGGCTTTTCTCTGCGTTTTGATTTTTATCTCCCCGCCCGCAATATAGCCATAGAATTTGATGGCATCCAGCACTACAAACCCATCCCTCGATTCGGAGGAGAAGCTGGCCTCCTTAAACAAAAAGAAAACGACCGTCGTAAAAATTGTTTTTGTCTTGCCAATAACATCTCTCTCTACCGCATCCCTTATTGGGCTATCACCCAAATTCATACCGCGGGCGAACTATTTCAACCACAATATCTCGTTCAATCTCAATGGCATAACGACCGCATTTGCCCGCCGAATGGTTTTTAACAGTTTTTCTTTTATTTTAAAAATCCATACATCACTTATATTAAGGAATGTTATTCGCCGAAGGAGGGATGACAAATGGAGAAAAGGCACCCAATCATTGACCCAGATTAGCGTTTTATAATCAATCCAGATAATCGTCGAATTATGACCTCGGCGACAGACCTTAAACTGATTTAGGGGGATTAGGATAGTGAACGAATTACGTTTGAAATTCCCGCATTGGTTGAAGGGCATCCTATGATTGAGAGCGACCGCATTGAAATTCATTTTGTGAATATTGATAGATAGACAAAAGAAGAAAGTAAGGATGTTTATTTCGCAGAAGATGCTTTTGTTGATGGCGATAAAGTTGTTTTTAGCTGGTTAATTTCTCACAAAGCAACGAAATTTTACGGCGTTTTATACTTCCTCATTTCTTTTTGTTGTTATGATGAGGCTGGAAATTACACTTATCGATGGAATACTGAAATTTGTAAATTATTAAAAGTTGGGCCGGGATTGGACAATAAGCCCGGACTTGTGGAAGAATACCCCGATGCTTTCGAGCAATTAAAGCAAGAGGCTGTTGATGTTGCTACGAAAGATGTTGTTAAATTCACACCGCAAGAGTTAACAGATGAACAAAAAAAGCAAGCGAAAGAGAATTTAGGAATTAGTGATGCTGACTCCAAAGTTCCCGACCCGGTTGCTGGAGATACAAATAAAATTTTAATGGCTACTTCTGATGGAGACATTTCTTGGGTCGATGATATAGTCATTGACGGCGGATAGGCTACATTCAAAGTATAAATGATGAAAGGAGGGAATCCAAATGGCTGATACGACATATAATGCTAGAATTATACTGCGTAATGACACGGCCGAAGCTTGGACTACTGCGAACCCGGTTTTAAAAGCTGGTGAGGCCGGTATTGAAACTGATACGCATAAGTTTAAATTTGGCGATGGCACGACCGCGTGGAAGAATCTGGATTATGCCGGTGCCGATGAAAAGCAAATTAAAGCTTTAATTGCGGCTGACGAAGATAATTTCACCACTGTTGTTCCGAATGCGAGCGAAACAGATGCTCAGGCTATTGCTCGTGTAATTACTGCCCCTAAGAAAGGAGATATTTGTGCGGTTAAGCGTGAGCTTGCGACTGATAAATATTCTTATACGGGTTATGTTTATGATGTTGCGGGTGAAACTGGTGCTTGGAATGCCATGGATGGCAATTACAGTGCTGAAAATGTCTACTTTACCGAGGACTTAACCTATACCAAGCAAATCGGCGAACTTCCTGCGACTGTGAATGGTTCGGGGACTATCGCCGCAACGGGTAAGAATGTTAAAGAAATTTTATCCACTATTCTTGCGAAGAAGCAACAACCGTCGGTCACGCAACCTTCGATGAGCCTGAGCGGACAACAAAATAATCAGAATCTCGAAGTTGGTTCTACGGTTAGTAAGAGTGGCACGCTGACTTGCTCGTTAAGTGCTGGTTCTTATACTTATGGCCCTGCGACTGGTATTACGGCTAAGACTTATTCAAATGAAGTTAAGTATGCGGATACGGTTAGCACAGATAATATTGCGTCTGGCACAGCGAAGACGTTGGCTTATAGCTACAACTTTGTGTTGGGTGAAACGGTTCGTAAGGTCCAATATACCGGTTCTGCGACCTATAATGCCGGTGCGAAACCGAAGGATAACTTAGGTGGAGATGCTACAGTTGCGGGTATCGCGGCTGGTAGTAAGTCTGCTACGACTACGACCATTTATACACCTTATCGTAATTTCTTCTATGGTGTGGATAATACGACTGGGGCGATTGATTCTGCGTTAATTCGTAGCCTGACTGCGGGTGGTGCTCCGTCCGCAAAGACGTTGGGTACGTTGGCGGCGAGTTCAAAGACTAATCCGACCCGTGTTATTGTTGCTATTCCGAATACTAGTTCAATTAATGTTAAGAAAGTGCTTATGCCTAGTGCTATGAATGCTGATGCCACTGCTTCGTTTGTTAAGAAAGCAGATACGGTTCTTGTCGCGGGTGCGAATGGCACGGATTTCAAGACTGCGTATAAGATTTGGGTGTATCAACCGGCTTCGATTGATAGCACTGAGACTTATGCTATTACTTTAGGTTAAGGAGGGATGAAGAATGGCTACTATTGTTGATAAGAATGCTGCCTACATGGCCCTTCCTATGAATATTAAACGAGGCAACCCGATTCCGCTTGATACTACGGCTGTATGGTCGGATTTAACGGAATTGACAACCTATGCGAAGACTGGTGCTACGGCTTATGTCGGTCAGATTTTAACGTTAGTCGCGGGCGGTAAGTGTGAAGCCTATATGATTGCTGATGCAAATGGCACGTTGACTAAGTTAGCTCAGACTACTGCTTCTGGTGATTTGGCGTCTGATGTCGCCGCGCTGTAGACTGCTGTTGCAAGCTGTTTGAGAAGTATTGAAAGCACGGATAATTCAATTGATGTTTAGATTACAGATATTGAAAATAATGGCGGGAAAAAGGCTGATATTAAGGTTAAATTATCAGATATAGACGGAAATAGCTTAGTATGTAAACCTGATGGTATTTACGTTCCCACACCGACTATTCCTACAGTTCCGGTATACACGCTAAAGAAAGATAAAACTGCTAGTTCTGGGGCTTCGGCAACTTATCATTTGTTAAAGGACGATGTGAAAGTTGGCGATGCGATTGATATTCCTAAGGATATGGTCATTGAAAGTGGCGCAGTTAAGACATATGCTACGAAAACTGCGGCCACGACTGACGGGATGCCCGCGGACCAAGCAGATAAAGAAACGTTCCCCGGAACATTCATTAAGCTGACTATTGCTAATAAGACGGGTGATAGTTTATTTATCAATGTTGGCGGATTAATTGAATATGTCACCTCTGGTTCTAAAACAGGGGACATGATTATTGTCGATGTTAGTGATGACCACAAAGTTACTGCTACTATCGCCGATAAGACAATTACTAAGATTAAGTTAGTTAAAGCTGTCCAAGATAGCTTAACTTTGGCTGATAGTGCTCTTCAAAAGGCCGATATCGACACTGGTGCAGCTAATGGCACAATTAAAGTTGATGGCACGGATATTAAGGTTAAAGGTCTGGCTGATGCCGCCTATACGACCGTTGACGCTTTGAATACTACCGCTCAAGGTTATGCCACAACTGCGGAAACCAATGCTAAAAACTATACTACTGGCCAAATTGGTGAATTAGGTAAGGTCGGAGATACCGAGACCAATCATACAGTTAAGACATATGTTGATGCTCAAGTTTCGACTATCAATAATTCGATTAGCACGATTAATAATACCGTTAGTGGTAAGGCTAATAAGGCAGATTCATTGGCCGGTTATGGCATTAAGGATGCTTATACCCAATCAGAAATTAATAATAAATTAAGTGCTAACTCAACTGCCGACCAGCAGTATGCCGATGGTATCGTTGATACTGCTAAAGAAACCTTAATTGGCACCGCGTCTGATAGTGCGGATAAAGATACCATTAAAGGTGCTAAGGCTTTCGCGTCGAGCAGCTCTAATCAGGCTTACACTATGGCAAAAACCTATGTTGATGGTCTGATTGGCGATGGGTCTAATTTAGATACTCGTATTGATGCTCTTGAGGCAACTCACGCAAAAGTTGGCGGGACTGGCGAAGATAAAGATAATTTCAAAACCGTCGCTCAAGAAGTCCAAGCTGGCATCACTGCGTTAAATCTTGATACCACTTATGCCAAGAAAACCGAACTGCCGACTTATGATGACAAGAGCATTACTAAGAATGGTAATAAAGTTGAAATTAAAGGCTTTACTGACGCCGCTGACGCTACTTTCCCGCAAAAGAATACTGATGGAACGATTCACTGGGTTCCTGCTAGCGAGATGTCTGTTGCGACAGATGGTAATGCGATTAAGACCAATGATAACAATAAATTAACACTGGTTGGTTTTGAAGAGCTTACTTTAACTAATAAATTAGGTTATTATCCTACTAAGCAAGCTGGCACAAATAAATTAGTTTGGCAACGGATTCCTGTTGATGATGTTACTTTACAAAATGACGATGGTGGCACATTAAAGATTAAAGGATATGCTGAAGCATCTACTAAGATCGGTGCTGTTCCGCGAGTCACTGCTTCAGGTATGACATGGGATTATTTATGGGACGGTAAATCAATAGAAGGCCTTGGAGCCGATGCTCGTCTCCAGCTGAAAGGTTTTGGCACTGCTACAAATGGTTAGGAGCCTCGTATCAATATTGATGACGATGGCAACCGCACCTTAACATGGGTTGACAATAAAGACGAAGCTATTGCGAATATTAACACCAAGTTTGGTGATTATTATCTCAAGACTGAAACCTATTCTAAAGAACAAGTTAACAACGCCATCAATACCAAAGTTGCTTCAACGTATAAGCCCGCAGGTTCAATTGATGCGGAAGCAGTTTCAAAATTTACTCCTGCTGAGCAATATTTGGGCAATGTTTATAATGTTTCTGAATAGTTTACTACTACAGCAAACTTTGTTGAAGGTGCTGGAAAGACGTACCCCGCCGGCACGAATGTCGTTGTCGTAAAGGCTGCAGATAATAGTTATAAGTTTGACGTCCTCGCTGGATTTGTTGACTTGTCTCCTTATGCCAAGACCACTGATTTAGCCAATAAAGTCGATAAGGTTGAAGGTAAGGACTTATCTACCAATGACTTCACTACTGATTTAAAGACTAAGTTAGAAGGTATCGCTACTGGTGCTCAAGTCAACTACATCAAGAGTGTTGATACACAGTTTACGGTTGATACTGCGGGCAAACTGACGCTTAATGCGATTGCTCCGTCGAAAATTACGGGTATTGATACTTATGCAAATAAGATTGAGACTGTTAAAGTTGGCACGACCGCTTTAACGATTACTGATAAAACGGTCACAATTCCCGGTGCTACAGCATCTGCTCTCGGTGTGGTTAAGAGTTCTTCGGAGTTGAATGGCGTTACAGTTAACGCAGATTTCACTATGACCGTCAATTCTATTTCTACAGATAAACTTGTTCAAGGAACAAACACAATCATTTGGAACGGTGGCAACGCTTCGACCACCTAATTTCAACCGTTAGGCGGGTGGATTCATCTCCGCCCGCCTAACGCGGGATTAAGCGAGGTATAAAAATGGCTGAATTAGAATTAAATGCGAGAATGCTAACAAGGGCTGACACCTTCGCCAACTGGACTAGCAAAAATCCTCTGCTTAAGAAAGGAGAAATCGCTACAGTTATTATCGAAGGTGCGAATAATACAAAGACCATTTTATTTAAAATTGGCGATGGAGCTACAAAATTTAATTCGCTAGATTGGGCGAAAGCTACTGCGTCGGATGTGTATGACTGGGCGAAAGCAGAGTCTAAGCCGACTTATACATCAACCGAAGTTGGTGCGGTTAGCTATACAAGTTAGACATTAACCGATGCCTAGAAAACTTAGGCTCGTGAAAATATTGGGGCACTTAGTGCGACTACAGATGCAGAAACAGTTTCAACATTAGGGATTTTGAAGAGTATTACAGCATCTGCTACAGATAATGATATACCTACAGCGAAAGCTGTGTATAATTATGTAAGTGCGTAGACTGGTGCGGATTCGACAATTTATACCGCAACAGGTATCAATCCGCCGGCAAGTGGAAATTTTTATTTGGGAGCAAGTAGTTCGCCCGCATATCGAGCCTACGTAAAAGAGACGTATAGTGATAGAGTTGTTCCTTATACTGGGACTGAGGTTAAGGTGGGGAGTTATGACAATCCGTTTACATTTGCAAGCGGAAAGTTAACTGCGGACACATCGAGTTCGACCGCAATTACGGCTACTGGTGTGGATAATTTTACATTATACATTCCCAATAAGTTGGCGTCACCCACATCTTCGGTTTATCGTTATTCAACATTAACATTTACAACCAAATTATCTGGTGGCCCGCAAGGCACTGGCTCAAAAGAGCAAAGTCTGATTTGGGGATTTGATACTGCGATTACTGCTTCTCTTCGCCCGCAGGATATGACTTATAATGCTTCGTTGGGGACGAATAGTAATCCGTGGCATTAGTTGTATTTAGGTAATACTTCTAGTATGGGTATTAGAAAACTAGGGGCAAATCGTTCTGGAGTGAGTGAAGCATCATTCACTGATAGTTTTGTTATTGAGCATCAAGCAATGAACCCGAGTACGGCTTCTTTGTTTATGGGCACTGGAACAATTGATTTGGTTGTTCATGGGACTTACGGAACATCGGGGACTGCGAAGACAAATACGGGCGGATTACGTATTTTTACAAATGCGTCTAATACGTCGGCGAATAATGTGAATATTATACCTATTTTCTCTACTACATCAATAGGGTCTGGAGATTCTTATCTTGGAACTAGTAGTTATCCTTGGAAATATAGTTATATTGGCACAGTTTATTCGGATAAATTGTATAATAAAGCAAATAGTGCTTATAAACGAGTGCCTGTATTCTGGGGGAATAATTCTACTACATTGCCTAGTAGTGGAGTAACTACAGATGATATATGCTACACTGTAAATGCGATTACAAGTAATGGGTCAACTAAAACTTATGTTCGTCCAAAGATTTATTATGGCTCATGGAGAGACACTGAGGCTGATTACATTGTTGACCAATCTTTAAGCGGAGCTACCCGTTGGATTAAATGGGCTAGCGGGCTTATGGAGCAATGGGTATTTATTTGGAAGGGCACTGTAAGCAGTTGGACATAGTGGGGTTCTAGTGGATTGTATTATAATGATACTACTGATTGGAAATGGCCGGTTGCTTTTAGCTCAACTCATGATGGAGTTAGCATAGATATGACGCCCATAACTACAATGAATACCTATGCTGGAGATGCTGTATTATGGGTGAAAGCTACAACTCCTTCAAACACGGGCATATCTAAAATATCTCTTGTTGGCCCCGCGAACATGACAAGGTATAATGTTCGTATTGATATTCATGCTGTGGGTTATTGGAAATGAGGTGATTGAATGAGTAAGTTATTGAGTTAGAACGGAAAGATTTTGATTACCTCGGCCGGAGCATTGGCTATTGAATCTACGGGTGGCGGTGGATATGACATCACCGCCACCGAGAATGCGGATGGGACGCAAAGCTTGGCAATTGTGGATGGGCAAGGAGGTAGTTCGGGTGGAGGTTCGGGCGGAACGATAGAAGAAGTAACAATAACCTTTAAAGGCGGAAATAATTTTTATGTTGCTGGAACTGGTTCTTCTGGTATTATAAATAATGTTCTTTATGCTTCGGGAGATACAGTTAAAGTGCTTAAAAATTCAATCGTGTTAATTACTTCAAAAGACTAGGCACTAAGTATGCCTCATATTGAAAGTGGGAATATTACTCATTGTTCGTTAGGAACTACAGAGAATATGTCTGGTTTATTAACCATACCAAATTGGCCAGCTAATCGTAGTGGTTGTCGAATCATTTGTTATGCGAATGAAGATTTTACTATTTTTGCAGATGTGGACTAAGGAGGTATGGAAATGTCATTAGATACAACAAAATCCATAAAGTCCATCACATACAATGGCACGGAAATACCTCTTGCTGGTGGCAGTTCTTCGAGTAGTAGTAAAATCACTCATGTTGCTATTTCTAATGATAGTAATAACTATGAGATACCTATAGGAATTATGTATCAAATTGGTGAGAATGAATATGAGTTTTCAAATGATTATACTTCAACAGATAGCGTTATAAATTTAAATGTGCTAGTAGGTGGAATGATATTTATTTTTATTGACCCTACGGAGGAACTTAATATATCTTGCCACTCTAAATAGAATATTACTGACTATACCGTTCCTAATACTAGCAGTTATGCTTCTAATTATTATAGTATATTCAAGATTAAAGATGAAGAAGCAAGTTTTGTACTTCATATTATAAGTGCTACAACTGCTACATAAGGGAGGGGTAAATTATGTCACTAGACACTTCTAAACCAATCTCAAAAATAACCTACAACAGTATTGAAATCCCTATCGCATCTCCGGGAGAGGGTAGCACTTACATAGAGTATACGTCCCTTGACAGTTTTGGTAGAGTATTTACTGCTAAATTTCGAGGAACAATTGTTCCAGAGTATGCATTCGCTTATTTGGCGGAATTAACTGCAGTAGATATGCCAGACAATGTAACTGCAATTAGTAATAGCGGTTTTTATCGCTGCCAAAAGCTCACATTAACAAGTCTACCTTCTGGAATTACATCACTCGGAGATTTTGCGTTTCTCAATTGTTACCAACTATCATTGACGACCTTACCCTCAGGGATTACCTCAATTGGACAATATGCATTCAACAATTGCCCAAGGCTCGCATTGACAAGTCTCCCCTCTGGGATTACTTCATTACCAACAGCCGCATTTCAGTACTGCCCAAAGATAGCATTCACGACCTTCCCTTCTGGAATGACCTCAATCGGAGATTATGTATTTAGGAATTGTTACCAACTATCATCAATAACCTTTCCCCCCGCACTCATTTCAATCGGAGATTTTGCATTTGCCAATTGTACTGGATTAGAAACGGTTAAATTTACGAGCACGATGTCCTCAATCCCAAATGGAGTATTTTCCGGATGCACAAAACTGTCTACCATTTATGTTCCGTGGTCGCAAGGGCAAGTTGAAAATGCTCCTTGGGGCGCGAGCAATGCTACTATCATTTACAATTATACTTAGAATTAAAAAGACAATAATAGTCTAAAATCATAACATCTTTTCTAGTATTACTACCTATTTATTGAATTGAGGTGATTCAATGTCCGACCAATATTTCCAAATCACCCAAAACAGCACAACAACATCTCTCCCTACAAAGGAGATTTTTGAAAAATACGTTCCACCCGCGTTAACCACAAACTTTATTGTCCATCTAACCGGCTATACTACGGCTCTCACTGCGGACAAACCGTTTATTGATATTGCCTCCGCAGTTGAGTCTGCCCGCAATGTAATTGTGGAATATTAGCCGACTACGGATTCAATTATCCATTATTATCGGTTGACAAATGCGAGTTCATCAACGATTTATTTTGCTAAAGATGAGCCGTCAATAGCTAATCCAATTCTCTATCTTACGTTAACCACGTCCAATAACGTCGATACATGGACATTTAGCTCAATGACTCCAATTCTCTACGGTTTAATGAGCATTAGTTCACCATATACTTGCTCTTTAACCTATGACCAAATTAAGACTGCGTTAGGCACAGGTGGTGCTACGGGTCAACAAGTTATCCTTCGTCATCAACCCTCCTCGAATATTACTCATTACTATCATTTTGATTACTACAATTCCACTTCGCAAGCCTATCATTTTAAATATGAAGATATAGAAAATCGAAAAATTAAATCATTTTGTATATATCAAGGCTTAACAGGTGGGATTTGGTCATATACAGAAATGGATATTCCGAAACCGTTTATTGTAAATGTTTTGGATATTACCGCTGCCCCAGTTAGTGGGCAAAATTATATCATAGATTAGAATATTCAAACAATCTATGAACATAATCAAGCTAAAGAAGAAGTATGGTTAAGATATGATTATACCGCATCGGGTTCGGGAACCTGTTCCAGAATATACCAACTCATTGAAGCTACGAAATATTCAAATTCTACTACAACGCCTTGGTATAAAGTTGTATTTTCACGGACAACTCAAACAGGTTCGGAAACATTTACTATAGATTTAACTGTAGGAACAACTACACAATTAAATTTCCAATCAAAATATGAAGCAGATTATGTTGTTTCTTAGTCCGGGTCAGTTGCTGTTTCTAATACCACGTGGAACGGAAACTACGAATACATTAAATGGAATAGCGGACGTATGGAAATGTGGCTGACGGTGAATGTGGGAACGGTAGGTACTGATAAATGGCAGGCGTGGGGAAATATATACGAAGCCGAAATTATTAAACAAGATTCAGAAATTACATGGCCCGTAGCATTTACATCAACACCAAGAATAATGGTTACTTCGCAAAGCTAGACTGCGGTTATTTGGGCTAAAACATCCAATCCAACTGCTACAAAGAGTGGGCATATTTGGTTATGCTGTGCGGGTAATGTAGCAAGACCAGAAGTTTATATACAAATCCAAGCAGTGGGTAAATGGAAATAACATCGTAGGCCGGCTTATAGTCGGCCTATTTCCATAAGTAAAACATATACCTTTTTCGCCATTTTTTACATAAATATATAACCACCATTTCTCGAGGTGATAGAATGGCAATTATTACATCTAAAAAAGTTGGCAGTTATACTGACCAACATAGTCCGATTATTCTTGAGTGGAATAATCGCACATTTGATTTTTAGGATAAGTATGTTATTTCGGTTAATAAAGATTTAAATTCATAGTTGTTAGAATTTCTGCTTGGGTCGCAATCGTATGATGGTGTCGATTTGAGTGGAACGAACTGTTATGCGGATTACATTGCGGACTGGTCGATTGATGGGGTTCATAAATCGCAAGGTAGTATGTATCTTGGTTCACCAAAAACAGTCGGTGACTCACTGAAATACCAATGGTTATTGGATTAGAGATAGACTTACAATGCGGGAAAAGTGATGTTTGGCTTACGTTTCCAAATGGAATAGGACTATAATACAGATTTATTTGTGGATTATACTACGGGCGGAACGGATGTTGATATGGTTTGGCATGAGAATACGTGGTTTTTGGCTACAAATTATGGAGCAGATGTTTAGCCCGCAAATTATATCCTTGCTTTGATTAGAAGTGAGAATGAATTTAAGGAATATATTGGAGATGCTACGAAGAAAGTATTAACCATTGGCAACCAAACTTCAGATAACAATTTTACTCTCATCGCGGGCGAACCATATGACTGGGTTAATAAATATACTTCCTATTATATCAAAACCAATGGAAGATATGAAAGAATTGGCATTGCGGGCCAAGCCCCCATATTTGAACAAAATAAATACTATAAGAAAAAATATACGGGATTAGATTATTCGCCCGCATACGTTCTTCGCACTGCGATTGGTATTATTGATGTTCAATAGGGTGTTGATGTTAATCAAAATGTTGAAATTCCAGTTAGCGACGAGGGTGAATTTACATTTAAATTAGACAATTGCGTAATGGCTGTCCCGCAAACCCTTTCGCCCGCAATGTAGGTTCAAGCATTGAAGAATATGGGTTTGGAATTTTCTCTCTCTAATCAAGAGACTGATTTTTCGAATAACGTTCATATTTAAGGTGATATGAATGGCTAATTTATTAGGCAGAACCAATCCTTACTTACACAGCCAAGGCTGGACATTTCTTAATTACTATAAAAATTATGTTAATACGAATGATGAGGTATCTAATGCTCAGTCAGTGATGGATAAAGCTAGAACTTAGTTGGAAAATTTATATTCCGAGGCTAAAATAACTGAGGGGTAGTTTTATACTGATTTTGGAGTTAAGGATAATTTTGAATGGGCATAGAAGTATTTGAAATCAAATAGTAAAAATGCGTCTATTTTCCAAATTGTTTAGTATATCATTGATAGCGAAGAAATGTATACTATTCTTTTAGGGAAGTCAAATAAAATGGATAAAGCGTCTAGTGATAAGTTTGAGAAATTAGCTTTAGAAACAACTAAAGCTATTTCAGAAGATTTGTTTGAAAGTAAAGAATTCAATGATTTAATCGCCCAAACTGCGATAAATTTAACTACTGAAAATCTACTGCGAATTGAGGAAAAATTTCGCGGGATTTCTGATGGTGCTTTCCGCGAATGGTAGAAAGGAACGTTGGGTAAAATGTTAGAACGTAGACTTATCCCTAATTCAACATAGTCTTATCTTCAAGACCGTATCGATGAAATTTTAAAGAAGTATAAGACGAATGATAAACCGATGCAGGAAACGAAAATTAAAGAGGCCGTGAATTATCTTAAAGCTTAGATGGCGAATAGAGGTATTCAAGAAGGTATCATTACTGCTGTAGCTAAGGAATGGGAAACTTATCTTGAAAGTGGAGCATTATCTAATCGTTTGCTTTCGGGCGAGGGCAATAACATTGCTGGTAGCATAAGTGAAGTTGCTCCAAATGTAGCGAAAGTGGTATTTACATTGCCCGAAGGAAGGGGTTCCTATTCTCAATATAAGGTCGCGGTAGAAGAATTTGGCACAACCAAAGTTAAACGATATGGTTCAAGTAGTGCTGTTTCCGCGAAAACTGATAACATATGGCGGGCCAGTCCAAATGGACGGGCTTATCGCATTCAGTATAAAAATTCATTAACCACTATGGATGAAGAAGAGATTATATTTGGCGAAGGGGAAAGAAGACGTCTTGGCGGGCGACCTGTATAGTTGAAATTAAATGATGAGTCGAAATTATCAACGCTGGAAGATTAGTTGCTTGCATCGGGAATATATAATGAGGAAGATTTGAAGGTATTGAGTTATTTATTGGTGAACCTAAATGTACTGAGTAATTAGACTTTAATAGATGCTGTAAATAAAAAGAGAGCGGAAGAGGTAAAACGTTCAATTTCAGGTAGATTATACAAGGCAAAACCAAAAAAAGTTAATCCCGATGAGCCAGAAATTAAACCGGTAATTGGTATTTAGCAAAAAATTTCACAAATTCTTAGTGGAGCAGTTTAGTTATTTTGCTCTGATTTCTTTGGCGAAGATAATGAACTACCAACAATGCGGGACAGGTATGAGTTTATTGTATATAAAGGGAAATATCTCATCCCTATGTCTGATATTTATCAATCTCTTTTATACTCAATGGAAGAATATTTCAATTAGGTGGCCCGCATTTGGATTACTTCACAGCTAAAGTCTGGTTATACCGGAGATATGTTTGCGGGCTTGTGGGCGAAGAAGCTAGAAGCGATTTCGAGCGAGGGTAAAGGGGCTAAGAAGGATTACCATTTGCCCGCATTAGTTGAGGCAGGTAAAGAAGGTGGTGCGTAGGTTTTCAATCTTATTAAAATAAATGGTATCCGTTTAAATATCTTCGACCCGCAGAGTTATCTTTCTAAAGGCCTAAAACCCACTTTAGCTAAATATGGCCTGTAAATTTGACTTTTCTCATTTATTGGTGTATACTATTTATAGAGAGGTGAGAGAAATGGGTAATACATTTA
>ERZ1034865.942-NODE-942-length-14855-cov-5.704730_pt1 | contig 14855 bp, 14 predicted proteins | sample MGYA00520632_ERZ1034865 | MGnify/ENA primary metagenome ERZ1034865 (study PRJEB33766, sample SAMN09781738) | gut metagenome | biome: gut microbiome | host: Homo sapiens | place: Madagascar | study: EMG produced TPA metagenomics assembly of the PRJNA485056 data set...
ATGGCACATTTGACACCTTACATTATGGGCATATAAATTTGCTTAGACGAGCAAAGGAACAATGCGATTATTTAATTGTTGGATTGTCAACTGATGAGTTTAACAGACTCAAAGGAAAACAATCTTTTTTAAATTATGAGGAAAGAAAACAGCTTCTGGAATCTTTAAAGTATGTTTCTCTAATTATCCCTGAGACATGCTGGGAGCAGAAAAAAAATGATGTTGAAAAATATCATATAAATACGCTCTTTATGGGAGATGATTGGACTGGGCATTTTCAAGATATTGGTTGTGAAGTTGTATATCTTCCAAGAACAGAAATGATTTCCTCAACAAAAATTAAGGAGGCGATTCAAAGAAATGTATAGAACTTATACAAAGACCAAATGGAAAAACGGGAATGAATACGGTGAAGACTCCTTCAATAATTTCGAAGATGGAATCAAAAATCTTGAAGGATATGCGAAGTACAAAGAGGTTCAGCTTACTAATTTAGGTAAAGCAATGAAAAAGCTGCGCACCGGTCAGGATGTTAAAATCTCAATTCGCGGCGATTCTGTAATGTTTGGTTATAATACAATTACTAATGGAGAAGAAGGTAGGCGTAGATTAACTAATACCGTAATGTCAGATCAAAATATGAGCGAAGCAGCGAAAAAAGATGGATATGAAGGTTTGTTTTTCTGGGGCAATCATCCCCTTAAAAATCTCGCTGAAAACTCTGGCTCCATTAAGAAATCTGTAGAACAAACTGCCAATGGCGCAGTAAAAAAAACGGAAGTTCAAATTCCTGATGTATTCGTTCAATGTCTCAATAAAGCTTATGAAGGAACCATCTCTTATATTAACAAAGTATATACTGGTGATTGTGCCATTAGTAGTTATTATAGGTATACAGAAGACAATGCAGCCGATATTCAGATTTGCAATCTTGGGATTAATGATGCGCTTGCAGCCTTTTGGGGTCCAGAATACGTAGGTAATGTTTCAGAATTTGTAGAGTGGTATTGTAAAATTATTGAAAGAGCTTTGGACGCTGGTTCAGCATTTGTAATTTTAACTCCAGTTTTGCAAACCACTACTTCTTCTTATGATACTGATGCAAGAACAACTGTCGATGTATATGAAAAGGTTCTTTATGATATCGGAGATTTATATGGTATTCCGGTTCTTAACGGTAGCGAGTTTAATCACAATTTTAACAATAAACTTTTAATTGATTTTACTCACTTCGTATGCGGTGGTAATGAGTCATTTGGCAAGAGACTTGCGGCTCCATTTGTATCCGGTGATCTTTCATGGTATCATCCGGTGCATCATGGAGATATGGTTGGTGTGAGACCACAGGAAGATTCTATTAATGTGTACGGAAATGCTTGCATTGACTACACAGCACAGGCTCCATCTTATGCGAGTATGTTAGACAACAATGATCTTTATGATGCGGGTGTAAATCGTGTCGCTAAAGGACTTGGTGTATTCGTTAATTATCCACTTGATGGAACTGTAAAAGATCTATATGATAAATCAATTCTTGAAGGAAAATCCTTAGACGAATTAAATACTCTTCTTACTGGATGGGGAAAAACAACTCTTCAAAATAAGGAAAATGCTGTAAACACCGTATTACAGGCACAAAATGATTATATTATGAATGATGTAATTAATACAAATGTCGTATGGCGTGAAGCAGATCTTTATGCCAGAGGTTTTGGGGTTAGAGGTTCTGAAGCATATAAATCTGCCTATAATACAAGAATGGAATTTTTGCAGAAAAAACATGGCTACTTAAAAAAAGAAGAAGGTAGCGTGACATGGGCATTTTACTGTGAAAAAGATGGAATGGTTGCTATTCCGTCATTATATTCAAAAGCAGGTGCAACCGTAAAAGTACAGCTTGACTTTGCAGATATTGTTCCAGAAAAAGCAGGAGCTTATCTTAAAGAACTTACTTCCGAAGATTTAGCATCATTATATAAAGAACTTTGTCCAAGCGGATCCGCAACAAATGATACGGATAAAATTAAGGAAATCATAACAAAGCAAAAATATAATCAGCCAGGATCAATGCAAGGAAGTCCTTCGGATATTTGCGATTGGTTAAACACTGATACGCCGAATTATGATTATGTAGAACCGAGTACATGTCTTGTTACGGTTGACGCAAATTCAAAATATAACAAGAGGAAGGCCACTGCTGATAAAGTAATTAAAATCACAAGTAAAGGGTGGCATACAATTACCCTTTCTTCTCCAAATAAAGATAAATTTGTAGCATTCGGTGTGCAATTTTTAGATGTAGAAGGGCTTAAACTAAAAACATCTGGCGGATCTGGAGCAACACAGGCGATGACAAACGAAGAAATCGATGCGGTTCTCGCAAGTATTGCGTAAGGCGGTGATTTTATGGCAAGTAAAATTACACTTCATCAGTACGACTATGGTCAGAAACTTATCATAAAAATCACAAAGGATGGACTGGTTGAGCCATTAGATGATGCAAGAGTTCTATTAAAACTCAAAAATAGATCTACTGGTGAAAAATTAGAACCCAAAGAAATGACAATTACTGACTCGGCAAATGCAGAGGCTGAATATGTGTTTACACAAAAAGACTTAGCCGAGCCTGCGACTTATACCTGTGAGGTTGAGACAACATATAAAAATGGAGAAGTTCGATTATCAGATGATAAGCCGTTTGTAATCATTGTTCAGTCTGAGGATTATAAACGTACCAGCTTTTTAAATCAAATTGAATTAACAGAATAAATTCGGAGAGTAGCAAAAGCTGCTCTCCTATTTTGTTGGAGAGATATCGAAGTGGTCATAACGAGGCGGTCTTGAAAACCGTTTGTCCGCAAGGGCGCGTGGGTTCGAATCCCACTCTCTCCGCTATAATTTACAATAAAGGAAGTGAATATATTTTATGGCTAATTTAAAACAAGCCAAAACAGATACAGACTTACGAAAATTGACAGTGAATGATGTAAAAAAGGCATATCATGAATTAGCCTTGGATTATAATCATTTATTAAATTTTGATATTGTATACTGTCCGCATTGTGGAAAATGGAAATCCAGTACAGCTTTTTACGGATCAGATGAAAGTAAAGATAAAATCGAACACTTTGCTTGTAAAGAATGTATTTTAGATATGTGTACTAACATCGGAAAAGACGGAGTTCGTGTAGATAACAAGCAAAAAACTATTGACACTTTCAGACGTCTTAATTGGTATTTTAATGAGGTCGATTATGATGAACAATTACGTACTCTTTCAGAAGGGACTGGGGAAAAAATCAGATCAACTGCCGCTCAACAACTTATTGTTATGGTGCGGTCACTAAGGCAGTATAAAACTTATACATACAAAGATTCTGAATTCATAACAGAATATGATAATGTTAATTCTGAGGATGGACAGCGAATTGTTCAGAAAACTTTAAAATCTGCAAAACGTCGTTTTGGTGCAGGATACAATGCTGATGATTTAATGTTTTTAGAGCAGGAATATCTTGATTGGACTACTCGTTACCCATGTGAAAATAAAGCGCAAGAGATTTTATATAAAAGAATTTGTTTTACACAACTTGCAATAGATAAAGCACAGAAAAATGGCAAGGACACAAAAGAACTTGATGCGACACTGCAAAATCTTATGACAAGTCTTAATATTAAACCTTCTCAAAAGAATTCCAATACGCTTACAGATAATCTTACTTTTGGACAACTTATTGATAAATGGGAACAGGAAAAACCTATTCCTGAACCTGAAGATGAATTTAAAGATGTAGATAAAATAGGTTTATATATTGATGTGTTCTTTAAAGGGCATTTATCGAAAATGATGGGTTTAAAAAATGCCTTTTCAAATCTTTATGAAAAGTTTATGGCAAAGTATACCGTAACAAAGCCCCAATATGATGAAGACTCTGATTCTGAAGCTTTATTTGATAAAATCTTTGGACAAAAGATGGATGAGGATGATTAAGTATGGCGGCACGTAAAACTCAGGCAGAGCTTGATAAAGATAAAGAACAAAAAATTATGGAGACTGTTGCGTGGAGAGCTGGATATTATAGAGCTAACCCGCAGCGCTTTGTTTCTGATGTATTGGGGATCCAATTAAAATTGTTCCAAAAAATATTGTTCTGGTGCATGATGCAATTCAACTTTACCATGTACCTGGCCGCAAGGGGACAAGGAAAAACATACTTAACCGCACTCTTCTGTTGTGTCCGTTGTATTCTTTTCCCTGGAACTAAAATTATTGTAAGTTCTGGAACTCTTAAACAGGCTAATGAGGTATTGCTTAAGATACAAGATGACTTCATGAAGCAGTCGTCAATATTGCGCTCAGAAATATCAAAGTGCAATATAGGTCAAAACGATGCCTCGATTTATTTTAAAAATGGTTCATGGATTAAGACCAGAACCAGCTCGGAAAATAGCCGCTCGGCTCGTGCAAATGTAATTATCGTAGATGAATTCCGCATGGTTGATGAAACTGTTCTTAATACTGTTTTAAGAAAGTTTTTAACGAGTCCAAGACAGCCACGTTATCTCAGAAAGCCAGAATATAAACATCTACAAGAACGTAATAAAGAGATTTATATGTCAAGTGCTTATTTCAAGAGTTCTTGGGCGTATAAAAAAGCACAAAGCTATACATTAAGCTTTTTTGATGACAAGAAGAAATATTTCATAGTTGGGCTTCCATATCAAATATCGATCAAGGAAGGTTTACTCTCCAGAGAACAAGTTGAAGACGAAATGTCAGAAGCTGATTATAATGAACTTGTTCAGCAAATGGAAATGGAATGTCTTTGGTTCGGTGACACCGATGGCAGTTTGTTTAAATTCGACGAACTAACTTCAAGGCGTAAAATAAAAAATGCCTATCTTCCACTGTCTAATTATTCTGATAAAAATCCAGTACCAAAATTGCAAACAACAGAAAAAAGAATTCTCTCTATTGACGTTGCGTTAATGGCATCTACAAAAAAGAAAAAGAACGACGCCGCAGCAATTATGCTAAATGATCTTATTCAGGTTAGCGATACTTCATACCAATCCAATTTCGTATATGCCGAGACATTTGAAGGATTAAAAACTGATGAATTAGGTTTAATTGTTATGCGTTATTTTTACGGATATAATTGTACGGATTTGGTTCTGGATACTAATGGTGTGGGCTTGGGCGTATATGACTTTATTACCAAAGACCAAAGAGACCCTGAAACGGGAAAAGTGTATAAGGCAATGACTTGTATTAATGATAAAGATATGGCGATACGTTGTAATGTTAGGGATGCTAACAAGGTAGTTTGGTCAGTAAAGGCAACAGCAGCATTCAATAATGAAATTTGCGTTCTTTTAAGAAACGGCATTCAAAACGGGAAAGTAAATTTACTGATTTCTGAGCAAGAAGCAGATTCTGTTCTAAAGGATACTTATAAAGGATATTTAAAGCTTACTCCTACCGAACAGGTAAAACTTAAAATGTCTTATCTACAGACTACTCTCACTATTTATGAACTCATAAAACTGGACCATGAAGTAAAGAATGGCAATATTAAAGTGATGGAAGTTTCTGGAATGAGAAAGGATAGATATTCCAGCATGGCATATTCATTCTGGTGTGCGTCACAGCTTGAATTAAAATTAAAGCCAAAAGTAAAATCCACACAATCATTAGTGAATATGCTTCCTATTCATCGTGGTAAACGCTATTCAATGTTTGATAATTAAGGAGGTGCATTATTATGCCGAGAACAAAGAAAGTGGATGCTAATGCACCTGCTAAAACGACAAAAAGAAATAATACAAAACAGCCGACCGTGGCAGAAATGCGTGATTTTTACGAAAAAAATAAAAATCGAATTGCCAAATTTGACGGGGAATCGGTTGCAAAACAATTGCGCGATATTCAAAAGTCAAAGACATATCGCACTATTAACAATTATAACAAAGAAACGATTCGGTCTTATTTACAGAACATATCTTCTAATGAAAAGAATTTAAGAGGTTTATCAAGATATCTATTTTATAGGTGCGAAATATATTATCGCCTTGTAAAGTATTATGCAGGACAAGCAGACTTGTCAATACGGTCTGTAGTTCCCCAATACGATTTAACAGGAGACAACGATAAGGATTCAACGTTACAAAGCTATTATGAGACTCTTAAAATGCTTGACGACATGAATTTACAATATGAATTTTTTAAAGCATATGTGATTGCACTAAGAGAAGATGTCTTTTATGGATGTATGTATTACACAGAAGGCGAAGGTTTCTTTATCCTTCCACTGGATCCTGATTACTGTAAAATAGCCGGTGAATACAGCAAGGGTGATTTCGCTCCGTGTATGGATATGTCATACTTCAGGTCCAACCAGGATTTACTTGAGTATTACGGAGAACCATTCCAAAGTATGTGGAATGCTTATCAAAGTTCTGGTGAAAAATGGCAAGCGTTTGAACCGCAATATGGATTGTGCTTGAAATTTAGATCCGAGGACTGGGAAACCGTTGTACCACCATTTGCACCAATGTTTACCGATCTTGTATCATTGCTTGACCTTGCAGACATTCAAGCGGTAGTAGACGAAAAACAAATCTATAACTTAGTATGGATGGAAATGGAGACTTTTGATAGTGGTGAAGTAAATGATTTTAAAGTCGATCCAGAACAAGTAACTATTCCTTACTGGAACAGAATGACAGAAGAAGCTCTACCGGATTATGCTTCTTATGCTCTCATTCCGGGAAAATTAAATAAAATGAATTTTTCCGATGATCAAACCACCGATGTAAATAAGCTTGAAAAAGCAACTGAAAATATTCTCAATTCAGCAGGTGGTGCTCAAGTTCTAAATTCTGCAACCGTATCTGGTTCTACGGCTTTTGCCGGATCTATGCGAGTTGATTCGGAATTCGCCTTATCTTCTCTTATTCCCCAAACTGAATTAATTGTAAATCGTCTTGTTACAAGTTATGTAGCAAACCCGTGTAAGATAAAATTCTTTGAAGTGTCAACTTTTACAAAAGAGGAATATAAAAAATCAATCCTCGAATCTGGACAAAATGGTCTTCCGACAAAACTAATGATTAATAGTATGAATGGTTTTAGTGAATTAGACACTCTTGCTCTTAATTTCTTAGAGGAAGATTGTTTGCAACTTTCAAGCCGTTTTGTGCCTTTACAAACTTCCTATGTACAATCTGGAACCTCTGATAATACAAAGCCAACCTTAGATGATTCTACAATCACATCAGAAGGTGAGGCAAGTAGAGATAAAAAAGACAAAGCAAAAGGATAGCAGGAGGTACGTATGAATTATAACTTTCTAAAAACCTCAGATCAGGAGACTATCACTACTCTTCTGTCTCAAGGATATAAATTGCTTCATAAAGACGGAGACGTGGCAACATTTTTAAATGACCATACGCTCCGTTTTAATGATAAAAATTATAAAGTTCAGTATTCCAATATACTGACATTTTAGTCGTCCTCCTGGACGGCTTTTATTATGCAAGGAAAGGAGGAAAACGAAAATGCCAAATGTGGTTAAAAAAAAGCTATTAACCGAAGATGATTTACTGAATTTTTGCCAAGAACAAAAATTTGTAAAATTCAATTCTAAAGACACTGGATATCAATTGGCGCTGAAAGTACCTACCACTTTTGAAGTAGATAATGCCGTAGATGAAAATCATCGTGGAATGATGAAACTTAAATTCAAAATTTTTCATACCGGATTAAATAGAAATAAAAGTTATGTTTCGAAGGAAGCTGCAGAAAAGGCCATGGGTACAATTGCTGATAGACCAGTATTAGCAGCAATTCATCAGCTTGATGATGGTTCTTGGGATTTCGAAGGACATGAGATGGAAATTATCTTAGATGGTGATGGAAATCGGGAAATTAAATATATCGAGTCTCAGGTTGGATCATTCTCATCTGAACCTGCGTTTTGGGAACATGATGATGAATTAAATAAAGACTATGTTTGCGCTTATGCTTATATAAGCGAAGAATACACTCGTGCTTGTGAAATTATTCGTCAAAAGCAAGGAAGTAAAAATAGTTGTGAATTATTTATTGATGATTTTTCATTTAACGCTAAAGAAAAATATCTTGAATTAAATGATTTTTATGTGAACGCATCGACTTTATTAGGGAGTCATGATGATGGAACACAGATTCAAGAAGGTATGGAAGGAAGTCGTGCTGATATTGCAGATTTTAGTGTAGATCATAATTCTGTCAAATTTGATAAAGATGAAAAAATCATTGAATTACTGGAAAACATGAATAAACTACTTGCTAATTTCAGTGATGATAAAAACAATCAGAAAGGAGGAACTACAGGAAAAATGTTTGAAGAACTTTTAAAGAAATATAATAAAACAGTTGAAGATATTACTTTCGAATATGAAAACTTATCTGATGAAGAATTAGAAGCAAAATTTGCGGAAATGTTTGAAAACGACAACACAGGAACTGGCGAAGGTAATAATGGTGGCAATTCCGGCCCAGAAGGAAATCCTGGTGGTGAAGAACAGACATTTGAAAAAATGACTCGTACATACGAGCTTTCTCATGATGATATTCGTTATGCGTTGTATCAGCTATTATCTACTTACGAAGACTCCGACAATGACTGGTATTTTATTAATGCTGTGTACGATGATCATTTCACATATGAAAATTGGAATGGTGATAAAATCTTTGGTCAGAAATACGAAAAAGACGGAGATAACGTAGCTTTTGATGGTGAAAGATATAATCTCCATAGAGAGCTTTTAACTGATTCGGAATTCGCAGAATTGCAGTCTATGCGTTCTAATTATACTGCTCTTAAGGAATTCAAAGAAACTGCCGAAAAGAATGAACTTCACAATCAACGCGAAGCAATTCTTTCAGATGAGAAGTATTCCGTATTAGCTGAGAATGAAGCATTTGCAGAATTAAAGAATAATATGGACAACTACTCTCTTACTGATCTTGAAAAAGAGGCAAAAGTTATTTTTGCTGATTATGTAGCATCTGTTGGAGAATTTTCTGCAAAGGAAAATAAAGCAAGCGGTATTAAGATGTTTGGAAACATGAATAGTAAATCAAAGCCGAAAAAGAGATATGGTTCTCTTTTTGATATCTAAAAATATTTTATTAATTATTGGACGCATTAAGCGTTCTTTTTTGTTTTAAAAAGGAGGAAAAACACATGGCTATTAAATACAGCGTAGACAAGCATACGGTGTGCAAACTGGGTGGTTTACTTGCTCAGAAGTATGGCGAATACAACGTGTCTTTAAAAATTACAGAGGACACAGATAACGGAAGAATTGTAAAGGTTGGAAAGATGGATTCTCTTGATCTTTACGCAACAGAGGCAGCTACTACTATTGGTGCTTATATTTTTGATCAGGCGGCTGATGGTACATGGCTTGTAGTTGTTACGTCTGTACCGGATGATCTTACAGCTCTTATCTATCAGAAACCATTAATTAATGAAGAGTCTCCGAGAAAATTAACATCTATTGCTAATTTCTACAACGATCCAGAAGACGGTGCGGTTCGTGGATATATTCTACACGCATTAGATCGTTTTTATCTCTCCGATGATGGTTTTAGCGGAACACCTAAAAAGGGTGCAACTATTGAAGCTATTGAAAACGGAAAGCTTAAAATCACAGCGTAATTGAAAGGAGTGAATGGTACAATGATTAGATTTTCTACAGAACATTTAAGAACTGTTTTTGCAGACGAAGATAAATATAAGAATTTTAAGAAGCTTACATACGATCTCAATCATGGAAACGACATCTATGAATATGATAAAGAAGGCAATCAGCGTAAAATTTCTAAGAAGGAAGCTAATAAAGCCGTTAGAAAAATTCTTATGGAGGTATGTGATCTTACAGAAGAGGATCTTAAGTCCGCAAAGACCCGTAAGAGAGCATTAAAGAAACACGCACCAGAAGTATTCGAGCTTATCGAGTCAGATATTGACTTTAAGGTAGAGACTGGCTTCCGCGAGAATGAATGGTTCAAAAATTATGTCGATATGAGAAACATCGCTCTCGGAGACGACGAAGAGTATTGGACAAAAGACAAGATCATGTTTGTCGTTGCTGAAATCAGTGGCGATCATCATAATATGACATACCAGCACTTAAATGAGGGTAAATGCACTAAACTTCATACTCGCAAGTATGGTATGAAAGTTGGTTCTGATATTGATCTTATTCTCCTTGGCAGAGTAGATTTTACCGAACTTACCGATAAGATTGCAGAAGCATTCGTATATAAGGTTATGGAACTGTGCTTTGCCGGTGTATTTGATGCAGCAGACAAGCTTCCAAACAAGTCTCAGTTTAAGAAGACTGGTGCACTGAGTGCTGATACAAAAGAACAGTTTGATACCCTTCTTGAGGACGTTGGTATGGCAAATGGTGCAGAAGTTGTAATTATGGGAACCAAAACTGCTCTTAAAAAGCTCAACGCTCTTTGCGAGGTTGATTGGAGAAGTGATTCTCAGAAGGAATCTGTTGCTAACACTGGTAGACTTGGTTTCTATGAAGGCACAGAACTTATCGAGATTCCACAGCGCTTTGCTCTTAACGACGTAACAAAGAAGCTTATTCCAAATGACAAGCTTCTTATCTTTGCGAAAAACCAGGAGCAGTTCGTATGGTTTACAGATAAAGGCGAAACCGAAATTATTGAAGACGGTCAGCAGAAAGGCGATCTTTCCGATGACTTCCAGACATATGAAGTACAGAGAGAGTTTGGTACGGCTGTTATGTTACCAAGATATTTCGGTTTCTGGAGCTTTACTTAATATTAGACCACTTTATTCTCCTCGTGTATTAATTTACACGAGGAGATTTCTGATTAAAAGGAGAATTATCAATAATGACTTATACTAAAAAAAGTGTAGTGAAAACAGATGCAGAATCTGTCACAACTACACCAACCGAACTTAAAACAGAAAAAAAGAAATTTCAGCCAGAGGAAACCATTGAATGTTTATCTATTACTCCAGGTGAAATGTTTGTGAAGGGCGCAAAGAGTCAGACTTTATATACCTTTGCTGATATGGATGATATTGTTGAAATTGAATTCCGTGATCTTGATTATGCAGCGCGAAGCAAAGATGCAATGATGTATAAACCACGTTATATTGTTCAGAATGCAGATTTCCTTGCACTCCATCCGGAACTTGATGAAGTTTATTCCACTCTTCATACTACTGCTGATTTAAAGAGTATTATCAAGATGACACCAGCACAGATGAAAAAGGTTATTCCTACTCTTCCACTTGGGGCGCAAGATGCTCTTAAAACAATTGCAGCTACAATGGTAGATGAAGGAACGCTGGACTCCGTAAATAGACTTAAAGTATTAGATGAGCTTTTTGGAACCGAATTACTTTTAAAGGTTAATTAATAAGGAGGTGCTTTATGACACTCTCCTATGAAGATATTTTTTCAAGGGTAATGGGGCGTTACAACGACCCAAAGGAACTTTCTTTAAATGAAGACGATTTATATGAATTATATGCAGAACGATTACACAATGTAGTAGCTGACCCATATGTAAAAAACATTTTTGCGAAATTATATTTAGATGATGAAATTCAGGAAATGGAATACGTCTTGAAGCGACCTGAAAACGACCAATCAGACGAAGACTATGTACTTGGGATTCTAACTCAAGGCATGGCTATTGAATGGTTAAAGCCACAGATTGATTCTCTTATTTATCTTAATCCAGTTATAGGTACAACACAGGAGAAAAAAATTTTAGATGGACACGACAATATGAGTGATCGCTTAAATTCGCTGGAAATTAAATTACATAAAACAATTCGTAATCGTGGCAATGTAAACAATTCATATTTGGATAATAACTCATGACTTATTTATATGGCGATTTTTCCGATAGTCAAATTGAGATTAATGCCACGATAATGCATAATGAAATTCATAAACTTCTTCTTTATAAAGATCCTAAGATTACCCCCAAAAATTTTAATTCCGATAATGATTTTTTAAATTACTTTAATAATTTATTATACAGATACGGTGGACTAAATAAATTGCTTGGTGAACCGAGCCATATGGTTGCATTTATGTCTACATTACAATCGGCTTACGACGAGGTATCCAGTGAAAAATATAACTATAAAGCATTCCGAAGATTAATACTTGATGCTCATGGCTATATTAAAGCAATGTTTGAAAGTGAGGTGTAACTATGCCAAGCTTGGAAGTTGCACGTCGTATTTCCGAAACAAAAAATAATGGCGCAAAAACCATTGGACAAATTCATAAAGAAAACGCAGATTGGGCGATGGAACAGACGTGGGCAAGTGATATTCAAAGTAAAGTTTGCTATATCTATGATTATTTTCATGACGATCAGCCGCGTCTTAAAGATCATATGACATATGAAAATACCACAAAAAATCGCATCGATGCAAAATTTATCGTAAAATCTCATCAGTCATTAGATAAAGATCAGGTTGAATATTATCTGCAATTTAAGCCATCTCAGAAAAACGAATTTACCGAAAATGATGACCTATACTATTTTGAGACTGATTATCGAAAACGTTATGGGGTTGAATGGCCGATAGGTCAATATTGTGATATTCCTGATGAAAAAGGGATTTATCGAAAATGGATGATTTGTAATATAGAAATTTCAAATCAATTTACAAAATATTTGATTCTTCCATGCAATTTTGAAATGATGTGGATAGAAACAGAAGGTCAAAACCGTTTTAAACGCAGAATGTGGGCGGCTACTCGTTCACAGAAATCGTACACAATAGGAACTTATACCGATTATCGTTTTACTCGTCCAGATAATCAGGAAAAAATTTGGCTTCCATTAAATTCTATCACTGAGAATCTATGGTATACAAATGAAGAAGATCGTAACATGAGGGCTATTATTAGCGCTCCGACAAAATATCCTATTGTTTGGACTATAACGAAGGTAGAAAATATCAATCCAATTGGACTTCAATGTTTAACCCTTTACCAAAATTATTTTGACAAAAACCGTGATTATATTGAAAAAGATAAAACTGGTCGAATTATTGGAATGTGGGCAGATTATTACTCTACATCTATCGAACCGACAGAACCGGTAACTGTTAATCCTGATACTACTATCATATCCGCAAAGATTCTTGCGTCATCACAAACCATCAAGGTTGGCGGAAGTTATAAAACACTTTCGATTCAAATTACCAATAAGGATGAGATTGACATTACAAATGATTATACAACGGCCACATATACATGGACATGTGATATAGATGGAATTGATATGAAGGATAAAGTAAAGTGGTTAAATACTTCTGAGTTCAATAAAATAAAACTCAAATTTACAGATGATCGTTCATATCTTGGAAAAATTTTGCATGTAGTTTGCACCGTTGTGAAACGGCGCGAAAATGTAGGTAGAGAAACCTATAATTGCGAAATGAATTTCGAATTAATTATTTAGGAGGTGACACTATGGAATATAAATATGACTTTTCTACTCGAAAAGGCATGATGGAAAAACTACGTGGATATGTCACAAATCCTGATGATGATACAATTCGAATAAAAGCTCGTGTTAAAGACATGTTTATGCACTGCCCAGAATTACTATATGCCTTAGATGTTGAGGGATGTGATTCTCAATTGTTTGATGAAGATGGGAATCTGAACGTTGATGATACTGGAGAGCCTACTGGTGAATGGGACAAATATTTTGGGGAAAACTCATATGTTCGACCATATTTATATATTCCGACGACACAGACAAAAGTTAATTGTTATGTTTGTTATCAAGTGAATTTTTCCGACGCACCTCGATATAATGATGCTTTAAGATACTGCGTTGTAACATTTACGATTTTTGTAAATGGTGGAAATGCAATGGATAACCTTACTGGAATTCCAAGGCATGATCTTATTGCAAGTATCATACGTGAAAAATTTGCATGGACTGGTCTAACCTCCTCTTCTGCTATTCCAATTAAGGACGAAGAATCTATTACCGACACTAATTATATTGTTCGTACTTTGCAATTTCAAGCAACGCTTCCGAACAGTATGGTCAAAACTGATAATGGATCAACTTATTATAATAATAAAAGGAGCTACTAATGCCGGATATTTCAACAAATGTCGTTACCGATGCGATTGAACGGCAATTAGAAGCAGATCAGGCTGATCTCGAAGTCGAAGAATTAGGTTTTGATCCGTTGGTTTTGTATTATTGTGAGGACTTTAAGGTTGCTGAAAATAAAATAACAATTCATCAGCCGGTTATTCAAGATTTTATTACTTATGGTGAGGATAATATTTATTCATTAATTTCTCCGTTTGTATCTAATAGGACAAGTCTCAGACTTCAATTATGGAATAACGGTCTTGATTGGAATAAAGTTTCAGATCAATGGTTGTTCTGCTCTCTTCTAAATCAACTTAATCCTAAATATTCAAATATAATGTTTGGAGATATTGACTTTAGTACATTCAGATGTGTTGAAATAAAACCCGATGGGAAAAGCGAAATCGTACTTTATAGTCAAAAGCACGACATCATTATAGATGATAAAACACGGATTTTAATGTCAAAATTTATCCAGCATATGTTCAATCAATTCCCACCAGAAGAAGAATTTACTTCAAGTAAACAATTAAAAAGAGATCTCATAAATCGAGATAAACAAGCTCTTATTCAACAGAAAAATGAGCTAAAAAAATCAAAAGGAAGCAAACTTCTTTTATATCTTTCTTTCTGTTTAAATCACCCAGGTTTTAAATATAAAAAG
>ERZ1034865.943-NODE-943-length-14854-cov-21.328063_pt1 | contig 14854 bp, 10 predicted proteins | sample MGYA00520632_ERZ1034865 | MGnify/ENA primary metagenome ERZ1034865 (study PRJEB33766, sample SAMN09781738) | gut metagenome | biome: gut microbiome | host: Homo sapiens | place: Madagascar | study: EMG produced TPA metagenomics assembly of the PRJNA485056 data...
AATATATTGAAATAGAAGAAAAAATCTTAAAATATTCACGAAATATGAAAGTTTAAAACACCTCTTTGCAACAAAAATCGAGATTTGATGGCACTAAAATGTAACAAAATTACGTAACAATTATGTGTTTGTTTATAACAATATTCTTAATCAGTGCAATTTAGCTTTTAAAGTTTAAGTGCATTTCTGCTCTCTTACCAATACTAGCTTTTATTAACGTAAATTAGTGCTTTGTGCTATTATTAGAGTATTCAGAACAACAACGAACCTATATAAAAATCAATTCAGAAGAATTATTTCAAAGCATAAAAAGATTCATATGTCAGACAATGTAAAAGATTATTCAGGCGCTTCCATCGAAGTATTAAAAGGTCTAGAACCAGTTAGAAGAAGACCTGGTATGTACACTGATACCCAAAATCCAAATCATTTGGGTATGGAAGTTATCGATAACAGTGTTGATGAGGCTGTAGCAGGTTTTGCCAATAAGATCGATGTCGTTTTATACGAGGATGAATCATTAGAGGTAACTGATAACGGTCGTGGTATGCCTGTTGATCTTCATCCTGAAGAAAAAATCCCAGCAATCGAGCTTATCTTAACTAGGTTACACGCAGGCGGTAAGTTTAATTCAGATTCTTACAAATTCTCAGGTGGTCTGCACGGTGTAGGTGTATCTGTTGTAAATGCTTTGTCAAAGAAGCTAATTGCAACCGTAAAAAGGGGCGGTATTGTCTATCAAATTACCTATGAAGGTGGAAATAAAACTCAAGAATTAACACAAATTGGCACCTGCGCGAAAAAGGATACCGGTACTTCAGTACACTTCTGGCCAGATGAGCCATATTTTGATGAACCAAAGTTTAATGTAGCTCTACTAAAACATCTTTTAAAAGCAAAAGCAGTTTTATGTGAAGGGGTTACCATCAATTTTGAAGATAAGATTAGAAACACCACTGAGAGCTGGTCTTACAATGGTAACTTACAAAACTACATGTTATCTCAAACAGAAGGCAGAACCATTGAACCTAATCCTCCATTCTTTGGAGAAGTAAAAGGCGAGGATGAGGAATTAGAGTGGGCTGTAGCCTGGGAGTTAGAAGGTACAGGTGCTCATACCATTGGTGAGTCATTTGTAAACTTAATTCCTACTGTTGAAGGTGGTACCCATGTCAACGGTTTTAGAGCAGGTTTAACTGATGCTATAAAAGAGTTTTGTGATTTACAAAATCTTTTACCACGTAATTTAAAAATTACAGCAGATGACGTTTGGTCACACTGTTCATACGTTTTATCTTTAAAGATGCGGGACCCTCAGTTTGCAGGTCAAACTAAAGAGAAATTGTCATCTCGTCATATTGCTTCAATTGTACAGGGTATTGTTTCAGACAGATTCTCTCTGTGGTTAAACTCAAATGTTAATACCGCAAAAGTTATTGCTAATGCCATTATTGAAGCTGCTAAAGACAGAGAAAGTACAGCTAAAGTTGTAGAGCGTAAAAAGACCTCTCGTGGACCTGCTCTTCCAGGCAAACTAACCGATTGCACCTCATCAGATCCTAGCCGTTGCGAACTCTTTATTGTAGAGGGTGACTCAGCAGGTGGCTCTGCCCGTCAGGCAAGAGATTCAAGCTATCAGGCAATCCTGCCTTTACGCGGTAAGATTTTAAATACTTGGGAGACTTCAGCTGCTAAGGCTATGGAGTCTGAAGAAATTCGTGCTATCTCTATTGCCATCGGAGTAGATCCTGATGCTGATAGTTTAGATGGTCTTCGTTATGACAAGATCTGCATCTTAGCTGATGCTGACTGTGACGGTCTGCATATTGGTACTCTTTTATGCTGTCTTTTTGTAAAACACTTTACAAGACTGGTAAGAGAAGGTCATATCTATGTAGCATGTCCTCCATTATTCAGAATTGATGCCGGCAAATACAAAGAGTATGCAATCGATGAAGCTGAACTTGATGTAAAGCAAAAACAGTTCTTAAGAAAAGGTATTAAAAAGGACAATATTAAGATCCAGCGTTTCAAGGGATTAGGTGAGATGAACCCTGATCAGCTACGTGAAACTACCTTAGCTCCTGAATCAAGACGTTTAAAAAAGTTAACCTTAACTTCAGAAGCTGATGAGAATACCTTTGCAATTATGGATCTTCTGTTATCTCAAAAGAGAGCAGCTGACAGACGTCAGTGGATTGAGGATAACGGCGATAAAGCAGAGATGATCGACTAGCCTATGGCAGATACCGACGATAAAACAGAACAACCGACTAGTAAAAAACTAGACGACGCCAGAAAGAAAGGTCAGGTGCCTCGTTCTAAAGAGGCAGGAACTTTCTTTGTTCTGTTAGCAGGTGTCTTATCTATCTGGGCATTCTCCTCCTTTTTAGGAAAGGGCATGCGCCAGATCATGTTAAACAGTTTTACCTTAACTCGAGAACAAATCTTTTCTGAAGACGAGAGTCGGCGTCTTTTTGTCGAAAATCTTTTAGATATTGCAATTCCCTTAATTGGTATTTCTTTTGTAGTCTTTGTCTGCGCAATTGCTGGCTCAATCTTTATTGGTGGATACAATTTCTCTAAAGAAGCCCTACAACCAAAATTCAGTAAATTAAATCCAATTAAAGGTATTGGCAGAATATTTTCACTAAACGCTATCGTTGAACTTGTAAAAGGTATCTTTAAAGTAGCTTTCATCGGATCGTTCTGTTACTTTGCTCTCTCTGGCCGTATGGCTGAGGTTATGAGCTTATCTTATATCGATCCTATAGGCTCTATTCGTCAGGCGATAAAACTTCTGTTCCAGTTCATGGTGATTATTGTCTGCTCACTCTGTCCAATTGTTTTACTTGACGTTCCATACCAAAAATGGAACTACATCAAACAATTGCGTATGAGTAAGCAGGAAATTAAAGATGAATTTAAGGATACTGAAGGAAACCCACAGATTAAAGGTAAGATTAAACAGCTTCAATATCAGATGGCAGCCCGTCGTATGATGAAGAAAGTCCCTGAGGCTGATGTGGTTGTAACTAACCCTACTCATTATGCTGTAGCACTAAAATATGATCCTAATGGCACTACTGCGCCACTAGTAGTTGCAAAAGGTGTAGATGAGATTGCCGAAAAAATTAAGGAAATTGCCAGAGAATCTGAAGTTCCTGTCATCCCTCTGCCACCTCTGGCCCGTTCTTTATACTATACAACCGATCTTGACTGTGAAATCCCACGAGGCTTATTTAAGGCTGTAGCTCAGGTTTTAGCCTGGGTAATGGGCATGAAATCTTTCAAGGAAGGAAAGAGCAAACAGCGACCACGTGATCTGGATATGAATTTACCAATTCCAGATGAACTAAAATTCTAAAAATTGAGTTTTAAGGTTAATATTGTGTAATAATCAGAATATGAACAGCGTTTTTTGCTCTGTTATAATGACTTCACTGGGAGTTAATGAGGAAATTATTTTATGGTAACTAAAAATACCCCAAAGAAAGCTGCTACCAAAACTAGTAACAGCAAAGTAACTGCATCTGCAACTGACTACAAAGCAAATGTAGAGAAGTTCAAAGAGTCAGTTTTAAATCATCTGCGTACCACAATTGGTACCTCTCCAGCAAAGGCTAGCAAATTAGCTTGGTGGCAGGCTGTAGTAGCAACTTGCAACGAGGATATCTTCGGTCGTCTAACCGATACCCAAGAAACTCATGCTAAGAATGACACCCGCGCTGTTCACTATTTATCAGCAGAATTCTTAATGGGCAGATTGACAATCAACAATCTGACCAACCTAGAGAAGTTCGATGTTGCACGTGATGCATTAAAAGAACTTGGTCTAGATATAAATGAAGTTTGTGAAGAAGAGCCTGATATGGCTTTAGGTAACGGCGGTTTAGGTCGTCTAGCTGCTTGCTTCATGGACTCACTTGCAACTTGCAATTACCCATGTGTAGGTTATGGTATTCACTATGAAAACGGTCTGTTCCGTCAGGAAATCCGTGGCGGCAAGCAGGTTGAGCGTCCAGATTCATGGCGTGAGTACGGCTGTCCATGGGAAGTATGCCGTCCAGAGTCAGTTCAGAACGTACCACTAGGTGGTTATGTTGATACACAGACCGCACCTGATGGCACTGTAAGCTCAGTATGGCATCCATCTAACATCATCAAAGGTGTGCCTTGGGATATCCCTGTAGTTGGCTACCGTGGTTCTTCAGTTGCAATTTTACGTCTGTGGGAGTCACGTTCTACAGAGCAGTTCAACTGGGACGTATTCAACGCAGGTGGTTACGTTGATGCACAGGCTGAGAAGTCATTAGCAGAGACTGTTTCAAAGGTTCTATATCCTAACGACTCAACTGAGGCTGGTAAGGAATTACGTTTAACTCAGCAGTACTTCTTCTGCGCATGTTCATTACGTGATATCTTACGTCGTTACAACCGTTCACATCACCATGATTATTCAGAGTTTGCAAAGAAGATCGTTATTCAGTTAAACGATACTCATCCTACCATTGCAATCCCTGAGTTAATGAGATTGTTAATCGATGAGGAAGGTTTATCATTCGACGCAGCTTGGGATATCACCTCAAAGACCTTTAACTACACCAACCACACTCTATTACCAGAAGCATTAGAGAAGTGGCCTGTATACATCTTTGAGAAGTTATTACCACGTCACTTACAGATCATCTATGAGATCAACTACCGCTTCTTAAACGGTATCGTTGAGCACATGTGGCCAGGTAACAATGAGATGAAGGCAAAGCTTTCAATCATTGAAGAAGGTCCATGCCGTAAGGTTCGTATGGCTAACCTGTGCGTAATCACTTCAGGCAAGGTTAACGGTGTTGCTAAGATCCACTCTAAGTTAGTTAAAGAGGATCTGTTCCCTGAGTACAACATGTTATGGCCTACCAAGTTCTGCAACGTAACAAACGGTGTAACTCCACGTCGTTGGTTATTAGCATGCAACAAGGGCTTAGCAGAGTTATACAACGAGGTTAGCGGTAAGGATTGGCCTTTACACTTAGACTTATGCGATAAGTTAAAGGACTACGCTGATAAGAAAGACTACCAAGAGCGCTTCATGAAGATTAAGTATGAGAACAAGGTAGTTCTAGCTAAGACCATTAAGGAATTAGTAGGCGTTGATGTCGATCCTAATGCAATGTTCGATGTTCAGGTAAAGCGTCTTCACGAGTATAAGAGACAGCACTTAAATCTTTTATACATCATGTCTCTATACAAGAGCTTATTAGAGAACCCTGATCAGGATATCGTACCTCAGGTATTTATCTTCGGTGCAAAGGCAGCTCCTGCTTACACCCTAGCTAAAGACATCATTTACGCTATCAATGCTGTTGGTAACAAGATCAACAACGACTTACGAATCAAGGGCAAGTTAAAGGTAGTATTCTTACCTAACTACCGTGTAAGCTTAGCTGAGAAGATCATTCCAGCTGCTGATATCTCAGAGCAGATTTCAACTGCAGGTTATGAGGCTTCAGGTACTTCTAACATGAAGTTTGCAATGAACGGTGCTTTAACCTTAGGTACTATGGACGGTGCAAACATCGAAATCGTTGAGAAGGCTGGTATCGAGAACAACTTCATCTTCGGTTTATCAGTTGAAGAAGTTCAGGAATTAAAGGCTAGAGGCTACAATTCATGGGATTACTACAATGCAAACCATGAGTTAAAGTCAATCATTGATTGGTTAGATACTGATTACTTCACACCAGGTGAGCCAGGTGCATTATCATCAATCAAGAACTCACTGTTGAACTTAGGCGATCCATTCCTAGTATTAGCAGACTTTGCTTCATACAAGGATGCTCATCAGAGAGCTCAGCAGATGTTCAAGGATAAGGCACGTTGGGCAAAGGCTGCAATGATCAACTCTGCAACTATGGGTATCTTCAGTTCAGACAGATCAATGCACGATTATGCTCGTGACATCTGGAACTTAAAGAGCTTAGATGTTGAGACTAAGTAATTAAGTCTTAATTAAAGCTTAAAGGCCCTCGGACTAGAAAATTGTTCGGGGGCTTTTATTTTGCTTATACTATTGAAAGCGCAAATTAGATCTTAAAAGAGGGTATTTAACAAAAGAAGTTAACAGAATTGGAGATATTCCAAGTCTTCACCATATCCTCAGCACGATTCTCTGCGCAACGCATTTCCTTACATAACTCTGATTTTTACTTTCTCAGCTTATACAAGCCCTTTATAAAAGTTTTTTTATAAAATCTCTCTAAAAATTGCATTTTTTGTCACTAATTAAGCAAGTACTTTCAAAACACGTGAGAGCATAAGCATCTTAATTATTTATCTTGATATAATAAAGGAGATGGCAAAACATGGATATGATTGTTAATTCAAGAGAGTCTTTTATGTTCGTCAATGTTGATAATCGCCTTTTTCAAATAGTAAGAAACTCTGAGTATGTAGATAAGTCAGAGATAATTACCTTAACTAATCAGGTTATCGACACCGAAGAACGTTTTATTTGTGTCACAAGACCAAGACGTTTTGGTAAGAGCGTTACGGTAAAAATGCTTAATGCTTACTACTCAAAAGGCTGTGATTCAAAGGCATTATTCTCTGATTTAAAAATAGCATCCTCTCCAGACTTTGAAAAGCATCTAAATCAGCATGATGTTATCTATCTTGATATGACAGAATTTGCTGATAACAAAGACAATGGAATCAGGTATCTTGAGAATTTAAATACTGATGTTGTTTCAGAATTAAAAGATACCTATCCTGAGTACTTTAAAAAAGATAAGGATTATTCCTTACCTGAAGCTATTCGTTGCTTAGGCAAGAGATTTATTTTTATTATTGATGAGTGGGATTTTGTCTTTAGAGAATACCCAAATAACTCAAATCTACATGAGAATTTTATTAACCTATTAAGAGCTCTGTTTAAAGGCGTTGGAGAGAATTTTGTTGAATTAGTTTATATGACAGGTATTTTACCTATTGCAAGGTACAACACTCAGTCAGCTTTAAACAACTTTAATGAATATACAATATTAAAATCAAGTAACTACTCTCAATACTATGGATTTACAGAGAATGAAGTAAAGACATTGTGTGAAAAATATCAGCTTGATTTTGAAACAGCCAAATTCTGGTATAACGGTTATAAAGTTGGCGAATATGAAATCTATAATCCAAATTCAATCAAAAAACTGATAACACGTAGGGAATTCCAAAGCTACTGGTCGTACACATCAGCTTACGGCATTGTAACAGAAGCCATCAATCAGAATTTTGAAGGATTAAAAGACGACATTATCAGACTCTGCTCCGGTAGTACCATTTCAATTTCTCGACCTGAGATTAAAAGTTTCAATACAGCAGATCTTAAATTCAAAAATAAAGTAGCAATCTATATTTATCTAGTTCATTTAGGCTACTTAGGTTATGACGATGCAGATGCAACTATCTATGTTCCTAATGAGGAAACCAGAGTAGAACTTTTAAATTCAGTAAAAGAAAATCACTGGCCTAAATTTGAGACTGCTTTAAAGCTCTCAGAGCAAGTAGTGGCAGCTACTTACAATAAAGATTCAGAAACAGTAGCTGCTCTACTTTCAAAAATTCATGAGGATAAAGTACCAGCTCTTGAGTACAACAATGAAAGTGCCTTGCGTTATGTGGTTTTAATGGCATACCTTGCAACTGAAAGAGATTACCTAGCACCATTAAATGAGTTTCCAACTGGAAAAGGTTTTGCTGATATTGTTTATCTACCAATGTCTGCTAATGCAAAAGATAAACCAGCCTTAATTATTGAGCTTAAAAAGGATGCAAGTGCAAAGGTAGCCCTTGAGCAGATAAAAGAGCGAGACTATGTTTCAAGAGTAAAAGAGTACACTGACAACATTCTTTTAATCGGCATTAACTACGACTCTAAAACAAAGCAACACTCATGCGAAATTAAGAAATATCCAAAACAGGAAAGTACTTAGGAGTAATGCCTTACTTAACTTTACTTTTCTTTCAGCAACTCTTTTACAGAATAATCTCTCCTGTGTTGAAGTGATTTTATATTGAAAGCTCTGGATGCTAGGGGAGTTGTATGTGAGAGTTGTTTATGTGGTATGTTAATGTGATCTGTTTTTATGGTCTTTTTTAAACGATCTTATTGAGAACTATAAAATTAGATTTTATTAGAGTTGGTATATAGACTTTTTTGTGAGCAGATCTGATGACAAATTAACTAAGCTCTGACATTATGAGAGAGTTTGGGCGATCTGTCTTTAGTAAAGATTCAATGGCTGAGGCTGATTTATGATTGGTGGAACTCTTTAAAATCCATTGAATCTTTTTGCAATCATCCCTCTATCTTACCTGCTAATAAACAGTAGCGTTCAGCTTTAAGGATATGTAATTGAATATGGCCAGTTCATGATACCGCCCATATCAAGTACGTAGTAGTAACCTAAAGCTACTAATTTTTTAGCGGCATCTTTGGTTCTACGGCCTGTTCTGCAGTAGATGATGATAGGTTTAGCTACATCAGGTGCGATCTTTGAAACTGTTTCCTTATTGATGTCGTTTACAGACAGGTTCACAGCAGGAGGAATAAAACCATTGTCATATTCCTCTTTTTCTCTGACATCAATTAACAGACATTGTCCAGAATCAATTAGAGCACGAGCTGTAGGGTAGTTGATCTCGGTAATACCTGGATTTATGGTAAATGACTGTTCTGCCATTTTAAATTCCTGTTAATACTTAACTTTGAGCTTTGATCTTTTTAACAATTGAAGTAGTAGAGCAACCATCCACAAATGGAATGATGATAACTTTACCGCCATTTGCTAATACTTCTTTATGTCCTGCAATCTCTTCGACCTTGTAGTCACCGCCTTTAACTAAGATATCAGGCAATACTCTTGAGATAAGTTTCTGTGGAGTATCCTCATCAAAAGAAACTACATAGTCAACACTGCCTAGTGCTGAAAGTACAGTCATTCTGTCTTGAAGCCTGTTAATAGGACGAGTAGGTCCTTTTAAGCGCGATACAGAAGCATCTGAGTTTACAGCTACAATAAGTTTATTTCCTAAGGCTTTAGCCTGCTTTAAGTAGGTTACATGGCCAGGGTGGATGATATCAAAGCAGCCATTAGTCATGACGATAGTCTGACCTTCACTCTGTAATCTGCGTACTAGCTTGCACAGTTCTTCTTCAGAGACGATGCCTTCATCAGTATTAGAAGAGCTCTTACCTAAAGCACTCATTAACTCTTCAGGAGAGGCTGTTGAAGTACCAATCTTACCTACGACGATGCCTGCTGCACAGTTTGCATATTCACAGGCGGTAACGATATCCAAGCCTGCTGCTAAACAGGTACCTAGAGTACCGATTACAGTATCACCGGCACCGGTTACATCGTAAACTTCACGAGCATAGGTTGGAAGATGTACTGCCTTTAAACCTGGTCTTACTAATGACATACCGTCTTCTGAACGGGTAACTAAGAGCATCTTTAGCTTACATTTTTCAATTAAAGCTAAAGCTTTCTGCTCCAGATCGTCATCGTTCTTTACTTTACCTACTACAGCTTCAAACTCTGACATATTAGGTGTTAATAAAGTAGCGCCTGAATACTTTTCAAAGTCAGTGCCTTTAGGATCGATTAAAGTAGTAATACCTTTTTTATTTGCTATCTCAATCATTTTTGAGACGCTAGACAATGAACCTTTACCGTAGTCTGAGAAGATCACAACTTTAGAATCTTTAATTGAGTCTTCAAAAGACTTTAAGATCTTGCTTTCATCAAGATCAGAAAATGAGTCTTCAAAATCTAAACGCAGTAACTGCTGATTACGGCTTAAAACTCTGAGCTTGGTAATGGTAGGATGCTCATCAGTTAGTACAAAATCAGGGCTGATGCCATGATTACGTACAATCTTCTCTAAGATTTCTGCATTCTTATCTTCACCGACGATACCTACAAGGTTACAAGGAGCACCTAATGAAGCAATGTTAATTGCAACGTTAGCAGCACCACCTGCTCTTTCTTCTTTATCCTGAACTTTTACAACAGGAACAGGTGCTTCAGGGGAAATTCTGCTGCTTGGACCTTTCCAGTAGCTGTCGAGCATTACATCGCCTACAACAGTAACCTTTCCTGTAAATAAAGTCTTTAAATCTTGGCTCATAAAAGTTCCTTTGTAAGTTTATGTAATTAGATAATACCTGCACGCATTAAATCATGAAGGTTGAATGCACCGATTGGGTGATTGTTATCATCAGTTACAACTAAAGAATTGATCTTAAGATTATGCATCATGGCAAGAGCATCAGCAGCTAAAGTTTCCTGCTTTACAATACCACGGACATTTTTACTCATTAAAGTAGCAATACAATCTTTGATAGTAGCGCCTTTTTCAAGTGAGCGTCTTAAGTCACCATCTGTATAGACACCAACTAATTCATGGTTGTCGTTAACAATACAGATAAAGCCTAATGTCTTCTGAGTCATCTCAAATAAGGCATCTTTAAGGCTTACTCTTTCATTGACTACAGGGATCTCTGAACCTTTGTGCATAACATCCTGACAGTGAACCAGAAGACGGCGACCTAAAGCACCACCTGGGTGGCTCATGGCAAAATCACGCTCTGTAAAACCACGAGCTTCAATTAAAGCTACAGCTAAAGCATCGCCTATAGCAAGTTCTGCTGTAGAACTAGATGTTGGAGCCAAGTTTAATGGGCAGGCTTCACGTTCAACATGAGCAGATAAAGTGACATTGGCTGCTTTGCCTAAAGATGACTCGACATTACCTACAATAGCGATTAAAGGAATTTGACGGCGTTTTAGAATAGGAATTAAAACTTTTAATTCAGAGCCTTCGCCTGAATTTGAGATAGCAATTACAGTATCATCTTTGCCAATCATACCTAAATCACCGTGAGCAGCTTCTCCTGCCTGTACGAAGAAAGCTTGAGTACCGGTACTTGCTAAGGTAGATGCAATCTTGGTTGCTACATGACCTGATTTACCTACACCAGTTAAAATTACTTTGCCTTTGGTGTCCATCATGATTTGACAGGCTTTAACGAAACTGTCACCAATTGTTGGTACAAGATCTAAAAGAGCTTGAGCTTCTTCTTTTAAAACTCTAACTCCGGCATTGATACATGTCTGAGAAAACACTGTAATTCTCCATTAAAAATACTAGGTGTATTTTAAATCCCACAACCTTTTTATACAAGAAAAAAGGGCTATTAGGATCATTCTCAATGAGCTTTACTTTATATCCTGTAAACACTTTCTAAAAAGTCTTTCTTGCTTTTTTGAAAATACCTGTATGTTACAGGTTTATTAGCTCAATCACATCTAAAGAAGCATATCTTAAGTACAATAACCCCTCCATTTATAGCAATAGAGAAACACTATGAAGAAACATTTACTCTTACTATGTCTATCTGTTGCCTGGTTATTTACAGGCTGTGCTTCTGTAGATTTAGCATCTGATGCTGATAGCGCAAAAGCAAAAGAATTTACAATCGATGACTCTTCAAAGAGTCAGCTTTATGTTTACAGACCAGGTCACATTGCAGGAGCTGCTTTAAAGAAAGCGATCTGGATTGATGGCTTGTATGTTGGTCGTTTAAAGCGTTGTTCATTCTTAGTAGAAAAAATCGAGCCGGGTGAACACGTAATTTCAACTGAATCAGAGTTTGGTAATAATGAGATCTTAATTAACACTGAAGCTAATAAGAATTACTTTGTGCGACAGAACATCAAATTTGGCGTATTTGTAGGTGGCTCTAGCATCCATGAAGTGTCTGCTGAAAAAGGTATGGAAGATGTGAAAAAGTGTGAATTGATTGAGTCTCAGAGAAAAGAATCTGTAAACATCAATCCTGCTGATATTGAAAAGGCAAGAGCAGAGCTAAAAGCTCAGCAGTAAAACATACTGAAACTAAGTTTTAGCTCTTATCATCAATAAAGCTACTGAACTTTAAAAAGGCAAGAGTTCAGTGGCTTTTATTTACAAACTAAGCACACTAAGATGCTTTATCTTAGTTTTGACCTGGTTACTTGTTATTAGTGTAAAGTTCTTTTACTTTATCATCAGGCAATTCAAAGTGCTGATAATCTTTACGAGTCTTCCAGTGACCACCCATTCAAATCCGTGCTGTATAAAGAGCTTGTAGGCAAGATCGTTCTCATCAATCTTATAATCAAAGTTTTTGCTTCTATCTACATACGTTAGTGCAGTTGCAGGCTCTACATGTAACTTACCATCAACAGTTAAAACAAATGGATTGTAAAGTGTATTAAGATCAACTGCTAAACCTAAACCGTGCTTTGATACTTTTGTAGAGTGAGAGATGAATCTAAAGTTAAATGATGATGTATTGTTATCTCTCATTGCAGTTTCATCATCAGCATTGTAATCATCCATAAGTCTAATTCTTTCAATAGGATAATTTGCTTTATATAATTCATAGAAGATTTCTGCTACATCATCAGCAATATGCTTGTTGCAGACAATTTCGCCTTTTAAGGTCTGCTTAGCTTTGTTTTTATAAAGCACTTTTACGTGTCTTAGCTCTGATAAGGGCACAGTACAGTTATCTTTATAGGTCTTACCTTTCATGCGAGCAAAGGTAGTATAATCAATTGTAGTAACTGAAAAGCCATCTGCTTTGAAAGTTAAAGCATTAACTATGTTTTGTGCACTGAGAAGGTAAAGAGAAAGCAGAAGAACGAAAAGTCTTAAACAGGATCTTTTTATCATTACAAACATCATAGTAGTTCTTTCCATGTTGTTATTTAATGGTGATATTTAGTTCTATGTGCGAGACATTACATCAAGTTAAAGTCAACTTACAGGGAAGAGCTTTATTTTTTGATATGATCATAAAAGTGACCTGTAAAAAGTAGATGCCTGCAAATATTTTTCTGAAAGTTACAATACGTAAATATCCATTGTTAACAGCAAAGTAGCTAAAATGTGCTTTTTAGACTTTTATTACGAAATTTTGTACACAAAATAACTTCATTAAAATCGTAAAACCATGAAAAAAATTTTTTTCAGAAAAATTGTGGAAGTTGTCGCATTTTTTTTAGAAACAAACTACAATTACCGCAGTAAATTTACCATCCTGACATTTCAATGACCAAGATAAAAAAGATAGCTCATAGTTATCAATCAGTCTATTTTTACATATTACTTGTAGCTTGTATGGCTACTGTATTTGGCTTTAACTTAGGAGCTATGCTCTCAAGTAAGGTTAGACTTATTAATATCTTTATGCTTGAGATCTACGATATCGACAGCATGGTCAACACCTTTATGTTAGGTTCTTTTGTCGGTGTCTTTTTAGGCGGAAGACTGGTTTATGACACCGGTCGTGTTCAGTCTGTAATAGGCAGTTTCTCTTTTGGTGTGATAGGCCAGTGTACTGCAATTCTAGCTCCAACCTTCAGTACTCTGTTTATCACCGAATTCGTAGTGGGTGTTTCAAGTGGCGTATATCTAATCTCAGCCATCTGTTACATCACTGAGCTCTCTTCAAAAGAAAAGCGTGGTACTTGCTGCCTTTTAATACCTACTTTTGTTGTACTAGGCTTTTTAATCTCCGTTCTTTTAAAAGACATCATTCCACGAAACGATATTTTAGTGGTGGTATGTCTTTTAGCAGCAGCTTTGCCTGTAGTGATTGTCTCTTATTTAAGACTGCCAGAGAGCCCACGCTGGCTGGCTTTAACAGATTCAAGTGATAAGGCTTTAACTGAGCTTATCAGACTTCGAAATTCAACCTCAGAGTCTGCTCGTGAGTTAGCTGCTATCAATGAGTGTGTATTAGGCGATGACAGAGGCATTACAATGTTCTTTAGAAACTCTGTCTTCAGAGCAATCGTCTGGTTCTTCTTATTCATTGTGATTGTCGCTAATCTCTCTGGCTTTGCCATTATTCCGTATATGTCTTTAGAGATTGTAAAATACTTTAAAGCTGCTTTGGGAATTTTGACTCCAAATGAGAAGTACGAGATTAACTTCTTAATGTTAAAGTCAGTATTGTTTGCTGCCTTCATAGGTTGTGCAGTGACCTGTTTTATGGCAGATAAGATTGGTCACAGAAGAATTCTGTTAATCTCATGTACTATCAATGAAGTAATGCTCTTTGGTATTTACTTTTTGTACTTTACAGGCAGTGCTATGGTAGGTCCTGTTTTAATGTCAGTATGTCTTCTGATCTTCTGCTTATCATCAGTGATCTTTTTGTGCACTTTCTTATTCTTAATTTTACCTGAGCTGTTACCTGTAAAAGGTCGTGAATTCTGTTTAACTCTAATCTTTATTGTGCAGATCACTGCCTTAATGTTAGGTATTTATTTCTTTAACCGCTTCATCCACTCTCAAGGCGTGCTCATGGCTGTCTGCATCTTTATGATGGCTGGAGCTCTCCTCTTTACTCTTATCTATCAGGATATGCCTGAACCTAAAAATCAGATGTTGGAGTCTATGGAGAACACTATCTTCAATGAGCGTTCTTTAAAGGCTATTAATAAGGCTCAAAATAAGTAATCTAATCTGTCATCTGAAATTTCTGAAAATCCGCATTAAAGTCTTCAATATTTGCATAAATTGCCACTAATAAAGTCAAAGATATACCTTTTCAGGCTATAATCTAATAAGATAAATGGAGATAATTACATATGAAAGATATCAGCTCAACAGGTTCATTTATAGATTTTACTTTAGAGAACTTTATCTATGTTGATAAGACTGAATATATTCCAAAGCTTGTCAAACTAAAGCGAGTTTTTATCTCCCGCCCACGTCGTTTTGGTAAATCTCTTACCTTAGATACCAT
>ERZ1034865.944-NODE-944-length-14828-cov-8.719353_pt1 | contig 14828 bp, 4 predicted proteins | sample MGYA00520632_ERZ1034865 | MGnify/ENA primary metagenome ERZ1034865 (study PRJEB33766, sample SAMN09781738) | gut metagenome | biome: gut microbiome | host: Homo sapiens | place: Madagascar | study: EMG produced TPA metagenomics assembly of the PRJNA485056 data set...
GGTATTATTAGACTAATACTAGCCCAATAATAGTAAAAGGAGAAAAAAGAAATGGCAAAAGTATCATATGCAAATATGAAATTAAAAGTAGATAAATCTGTTTCTACTTTTGATTTTGAAGGAAATAAAATTGAAGTTTTAAATTATCTTCCTATTGAAGATAAATATGATTTAATAATGATTACTCTTCAAAAAGCTGAAGAAAATGGTGTTTATAGTCCATTAAAATTAGATATTTATTTTCATTTACATTTAGTATATATGTATACTAATTTGTCTTTTACAGATAAGCAAAAAGAAGATGAATTAAAATTATATGATTGTTTAAAGAGTAGTGGCTTTATTTATCAATTCATGAACACTCTTAATGACGATGAATATAGTTATTTATTTGAAATGATGCAAGATACAGTAAGTGATTATATGAATTATAGAAATACCGCAGGAGCAGTACTTCAAAGTTTAATTCAAGATTTACCACGCAACGCGCAGGCGGCTGCGGATATTGTTGATTCTTTTGATAAGAATAAATTTCAAGAAGTAATTAGGTTCGCGGAAGCTGCTAATGGAGGTAGACCTATTACGGTGGCTGGTCAACCTATCCATGAGTAAGGTCAGATATGATTAACTTTTAAGCCTTCATTGTTATATATAACAATGAAGGCTTATTTTAAATATAAGAAGGAGATAAAAGGATGGCTAATAGAATCACTTATCAAGTTGGTTATCAGGTTGATAAAACAGCTTTAAATGAGATAAAAGCATCATTACAGTCATTACAATTATTGACCGCAAATGATTTGATGAAATTAGATAAGACAATGAATTTGCGTCAAGCTAATGCACAATTACAACAGATTAAAAAATCAGCATCTGAGGTAAGTGATGCTTTATCACGTTCTTTTAATACAAATTTAGGAACACTTAATATATCTAAATTTAATACAGAGTTAAAGAAATTAGATATAAATAGAGTATATAGAGATTTTTCTGCTGCTGGCGTAGCAGGTCAAACCGCATTTAGAAATGTTACAACTCAAATTTTAACAACTAATATGCAATTAAAGCAGACCCACAGTCTATTGGATAGTATGGCAGTTACTATGAGGAATACTATTAAATGGTCTATTTCTTCTGCTGTAATGAACTCATTTACTGGTTCTATTCAACAAGCTTATGGTTATACAAAAAGTTTAGACCGTTCATTAAATGATATTAGAATTGTAACACAAAAATCTGCGGAAGATATGGCAGATTTTGCTGTGCAAGCAAATAAAGCAGCACAAGGATTAGCAGCTAGCACAACTGATTATACTAATGCTTCTTTAATTTACTATCAGCAAGGTTTGGATGATGAAGAGGTAGCAGCCAGAACTGAAGTAACTTTGAAAGCTGCAAATGTAACTCAACAAGATACAGCGGAAGTATCAGAGCAGTTAACTGCTGTTTGGAATGGTTATAAAGTTAGTGCAGAAGAAGCTGAGTTATATGTAGATAAATTAGCGGCTGTAGCTGCTAGTACTGCATCAGACTTGGAAGAATTGTCTACTGGTATGTCAAGGGTAGCATCGGCAGCTGCTTTGATGGGTGTTGATGTAGACCAGTTAAATGCACAATTATCTACAATTATTTCTGTAACTAGACAAGCTCCAGAATCAGTTGGTACAGCATTAAGAAGTATTTATGCTCGTATGTCTGATATTGAAGCAGGTTTAGATGAAGAAACTACATTAGGTAATTATACAGAAGAAATGAATAAGTATGGAATCAACGTACTTAATGCAAAGAATGAACTTCGTGATATGGGAGAAGTTATTGAAGAAGTTGGTCAAAAATGGACCAGTATGAGTAGAGAGCAACAAGTTGCTTTATCTCAAGCTATGGCTGGTACTCGTCAGTACAATAACTTATTAGCTTTATTCGATAACTGGGATGATTATACCAAAGCGGTTGAGGTTTCTAAAAATGCAGTTGGAACATTACAAGAGCAACAAGATACTTATATGGAAGGTACTCAAGCTCATTTAAAACAATTAAAAACCGCTCAAGAAGATTTATACGACTCTTTATTAAAGGCAGAGGATATTAATGAAGTTGTAGATGCATTTACAAAAATCACAAATGCGGCAACCGCGTTTGTAGATACTGTAGGTGGTGGAAAAAATGTTTTACTTGGATTAGGTGCTATTGTTACTCAAGTATTTGGTAAACAATTTTCTTCAAGTATTGCGACTTCAATTATCAACTTACAAGGTTTAAGAGATAATGCTGCAAAAGTTTCTGCTCAATTTGAAATTTTACAACAATTTAAAGGAATAAATATAGATGATGCAGCAACTCAAAAATTAATTGCTATGAAAGAGCAAGTTCTTGAATATGGTAATATTGTTACTGTTGAACAGCAAAATCAAGCAAATGAACTTATTAGAGTTACAAATGAGCTGCAAAATCAAAAAGATGCGTGGGAGCAAACTAAGCAAGCGACTGAACAGTTTTATCAACAACAAACTGGGCAAAGTTTAAATTTAGGGAATATTACAGATACAACATCATTAAACTTATATCAACAAGAGCTAAAAGAACTTGGAAATGAATATAAAGATGTTAATTTATTAGCTAATCAATTCGCAGAAGCATTTGAAAGTGCTAGAAAAGCCAGTCTTGCTTTTGATGTATCTGAATCAGATAAAGATTTAGAAGCTTTTGAAAAAGAACTAGCTAGAGTTAATGACCGTATGGAAGTATATGTATCTAGCGTTCAAGAAATGGTTAATGCTAATAAAGCAGCTCCGGAATCTATTACAGCACTAAAGAAAGCTTTAAATGATTATAATACTGCTCTATCTAAGTCTATTGAGAAATCTAACTCAGGCGGACTTGGAGAGGCTTTAATAAATGACCCAAAGGTTAAAGCAGCAGCAGACCAGTTAGTTAAAGTTTATACAGATGCAGGAAATAAAATTCAACAAGAAGCTAAAAAAGCTGCGGGAACATTAAAAGCAGAGTTTGAAGGAGCTTCAAAAGATATTGAAAATAATCTAAATGCAGTAGATAAATCTTTCCAAAATATGACGCAACGTTGGAATATTGAACAGACTGTTCAACAGTATGTTCAATTAGCTAGTACATTAGGTCAAGTTGCTTTTGCATATAATTCATTAACTAATGTATTGAATACTTGGCAAAATGAAGATGCTTCATTTGGTGAAAAAATATCTCAAACAATGATTTTTATTGGAACTTCTTTACCAATGTTAATCAGTTCATTTAGTAAATTAAATGAAGTATTTGGAACTACCAATTTATTAGTAGGCGCTTTTAATGCCTTAAAAGCTACTAGTACAAGTGTTACTACAGCACATGTATTAGCACAAACTGCGGAAAATGCTCAATTTACTTTAACTCAAGCTCAAATTGCTAAAATTATCCAAGAGTATTATGCTTATGATGCAGCTGTAGCTGGAGGAGCCGCAGCACAAAGTACGGCTAATGTAGCTAATCAGATTGCAATTAAATTACAAGGCGTATTGGGTATGAATTTAAAACAAATTAATGCTCAATATAAAGAACAAATTATTTCTATTGTAGAATTAATTCAAGCTGAAAAAATAGACAATGGTGTAAAAGCTAAAGGTATTGCATTACAAGAAGCTTGGAATGCATCATTATTAGCTAATCCTATTGTTTTAGTAATTACTGCATTATCTGCTTTAGTAATAGGTATTCATGCCTATACAGCAGCGCAAGAAAAAGCTATTCAAAAAACTATAGATTCTGCGAAATCAAGAAGAGATGACGCTTTAGCTATTGCTGAAGAAAATAAAGAAATTCAAAGTTTATATAATACTTATTCTAATTATTATTCTACTTATAACAAAACTGGAGATAATAAAGATGAATTAAGAGATGCAACTGAAAAGCTATGTGAGGCTTTACAGATTGAAATTGATACTTTAGATTTATTATCAGATAGCTATGATAATGTAAATAAAAAAATTGCGGAAGCTCGTCAGGCGCAGGCTAAAGAAGCATTAGATAAAGCTAAATCTGGTAAAGGAGCTGCCGAAGAAGCTTTATTAGGAGAGGGGCTTTCTAGAGGTTGGGGACCTAGTATAACCTTTGATGATACTGGAGTCAACACTAGAGATGAGTATAATTTTTGGGAAGCTTTAAACGATTCTTTACAAAGTCAATTATCTGAACAAATTGAATCTGGAGATTTAACTGTTGCAGGAGGACAAGGGCTACAATTTTTAGTTTCTGGTATTGATTCAGCAGAAGAATTTATTCTTGTTTATGATGCTATTCAAAATGCAATGAATGATATGGCTAATGATTTAGTTGAAGGTATGGATAAAGATACTAGAAATAATTCAGAAACATATCAACAAGCAAAAGATTGGCTAGAAAATAATAAAGATAATTATCAAAAATATTTTGAAGTACAAGAGGCTATAAATACTGCCACAAAAGAATTTGCCGAAGCTACTGCACAATTACAGTCAGAAGATTTTGATATGTCAAAAATTTCTTCTATTGATGATTTTGAGAATTATAGAAATCAATATATCCAGACTCTTGAAGATACTTTTAAAGCAGAAGGTTTAGAATATACCCAAGAAGAATTAGAACAGTATGCAGATGAGTATTTAAGTACTTTGGATGCAATTTCAGGATATGTTCAACAATTTAATATTAAAGAAGAGTTAGAGCAAAGATTATCTGGAACAAAAGAAGAAATTGACGCTTTTATTAAAGAGTTAGAAGAAAATGGAGAACTTGAACTCGCGGCAACTCTTACTATTAATGAAGGAGACTCTGTTGAAAACGTAAGAGAGGCTTTAGAAAAGTTAAAAGCTGAAATGTTAAAATCTTCTATAATGGAAGGCTCTGTTCAGATTAAGACTGTTATGGACGGTGTTCAATCAGGTGAAATTAACTATAAGAATATCTTAGAAAATGAAGATTATCAAGAGTTAATGAAGAATTTGCAGAACGTTCGTAAAGAGTATCCAGAAATAGAAGCAGCAGTTCAAGAATTAGATAAAACTTGGGAAGTAGGAACTCAAAAATATCTTGAAGCATTAGAAATAGTTCAAGATAAGCTAGCTTCATTAAACTTTAAATATCTTGAGGATGCAGTAAATGAAGCCGCAGATGCAGCACAACAAGCATTAGATGATATCACTGATGAGGAAACTGGGGAAATCATAGTAGATGCTGATACTGAAGCTTTTGAAAATGCAATGGATGAATTGTTAGATAGAGAGTATGAAATTGATATCGCAGTTCATACAGAGGCAGAACAAGAATTTGAAAGTATCATGAATGCTATGGATGATATTTATAATAAAGCAGATATGATTGGAGAAAGCTTTATTGTTGCGGCAGATGATATTAGAGAATTAAATAATACATTTCCGGGTATCATTGAAGGAATGACTCAGCTTGCAGATGGAACTATTCAATTAAATGAAGATGTTGCTCGTTCTGCAATCAATGCTGCTGAAACGGAAGCGGCCGCAGATGCAGATGCTGCGGTTGAAAAGTTAAAAAATCAAGCTATTTTATTAAGGTCTAAACAGCAAGTTTATTTGCAAATGGCAGAAGCGGCTAGAGTGTTAGCAGGAACAGAAGTTGACTCTGAAATGACCGCAAATGAAGCCATTGCTAAATTAAACGGAGGATTATCTGACCTTAAACAATTAAATAGCCAAATAACTTCTCAATCTGAAATGGATAATCAAGAAGAAGTAGCTAATAGTTCTAATTCAAATGCACTAGTAACAGCTCAAAACTGGGCACAAGGATTTCAAGCAGCAGCAGTCGCGTCAGCACAATTTGCAAATGACGCAATAGCAAATATGCAGGCTGCGGCAAGTGGCTCTGGCACAGGAACTGTTGGTAATTATGCAGTTAATTATCAAGGTGCGTCAGGAACTAGTCAAGAAGCTTCTATTTTAGAGCAAACTCAAAATGCATTAGATAGTGCAACTGATACTAGTAATGATGTGTGGGCAGATTTAGCTGGTAAATATCAAAATTTAGCTGATTCGGCAGGAGCTGCCGCAAATGATATAGAGGGTATGATTGCCCAGATTGGTGCAACTGGACATGAATTAGACCATGCTTTTGATAATGTTCGCTCAGGACATGGAACTAAAGACTCTAAAGATAAGAAAGGAAAAGACCCAGATTATATGGATTATCTTGAGGATGAAGCTGATAGATATCATGATATTAATCTGGAACTTGAAGACCTTGAAGCACATCTAAATAAATTAGATAAGCAACAAAAGAAATTATATGGAAAAGATTTAATAAAAAATTTAAACGAACAATTAGATATATTAGAAAAACAAAAGGCTGCTTATCAAGTTAAATTAGACATCGCAAAGGCGGAAGCCCAAGAATTAAGAAATATGCTTGCTATGCAAGGTGTTTCATTTGATTCTGAAGGCTATATGACCAATTATGCTAATGCATTACAATCTAAGTTAAACTATGTAAATAGTGTTATTGCACAGTATAATGGAATGTCTGCGGAAGAGCAAGAGAAATTTAAAGATACTGTAGAAGCTGCAAAAAAGGACTATGAGACATTTCAGTCTCAAATAAACCGTTATGATGAATTAATATCTTCATTTATCCCTGATATTGAAGATTCCATTCAAGATGCTGTTGATAAAGAAATTGAAATTAATATTCAGAAGTTTACTATGGAAGTTGAATTAAGACTTGACATGGCGGAAGCTGAAAGAGATTTTAATGAATTTAAACGTAAAGTAATAGATGGAATTAAAGACGACGATATTCTTGGTAACGCACAATCTAGGTTAAAAGATTATACTTCTTATTTTGATACGAATGGACATGGCGTTGGACCAGTCCAAAAATTAACTGATCAAATTAATGATACCATGGACCAAATTAAACAAATTGATGATAGCGGATGGGCAGATGCTTATGGAGATAATAAAGCTCAAGCTATGGAAGATTTGCAGAAATACTATGAAGAGTTAATGCAACAATTAGAAGATATAGTAGATTTGGTCGATGAAATAAAAGAATCTTATTTAGATATGATTGACGAGGCAGTTAAAGCTTTTGATAAACAAGTAGACCAATATGAATACATTAAGAATTTATTAGACCATGATATGAATGTAATTGGACTTGTTTATGGAGATAAAGCATATGCTCAAATGACACAATATTATGAACAAATAGAAAAAAATAATAATCAAGAGTTAGACTTTTTAAAGAAACGTGTGGCGTATGCAGAAGAAATGATGCAGAAAGAAACTGACCCTGAAGCTAAAGAAAAATGGGAAGAAGAATGGATGGACGCCTTAGAAAAATTAAATGATAAGGTTGAAGATTCTATTCAAAATCTTATTGATAAATACCAAAATGCAATAAATCAAGCATTTGATGAATTAAATAAAAAAGTAACAAATGGTAAAGGATTAGATTATGTAAATGATGAATGGGATTTAATCAATAAAAATGCTGACCAGTATTTAGATACAATCAATAGCTTATATGCTATTCAAGATTTGGAAAATAAATATCTTGAGGCTTTAGACCAAACAGATAGTCTATCCGCGCAACAAAAACTGAATGACATGATGAATGAACAATTAGGTATGTTGAAGGATAAAGATAAATTAACGCAATATGATGTAGACCGTGCTAATATGATGTATGAGATTGCGTTAAAACAGATTGCTCTTGAAGAAGCTCAACAAAATAAGTCAAAAATGAGATTGAGACGTGATTCTCAAGGAAATTATAGTTATCAATTTGTTTCTGACGAAGATAGCATTGCTCAAGCACAGCAAGATTTACTTGCCGCACAGAATGATTTGTATAATTTTGATAAAGAAAAATATAAAGAAAATCTAAATGAAATTTATGAATACTATGTAGAGTTTCAACAGAAGTATGCGGACATCATGTCAGATATGTCATTAACTGACGAAGAAAGACAAGAGAGAGCTAAGTTATTACAAGAACAATATGGTGAGCTAATAAATGGGCTTGTCGAGCAGAATGAAACTATTAAACAGAATTTACATGAGTCTACGTTTATGACTCTTGAAGGATTATACGCGGCTGATGCAGAGTCATTTAAAGAAATGACTGGTAAAGACATCGAAGCATTTAGAAATTTAACTGATACTGAAAAAGACTTAATTATCAATGATTTAATTCCTCAGTGGGATTCAGGTGTACAACATATGGCGGATGTATTTGCTAAAGAAGGCGGATTAATTCCTACATGTAAAAATGCATTTGAAGAACTAGACCAAGCAACTAGAGATTATCAAAATTCTCTTGATGATTTAGAGACTGCGGCAGGTGTTGATTTTGATTCTATATCTGCAGGTTATGATGAAAATATTGAGAAAGCACAAGATTTATTATATGCAAATGATGACTTAATAAATAAATATATGGAAGAGATAGATGCAATATTAGAAGTTATTTCTCAATTAGAAGATTTGATAGCTAAATATGAAGAAGCTCAAGCTGCAGCTCAAGCTGCAACTGAAGCCGCCTATGCGTTTGTTACTGCCCAGAAAGAAGCGGCTGCCGCAGCTTCAGGAACAGGCGGAGGAGGTTCTTCAGGTGGTTCTGGTAATTCTGGAGGCGGAAATTCTGGTAGTGGAAATAGCTTTGGAAGAGATGGAGGAGATTCTGGCTCAGGTGGAGATGGAGTTCCTAAAGTTGGTGATGTAGTTACATATACTGGTGGATTATATTACTATGATTCTTATGGAACAAAGCCTACTGGTAGTCGTGGACCGGGTAAAAAAGTTACAATTACCAATTTAAATCCTGGCGCACCTAAGCCAATTCACGTACAATCATCAGATTCAGCTTATGGATGGTTAACTCAAAATCAGATTAGTGGATACGATACTGGAGGATATACTGGAAGTTGGGGTAATTCAAATGGTAAACTTGCAGTCTTACATCAAAAAGAGCTTATTTTAAATGCACAAGATACTGAGAATATGCTAACAGCAGTAAGTATTGTTAGAGATATTGCAGGTGTATTAGATAATATGCAATCAAGTATGATGAATAGAGTAATGGGATTATCATCTGGATTTAATATTCCCGTTAGTGACATTTCCGCGGCATCAGATACTCTTGAGCAAGATGTACATATTGAAGCTCATTTTCCTAATGTACAAAACTCAAGTGAAATTGAAGATGCATTTAATAATCTTGTTAATATTGCTAGTCAAAGAGCTTATAGAACTAAGAGATAAGAATAAGGGAGGACATTAGTCCTCCCTTATTTTGGGTATTAGTCTTAAAAAAACTTGACAAAAAAATAATATTATGGTAGAATAAGAGTGAAAAGGAGTAGAACATAGCAATGAATATGATAGAACAACAAATTTGTGATGCTATTGAAATTATTGTTGATAGAGCAATAGAGCAAGCAAATTATGATAAAACTATTCAGGCTACTGTAATAAGTTGTGTTGACGCAACAATAGGAAAATATAAGGTTAAATACCAAGATAGTACCTTCTATGCATATTCAAGCAATTCAGAAGTTACTTATACAAATGGTTCAACTGTATATATTTTAATTCCCGGTAATAATACAGAAGCTGATAAAACCATTTTAGGTACAACTAAAAAATTAGGAATTAATTATGTAGCAACTGTAGAAGGAGATGAAGCATATCAAGTTATTGGAAATAACTGTATTATAAACTCATCTACATCTTTTAATTTGCAATCATATAAAAAAGATAAACAGGTTAAAGTTTTATATAGTAAACAATATGCTGCAAATCAAAATTTAATTAACTTGAATAAAACTGCAATAAATGAATATATTAAAAATCAAAAGACTATTATATGTGGAGCTGTAGTAAGAACTGCGCTTCCCGCAGAGCAACAGTTTAGAGGAAATTATGGTATTATTTTTGCATTAAACTTTACTGATAATACAAATAATTCTATTGTAACTAGATACTATACTGTAGATGTTGATAAAATGCGCGGAAATCCATATAAGATATTATATGATACTAGACAATATGGTATCTTTGATATTGATGGAGAAAATTTTGTTGATGTTGAGAATATTAGTATATTTTGCTATGATTTTCCTAATACTAAATCAGACAGTCAATGCATTGATGATATATTTATTAAAGAGATAGAGCTATGCGGAGCAGAGCGTTTAGCAGAAGATGATTTAAGTAATTATAGCTTAACATTTCATACTCCACAAGGTACCTATTTTGATAACACTTCCTTAATTTCAGATATAAGAAGTATTGAAGCTCAAGTCCGAGTTAAAGGAAAAGTTATTGATAATAAGTCCCAACAACTTCCTTTCTATTGGTTTATAGAGCATGTAGGAATTACATCTGAGAGCACTTACTATAATAAGTTTGGCGGTCAAGGATGGAAATGTTTAAATAACTATACTGTTATTAAAAAGGCGACTGAAACGGATCCAGAGGTAGTGGAATGGATACCATCTTCATACAAATGGACAGTATCTAAACAAGATATTATAGCTAAAGAAGTTAAATATAAATGTGCAGTAGTTTATGATGGAACTGTTATTACTAAAACTATTGTTATTAAAAACTTAGCATCTGGATATGATATCACTATAGATTCAAGTGAAGGAACTAAATTTTATTTTGATATTGGATATCCAACTTTGAGATGTTTAGTAAACGGAAAAGAAGATAACAATTTAACATACTCATGGGCGGTAACTAATAATGTAGGAAATTTTGAAAGCATTGCAGACACTCCTGATATTAATAAAGAATATTTAACGGCATGGAGTAATTATTATACATTATTAGATAATATTCAAAAAGAACTTGTTCCACTTGAGCCAAATAGAGATAGATTAAATTGGTACAGAGCAGAATTATTAAGATATGATAAAGTCATGAGAGTAGATAGAAACACTATTTGGCATTTGAATGTGAATACTATCACTAATTTTAGCACATATCAATGTACTGTATATCAAGACAATCTATATCTTGGAACTGCATCTATCGTTTTAACTAATAGCTTAACCGCAGAGGGGGCATATAATATAATTATTCATGATGGCTCTCAGGTATTTAAGTATGATGAAAACGGTATAAGTCCAGCAAGTAATGCAGTTGATACTCCTATTGAAATTAAAGCATTAACATTTAGTGTTTATGATAATTTAGGGAATCGTATTGATGATGAAATTGTTAGACATAGTGATATTCAATGGATTGTTCCTATTGAAAATACTATGATTAAAATTCCTAGTTCTTATGAAAACTATGAAGAAAATTTAGAAAAAGGAATTAGGATATATAAAAATTTTATGTCTTTTGCTTATGAAATTCAAGATAGATATGATATTACTAAGGATAATAATGATATTCAAGTAATGATTAACTATAAAGGTATGAATTTATCTGCAAAAACTGATTTAGTGTTTACTAAAGAAGGAGACGCAGGAACTAATGGTACCGAGTTCTTTTGTCGTATAATTCCTAATACAATATCAGGACGAGAAGTACCTATGTATCCAACTTTAACCGAATTAAATGATTATAGTTGGTCTTTAAATTATCAAACTCCACAAGCAAATAGATTTTTTAGAGTTCAATTATGGCATAATGAAAATAAAGTATTAGATAGTGTAACTTCTGCACGTTCAACAGAAGGTAAACAAGCTACTATCAAATGGAGTATTTTACAGAATAAATATAATACTGGAGTATTAGATAGTAGTAGTTTAATTGTAAATGAAAATACTGGTATTTTCACATATTCTGGATACAGAAATGATTCGCCTGCTCATATTATTAAAGCGGAGATTGAATATGATGGAGTAGTATATTATGCTACAATTCCGCTTATTACAGTCAAAATGCGTGATAATAATTATCGTGTGAATTTAAAAGAAGGTTCTGGATTCATTACCGCAGTTTATAGCTCTGATGGAAGAAGACCTAAATATGATAATGCTAATCCTTTTGAATTAGTAGTCACTCAAAAGATAGATGAATATAATGAAGATATAAGTTTAAAAACTACTTCTGCATATGCAGTAACTTATACATGGAACTATTTAGGAAGAATTTATGAAAAATCTTGGATAAATAGTATTAATTTAGGGGACAGACCTTTAGAATTATGTTTAGCTAATCAAAAAGCTGTAAAACCGCTTGATGATTATGATGGTCAATGTGTAACCAATGCTATTGAAGGAATAGTTTATAAATTAGGAACTGAAATTGCTCGTATTCACATCCCAGTTCATCTTATGTTAAATAGATATGGAAATTCCGCTATTAATGGTTGGGATGGAAATAGTGTTAATATTGATAAAGAAGGCGGATTTATTTTAGCACCTCAAGTAGGAGCTGGAATAAAAGAAAATGACAATAGCTTTACTGGTGTTATCATGGGTAAAGTCAAAGAGACTAATCAATCTGGGGCGGATATTGGATTGATTGGATATGCTAAAGGTGTAAGAAGTATTTTTTTAGATGCTAAAACTGGCAAGGCAGTATTTGGTGCAAATGGAAAAGGTCAGATTACTATTGACCCAACTAACAATACCGCGAGAATATATTCAGGTAATTTTGTATATAGACCAAATGGAACTGGAACGGGTATGGAGATAGATTTAACTACTCCTCAAATCCGCTTTGGTAGTGGTAACTTTGAAGTAAATAAAGAGGGTCATATTACTGCTAAAGGTGGAGGCTCTATTGCTGGATGGCAAGTTACAGATACTGAATTATATAGTCCTTCACCTTACTTAAATAGAAAGTTGACTTTAGATTCAGCAAATACAAAAATATATTCTGGAACTAAAACAACACTTGATAGTAATACAGTAGGTTTTCACTTAAGCCCAGAAGGACTAGGATTAGTAAGTTCTGGTGGTGGAAAAATATTGATGAAAACCAGTGATAATACACCAGTTATTTATTCTAATAACCACAATAGTTTAACTTCTGTTGCGGTTGGTTTTTATTTAAGTCAAGATGGTTTATCTCTAAAAAGTAATTATTTAAAAGATGGAAAAACAGTAACTAGTAGTTTAATTTTTAGCACTAGTGGAGAGCCAGAGATTTATTCTAATAATAAAAATAGTTTAGATAATACGAGAGATGGTTTTCATTTAAGTGGAAATGGGTTATCAATCGGTAGTAAATTTTATGCTGATAATGCTGGTGTTATGAGACTAGGTGCTGGCGCGGTTGCCAATATAGGTAAGCATTGGGAAATCAATGGAGACTCTAATAACTCTTATATTAAGTATGGTGATATGGGAGATACTAATTCAGTGTATGTTAGCACTGGAATGATTTCTTTAGGAAAGAAATTTTATGCTGATAATACTGGGGTAGTGAGAATTGGTGCTGGCGCGGTTGCCGCGACTGGAAAATATTGGACTATTGATGGTGGAAATGAGTCTTATATTGCTTATAATACAACGGCATCATGTATTACAACAGACAATAATGAAGTTTCTGTTAGTGATGATGCTCAAGCTTCTTCTGTATATTTAGGAACAGATGGAATTAGATTGGGTAGAAAATTTGCAGTAGACCGAAAAGGTAATATGTTAGCTAAATATATTACTGCTACTGGAGGAACTATTGGAGGATGGCTGATTAGTAGTAATAAATTAAGTGCTACTGACGGTCATATGGAATTACAATCTAATGGTACATTAAAAGGTGGAAGTTCATACTCATGGTCTATTAATAGTGCTGGAACTGCAACTTTTAATAGAATAAAAGCGGATAAAGGTGGAACAATAGGTAATTGTTCTATTAGCGAAAATGGTATTTATTCTAGTGGATGGCACATTAATTCAGATGGCTCTGCGTCATTTAATAATGTAACTATTACAGGTGGGAGTCTTACTATTGGAGCAGCTAGTATAAACAATGCGGGACATGCTAAATTTACTGATGTTGAAGTTACTGGTGGAAGTATTAAATTAGGTGGAACTACTTTAAATAGTGGCGGAACTAGTTTAACTGCGGGAAAAACAAAAGTAGGAAGTAAGAGTCTTCAAACATATGTTGAAGATTTAGTTGTTGGTAGATTAACTGCGGCAGATGTAACTATTACAGCTTCTTTAAATGTGGGTAATAGTAATTATTATTTAAGAATGGGACAAGGAACAAAAAATCCAGAAGTTAGTGGATTAAATATTGGACCTAAAGGTATTAGAATGAATAATGGAAAATCAGGACAAACCCATTCTATTAATTTTGTATCAAGTATTGATGATTTGACTGTTTCTGTGCATAAGGGTAGTGTTTTAGGATTGGAAACACCTATTATTACAAGTGTAACTGTAAAGTTAGATTATAGTACTAGAAGCATATCATTCTATGATGGAATTCATACGGAGATTACCAGTTCATCTGGAGGAGCTAAAAGTGATACTGGAAATTAAAGAAATAAAAGGAGATAAAAGATGGAACAAGATTATGTAATTAAATTATGTAATGATTTATGTGATGTGATAAATAATAACCCAATGCCTATTAGCATTAAATATTATATTATTAAAGATATTTTCAATGAAGTACAAATGGCATTTAATCAATATCGTGAAGAAGTTACAAATGCTATGCAGGAACAGGAGAAAAAAGAAACTAAAGAGGTTACTATTCCAGTCGAATATACAGACGAAGAAATAGCGGCAATGAAAAAGAATCAGTAAGGTCAATCCTCCTTCATTATTCTGGTCATATTTTTATATTATAAAGTAAATAATGAAGGAGGATGCATAGCTATGATAGAAT
>ERZ1034865.949-NODE-949-length-14806-cov-104.788218_pt1 | contig 14806 bp, 19 predicted proteins | sample MGYA00520632_ERZ1034865 | MGnify/ENA primary metagenome ERZ1034865 (study PRJEB33766, sample SAMN09781738) | gut metagenome | biome: gut microbiome | host: Homo sapiens | place: Madagascar | study: EMG produced TPA metagenomics assembly of the PRJNA485056 data...
GAATAATAAGTGGAGAATAGTGATATTAATATAAGATTTTGATTTTATGGGTTTTAGGTATAAGAAAATTTTATAGAAAGGTATAAGAAAATTTTATAGAAAGGTATAAAAAAATATAGATAGAAATAGGAAAATTTTATTGACAAATAATTGATTAAGGTGTAAAATATAGAAAAAAGGAGTAATATATTATGGAAATCGATAACAAAGAATTACTAAACGAATCGGCTAATCAGGGTGATACTACCGGCACAGAATTCGACCCAGTTCAGGCAATAAATGAGCTTAAACAGAATTCAGTTCCCAAGGAGCAGTACAACAAGGTAGTCGAAGAAAAGAATAAGTATCTTAAGGCACTTATAGACGGGACGCAGGTACCTATCGAAGCGCAAAAAAATCCTGCCGATATAGACGCTTTAAGGAAAGACTTATTTAGTGGGGAGAGGGAACTCTCAAATCTCGAATACGCGCAGAAGGCACTCGAACTCCGGGAAGCCTTAATAGACCGCGAAGGCGTAGATATATTCGTCGGTAAAGGAAGTAAACTTACTCCGACAAACGAAGACTACGAAGCCGCGCAGCGTGTTGCAGATACCTTTCAGAAATGTATCGACGTTGCGGAAGGTGATTCAGAGATTTTTACTCGCGAACTTATGAGACTTACCGAAGATGTAGCGGTTCTACCAAAAATCAATCCTAAAATAAAGAGGTAAACTTAAATGGCAGTATTTAACGGTCAGTTAAAGTCTAACGAAATCTTCGCGGGACTTTATAATATGATTATCAGTCAGCAGGTATTTGCTGACAACTTCAAACACAACGTATCCGAACTCGTCGATATGGCGAGAGTAGACGGTTCTCTTTACGGCGATACGAAACTCTACTACTCAGTAGACGTACTTCATTCCACGCCGTGGGGTAACGATGCGGAAGCACCTAACCTTCTTAAACTTCACAGACCCGAAGATCCTGAAGTACAGGCTATTCGTCTTGACGTATTCAGAAAGATTGCGCTTACCGTCGATAATTACCTTTCCAAACGTGCATGGGGCACGGAAGGCGCGTTCTCGTCCTTTACGTCCGTTATGCTCGGCATGATACGCGAGACTAAAAAGGTTTACGACGCAACGACTTATAACGTGTTTATCGGCACGACAAAGTCTTCGGTTGATACGGAAAACGTAGAAATCGACGTAACGACTGCAGTCGGTGACGCAACGGGCGAAGCAGCGGCGAGAATAAAAGGTCAAACGATTGCCGAAGGTATCGCAAAGATTATTTCTCGTCTTAAAGACTATTCGCGCGATTACAACGATTACGGCAACTTGCGCTCCTACTCGATAGACGACCTCGTCTTCGTATTTAACGAAGACCTTGTCGCTGAAATCGAGAAAAGAGATCTTCCTACCATTTACCACGACCAAATCGTCGAGCAAATGGGTAAAAATTCACTCCCCGCAAGATATTTCGGTACGGTTGTTGCCGGTGCGGTTACGGGTGATGGTTCTAAACGCTCCACCATAGAGCAGACCGTAACGAAGTCGGGCTCTCCCGATAAAGAAGTTTTCGCCGGCGATATTATTCCTACGGGTTATGCCGGTGCATCCGGTACGGGCTATACGAACGACGCGAAAGTCCTTTGTAAGATTTATCACAAAGGTCCTAACTCCGTTCCGTTTATGTCGGCGTTTGAAGTCGGTACCTCGTTCTACAACCCGTTATCCCTCACCGAGAATCATTATCTCATTTGGGGTCATAACACGCTCGAATACCTTAAGAACTACCCGTTCATTACGGTATCGATTAAATAAGCTCATCGGTTCTCCAATTATCATACTCTTTCAAAGGTTTTCTTATGGGTTTTCCTCAAAAAAGCCCATTCCATTATGGCAAGTATCTTTATTTATAATTATAACAATTATTATAATAGGCGCGTCAGAGGGCAAAACAATTCTTTGTCCGATTATGGCACGCCTATTTATATTGAGAGCGGAAGTGCGGTAAACTTTAACCCTGCAGACGGCGTAAACACGGTTTTCGTCGCCGGCAAAATAAGTAACTCTTATACCGGTAAGGGCGACTATTTTATCTATTCGGAAGACAACGTTTCTATCACGTCGCGTTGGTTTATCTTAGAGGCAGACAGAACGCGTAACGGGCAATATAGATTACAACTCCGCAGGGACGTCATAGTCGATAACTATGACGCTGTAATAAATGCAAAGAGTTTTATTTCTAAGGCTACCCTTAGTGATGATAATCCGCTTATATATAATCAAGAAGCCATCACTACTAATCAAATTAAAACAAAAGAAATAGAGCTCAAAGACGATACAGGTATCGCGTGGATAGTTGGATATATTGCGCGTAATACTGCAGCAAAAGATATAACTCTTGAAACACCTATAATAATCGAAGATGGCACAGTCGAGGATTGGGCTTATAAAGGTTATATAAATGGCAGTATTTATAAAACTCCTACTTCGGATTTATATTTTGCCGTCTATACGCCTGAGTCTGATAGTAATAAATATGGACTCTATAAAAATATGTCGTTTTTAGAGTCCGGGTATAGAGGATTTACTCCTCAAAGATTATTACGATTTAATTCGTCCGAAGCTACCACTTTCATATATAAAAATCAAGCCGCTGTAAATAGCGCGGTAAAAACTTACGGAAGTCTTTATCAGACTAGAGAGGTAAATAATTCGGATTACAGTAATATATCTTCTTGGAACGGTAAAATATTAAAAGACGCAAAAGGTAATTATTTTAGAATAAAACTTGAGTATACTTTTGAAACTTTCGAACAATATTTAACAGAAGATAAGTCCGATATATATCTTTCTACTTATCTTATAAATTTATTCAATAAGGGAGTAAAACCCGGCTATCCCGCGAGCGGGGGTTGTTTTAAGTTGGTAAATACATATCCGGCTATAAAAGTTTCACTCGTTTCCCTTACGTATGGAGCGTATAAACTTTCGTTTCCCGGCGAAGCAGACAGGTATCACTTAAAAGACGCTCCTTATGATATGTTTTGTATTCCGTATACAGATAATGTGAAACTTATAACCGGCGTAAGTACAATAGTAACAAGTAAGAGTTTGGCAGTTAATATCGCTCAGCAAATAGCAATAAGTCTTGATAAGAGCCTTTATGATTTACAAATTATTCCTTTTTGTCCGTTTACAGGGTATACAGTTGAAGTTGATGGATATATAGGTATAGATATATCAAACACAAAGAGATATACGTATATTCAAAAACAATCTTCAACCGGGTCAACTATATATCCATCTATATTAATATGGTGTACTGCGTCAAGCGGAACAAAAGATATTACATTAAAAGAGCCTCTTACTTATATAAATAAAAAGATAGCAAATCAATGTGATTTATATAGGCTTGTGTCGCCCAATTATAGTGGGCAGTTCGAGTTTAACCTTGCAAAGAATAACACGCCGTCGCTAGATACATTTAATGTTGATTATACGTATATGCCGTATAATCCCTATATTCATATAAACCCTATATTTAGTGGTTTATATGGTCAAGATTTTAACGATGCGCGCGGTCTTATATGTAGTGGTGATTTCTCCCTCGCTCGTGTTAGCGACGCTTGGGAACAATATCAACTGCAGAATAAAAACTATCAGGCAATTTTTGATAGGCAAATACAGAAAATGGACGTTGACCGTAAATATCAGCGTATCGAAGAAGGTGTAGGAGCGGTCGCGGGTTCGTTCCAAACCTCGGCTCAAGGCTTTATGGTTGGTGGTGGTATCGGTGCAGCAGTCGGCGGAGTTTTAGGACTTTCTGCCGGACTTGGAGATATGGCTTTAAGCGAAGGTAAATATAACGAGCAAAAGTCATACGCTACAGATATTCATAATATGCAATTAGAGAATATTCGGGCGTTACCGTTTTCGTTATCCAAGACTACAGCATTTACGTTTAATAATAAGATATTCCCAATAATTGAATATTACACTTGCACAGATCAAGAACATATAATTATCGCTGATATGATTGCAAATCAAGGTATGACCGCCGAGTTAGTAGGAAGCATTGTAAATTATATCTATAATCAATGGTCCTATAATGAGGTAACAGATAGAGGTTTTATTCGCGCAACGATTATTAAAATCGATATTGAGGACGATACGCATTTGGCTAACGCTATATCGGAAGAATTACAAAAAGGAGTTTATTTTAAGTAATGGGAGTTCTACAACGAGCCGTTAGTTCGGCGTTGGGCACGGCTGCGACAATAAAAGTCGCAGGCGAAGCCTTAAAGAAACAGGAAGAGAAGAAACAGGCTCAAGAAGCGAAAGCGGCAGAAAAGCCTAAGGAAGTAAATCAAGTAGTATACGCGGGGTATAATGAATATCCCGCCGAACCCGATTTAATGTTTCGCTTCGAGCAAGCTAACACGCAAGCGCAAAGCCGCGCTAAAATGAAAACCGTCCAAAAAACGGCATATCAAAAACACATGTCAGAATGGGGTAAACCTCGTCATCGTCCTGTGTTAAGGAGTACGCCAAATGTCAAAGAATAATGCAACGTTTATAAATGAAAGAGTAATAAACGCTTATCTGCAAGCAGGGATAGACCCGAAGACGGGTAAACCCACTCGCGGAGATAATTGTCGTTCTCCGAAAGACGACATAAAGTTACAGTTAAGGCTCATAGACGAACAGGACGCCGTAAATCGCTTTCAATGGTTCAATACTGCCCTTGAAATCAGTTCGCAGGAATTAGAGCGACTTCTGTATTACAGGGGGCAACTTTGCTTCTTCTATTTTGCCGAACTCGATAAATTTATGGTAATGCCTTATGCGTTAGACGGCACTATCGATTTTTACGACAGGTTTAACACCGTACATCCGGTGCCGTTTGCAACGGGCGAAAGTGAAGAGAAAAAGAAACTCTATAAAAATCAAGCAGAAGTTTTATCGCGAAAACATCTTAAAGTTCTTTACGATATTCCCGACGATATGCTCGAGGGTTCGCCCGGTGATTATTGTGTGTTGTTGCACGACTACACGAAACAATGGTCGGAAACGATTATTCCTCGTCAGCAGGTTCAGGACGGCTTGCTTGATATTATGGCGGACTGTATTCCGTTTGCGCATACCGCCCTTCTTAATTCCACCGGCGTAGCGGGTATGAAAGTCAATTCCGCCGACGAACAGCCTAACGTGGACGCGGCTAATAAGTCCGTAACGAGAGCGGCGAGAAACGGCAAGAAATGGGTTGCGATACAGGCTTTGCAAGAGATACAGGAACTCACGGGCGGCAACGTTGCGAGAGCCGAAGAGTTTATGATGGCTATGCAATCGCTCGACAACTTCCGTCTTTCTACGTATGGCTTAGAAAACGGCGGCTTGTTTGAGAAGAAGCAATACCAAAATAACGCTCAAACTATGCTCAATGGTTCCGGGCAAATCGGTAGACCGTTGCAAGATTCACTCTCTATACGTCAGCATGCGTGCGATATAATCAATGCCGTATGGGGTATCGGTATATCTTGCGAGATAACCGAAACAGCGGCAGGAATGGATCTCAATATGGACGGTATGACTGCCGATAATTTAGACCAAACAGGTATTGAAGGCGATCAGCCGCAAGGCGGAGGTGTTGCACAATGAATATGATAAAAGACTATTGCGGGTCGTTATACGGCTCGTACAGGCAAAAAAAATTTACCGACGTGTACGACAGCGTAGAAAAATTTTTAGCCGATTATAACGGCGTAGGATTGCCGACAACTATAAGTCAAGGTTCGGCTCAAACGCTGTACTACCTTCTTTACGGTAGGTACGGCAACGACGTCATAGCGTCGTCGGATATAAATCGCTTTAAGTACAGACTATTCGGGATAATCTTTCAATATGGTCCGACGTGGGAAAAACGCCTTGAGATACAAGAAAAACTCCGAGGACTTACGGAAGACGAAATACTGACAGGCAGTCGTCAGATATATAACAATGCGCAGAACCCATCGACGGAGCCGTCCACGGACACAACAGACGAATTGCAGTATATAAACGAGCAGAACGTAACGAAAAATCGTCGTGGTAAACTTGACGCTTACGCAATGCTTATGGAGTTATTGCGATCGGACGTAACAAACGAACTTTTAACAAAGTTTAAGACTTTATTCTTAACGGTCATCGAGCCCGAAGAACCGCTTTATTACGTATCAAAGGAGGATACTTAAAATGCAGGAAATCTATCAAATAATAGCAATGTATGCGCCGACAGTTTTAACGGCTCTCGGCGTTATCGCTTCTTACACGAAAATATTTTTCGGGCTAAAAAATAACTCGAAAAATATAATTAACGATCCCGGAATGGTAAAACTCCGGGACGAACTCCGTGAAACGCGTGAAACACTTGCCGTACTTCGGTCGCAGGTTTCAGAAATGACCCGCAGACAGGGCGAACTCATTAACGAAATGTCAAAGGTGGTAAAGTATGAAGACGGAAAGAACGATAAAATGTAAACGCCTCGGCATACTGTTTACCGCTTTGTCGTGGGTGCTATGCTTCGGGCTTGCCGTTGCGTTCGTTATAGCATTTCTCGCTATGAATGGCAGCGGCAACGGCGAGCAGTCGGCTACAATGAAAGAGAAGTTCGGTACGATAGTCTACGGATTCGGACTCTCTCTCATACCTATGCTGGTTTTGTCTATCATAGTAAAAGACAAGATACGCCCGACAGTATGGATGATTGACGTTATACTTGCAAATTATTTATTCGGCTCGTGGCTTATGTACGTAGTCTTCGCTATATGGCTTATAGACCAGTATGTCATAGGACCTTTGGGTAAGCATTACAGGCAACTTTATACTATAAACAAGGAGATTGACAGGAGATAATGAAAATGCAAGAGTTCAGAGAGAAATATCTCTACTATGCAGTAATTGTCGTACTCACTCTTGTAGCAATAACGTTTCTCCCTTTAATCGGTTTAGACCAGCAAGGTCAGATAAATTTCAACGCGCCTGTAACCGTTATGGGTTGGGTTATATGGGGCGTATCAAAAGGCTGTATATGCGTCGTAAACTGCCTTATATTCCATTTCTTCGTGCTTCAGGGGAAAGACAATATCAAGGACGATTCGCGGTTTATAGACGGGTTAAAGCGGCTTAATAAATACAGAACAAAAGACCACAAACCAATCTCTCCGTTCACGTTGGAGCGTAGCGCATATCTGAAGAAAGGCGGTACGGTATTGTTGACAACGGCATTATCTCTATTCGCTCTTCCCTCGCTTGTGCTTCAGTTCAGCCTTGTATCCTTTTTGTCGGTGTTGTTCTCAATGATAATGGCAATAGCGTTCGGCATAATGGCTATGAGAGAAACAGAAAAGCGTTGGACGGTTCAGTTGCAAGAATACGTTGACTATATCGAGACAATAAAATCAGAAAATCAAGAATAAGGAGTATTATTACTATGTTACAATTCGGTAATAAAGAATTTCGAAACCTGGAAGAACAGGTCGAAAAGAACGCACAAGACATTCAGGACTTCAAAGACGGCAATCAAACCATTGCGGAGTTCGGTATAACTGTTGTGGGTATACTTGCTACTGCGGCAGAATTACCCGCTCAAGGCGAGAATTACGGCGACGCTTATTTGATAGGCTCTCACCCCCCGTACGATATGCGTGTATGGACGCGAGACGTGGCTAATAACACGGCAAAATGGGTTGACTTAGGTGCTTTCCCGTTGCAAGGTCCTAAGGGCGATAAAGGCGATATAGGAAGCGTTATAACTGCTGGTTCAGGAGAACCTCTCAACAATCCCACAAACAGTAATCAATTCTATATTAATACCGAAACAGGTTACTGGTATATCCCTAATCAAACTCAAACGGGCTGGGAATGGATAAAAATGTTCACTCTGAAAGGAGAGAAAGGCGACCGTGGTTTACAGGGAAAACAGGGCGTACAAGGGCTTACGGGTCCTCAAGGCAAAGTCGGTCTGATAGGTCCTCAAGGTCCCAAAGGTGATAAAGGCGACGTAGGTCCTGCGTTTAACGTTCAAGGCACTCTCGCAAGTTCGTCTAATTTACCCACTCCCACAGCGGCTATGCAGGATAAAGGTTATGCGTACATTATACCCGACGCACAAGGAAATAAACACATTTGGGTTATTCAAGGACCCGAAGGCGGTCCTTTCAGTTGGGTTGACGTTGGTACAGCGGGTGTAGGCATACAAGGTCCGAAAGGTACTGACGGCGTAGGGCTTAATACTCTGACCGATACAGACCTTACTTATGGCGACGTTACGGTTACTTACGATACTACGGACGGTATAGGTATCAATGGTACAATGCGTCAGACTTATGACGGTACCAATCACGACAGTATGGTTGATATGCACATACCTCTTGTGCCCGGGGTTGGTATATTGATTGACAAACTCCCGAACTCTGAGAAAGTAGAAGTTAAAATCGATGATACTGCAAATATCGGAGTAAAGGGACTTGTCGTATTTGATTCTAATGAGGAAACCCAATTTTATCCTGACAGCATTAGATATAGAAATTACCAGGGCGGTGACTATGTATACGGATTTCCGGTTGAAAGCGGAACACTCACAACAGACAATTCGTTCAAGACTCTCTTCGGAAATAAGAATATTGTTGGCTCTGGCAATATCGACTTGTATAAACATAATCTCACTATTACGTTTACGCCTGACATGGCGGGATATGACCCGCTAACAGTTTATGCAAAAATACCCTCATCGAATAACCTTAATATTAATAGTTTAACCGACTTAAAAACTGTTTTAGGAAATTCGTTCAATGAGCCGCTGTACGGTGGAAAGCAGATAAACTCATCTGATTATGGCGTGGGTTTGTATATAACTGAAACTGCTCTTTATTGGCAGTTAAACGGACATAGTATACAAACTAAGACGTGGGCAAACGTAGTTATCACAGACACAGTAACGACAATATAAAGAGAAAAGGCTCTCAATTGAGAGCCTTTTGATATATATACATATAGCCTGCATTAATTACAACTTCGTATGGATAATTCTCAATTTCAAGGCAATCTTTATAATTATTGTAGTTTATCCTGTGTTTATCCGACAATAAAAATATATCTCCTATATATTGCTTGATTGTTTTTTTGCGATAATCGAAGTCTGACATATTTATCCTGCAAATAAATTTAGGTTTTGTATATTTTTTATCTTCTTTCATATCGTCGAATTTATACTTTACCTTGTAATGTATAAAAAGAGCCGTAACGACTATAAAAAGTAAAACGAGTAAACATATATTTGCAATAATTAAAACTCTATTCATAAAAACTCCTTTATTAAATATATTAAAGCGCATTGCGCTGTGTAGTTTAAGGGAGGGGAAATTCCGTTAAATGGTCTGCCGTTATCAATGGCATAGCCGATGTCCCTCTTCGGGCGATAGTCACCTCGACACTAATTGAGCCAAAACATTAGCGGGTCTCACGTCCCCGATATGAGTATGCGGAGCAGATTGTTTAGATCTGACGCAGTTCTCAACTAAATTATATAACTTTTTCAACGTAAAAGTCAAGCGTTATATGCTAACTCGTCTATATCCACCGATACATTTCTCAAATTGATCAGCAAGTTTAGAGTAATCGAAATATTTTTCAGGCGTTCCGAATATCTCTTCTTCCTTGCATTGCGGGTCAAAGTGCCAATCTTTTATCCCTAATGCTTTCGATACCTCATTAAAGCAGGTGTTTATAAGCATAGCATTAAATATTTTATCCTCTTCTTTCGTTCCCGGAATAAATTCGGGTGTATTGAGTATCGCTACTCGCTTATTCTTAATAAAAATGGTCATTTTCATTGTTCTACCTCTACAAATTTACCGTCTTTAAGCCGATAGAAAGTATCGGCTTTTATTTTCTTGCCGTCTACTTTTTTCATCTTTGCGTGAAGAATCGGGTATTCTTCGCCGTTCCACTCGCCGTATTCGGCAAGGACTATATACGAACCTTTCGCCGCTTTCGCTTTGCTCTCTCTGCCCCACGCTACGGCGACGGAGTTTTTGCCCGTGTTAGTCGCTGCCGAGTAGTTGCCCGTGTTAGTCGCTGCCGAGTTGCCGCCCGTGTTAGTCGCTGCCGAGCGGTAGCCCGTGTTAGTCGCTGCCGAGTAGTTGCCCGTGTTAGTCGCTGCCGAGCGGTTGCCTGTGTTAGTCGCTGCCGAGTAGTAGCCCGTGTTAGTCGCTGCCGAGTTGTTGCCCGTGTTAGTCGCTGCCGAGTTGTAGCCCGTGTTAGTCGCTGCCGAGTTGTCGCCCGTGTTAGTCGCTGCCGAGTAGTTGCCCGTGTTAGTCGCTGCCGAGCGGTAGCCTGTGTTAGTCGCTGCCGAGTTGTAGCCCGTGTTAGTCGCTGCCGAGTAGTTGCCCGTGTTAGTCGCTGCCGAGTAGTAGCCCGTGGCGTTCTCGCTTTTTTCTTCGTCCAAATGCTCTTTGACGTACTCGACGTGCGCCTTTGCCAAGTCAGCAAAATTAAGTTCTGCGCCGATAGTTATCTTTTTGCCGCAGACTTTCGTATCGTCTTCGCGTTTATCGTCAACGTCTTCGAGTTCGACCTCGTGATACTTCCGCAGGTTGCCCTCACTGTCGCACGGGTCGTAGTACCGTAAAACCTCTAACGGGTCTAAACAGGCGTGAAAACCGCTTTTGCAGAGTTCCGCTTTGTCTTCGGTATAAGTTTTGTCCTCTTCGAATTTGAAGCCCCGACAAGTCATATCGGGGCTAAAACCTTTGTACGCTTTCATTTCTTTATCTCCTTATTTTGCTTTTATTTCGCTCATACGTGACTTAAAGCACGCCATTGATATAACGTCGGCATACATAAATGCCTTCACGTCGTATCGTTCAAAAATATCGTTTACCACGTCGACGGAATAAACCTCGTCTATATGCCGTCGCATAGGTATAACCTTATTTTTTGCTATGCTCTCGCCTCTATACTTACGTAGATATTTGTCGTCATAGAGGCAAAACCAATCTGTTGGGTCTTTTGTAAATTTAATCAGGTACGTTACTCTGACGAGTCTTGTCTTCTTCGGCTTAATCGTCGTCATATCCATTGCGATTTTATTCGAGTAGTTTGAATCGTTCTCGAAGTCTGTTATACTTCCCATTACGGAGTTTTTTCTCTTCTGGATATATTTATCCGAGTTCGGCACGTTAAAGAAGACGGCGTTCTTGCGCGGGCATTTCTTAATCTTAAAATCGCCCGGTGGCATATAAAAGCCCCACATTTCACTCGTAAAGGTCGAACATTCGGCAACGGTATTAGCGAGGTATATACATCGTATTGCCGGGTAGTCGAGGAACTGCTGATCACGGGCTATAATCTCCGTATACATTTTCCACAACTTTGCCGTAGACCTCGAGGCTGCGCCTTTATTCTCTAACCCCTCTGTTATTTGGAATTCGTCAAGGATGAGCCATATAAAGCGTTTTATCGGCTTGCCCGTCTTTGGGTCGAGTGGTCGCTTATTTAGGAAGTCCGCGTCGTAAAGGGCTTGACCTTTCATTTTCGCGGCAGACGCAAGAGAGTAAACCTCTAAGAGTTTTTTCCCATGGTCGTAAACCGTGTTGCCTTTTCGGCTTATATCCATATTATACCGGTTGACGAGCAGCGGGTCTACAAGATTAGCCGCTTTATTTTGGAGTAAAGCCTTTATAGACATATCTGCAAGGCGGAAGAAGAAAATCTTATTGTTCTCATAGCCGTATTTTTTACATGATGCTATTGGAGCGTCAAGGGCTAAAACAGATTTTCCGCGACCTCTTGCTCCCGCGTAAATAAAGTGGACGTATCGCTTATCGTAGCCCATTAGCGGACGACTTGATAAATACTCCGACTTCATTACGCGGGCGTTCTTTTTCGCCTCTCTGACCTTACGGTCTTTCTCTCTTATAATATCACAGGTTATATAAGGCATGTTTAACTCCCAAAGTAGTATGTCGCTACAGCCATTTTTGCTTTTTTAGTAGCCTCTACAACATTTGCGCCGCCTTTTAATAACTCTTCTTTCGCTTTATGATAATAATCCGAAATATCGTTATTAAAAAGATTAGCGATTTCACGTGTACTCATTCGCCGCGCTTCAGCAGGTAATGCCCGTCCTTTTGGGTTGTCTTCCGATCTTGTATACTCGCGATACATTTTATTAAGACTTTGAAAGGTTTTTCGGCTTGTTTGATGTGTAACTTGATATTTAATTGCTTCGGTCCGTCTTCCGATATTTCTGTAAATGTTTTGAAATTCTCGAAGCGACTCTATTTGTTGTCCCTCGCGGATAATATCCGCATTTACTGCTTGCCATTTTTTATACTTTTGCCAAGCAATATGTTCATTCCGGAGATCTCGTCTCATACGTTATAAATCCCTCCTCTGGATCCCATTCTACTATTATTTGACTACCGATTGCAAAATCGAAGTCTGCCTCGTTCCACTCCTCACGGGCTTTTATACGCTCGTAGGAGTAAAAGCCTCTTGCTACGGGATGAAATTTCCCTTTTTCTTTGAACCAATATTGACCGTCTGAATACGCCAAAAACTCGCAATCTTTATGGTCGTTTTTCCATTGCCCTAACTCACCCCCCTCATTTTCATCGTGATAAAGCCTAAAATCGCCATTTTTAGCCCGATACCATATCCCGTCGGTGTTTATCCCGACTATCTCGAAATCTTCCGCTATAAGCCTTTCCATTAGCCTCTCGACCTGTTTATTACAGTTTTCAATACCCGCCTTAGAAAGGTTAGCAAGGCTATACCCTACATAACGGCTTTGGCAGTACCCTAACGCCATATTTGCTATAAGTTTATCCTTATGCTTCAATGAGTCGAAAATACCCGTAAAAGCGGGAAAGGATTGACACACGCCCCAAGCCCACGCCGAGTTCATATCAAGGTGATTAACGTGTTCTAATCGTTCATAACGTTTAAACATTTTAATCAACGGGCTTTCGATAGTGGCTTTAACTTCCTTACCGTTTTTTATCTTATAATCGTCAATATTTATCCCGGCTTTCGCGCATACTTTTTTGAATATGTTAAAAGCCTTCGATCCCGTCATTTCGCTTTTATTTACCTTAAAATTTCCGCACTTAAAAACGAAAACGGTATTTTTCACTATTACAGTTATAATGACGCCTTTTAATTGGTGGTTCTCCTGCCATACCTCGCGGCAGTCCCAAGCACCGCTTATATGATGTATGTCGTTCCGCGCGATACTCCCTCCGGGCGTGCGCTGTATGAGCGGTAGTCTCGATTTTTTCAAAAGCCTATAAATATGGTTGATTTTATCTATATTCTTAATAATCTCTGGAAAGAAGAAAGGATTCTTTACGTATTGGTCATATCTTCCCGGTTCAAAGACCTGCCCCGGATATATAGCGGTACATGCTTTATAAACCTTTTCATAAATATCCATCTTAGAATATGTCCTCGATCTCTTTTTGCTCTTCTTTCGTTAATTCTTCAATCTTCGGCGGCTTTTCTCGCTCAAATTCAAACGCTTTTAATAGGGAGTTGTTATCTACCCTCCCGGGGTCTATACCCATCTCTTTATAAATCTTTGACATTTGCCCAATAGATTTACCCGTATAGGAGGAATCTTCGCCGACAATGAGCGTATATTCATTTATATAATCATCCTCAATTTTGTAAAAATGATGTTTCAGGCGTCTGAATAATTGCTCAATCGGCTCTTTGGGCGCGCCTTCCTCTTTTAGGGAGTTATAAAGCGTTTGAGGCTCGTAAACGGATGTAATTATAATCAATCGGCATGCGCTTATGTCTTTATTGTTATATCGTGATTTTACGCTTGAATTGGTGTGATTATCAAGCATTTTGAGCAACTCCATAAAACGCATAGAGCCGCCGCGGAAGTCGTCAAGGATAATGCAGCGTTGTTTATCGTATCCGTCTAAAATGTCGTCGCCGCTGCCTGATACGAAGGGGTCAAAGTCTAATCGTTCGGCAAAGTATTTTGCCGCGGTTGTTTTTCCGGAACCGCTGCCGCCGGAAATGTAAAAAACTTCTAAATCCCTTTTCCGGATAGCGTTAGATCGTAGATCTTTAGCCGCGTTTATTCGCGTTCTATATTTCGTCATAAAATCCACGTCTGCGCCCAGAATCTTATAAAATTGGGCGGACGTGATTTTTAAAGCCGCGTAATCGTCGATCGCTTTTAACTTATCAATATTCATTTTTTTAACTCTTCCAAGACGATATCGATCTTCTCTAACTCGTTTTTTAACGTTATAGATTTAGCTAACTTATTTCTGATAGCCCTTAAACATTGAGAGGCGTATATTTCATTATTTTCGGCTTTTGCAATAAGATATTGCTTTACAACGATTTGAAAAAAAGTCAACTCCCTGTTTTTACTCTTTAATTCTTCAATGTCTTTAAGCCTTTTTTGATAGCTGCTCATAAAATTAACCCTCTTTTTTTAATAAACGATCAAATATAATTCTTCCCGTTTTAGTCTTATGAAAAGCCAAGTCAACATTGTTTCCGATCCAAGAATACAAAACCTCATAACCCAAAACAGCATTCGCGGCAGTCTTTCCCCTTAAAATAGAGCCATCTTTCTGAATAGCGATAATCTCCCAAGCGGGATTTCCATAAATTGAATTCCGTTCGCGTTTAACATCTAAAATTTTCATAAAAAAACCTTTCCCCTTTTTGGCTGGGGGCTACCTTTATTGTGATTTTATTATAACATATATTAAAAAAAAAGTCAATAAATTTACATATAAAT
>ERZ1034865.951-NODE-951-length-14802-cov-4.265139_pt1 | contig 14802 bp, 32 predicted proteins | sample MGYA00520632_ERZ1034865 | MGnify/ENA primary metagenome ERZ1034865 (study PRJEB33766, sample SAMN09781738) | gut metagenome | biome: gut microbiome | host: Homo sapiens | place: Madagascar | study: EMG produced TPA metagenomics assembly of the PRJNA485056 data set...
AGGGGGAGAAGAGGAAGGGACCATCAAGGGGGGCGAAACCTTCTTTCTTGGGGGAACCTCTTTGGAAACTTCATTTTCGACCTTGTCCGCCCCGTTTACGGGGGGAAGGTTGTCCAGGGGATCCATGTACTCTTTGCTCTTTCCAGCCGCCAAAATCACCCGTTTTTTGTCCTGGTGAACGCTGGGGATATATGTAACCTTGCGGATACAGTTATTGACAAACCAGTGTCGGATGGCGATCACCCCGTCATCGAACGAAATGATGTATTTTTTCGACACAAGCTCGGATAATTCCGTCTCTGTGGCGGAAATAATTTGCATAACGGGCTTCGGGCTCCCCACAAATCCGTCATCATCGGCCCTCATGCAGAGGGCGAAATAGAGGCATTGAGCTCTTACAGACATTCCCAAAAACTCCGTAGAGCAAACGACCCGTTCTGCGAACGCTGTTCTGCTTCTCACGCTGCCCTCCTCCCGGGTTCTTTGCGGCATTTGTGCGACACTTCTGCGGCATCTTTGCGGCATTTGTGCGACAACTTTGCTGCACGATTGCGACGCTCGATAACCTTCACCGTCACCCAGCCCCCCAGACATACCGCCCAGAAAACTACCACCTGTCCGATGCACTCCAGGATCGTCATCTCAGGTTCCATGCGTTTCCTCCTTCTCCGCCTGCTGTCTCAGCCAGGCCAGCTTGTGTTCCCGGGCGGCCCGGATGCTCTCGTACTGTTCCGCCGCCCGGATGATGTTTGCCCGTTCCAGCCGGGCGATCTCCATTTCCACCTCCGCCGGGGTGAGCCGTCGATTCATGGCCGTCCTCCTGTCGATTTTTGTTGCGTCTTGCGGGTTTGCGATGTAAACTGTATCTTGCCGGTACTCTTTACCGCGGTCACTAGAAAGGGGGTGCTTCTCTTGACAGTGGAATCCAGCAACAGCATCGACATTGTCCTTGCTCTCTGCGCTTTCTTCCTCAAGGGGATGCCCCTGCCCCATCCGTCCGTGCGCCAACACGGCCTGTTCCGGGATCCGCTTCCAGCGGACGCGTCGCGTGCGTAGGGAACAGGGAATGCCGCATAAAAGTCTCGCGCCACCGAGATGACGACCAGCCCGACACAGCCGGGGCTCAACGGATACGCCGTTGGAGCCAAAGCGACAAGCGATGGCCGCGCCTGGGAGGTTTGCGGCAGACCAGGATAAAGTGTGCGCGGGTTCCCCTGCGCTGGCACCGCAGGGGGCCAGTTTCCCGGCAAGATACGGTTTACATCGCAAACCGGGGGGTTACTTTCGGAACAGTTTTTCCACCGTGCTGCCGACCGCATCAGCGATCAAAACCGCTGTGCTGGCCCGTGGCTCTCTGGCCCCGTCCTCGTAGTAGATGTAGCTCCGCTCCGAGATGTTGGCTTCCTTGGCGACCTGTGCCTGGGTCTTCCCAGCCTTTTCACGCGCCGCCTTTAATACCATGTTCACGGCTTCCTCTCTTTCCGGCCTGACATGCACTTTCGTTCATGCCGTAACTGTATATTATCATGCACTTTAGTTCATGTCAAGGCCTTTTTTCATTTTCTAGGGGGTGTTCTCATGACTTTTCCAGAACGTCTCTTGCAGCTGAAGCAAGAGCGCAAAGTGTTGCAAAAAGATGTCGCCGCTGGGATTGGCTTGTCCCTTCGCGGCTATCAGTACTACGAAAAGGGTCAAAAGGAACCGACGCTTTCTGTCCTCATCCGCCTCGCCGACTTCTACGACGTCTCCCTGGACTACCTTGTGGGGAGGTCAGAAGACCCTCAGCGACGCTGATCGGCTCCGAACAGCCACTCCACGGACCGGCCAACCGTTTTCGCGATCCGGATTGCCACATCCGCCCGGGGGATCCTGTCCCCGGATTCATATCTCTGGTAACACACTTCCGTGATACCGGCCCGCTGCGCAACTTCCACTTGCGTAAGGGCCTTTTTCTCTCGCGCTTCTTTCAGTCTGATGTTTTTCATCACTCCCATGCCCTTTAACACTTCCGTTCGGTTGTGTTGTGCCTTTATAATAACACTACCGTTCGGTTGTGTCAATATCCTTTCTAAAGATTTTTGGAGGTGTCTGCATTTATGACGCTTGCTGACCGTCTGTGCGCCTTGCGGGCAGAACGTGGTTTGACGCAAAAAGCGGTATATACCGCCATTGGCGTTTCGCCGATTGTGTATCAACGATACGAATACGGGCGTTACCCGGCTTATGAACAACTCATCGCCCTGGCCGATTATTTTGACGTCTCCCTGGATTACCTGGTGGGCCGGTCGGATGAGGCGAAGAGGAGGTGAGCACCATGACGACCCAGGTCATTACTGCACTCATCAGCTTTGCCGGTGTGTGCGTGTCTGTGGCTTCGTCCTGGGTGATTGCCAGGATGTCCGCATCCAAGGAAGTCAAGCGGCTCCGGCTCCAATGGGAGCGGGAAGATACATTGACCGCCGTCGATGAGTTTTCCGCCATGGCATCTGCGGTCGCTGTGTTTTCCGAATCCCGGAAACTGCGTGACCGGTATAAAGCCGTTGCCGCCGTCGCGTCCCTGCGGGCAAAAGCACCCGGCCAAATGGCCGAAAGGCTTGATGCACTGTACGCCGCCCTCCAAGGGGACAACTCGCGTGCGATCAATGATGCTCTATCCCAGGTGATTCAGGAGCGTCGCGAACGCCGCCGCAAGTAGGATGCTGACGCACCCGACAATGCAGTCCCGGACCGTCCGCCGTGCCGCTTCCTGGTCCTGGAAATAAAGACACTCAAACAGGGCCTTGACCAGCAGGGAGACCATGATGCATCCGCACACGAACCAATATCCCAGCATAGCGCCTCCCGTCCTCTCACTCCTCGGATAACGGGTGACACTTCCCGCAGCGGCAGACAAACACGCCGTGCTTGTTCATCCCGCATCGGGAGCTTGCGCAGTAAAACCCGATGGGCCGGTATTTCGAGACCAGCGCCGTCAGGGCCGACGCCACCGCCGGAAGAGCATCCACCTCTCTGTCGGTGGCGTTTTCCTGGATTGCCCGCTCCACAAACTGGAGCAGCGCGTTTTCCATTCGTTCGATCATGCGTTTTCCTCCTCTCGTTCATCATCTCCCCACCACCCTTCCGCATCCATCAGGCGGGGAATGGAGATATTGGTCACGCCAGAGATCCGCACGATCTCCGCGTCGCTGGGGGTCCGGAGCCCGTCCTCCCAGTCCTTGATTTTGTCCGACGTGACATTGACCAGCGCCGCCATGGCCGTGATGCCAACCCCGTGGTACACCCGCCAGCCGTGAAGGCTGTACGGGTCCAGCCCCAGCTCCAGCTCCTCCGGCTTGCAGCCGTACATTTTGGCCATGCAAAGGGCCTGTCTCGGCGTGGCCTCCTGGGCCATGCTCTCGATCCGGTCCAGCTCGGCCATGCTCAGGTGGAGCGTATACGCCGCCTTGGCCCGGGTGATCCCCGCCGCCACGCGGCGCTCTGCGAGGGTCATGTCCGCCCTCCGGTGTCCCGCCCGGCCAGCTGGTCCAGCGACACCCCGAAATAATCCGCGATGCGGCACACCGACCGGAAGGACCCCGGCCCGCCGCGCTTGGACCAGTTGAGGATCGTCCCCCGGCTCAGGTCGCATTCCAGCTCCAGCTCGGACACCGTGATCCCCCGCTCCAGGCACATCGTCCGGATGTTCTCCACGATCATCTGGGATCCGCCTCCTTTGCCTTGGCCTCCTGGCATCGGCGCAGGGCCTCCGCTGCCCTCAGCCCCTCCGCATACGATTTCGCCATGTTCGCCGTCTCCGGCGACATCTCGCCCAGGACCTTCAAAAAGGCCCGGGCCTGCTTCTTCTCTTTCTCGCTCATATACCCTCCTTGGTTCGATTTCTTCGGCTTCTCGCTTAGATTGTCACACGCTACCGGCAACTACGCTCCGAAAAGTCGTAGCCCCTATTCACTCCAGGTCAAACCGGTCTCGACGCATCAAGACAAGCGCAGTTTTCAGCAAGCATTTTCATTCTTTGTGAGGTAAGCCGATAATCGCTCACATCAGCCGGGCGCTACCCGGCCTCTGGCTGGGGTGGCCGGATTTGAACCGGCGCATAGCCATTCACCCCCATTGGTCAGCCATAGCCTTTGCAATACCTGTAAAGGTTTTGCTTCGGGCTTTTGCTCGTTCCTCCTTGCTCCCACCGCAATCCATTTCCCAGCAAGAGTAGCGAACGGTTCCGTTTTTCAAAACCATCTTTCGCCCCTTGACCGGTTCCACGATGTTTGTTGGCTTCAAGGGGAGCACCCCTCTTTCCCACAGACAGGTTTTCTTGGTTACGGCGTGTCCAAACTGAAAAGGCTGAACAATTTGAGAATACTCAGGTAGGCAGAATATCTTAGAAGGAACTGGATTTTCAATAACCACCCTCGGAATATCCGCATACCAGAAACGCATAAACAAATCTCGTGCCAAAATGCCCTTTTGCACTCGATCTGGCTGCAACTGACCGCCTTTCCAAATGTGTCTTGCCCCGGCGTTGGTCAGGTAAGTACACGGCGGGTGTGCAATCAGCAAATCCCATTTACCAACGGCATGAACCTGTCCGTCCATCGTAGTCACGCTCCCGCCTTTAACGGCTTCGAGAGCGTCACCGAGAATGTGCCATTCCGGATGCCCGCCCGACGGTTCCTGAATATCACATGAGTAGGCTTCGTGGCCTCTCTCTGAACGCAATACAAACCGCTTGGCTTTCTTCACAAGCTACCAGTACTTTCACTTCTCTCCTCCTTTCAGTTTCGCTCGATAACTAACTTTGTGAGTATATAATAACACCATAGTAAGGCTTTGTCAATGGGGTTTTTCTAACTTTTTCCTGTTTTTATGTTGACAAAGTGAGACTTCGGCGGTATCATACATACATGGAGGTGATTGCCACGAACACGCGAATCAAGGCCGTCCGCACAACCCTGAAATTATCCCAGGCTGAGTTCGGCAAGAAAATCGGGTTATCCCAAAACTATATATGGATGATCGAAAAAGGGGAGCGGGTCCCCAGCGACCGCGCCATCCGTGACATCTGCCGCGAATACGGCGTAGACGAAATCTGGCTCCGAGACGGCATCGGCGAGATGTTCCGCCCCCGCACCCGGGAGGACGAGATCACGGCCTTCTGCGCCGACCTCCTGGGCCCCGATGCCACGGACTTCCAGCGGGATTTCGTGGCCATCCTGGCGACCCTCTCCCCAGAGGGCTGGGATCTCCTGGAGAAAAAGATCAACGAGCTTGCCGAGCTGAGCCGGAGGCGGAAGGAAAATGAAAAATAAGGCCCCGGAGGGCCTTATTTTCTTATTCAAAAAATGTCGATTTTCTTATTGACATTTCCGGCTGCAATCGCATATAATGATATTGCGGTCAAGGCCGCAGATGAAGTCTTAGAGCGAGACTTCCGCGGGAAAAAGAAAGCTCAATGGATGATTCGCTCGTAGAGCGCGAGCGGCATAATCTAAAAAAAGCTCAATGGATGAATGCCCTCTGCTTCGGCGGAGGGCATTTTTTTGTCGGAGGATGTTTTATGGACCTGATCTTGCTCTCACAGGAGTTTTATGCCCAGTACGCCGGGTGCAAGGAGATTTTGAGAAAACAAAACCGCCCCTATGTTTGCCTGTCCGTCTATGTAGACGGCATTTGCTTTGCGATCCCGTTCCGGCATCATATCTCCCACGGCTGGGCGTTTATTACATACGACCGCTGCGGGCTGGACTACACAAAGGCCGTGGTCCTCTCCGACACCCGATTTATCGGGCAGTATGGCGCGGTCATCGAGCAAACGGAGTTTGACAAAATCAAGGGCCGGGAAAACGTGATCGCCCGCGGGATGGCAAAGTACCTGAGAGCTTATAAAAACGCCGTAAAATATCCCAAAAACCCGAGATACCGGAACATATTGACCGCCAGTGCCTTACAGTATTTCCACCAGGAAATCGGCTTGTAAGAAGGAGTGATACGATGTCTGAACCCGTTTTCAAATCAAAACTCACGCCGGAAGAGATCGAGGCCAATTTTCAGCACGTCGATTTCTTCGCCGGTCTCATGGACGGCCTCCAGGATGCCTTGGACTACACCCGGGGCCAGCCGTCAAAAACCACCGTTCGGGAGCGCTCCACCAGACCCGTCGATCTGAGCTCAGCTGAAAAATAAGGCCCCGGAGGGCCTTATTTTTTTCTCTTTCTGTTGACTTTTGTCGTTGCGTGGGGTATATTATGGGTAAATCAGGAGCACTCTCTTGTCTCAATGAGCCGCGCGACGAACAAAAGCACAAGCCGCAGCTGGTCCCGGCTTGCCTGGGCGAGCCGCTTTTCGATAGCCGCGATGTATTCTTCTTTATTCGGCATGATACCGCTTCCCCCTCTCCGGAATCCTGGGATTCCGTATTCTCCTGCGATCCGCCGGTGGCTTCCTCATCGGGCGCACATCCTTTCATTTTCGCCCGCCGGGCTACCATGGCCTGGCGGGTTTCTTGCACCCTTTTTACACCCACCGCCCCGGTTTTGCCAGCCCGTTCCCGGGGATAATTGATTTCCCGAAATATTTCCCGGCCCCGTTTTCGGGATTTTCGGGGATGCGCCCAACCGTTTTTGCAAATTGTCAAAGGAGGGTATACAAATTGCCGTACAAACCAACACTCAACAATGTCTGCCGCGACCGGCGCGATGAGCGTCGAATCGCAATCCAAACGATCTCCGACGAGACCGGGATCCCCACCTCCACGCTGTCCAAGTTCTTTTCCGGCGAGACCCATTCCACCTCCGTCGATCTCGCCGGGGCCGTGTGTAAGGTGCTGGACGTGTCCCTGGATGACTATTTCGGGATCCTTCCCCGGGATTCCGACCTCGTTGGCCCAGAGGTCCACCGGCTTCGCGCACAGATCATCATGTACCAGCGGGCCTTGAAGCACAAGGACAAATGGATCCTCGGCCTGGCCATCGCCCTGGGCGCGGTGCTCCTGGTTGTGATCGTCGTGCTGCTCATCGACATTGCCAATCGGGATTGGGGCTGGTTCCGGTCCGCGTTCTCCTCGCGTCATTTTGCGTCCACATAAGGAGGTCTCTCTATGCCATCCACTCCCCGCCGCCTCCCCTCCGGCTCCTGGAATTGCTATGCCTATCTGGGCAAGGACGCGGAGGGCAAGCGCATCCAGCGCTCTGTCACCCGCGCCACAAAAGCAGAGGCCCGCGCCGCCGCCGTGGAGCTGGAGCAATCCGCCCCCGCCGCCGTTGCCGCCAGCCCGCTGACCCTGGGGGAAGCTATCACAAAATACCTGGATTCCCGCAAAAACGTCCTTGCCCCCAATACAGTCGTGAATCACATCGCCTGTGCAAAAAACAACCTCGGGTTGCTGGCCGCCATCCCGATCAAGAATCTCACCTCCGAGATCGTCCAAGAGCAGATCAATATCCTTGCCACATACCGCGCCCCGAAGACCATCAAAAACTTCTACGGCATCATTACCTCCACGCTCAAGGCATACGCGCCCAACACGCGCTTGACCGTGCAGCTCCCAAAAAGCAATCAGCCGCCGCTTGTGATCCCCACTCTGGAGGAGATCACCGCCGCCATCCGGGAAGCTGAACGCCGAAAAAACAAGGAGCTTGTGCTGGCCATCACCATGGCTGCCGAACTCGGTCTGCGGCGCGGAGAGATCTGCGCCCTGACCTTTGCCGACGTGCAAGATGGGCTGGTCCGCATTAACAAGAGCTATACCCAGATGCTTGATGGGTCCTGGGGGTTCAAGCCGCCAAAGACAAACGCCGGTTATCGTGTCCTTCCCCAGACGCCGGACGTCGCCCAGGCGCTTTCCGCTTTTTCCGGCGCCCCGGATGAGCGCGTCATCAAGCAAAACGGAAACGCCGTCAACGATGCTTTTCAGCGCATAAAGAAAGCCGCTGGCCTGAACTTCCGGTTCCATGACCTGCGGCATTATAACGTTTCGGTAATGGTCTCTCTGGGTGTCCCCATGCTGTACATCGTCAACCGGATCGGCCACGAAGACGAGAAGATGGTCATGCGGGTGTACGGCCACATCATGGCCCAGAAACAGGAGGACATTAACAGTCAAATCGCCGCTTATTTTGAGGCGAATTCTGTACAAAAATCTGTACGTGCTGGCGGAAATCAAGCTATATAGGCTTCGCAGCACACTTATGTCAGGGTTCGAATCCCTAACTCTCCGCCAAACACAGAAACCCCCGTAAACCTAGCGTTTACGGGGGTTTCCTTATTTCATGCGGGTTCGCGCCCCTTTTCGGTGTTAAAAATATACAACAGGACGTCGTATATTTTATGGAAATGCTGAGGATTTTCGAAAAGAAATCTGTATGAAAATCTGTACAGACTTACATCCCCATCATGACCCGCACCCACGCGGCCTTCTCCACATACTCCTTGTGGGATCTCTCCCACTTTTCCCGCATCTCTTCCGTGGGCTGGAACACCTTGCCCAGCTCCTCGATCTGCTGGCTTGCCATGTCGTGGAGGTACGTTGCGTGCTTGAGCTCGTCCCCAGCCATCTCCTTGTAGCGGTTGGCCCAGTTGATGTTCCCCCGGGCCTTGTACTCTACATACTTTTCCGCGTAGTGCTTGGCATCCTGGATCTCCTCCGCGATGCGGTCCACATACTCCCGGATGATGGTCATAGGCTCACTCCTTGGTCACAAGGGCGGAGATGGTGGAGACAGTTGCCGCCGCAGACAGCACCACGGTGAGGACGCTCTGGGCGCAGCTGCACCGGACGCGCACCGCAGCGGGCGGCACAGCCAGCGTCACGGTCCCGCCCGCCGTGGCGGTAGCCGACGCCACAGCCCCGGGGATCGGGGCCCCGTCCTGATACAGGGTCGCGGTGATGGCCCCGGCAGCCGCCGCAGCGGCAGTCACCACGGGGGCGACGGTGTAATAACCTTCGCCGTCCAGGGTGATTCCGTTCTGCCCGGCATTGACACAGCCGCCATACCGGCGGACAATGGCCCCGGTCCCGCCAATGGGCACGACGCCGCCAGCCGCGACGGCCCCGGCTGTGGGGTTATAGGTATAGATCAGACTTCTCGCCATAAATAGGCTCCTTTCTCACAAAAAAGGCGGGGCGATTGCCCCGCCGCACCCGGCCAAAAGGGCCAACTGCTCAGGATTACTGAGCAGTTCAGATGTTGTTGTTGCAGCCGCAGCCAAAGGGCGCGAACTGCGGGACGACCCCATAGCCATAGGGACCGCGGGGGATGCCGCAGAACATCTGCTGCATCTCCAGCTGATTGATCCGCTGGGCCTGAGCCGCCTCCCGGTCGGCGCAGAGCTTGTCCAGGATGCGCTGGACCTGGGCCGTGGTGTTGGCGTTGATGCTGGCGGTGTTGAGCGCACCGTTATAATTCACGCCATCGATGGCCCGGAGGGTCTCGCAGCAGCACTCCTGCTGCCGCGCAAAGCCGGACGCCGTCGCGGTCTGCACATCCCGGAGCTCGCCCAGAATGTTGTAGGCGTTGTCCTTGAGCGCGCCGGTCACGTCGTAAGCGGACTGACGCACGGCGGCAACGGTCTCGTTGTTCTGCCGCTCCAGAGCGGCGAAGTCCTGGCTGCGCTGGATGTCGCCGACGGTGGCGTTCCGTTCGCCGTTGCGCCCGAACAGGCCCCCGCCGCCGAACATAAAAATCAGGGCGAACAGGATGATGAGCACCCAGGCCCCGCTCCCGCCGAAGCAGCCGCCGTCGCGGGTCCCCATAAGAGCCCCGATGTCGGCCAGGGAATAGTTGTTGTCCATACTGGTGAATCCTTTCGGTATTTATTTCCATGCGCGTTGGCCACCCGCGCCGTGGATCAAAACATAGAAAGAAAGCTCTTGAACCCCTCCGGGTCGATGCCGTATTCCGCCAGGATATCGTTCACGGCCCGGTCCTTGTTTTTGGCATAAAACTCCGCAAACTGGGGATTCGTCTTGCTGAGGGCTTCCACGGCCTGTCCGGGGTCTTTGCCCGACATAAGCCGCTTGATCTGTCCCACCGTAGACATCGCCTTTGCCATGTCCGCGATTCCACGGAGATTGCCGTTAAACAGAGGGTTCATTCTTCTTGGCCTCCTTCTTTGGTTCGGTCTTCGCCGCGCTCATTTCCGCTACAGCCGCCGCCAGACGGGCAAACTCTTCCCGGGTGACATATTCGCCCTGTGCCGCTTTTGCCGCTGTGGGGCTGTATTTTTCAAAGCGGTAATAGTCCGTTTGCGTCACGCCCAGCTGGTCCGCCGACCGGACGGCAAACACCGGCTGGTCCTGGGCCATGATCCACGCTTTGCCCCCCGGCTGCACCGTCACATTGACGATATCGTCCACCCGGGGCACAAACACCCACCCAGGGCCCGCCTGCTGGCCGTTCTGTCCCTGGGGCTGGTCCGTATACCCCGGGCGGGGGATTGGCCGCTGTGGGCCGGGATTCGGGGCAAATCTGGGGTCATAGCCGTACATACCATAGGGATCAAACATCTGCCGCGTCCTCCTTTGCTTTTCTGGCTCTATTGTCCCACATCCGGGCCGCCCCGACGAGCAAGCAAACGGCCATTTTGGGTACAAAAAAAGAGCACCCGAGTTCCCTCGGATGCTCTCAACGTGTTATCACTTAGATACCAGTCAGATCCCGTCCCCGGCGGATGATCCGCTTGACGTTTTGGGGGCTCATGTCAAACTCCTCCGCCAGGCCCTCGATGGTCACGCCGTCGTTCAGGCGGCGCTTGAGGATGGCGCGGTCCCTGGCACAGTGGGTATAGCCGATGACCGCGCCGTCGATGATCGCATCATACCGGCTCATGGGTCACGCCCCCTTCTTCTGCTCTTCCTGGTGGTGCGCCGCCTTGTTGAGGTGCTTTTCCAGCTTGTCCAGGGCCTCGCTTACCGGGCCGTTGCAGCCCTGCTCCTTGAGACCCTTGAGACAGGCCAGCTGGGCATAGGTGATGAGCGCAAGCTCCGCCTGGATGGCCTTGAGGTCCACGTCCTGCGCGTTCTGCCGCTCCACAAAGGCGGCGATCTTGGTCCACATCTTGTACAACACCCCCAGTGCGCCCAAAAGCGCCGCGGCCTTGATAATGCCGTCTACCGTCACCACCATGGCTCAGCCCTCCCTTTCCAGGAGATAGTATCTCGGCCACCGCCCCACGCAGTCGGCGTCCAGCACGGCGGGGGACGCGAAGATGAGCTCCCCGCTCACGGTGACATTGGCCCGGCGGCGGGCGTTGACGGAATATTTCCCGGAATACAGCCCCGGGTCGGCGATGCACAGCTTCCCGCCCAGCTCGCCGAGAACGGCCATAAAATGCCCGCCGGTGGAGAACATCCCCTTGCCGGAGACGTTGCAGATGGCCGCGCCCCCCGCCCGGAGATGCCCCAGCAAAACGTTCCGGTCGTTGGTCTGGCTGACCCGGAAGGGGAAGCGCCCCGACAGCAGCCGCAGGAGCTTGTTCATGTCGGTCCCGCCGGGCACTCTCGCGCCCCAGTTGACCGCCCAATCCCGCATGGTCTGCACCGAGATCATGTTCCCTGTGACAGCCCCCAGGGCAATAATGGCCGAGCACACCCCGCAGCCGGAGCTTTTGATGGTGGCTTTCTCATACCCCTTGGCGGGATAGGAGATGCGGGCAAAATTGTTCTGGTTGACCAAAAAGTCCTTGAGGGAGCGCACCCACCGGGTCTTCTGCCCCTTTTTCGTGGGATAGGTCACCGGCCAGAGCCCCGCCGCCGTCTTTTCGCCGATCTGACACAGGTCCCCGGCGGCGATATAGCTGGCCCCGTCGGGCAGGCCCTTCGCCGTGAGGACGGCGATCCGGTCAAAGGCCAGCGCTTTCATGGACGTCCTCGCTCTCTGCCTGGGCCTCGGGGGATTCCTCGGTCTTTTTCTCGCCCTTGACCCCCTGGTTGAACTCCTGCACCACGCTCTCGATGAGGAGGTCCATCTCCATCTCGGAAATGGGGATGCCTTTTTCATTCAGCATCTCCACGATGCCCTCCTTGGCCTTTTCCAGCTTTTCCGGGCCGGAAAGATCCCGGTACAGCTGTTCCGCCGCCTTGACACAGGTGCGGACCACGTCCTGCTTCACCTTGTCGTTGACATATTTTTCATAGAGACGCTTGATCTGCGTCCCGATATACCCTGCCAGGGCGGTGAGCACCGCCACGATGGCCGGGAGCACATACGCGCTGAAGATCTCTGCCTTGGTCATGTTCCTTCTCCTTTCCATTCCCTAGGCGGCCCATAAAAAAGCCGCCTTGTCTTCCTTGACAAAGCGGCTTCTGGGTGATATATTGATGTCAGTAAGAACGGCTTGCCATTGCAGTGGCGGTCGTCCCTGTTACAAGTTTAGAGCTTGAAGGAAACGCCGCTTACCGCTTTGGTGGGCGGTTATTTCTTATGTCTGAAGGCCGTTACGACCAGAGACGCAAGACCGATGAGCACCAGCGTATATGTAAACATATCGCCATACGTCACCACATCGCGCACCCCCCTTGCAGGGAAGTGGACAACCTTGCCGTTCTTACCGACGCGCCCATCATATCACACCGGCGCGCCCTTTGTCAATTTCCGCCCAACCGGGCGGTTTTTTTATTTCTGCGCCTTTCCCGGGTGTTTGTTACACAATTTCTACATCAATGTTCATGCCATTAGTTTCCGCGCCTGCAACAAACATCGTAACATTTTCCGTGCGCCACCCCTGGGCAATGTGTACTCCATTATCGGGAACCAAATTAACGGTATTACCATTAAAATCTTGGTTGATCAAGACAACCATACTCCCCTCGCTAGTGGTAATGGACCTGTGGTCCGAGTTCGGGATTGTTGTGTCCATGACGCCATCTGTTTTAGACATATACACAACAACAAGATGGTCAAAACCGTTGTTGTACAGATCAAAGGTAACATCCGCCGCCGAGCTTCCCGCCGCCGTTCCTTCAACATTCAACCCAGCAGCAGAAGTAAACGTCTTTCCTTTTGCTACGTCGGCAGCGGTGGCGTCTCCCAAAAAATCGATATAGGTGCCAATTCTGCTTTTTGAAGCAATTACCGTTCCTTCATCGAAGTTGCCCTTAAACCAGATTTGCCCATTTGAAATTTCAATGGAAGTGCTAGCAAGGGACATTTGATTAGAAGGGAGCTCAGACTTAACAATGTCCCCAACAACCTTTCCGTTCTTGCCATACGCCACAACGCCCTTTGCCAGGTCAGAGGCAGTCACCGTCGCATCGCTGGTGTCATACCCTCTCAGCGGGATTTCGGTTCCGTTATAGGTAACTTGCTTGATTTTCTTGGTGGTATCAATAGACATTGTGTTTCACCTCCTTAGTTAACGGACCAGCCCCACGGAAACAGCTGGATTAGCAGAAGTTATTTTTAAAACCAAAGATACGTCATAGGTATCTACTGTTGAATCCAACCCGACTGGATGTATAGGTTCCACCCCTGTTGGATTATGTGTAACAAACGATGCGTCACCGTCGGGCCCAATGGATAATATAACATACCCACCAATTAAAACATTTGGCAATGTAAAAGCAGCAGACGTATCAAACTTTGTAGTATACAGCCAACCACCCTCTGTTTGCCAAGAACACAAAATTGGTTTTCCTTGGCCACCTGCTGGCCCAACAGTTAAAGAAGTAGTCCCTGTTTCGCCGCTTCCTCCACCACTGCTCCCTCCCCCAGCATCTGTAATTGCCAGGTTCTGGGTTCCATCGGCATTCGTGGTGGCTGCAATGTTGTAATCCCCGCCAGCGCTTGCTTCCATGGTGCCCGTAATTTGTGCCCCGCTCTTGTCGTGGGCGGTCGCTCCCTTTGCCAGCTTGTCCGCGGTTACGGTGTCACCAGTGAGGTCCAAAATGGTTTTGCCGTTGATCGCGACTTTATTTGCCGCCATGTGATCCCTCCTTTCTCATGAGAGGGGCTTGTGCCCCTCTTAGCCCACGGTGACCGTCTGGCCGCCCTGTTCGTTGTCTACATAGGTCACCGGGATGGCCTTGACCGTCACCTGAGACAGGTAGTTATACCCGCTGGTGGTGTCAGGCGAGATGACCTGCTCGGAAAAGCTGGGAGTTGCGGTCTTGGGCTGGGCCTTTGCGCCCTCCGTGCCGCTCATAGAGCCCTCCACGCCGAGGATGGTGATGCCCTGGCGGATGTTGTTGGCGATGATCTTTGCGGCCTCAGTGGCGTCGATCTGGGCCTTGCCGGAGCCGTCGTGATAGCCCTGCGGGATCGTCACCGGGGTCGCCTTGCTGGTGATGTTGAGAGTTTTTCCGCCCTGGTTGGGCATGGTACCGGTCTTGACCTCGCCCTGTGCGGCGTAGGTCTTGCCGGACAGGACTTCTGCGGGACCAGCGGTGGCGCCGCTGGAATCCACGTCCTTGGTGGATGTACCGGTGATGGGCGCGCCGCTCTTGTCGTGGGCGGTGGCTCCTTTTGCCAGCGTGGCGGGGGTTACGGTGTCGCCCGTCAGGTCCAGCTTGGCCTCGCCGCCGATGACTACTTTGTTGATGTACTTGGTATCTGCCATGTTAGATGACCTCCCCGATCGTAAGTGTGTATCCGCCCGCATCGTTGCTTACCTCATACTGCGGGATCTTGCGGACGGTTACGTCATCCCGCATGAGTTTTTTCCGGGTCTCCAAAACCACCTCACTGGCCACCAGCGGCGTGACCTCATAGGGCCCGTCATACGGGTCTCCCTGGACCTGGACGCTGCCGCCGGACACCTTGAGATGGATCTTCGCGGTGTCAAGGCTGAGTTTGATTGCCATAGCCAGCC
>ERZ1034865.954-NODE-954-length-14738-cov-6.459920_pt1 | contig 14738 bp, 15 predicted proteins | sample MGYA00520632_ERZ1034865 | MGnify/ENA primary metagenome ERZ1034865 (study PRJEB33766, sample SAMN09781738) | gut metagenome | biome: gut microbiome | host: Homo sapiens | place: Madagascar | study: EMG produced TPA metagenomics assembly of the PRJNA485056 data set...
GGAGATCGCCCTGCAGCGTGGCCATGAAATCGTTTGTAAGATTGACGTGAATAACCCTGAAGACATCGACAGCCCTGAGTTCTGCTCGGCTGATGTCGCTATCGAGTTTACCAACCCTACTGCCGCTTACGGCAACTATTTGAAGGCTTTCGCTCACAACGTGAAGGTGGTGAGTGGCTCTACTGGTTGGATGAAAGACCACAAGGAAGACGTGGAGAAACTCTGTGCTGATGGCAAGCAAACCCTCTTCTGGGCTTCCAACTTCAGCATCGGCGTGGCTATCTTCTCTGCCGTCAACCGCTATCTCGCCAAGATTATGAACGGTTTCCCACAGTACTCCGTGTGCATGCAGGAGACCCACCACGTACATAAGCTCGATGCTCCTAGCGGCACTGCCATCACCCTGGCTGAGGAAATCATCGACAACGTGGATAGAAAGAAGGACTGGAAGCGTGGCGTGACCTACTGGACAAACGATGGTCATAGCGATGAGGGCGACCAGAACATCACCGACGAGGACTTGGTCATCAACTGTGTGCGTGATGGCGAGGTGCCAGGCATCCATGCCGTGATGTACGACTCTGAGGCTGATATGATTACCATCGAGCATAGCGCTCACTCTCGCAAGGGATTCGCTCTCGGTGCCGTATTGGCAGCTGAGTTCACCGCCAACCATAGCGGCTTGCTCACCACATCTGATTTGTTTAAGTTCTAAATTAAGAGAAAGGAATGCTTGACGTTTTCCTTTTCACAAGAAAATATGATAGACAAAGAGAAACAACAACTGAACATGAAGGTGCAGTGGGCGAAATTCGCCGTAGTCATCGTGCTGTACCTCGCATTCTTGATATGGCTGAAGAGCTGGCTGGGACTCATCGTGGTGCCATTCATCTACGACATTTACATCACCAAGAAGATACGTTGGCAGTGGTGGAAGGACGAGGAAGGTCCGGTGCGCTTCATCATGAGTTGGGTGGATGCCATCGTCTTCGCCCTCGTGGCAGTGTATTTCATCAATCTCTTCTTCTTCCAGAACTACGTGATTCCATCTAGCTCCTTGGAGAAGAGCCTCCTCACGGGCGACTACCTCTTCGTGAGCAAGGTGAGCTACGGACCTCGCATCCCTGAGACACCGCTCACCATGCCTTTGACCCAGCACACCATGCCGCTCGTCAATGTGAAGAGCTACCTGGAGTGGCCTCACTGGGATTACCGCCGTGTGAAGGGATTGGGTAACGTGAAGCTCAACGACATCGTGGTGTTCAACTATCCTGCTGGCGATACTCTCGTCAATGAGGAGCGCTACCAGGCTCAGGACTACTATCAGATGGTATATAGCTTCGGCGAGCAGATACTGGACCAAAACGGTCAGGCGAAAGACGTGCGCACGATGAATCCTCTGCAGCAGCGTCGCTACTTCGAGCAGGTGTATAACATCGGCCGCAGTTACATCGCCAATACCCCAGGCGAGTATGGCGACATCATCAGCCGTCCTACCGACCGCCGAGAGAACTATGTGAAGCGATGCGTGGGCTTGCCAGGACAGACCCTCCAGATCAAGAACCGCATCGTGTATCTCGATGGCAAGGCCAACAAGGAGCCTGACAACGTGCAATATACCTATAAGATGAAGCTCAAGGGCGAGTTCCCTGTCGAACTAGCCGACCAGCTTGGCATCACCAACGAAGACCTCCTCACCTACAATCAGACGGGAGCCATCCCTCTGACCCGTAAGGCTTACGAGGCTTTGAAGGCGAACAAGAACTTGGTGCAGAGCATCTCCATCAATACTGATGCCACCTATGGCGACCTCTATCCGCTGAACGCCTATACCGGTTGGACGCGCGACAACTACGGTCCGGTGTGGATTCCGAAGAAGGGCAAGTCGATAGCCCTCACGCTGAAGAACCTTCCTGTGTATGAGCGCTGCATCAAGGTGTATGAGGGCAACGACCTGAAGGTGGATAACAAGGGCAACATCTTCATCAATGGCAAACAGGCGAAGAGCTACACCTTCAAGCTCGACTACTACTGGATGATGGGTGACAACCGTCATAACTCTGCCGACTCACGCTACTGGGGCTTCGTGCCAGAAGACCATATCGTGGGCAAGCCTATCTTCATCTGGTGGAGCCACAGTCCAGACCATCCGGGCTTCTCCGGTATCCGCTGGAACCGCCTCTTCACGTTTGTGGATAATATCAAGTAAGTTTGAAAATAGCTATCAAATTCCTGATCTCGTTGGTGCTGGCATTGCTCCTCGCTTGGGTAATCCGCACCTACGCATTCACTGTCTATTCGGTGCCTTCGGGCGGTCTGCCGCCTCACTTGAAGGGGGGCAACCGAGTGATAGTGAACAGGATTGATTGCGACCGATTTGGGCGTGGCGAGACGATAGTTTTCACCGATTCGGTGGAGTGCGTGGTCACCCCGAAGTCGAAATATACGGGCAAGTCGATGGAAGGTTATCGCTCGAAAGGTTGGAAAGAGGCGTTTTTCATCGGTCGCATCGTGCGCTTGCCAGGCGACACCATCCGATTGGGCAAGAGCCAGTACATCATCCCTACCATCTGCTGTGAGCGTTGTGGCTGCAAGGATTGCCGCTACTACCTCGTCAAGACGGCAGGGGGCGAGACGCTTGTCCACAAGCATCAGATAGTGGGCAAGGCGTATAAGATATTCTAAGTGAAGAATGCTCTGGCTTAGAATGCGCTCATTTATTATTTATTCATTATAATTAATAATTTAATTTTGACTGCATTACTTTCTTCCACCTATTTTGGTCCTGTGCAGTGGTATCAGAAGCTGAACCGCTACGACGAGTGCTTGATAGAGCGTCATGAGAGCTTCATCAAGCAGACGTATCGCAACCGTATGATTATCGCCACTACGAATGGACCTCTCTCACTCACCATCCCCACCAACCACGACACGTCGATGGCGATGAAGGACATCCGTATCTCCGACCATGCCAACTGGCGACACGTGCATTGGAATGCCCTCCTCTCGGCATACGGCGAGAGTCCTTTCTTCGAGTATTACCAGGACGACATCCGCCCCTTCTATGAGAAGAAATACGATTTCCTCTTCGACTTCAACATGGAAATCATGGAGAAGATGATAGAGCTCCTCGACATTCGTCCGAACGTGAAGGTGACGGATGAGTACTTCCCGAAGAACACTCAACACTTTGATGTCGTGGACTTCCGTGATGCGATTCGTCCGAAGAAGCCGCTTCCTGACCCCGATTTCACACCGAAGCGATATTATCAGGTGTATGAGCAGAAGCACGGCTTCCTGCCCAATATGAGCATCCTCGACCTCCTCTTCAATGAGGGCAATGAGGCGATATTCCATCTCTAGGAATACCGCCTCATTCTGTAATGTGATGATAGAAAACAACTGTTACACTGTTACAACTGTTACACGATTCGACTTTGTCTGAACGAGGTGCCATCCCAGCCAAACAGAAAATATGGAATGATATACCCGAAAATGAAATGTTAACAGAAAAAATTAACATTCTCTGTAAGTTACAGATATATGATTGCAAGCTTTTTGAAAAGAGCCAAATGTTAAATGGGCTCTAAGCGCAAGGCGAAATTTTGCGGTTTGGATTATTTTGATTACTTTTGCAGCCGATTAACCACATTGGCAATCAAGCTCTGCAAAAAGAGCTTATTAAAACACTAAACAAATTAATATTATGTTACAGTTACAATCTTTTGATGACTGCAAGCAGCTCAGCGGCTCCGTCATCGCAATGAACCCAAGTCGTAATGGCAACAAAGGTGCCATCTACAGTTACAATCTCGACTCCTACAAGGAGCTGACTCGCCAGGCTTGTCTCTTGCGCTACATCTGCAATAGCGAGGCGGCTTGAATCAAGGAGGTCATCCTCACCTTTGGCGAGGACGAGCAGAAGGCTTTCGCCACCGTGGAGAGCGCCAGCAAGGTGAACCAAAGTGGATTGCAAGAAGGCACGCCAGTTGGCAGAGCGACTTGAAGGCGAGATCATGGAGACCGCCCTGCTTGCCGACAACAAGGCTTATGCCGAGTTTGCCAAGCGAGCTTTGGCGAATGGTTATCGCAAGGCGATGGTGCTCTACCTGGCGAATGGCGAGAAGTGGGAGAAGGCGATAGAGGACTTCATCGAGTGGAGCGTAAAGTACGACCTATGGTGCAAGATGCGTTTCTTCGGCATGAAGATGGAGGAGGCGATAGATAGCGATCGTCGCTTGGTGAACCACTCCGGTCCTAGCAATCTGCTTGCCTTCGTGCCCGACACCTTCTCGCTGGTGGACATCCAGGCTGTGTATCAGATGCAAGGCAAGAAGGGTAGGCTCACAGCTCTGCTGGCGATGTGGGCGAAGCGTGGACACTACGGCACGCCAATGGCAGCATAAATCAAGTATGGACACTATACCAATGGCGGCATAAGATAAAGGAAGGGGGAGTGCTTGCATGGCATTCCCCCTTTTTCTTGACCTTCATCAAGAAATGAGGCTTTATCGAAAGAAAGTTCTTAAATTATTTGTGTGCGCACACAAAAAGCATTACCTTTGCACTCGAAATAAAGAAAGTAAGGATAAAAGATTAGTAAAAAGGATAACTGAAAAGATTGATTAGGTATTAAAAGAAAGGAAAAAGATTATGATGACATTTGGGATAATGACAGTAGCAGTTGTAGCATTTGCAGTGATCGCTTTCGCAGGTATAAACCTCGGAATCAACGCTTGCAAATAAGCTGCAAGGCTTCTCGGAAGAGAAAGCATAGAGGCCCTGGAAGGGGCAAGGAAATAAAGTCGGCTTCTACGTGTTGAGGCTTGTGTCTCCTCGCTGAGGCTTACGATATACAAGGAAAAAGATTTAAGGATAACAGATTTAATAATTAGAGAAAGGAACAAGTTATGTTAGTATTAGGAATGGTTTTCGCTGTAGTAGCAGCATGTATAGCCCAGGCAGTATCAGTCAACAACAAGTTGTGCATGGGCAAGTAAAATTGAAGAAACAGTTTTTAATTCAATAGGTAATATACGAGAAGGCAGTCGCCAAGGGATTCCATATTCCCCAGCGATTGCCTTCTTTGCGTATTATTGCTTTTTGTCGCTCGCTTCCTCACCCTCTCTTTCCTTCTCCATTCTTTCATAGCTTCGTGTAACACTGTAACAGTGTAACAGTTCGATTTAGCTTTACTTGAATATCAGCGTGGTGAGACGATGCTCATCGAATAGCTCCTGGGCGACGGCTTGCATCTGCTGGGCGGTGATGGCATCCACTTGCTCATAGAGGCGGTCCACGTTCTTCTCCCAGCCATAGTGAAGGAAGCTCTTGCCGAAGTCGAGGGCGAAGTTCTCTCGGTTGTCGTAAGCCACGCCTATCTGTCCCTTGATCTGTTTCTTGGCAGCACGCAGTTGGGCATCGGAGAGAGGCTTCTCCATAAACTTATCCAACTCCTTGCGTACCAAGCGGAGGCAGCGCTTCACATCGTGCTCGTCACAACCGAAATAGATGCTCCAAGTGCCCGTGTCGCCATAAGCCACCATCGTGCTCTCCACGGTATATACGAGTCCGTTGTGCTCACGGAGGGCGAGGTTGAGCTTGGCATTCATGCCGGGACCGCCGAGGATGTTGTTCAGGAGATAGAGCGGCATGCGGCGGTCGTCATGCACATCGTAGGCCTGGGTGCCTATCATCACGTGGGCTTGATGGGTATGCTTCTCCATCATAATGGTTTGCCCTTCGGGGGAATTGGATTCTTCACTCTTCACTCTTCGTTCTTCACTTCCCGTGCTCTTCACTCTTCGTTCTTCACAACAGTTGAATTCTTCACTCTTTACTCTTAACTCTTCACTTCCCACGCTCCTTTTCAAGAGCGTCACCAGCTTCTTGAAGTCGATGTCGCCGTAGGCGAAGAACACGGCGTTGTCGGGGCGATAGAGCTTTCGGGTGAATCGCAAGGCATCCTCGGTCGTGAACTGGCGCACTTGTTCTGCAGTACCCAAGATGTTGTGCCCCAGGGAATTTCCCTTGAAGAGGATGTTCTCAAACTCATCGTATATCAATTCAGCTGGCGAGTCGTTGTAGCTCTCGATTTCATCGCAGATGACCTCCACCTCCTTGTCTATCTCCTGTTGGGGATAGGTGGAGTGGAAGACGATGTCGGAGAGGAGGTCCACGGCTCTGGCGATATGTTCCTTCAGGATGGCGGCATAATATACCGTGCCCTCCTTGTTGGTGTAGGCGTTGAGGTCGCCTCCCACGCTCTCCAGGCAGTTGAGGATATGCCAAGCCTTGCGTCGCTCGGTGCCCTTGAAGGTGACGTGCTCGCAGAAGTGAGCCAATCCCTCTTCGCCCAGCTCCTCGTCCCTAGTGCCAGCGTTGATCTGATAGCCGCAATATACCACCTTGCTGTCGGAAGGCAAGTGGATGATGCGGAGTCCATTGTCGAGTGTATATGTATTGTATTTCATCTTTTCAATATTTTTAGGCAAAGGTACAACTATTTGTTTAGATAGCAACCAAAAATGAGAAATTTGTTCAGAGCGTTGAACAAATACGGAAGTTTTTACATCGCTTTCTTTATCTTAAGTTCCTTTCCTCTCTCTTCATTTTGTAAAAAAGATAAAAAATGAGGCTTTCTTTTTGTGTTGTCACAGAATTCTGCTATCTTTGCTCCCTATTAAGAGGAATTGACTTTCTCTATGCTAATGAGAAAATCATCTCCTTGTTTTGGAAATAAAATAGAAAGTGATAAACGATAAAATAAGAAACATCAGATAAACAAATGCGCAAGGTAATAGGAATAGGAGAAACCGTGCTTGACATCATCTTCAAGGGCGGCAAGCCGATAGAGGCTGTACCGGGTGGCTCATCATTCAATGCGGTCATCTCGTTGGGACGTTCGGGGGTGAACGCCTCCTTCATCAGCGAGGCGGGCAATGACCGCATCGGCGAATACGTGATTCAGTTTTTGAGAGACAATGGGGTGAATGCCGACAATGTGAGCATCTTCCCAGAGTCGAAGTCGCCGCTCTCATTGGCTTTCCTCGATGAGAACAACAATGCCGACTACATCTTCTACAAGGATCATCCGCACGACCAGTTGGAGTTTGCCACGCCAGACATCCAGCCTAATGACATCGTGCTCTTTGGCTCTTTCTTCGCCCTCAACCCTGTGGTTCGCCCTCAGGTTGCCGGCTTCCTGGAGTATGCGAAGGAGCACGGCGCCATTCTTTATTACGACATCAACTTCCGTGCTTCTCATCAGAACGAAATCATGAAGATTACACCTAATCTGATAGAGAACCTGGAGATGGCTGATTTCGTACGCGGAAGCCACGAGGACTTCGGAATCCTCTACAAGAAACCGGAGGCGGATAAGGTGTATAATGCCGAAATCAGTTTCTACTGCAAGAAGTTTATCTGCACCCAGGGCGCTGAGCCTGTAGAGGTTCGTGCCGAGAACGGCTTTGCCAAGAGTTATCCTTCGGAGAAGATGAAGCCGGTGAGCACCATCGGAGCCGGCGATAACTTCAATGCCGGTTTCGTATTCGGACTGATCAAGGATGGAATCACCCGCGAGGATATCGACCGCGGATTATCTGAGGCGCAATGGGATAGCCTGCTTGCATCGGCTCAGGATTTCTCCACCGAATGCTGCAAGGACATCTACAATTATGTTTCCAAGGAATTCGGAGAAGAAAAGAAGAAGGAATTATAAAAATATAAGGATATGACAGAAATTATAAACAAGATTTATTACGTAGGCGTTAACGACCGCAACAAGCATCGTTTCGAGGGCCTCTGGCCTTTGCCTAACGGAGTGAGCTACAACTCTTATATCATCGACGACGACAAGGTGGCACTGGTGGATACCGTGGAGGTGGACTTCTTCACCCAGTTCTTGGAGAACATCCACGAGGTGATTGGCGACCGTCCTATCGACTACCTCATCATCAACCACATGGAACCTGACCACAGTGGCTCCATCGCCCTCATCAAGAAGTATTATCCTAACATCAAGATTGTGGGCAACAAGAAGACGCTCGGTATGCTCCAGGGCTTCTATGGCGTAACCGACGATGTGGTGGAGGTGAAGAATGGTGAGACCTTGAACCTAGGCAACCATGAGCTTTCGTTTGTGCTCATCCCGATGGTTCATTGGCCAGAGACGATGGTGACGCTCGATGCTGCTTACAAGGTGCTCTTCTCAGGCGATGCCTTCGGATGCTTCGGAGCCTTGAATGGTGGTATCATCGATACCGAAATCAACTGCGAGACCTTCTGGTTGGAGATGGTGCGCTATTACTCCAATATCGTGGGCAAGTATGGCGTGCCTGTGCAGAATGCCTTGAAGAAGTTGGCTGGCGTGGAGTTGGATTACATCTGCTCTACCCACGGACCAGTATGGCATGAGCATATCGAGAAGGTCATCGGCATGTATGATAAGATGTCGAAGTATAAGACGGAGCCAGGCCTCGTCATCTGCTATGGCACGATGTATGGCAACACCGAGCGCATGGCTGAAATCATTGCTCGTGCGGCAAGCAAGGCTGGCGTAAAGAACATCGTGATGTATAATATCTCGAAGACGCATCACAGCTACATCCTCCGTGACATCTTCCGTTATAAGGGCTTGATTGTGGGTGCTCCTACCTACAATGCCGGTCTTTATCACGAGATGGAAGTCCTCCTCTCCGAGCTTGCCAACAAGGACATCAAGAACCACCTCCTAGGTTGGTATGGCTCTCACTGCTGGGCAAGCAAGGCGGTAGCAAAGATCCAGGAGTGGAACGACACCAGATTGCACTACGAGGCTGTGGGTGAGCCTGTGGATATGAAGCAGGCGATTACGCCAGAGGTCAAGGCGCAATGCGAGGCATTGGGTAAGGCGATGGCGGAGAAGCTGCTCGGTTAATGAATTTGGACACAGATATTTTATGACTTTTAGGCACGGATTACGCTGGTTACACGGATTTATGGGGTTTGCATCATAAAGCTTAAGCTTCAAAATTATATGAAGTAATTGCTATGATGGAGAATCTCAAATAGAATGTCCTGCGTAATCCGTGCTTTATTTGTGGTTCTGCAACAGTTGTAACAGTGTAACAGTTTGTTTTTCCGTTCTTTCTCAAGAAAGTTTTTAAAACTTCCAAATGTGTTTTAAAAAATCGAGATTTGGAAGTGGAACGCACATTTTTCTCTTTGATTTCTCTCCGTTTCAATAAAAAATCGTATCTTTGCATCCGATAAAATATTATCAGAATCTATAGAATTATGCAAGAAAATAACAATATATTATCAATATTAGAAAACTATCTCCATGACAATCCTGATGAGATCGCCAAGGAGATGGCAAGTGACTTCCGGAAACGGCGCATTGAGAAGAATCTGACACGAGAGGAAGTGGCAGATAAGTCGGGTGTGGCAGTCAGCAATATCGTGCGATTTGAACAGAAGGGACTTATCTCACTCAAGAATCTGATAGGTATCGCCATGGCTTTGGGATATACCGCCGAGATCAAGAACATCTTCTCTGAACCCAAATACTCCACGATGGAGGAATTGCTGCAAATCAAGAGGAATACCAATAAGAAAAAAGCATATAAAAACCTTAAAAGTCTTGGAGGAGTCAAGGAAAAATAGTATTTTTGTAACCAAAACCGTGTCTTGACACAGAAATTATTCCTAAACTTATGTACAGATCTAAAATTTTGACAATCGTGTTTTTCTTCTCGGCATTGTTTGCCCATGCAGAAGAGAGTGTTTCAACACCTCGTAATCAACTCGCTCCCACACCGCCGATGGGATGGATGACTTGGAATATGTTCAAGGGAGACATCTCAGAGCAACTGATTCGTGAGACGGCGGATGCGATGGTGGAGAGCGGCTTGGCGGCTGCCGGCTACCAATACATCTTTATCGATGACCTATGGCAGGGAGGAAGAGACAAGCACAACAATATCATCCCAGACCCCAAGAAGTTCCCGAATGGCATGAAAGCCGTTGCCGATTACGTCCATTCCAAGGGCTTGAAACTCGGCATCTACTCGGATGCGGCGCAACTGACATGTGGTGGATGCACCGCCAGCTATGGCTTCGAGGAGCAGGATGCACGCACGTTTGCCTCTTGGGGCATCGACTACCTGAAGTATGATTATTGCAATGCTCCCGAAGACAGTGCCACCGCTCGCCACCGCTATCATGCCATGGCGCAAGCCTTGCAACATTCAGGGCGTGACATCGTGCTGGGCGTATGTGAATGGGGGCAACGACAATGCGAGGAATGGTGCGAGGAGGTTGGTGGTCAACTTTGGCGTACCAGTTATGACGTGCGAGATATATGGAAAGCTACTCACCCTGGTGCCAGAGGCATCATCGACATCATCAATATCACGGCTCCTTTGGCTTCCTATGCTCGAAAGGGACAGTGGCTTGATATGGATATGCTGGTGGTTGGTTTGAATGGAAAGGGTGGTCCGTCGAGTGACTTGGGCGGAACGGGATGCACCTATACGGAGTATCAATCGCAGATGAGTATGTGGTGTATGTTGTCTTCCGTGCTTGCCCTCAGCAATGACTTGCGCCATCTTACGGATGAAGACCGCCGTATCTTGCTCAATCGTGACCTGATTGCCATCAACCAGGATCAACTAGGAAAGGCTGCTGAGCGCAAGGTGAATGCCGACACACATCAGATATTCGTGCGCCCTCTTGCCGATGGCTCTCATGCCGTGGCACTCCTCAATACGGGAGATAAGCGCCTTTTCCTGACTGCTGATTTCACGAAGTTGGGACTATCAGGCAAATATTCTGTCTATGATGCTTGGCAACATCGCATGATAGCTCGCAAGGCTTCCAAATGGAAGGGAAACGTTGAGGCTCACGAAACAAAGGTCTTTATCTTGAAATAACTTTCTTCAATTCCTCCAAGTCATTCGCAACCTCGATATAGTCGTGCCATTCGCCACGAATCATACCTTTCTGCTGCATGTCATCGAGGAGGGCGATGGTGGAGTTCCAGAAGCCCTTCATATTGTAGAGGATGACCATCTTGTGGTGATAGCCGATGGTGTGTGAGGCGGCAACGGTGAAAATCTCATCGAGCGTGCCGATGCCACCAGGCAATGCCACGACGATGTCGCTCTGGGCGAGCAAGAGGTCCTTGCGGTCGCTCAGGTTGTCGCATGGAATCTCCACATCGAGGTCATCGAAGGTTCTTCCACCTTTCTCCACCAGGCTTGGCACCACGCCGATGGCTCTGCCGCCATTTGCCTTTACTGCCTTGCCGATGCTGTCCATCAATCCCATGTTGCATCCGCCAAATACTACGTCGTGACCATTCTCACCCATCCACTTGCCCAACTCCTCGGTCATGGCGAAGAAGTCGGGGTCGATATTTCTGTTTGCTGAACAAAATACTGCTATTTTCATATCGTTTATCTCTTCATTAAAATGGAACAATCTCTTTCAGATAGCGCCTCTGTCGTATGGCGATGGAGGCATTCTGTCTTATCTTGGGCAAAGTTACGCAAAAATGTTGAGATAAACTTCATCTATTGCAGATAATTTATTAATTTTGCACGATGGAAGCGCACATCATGGCGTTTCGTAGAAACTAATCTTATTAAACAAACGATGATGAATCTTATCAAACACAATGATATGAAACGGAATATGACTTATAAGATTGCAGCATTGCTGTTCTTCTCTTTGCCATGGGCATCGGTGGGAGTATGCGCTCAATCAGCCGCTTCTTTCCAATCCCCTCAGAAACAGAAAGTGCAGAAGCGGGAGGCTTACGAGTGGGAGGGAGAGATTCCTACCTACGTGGAGCAACTGAAGCAAGAACTCACCTATCCGATGGCATGGGGCAATAGCCCGATCAAGAACTTCTCGAAATGGAAGAAGATGGCGAGAGACAAGGTGTTCGAGTGCATGATGACACCGCCGAAAGCTGCTACCTCTTGGGATATGCAAGTACTCGAAGAGGAGCAGCGAGACGGATACAAGGCGCAGAAAATCGCCTTCAATATCAATGCCTATTCTCGTATTACGGCTTATCTCTTGATTCCGGATGAAAGAGGAAAATATCCTGCCGTGAATCTCCTTCACGACCATGGCGCTCATCTCTTCATCGGAAAGGAAAAGATGATTCGACCATTTGGAGTGTTGTCTGCCAAGAATGCAGTCTTGGATAGTATCTCGGATAAAGAGAAAGCCATCGCACAGGAAGTCTTGGAGGATGCCGATGCTTGGGTGAAGCTACTCTACGAGGGACAGTACCTAGGCGATTACTTGGCGAAGCATGGTTATGTGGTATTCTCGATGGATGCCCCGATGTGGGGTGAGCGAGGACGCAAGGAGGGAGTGGATAGAAAGAAATACGACCTCATCGCAGGCAATATGATGATGCTGGGTAGAGACCTCTCAGCCTTTATGACTTATGATGACATCGCAAGTACCGACTTCTTGGCTTCATTGCCTATGGTGGATGCCAACAGAATAGGGTGTGCTGGTTGTTCGATGGGAGCCTATCGCTCTTGGATGCTCTCGGCATTGAGTGACAGAATCAAGGTGGGAGCCTCCGTCTGCTGGATGATTACCACCGATGCCCAACTCACGAGGCGATATGGCAGAAAAGAGAATGGTGGTTTCGCCAACTGTATCCCCGGTCTTCGCCAATATCTCGACTATCCTCACATTGCCTCCCTCGCTTGCCCGAAGCCAATGCTCTTCATCAATGGCTCGAAAGACCATCTCTTCCCTGTGCCGGGCGTAGAGGATGCTTTCCGACAGATGCACGAGGTGTGGAGGAGCCAAAAGGCAGACGAACGACTCGATACCGAAATCTGGGACATCCCGCATTCTTGTGGCATCAAGGCACAAGCGAAAATCTTGGAGTTCCTGGATCAATACTTGAAAAAGTAATCTCCGAAAAAAAGTCCCGACTTTTTTCTTATTTCCTCGGGACTTTTTTCAAAAAACATCGGGACTTTTTTAGAAAAAGCTCTCGATACATTTTAAAACGAGAAGTCAGACATCTTATATCCGCATATACAAAAGTGGTGAACTCCGAAAGCAAAATCATCGCTTTCAGAGCTCACCTCTTTTTATAACATCTCTTCTTCGTATGATGACGTTCCCCTATAGAATTGTCACCTTCTTCGGGAAGCTTTTCTTTAAAAATTACCAGAGTTCTTTAGGCGACAAATCTTTGTCCTTTCTACCCAAGAGATAGTAGTCGGCGAGGAACTGGATAAAAGCCTGCGTGATGCGCAAGCCATCTTCCTTCACATATTTGCTGGTGAAGATGTTGGCATCAGGGAGCATGTTGCTGTCTATCAACTTGCAGACAATCTCGTATGGGAATGGCCGTCCATTGCCGCTGATGATTCCGAAGCAGTCGTCTGCCGCTCTGTCGGCATTGTAATATGGATTTTCTGGGGAAGCAATGTTGTGGGCTTGCATGTAGGTGACGTTGATGCCTGTGTAAGGACTGCCACATACGATGATGCCCTTCTCATACTTCTGAGGCAGATGGATGTTGGCAGGCAACTCATAACCGATTTCCTTGAAGAACTCCTTGAGCGTCTTGTTGTCTTCCAGGAAGACGAACTTGTCGCCGTATCCCTTTGCCTTGAGCAAGTTGTAGTCCTTGATGGCTTGCTCGTGGTCAACAGCTCTTTCCTTCTCGGCATCGGCTACCACTTTCTTGAAATCCTCGTCCTCCCAGTAAGCGTGGGAGGGCTGGTTCTCGCAAATCTTCTGAAGCCACTCATAAGAGGTGAGCGACAAGAGATTGTTGCGCAGGGTGATGGTCATGTCCATCTGTACGGCGTATGCCATCTGCTCGTTGAGACCCTGAGGCGAGTTCGCCATCTGCTGCAAGGTGAACTGGAGACGCTTCTGGTTGCCCAAGTTGAAGTAGCAGCCGTAGTGGAACCATGCCAAGACATCTCGGCGAGAAACCTCTATCATATCTTTCTCCATCGTGGCATCGTATTCGCACAAGAACTCGCGCATGCGCTCATTCTCAGGTGCCGTCTCATACTCCTTGTCGAGGATGTCATATACAACCTTTGCCGCCACTTCCAAGGTGCCGAAGAGGAATGGCACAGCCTCCTGCACGTAAGCACTCTGCTGGTAGTGATGCCAGAGGAGGAACTTGATGTCGGCGAAGTTGATCTCGTCTTCTACGTATGGAGCATCGTTGCCCGTGAGCGCACTGTTGATGTATTGCGCCTCGTTCTCATAGAAAGGGATGTGGCAACCATAACGCTTCACGCACTCAGAAGTAAATGCCTTCCAAATGCCTGTGCTAGAGAGCGTGTCCTCGAAATATCCAGCGATGGAGAGGGCGAGCTGCTTGGCATCCTCTACATTCTTGAAGTTATGGGTGAAACAAGCCTCGTCTAAGGCATGGTATATTGCGTTTGCCAGTTCGGTATAGTACTGATCTACTTCATCAGGTTTTTCGTATGGATGCATTGCCATCCACTCTTGAGTGAAAATTACTTTTTTCATATAGTTCGATTGTTTGTTATTTCAGTTGGTGGTGGCATCGGTTGTCTAGTTGCCTCGACAGCACACTAAAGCTGAAATGCCACTTGATTATGATAGTTTTGGGTCAAAAAGACCTATAATAAATGCAAAGGTAATGATTTCTCCCCGAAAAAATGCAAGAATTTGGATAAAAAATCGTAACTTTGCACCCGAATTTAGGCAATCTTAAT
>ERZ1034865.955-NODE-955-length-14732-cov-7.260953_pt1 | contig 14732 bp, 15 predicted proteins | sample MGYA00520632_ERZ1034865 | MGnify/ENA primary metagenome ERZ1034865 (study PRJEB33766, sample SAMN09781738) | gut metagenome | biome: gut microbiome | host: Homo sapiens | place: Madagascar | study: EMG produced TPA metagenomics assembly of the PRJNA485056 data set...
CTCTTAATCATTACAATTGGATTGTTAAGCTCAACAATCCAATTTTTTTATTGTTTTTAAATTACTTTCTATAACATATTTATCAAATTTTTCTATTTAATTTTCATTAGAATTATGAGTAATATTACTTTCTTCAAGCAACAAATCAAAATCAGATTTATATAACTTATCTTGTCTTATTCTGTATTCTTCAAATTCAGTTAATGCTTTATCACAAGCAATCTCATATGATATTTTTACGGCATCTTTTAATATATCTCTATCATCTGCAAGTAAAAATTTATCAATTCTATTTGACCACTCTTCCATTGTCATTGGAATATGTCTTCTCGCTCTATTTTCTGCGATTTCTAAAAATGCACTAACTATACCTTCCAAGTCTTGTAACTCATCTTTAGATAAATAATTTTTAGCAATTATAACATCAGATTCCATTATTTTACCATTAGGAGAATTTTTCCAATTAGTTAGTCCCATATGTTCTTTATCTGAGTTTGCTCTAATATATATTAATTCGGCAGCAGTGTGTCCACTTATAGCAAAATGCAACTTATTTTGAACTATTTTAAAGAAAATATACGCTTCTTCTGACTTAGGATTGTAATCAGTTGCTGTTGCAATAAATAAATCAGTGATTTTTTGGTATGCCATTCTTTCACTTACTCTGATTGTTTTGATACGTTCTAATAATTCATCAAAATATTTTGCATCATATTTATTTCCATTTATAAAACGTTCATCATTTAATGCAAAACCCTTTGTCATATATTCTTTTAATATTTTTGTTGCCCATATTCTAAAATCCGTTGCTTTTTTTGAGTTCACTCTATATCCAACAGCAATTATTTCATCTAAGCTGTAAAAATTTGTATTATAGTTTTTCCGTCATTTGAAGTTATTGGAATTTTTCGAATAACTGGTTTTTCTGGTAACTTGCCTGACTTAAATATTTCCTTTGAGTGATAATTTATTGTGTTCATTTTAACTTATGGTGAATTACTAAATGCAATTTTATATTTCTTTATAATTTCATATAGCTTATCGCTATGAATTATATAGCTCCCATGATTTTCGTTCTTTATTATCTCAAGTGTACTGTTTTTTATATTATTAGCAATCAATTTCGTATGCTCTAACTTAATTATATCTTTTTCGCCGGCTAAAACATGAACTGGTATTGTAATTTTTTTTAAATCTTCTATTGTAATATTGGGTTCATCTAACATCATTTTCATATATTTACTTCTAGTAAAAAAATAAAATAATTTTGTTAATAACAAATCAAATGTAGTAAAAACATCAGGAGTAATATTAGCACCACTTATAATTAAATTGGATAATAAGTCGTGTTCTTTAATTGCAACTAATAGTCCTATAATTCCACCATCACTAAATCCATATAATATTGGTTTTTCAATATTTAGTTCTTTTATAAAATTAATTATATCATCACACATTAAATTATAAGATATTTCTTTAGGATTTTCACTTTTACCATGACATCTACTATCAATAGCAAAAACTTCATAATTACTTTTTAATTTTTCTATTAATTTATCAAATATTTCGTGTGATTCTTGATTTCCATGTATTAAAATAATTGGTTTTCCCGTACCATATTTTTCATAATATAATTCTATATCATTAACTTTAATTTTCATAATCTCACCTACAACTTACCAGTTATCTTTCCTACTTTTTTAAATCTTTTGAATAATACATTAAATTTTTACAAGTGTATGATGGTTTTTTTACATCTTTATATTTTTTCTCACAGCAATAGTCACTTATCGTTTTTTCATATTTATCAAATCCTAGTTTAACAAAAAAAGGAATATCTTTTTCAGTTACGCCAACTAAAATTTTATTATATTTTTGTTTAAAGTTTCCACATAAGAATTTTAATAAACTTTTAGCATAACCTTTATTTCTATATTCTTCTTTGGTTACTAAATTTTTTAATTCTAAGTTGCTATTATCATCTAAGAATATTACAGCAAGTGATATAACTTTATTTTCTATTTTTAGTGCATACACATCTGATTTTTCCAAGTAACTTTTTATACTTTCTTCTGATGGATCAGCCTCTAAAAATAACTCCATATATTCATCCTTATTTTCTATTTTTCTTACTTCAAACCTTTGTCTTGATGATGTTTCATATTCATCTGGCAACATTGGCTTTAAATATTCAAGAGTATTATACCTTTCTTCAAAAGAAAAAATACAGCCACAATATTTTTGCATATATATTCCAAGTTCTCTTGCCATATTTTGTCCTTCTCTAAAATGTTCTCTATAATCAGTTGTTAGGTATTTAACTCCATATTCTTTCTCAAGTCTTCTACCAGCTTTTTCAATTAAAGTATGATTTTGATAAGGACTTATGGTAAGAGTGGTAGCTACTACATCAAATCCATTTTCTTTTGCATATTCAAATACTTTTTTAAGTCTCATATAATAGCAATACTCACATCTAACTTTATACTTCTTATCTTTTCCTACATTTTCTACTACAAACCTTACATAGTCTTTCATGTTATACTCATCAATTATTACATTTTTACATTCCTTTATTTTGCAAAATTTGATAAAAGCATTTTTCCTTCTTCCATACTCAACTCTTGGATGAATATTAGGATTATAAAAACAAGCTGTAAGATCAACTTTTTCTTTTTTTCCCTCTTCATTTAATATTCCATTTAATTTTATATCATTTTCTATAAAAGTAAAACATGGTGCACAACAGCAATGCATAAGTAACTTTCTCAAATTATATTTCATCTCCTAAGTACTCAAATCTATATTTTTGATTATTTGGATTTTCTTTTCCATCGGGAACCTTCTCAAAAAACATATATTTAGGTCTAATCCATGTTTTTTTATCACCATAAAGTGCAGTATAAACAACCCATTCTTCTAAAGTTTCACTATTTATAGCTATTTTTTCAATTTTATATAATTTATCATTTCCTTTAAAATGTCTATAAATACCACCTATTTTAAGTTCATTTTCCATAAACACTCTACCTCTTAATTATCATTAAACTCATATCCTAAATGTTCATACGCAAGCTTTGTAACTAATCTTCCTCTTGGTGACCTTGTTAAAAAGCCAATTTGCATAAGATATGGTTCATATACATCTTCAATAGTATCTCTATCTTCTCCAATTGATGCAGCTAGAGTATCAAGTCCAACAGGTCCACCATTAAATTTAGTTATCACTGTAGTTAGCATTTCCCTATCCGAATTATCAAGTCCAATTTCATCTATTTCAAGTCTATCCAAAGCTTTTTTCGCAATTTCATAATCTATTGTATCTTTTTCTTCTACAAGTGCAAAATCCCTTACTCTCTTTAAAAGTCTATTTGCAATTCTCGGAGTACCACGTGATCTTGAACCAATCTCCATACTTGCATCTTCATCAATCTTAATTTCAAGTAAATCAGCACTTCTATCAATAATTTTAGCAAGTTCTTCATTCTTATACAATTCAAGTTTATGAATTATACCAAATCTATCCCTTAAAGGTGAAGATAGAGAACCTGCTTTAGTTGTAGCTCCAACTAAAGTAAATTTTGGAAGATCAAGCCTTATTGATCTTGCTGATGGTCCTTTTCCTATAACAATATCTAAAACGAAATCCTCAAGGGCTGGATACAATACTTCTTCAACAGACTTATTAAGTCTATGAATTTCATCAATAAACAAGACATCATTTTCTTGTAAATTAGTAAGAATTGCAGCTAAATCACCTGCCTTATCAATAGCAGGACCCGATGTTACTTTTATATTACTTCCCATTTCATTTGATATAATTGTTGCAAGTGTAGTTTTTCCAAGACCTGGAGGACCATATAGCAAAACGTGATCTAAAGCCTCTCCCCTTTTTTTAGCAGACTCAATATACACTTTTAAATTATTCTTTACCTTGGTTTGCCCTATATACTCTTCAAAAAGCTTAGGCCTTAAAGTAAACTCCTCTTTTTGTTCTTCTTCATTTTCTATATATTCTGGTGATACAACTCTATCTTCTATCATATTATTACCTCTTTTTTCTTCCTAATTATATCAAACATTAGTTTTTAAGTCAACGAATATATGAATTTTTATCTAGGAAAAGGCCCATGCTACCATATGGTACCATGAGCCTTTTAAACCTACACTTTGTTTTGATATTTATCAGGCATAACCGAAATATCTCTTATCATATCTCCATTTATTAATTTTATTTCAGTTTTACTTCTATACGGAACAACCTTTATCCAATTATCTTCCACAGCTACTATTTTTCCACAAACCCCAAAGCTATCATTAAATATAGAAATGGAACATACTTTACCAATAAAATCTTTTATTAATTCCTTTGGCATATTTCTTTTTACACCTCTCTTTTTATTCCTTTTTGTTATTCTTAATTTTCTATATAAGTTATTATTTAAATAAAATACCAATAATATGAGAACTAAGAATATAACAATTACATAACTATTAATTTTAAACACCTCATTATATACATTGCCTTTAAACTCTTAAGTTTAAAGGCAACATTAATTTATTATTTTTCTACTAAAACATCTGTAACAACTAATTTTCCATCTTTTATTTCAAATACTGTTTTAACTTTTCCTTCCGCCTTTTTATAGTCATTTTTAACATCACTAGAGGTTGAATTTAAATATAAAATATTCTGTACTCCAACTATTTGTATTCTCTTTGTATCAGTATTTTTTGATACTTCAACTTTTGTACTCGTATCATCTTTATTTTCAGTAATTTCTACACTAGTGTTATTTGTAGCACTTGTATTTTCTACAATATTATTTGCTACCTTATTTTCTACTGTCTTATCAGAAGACTTTTTACTATCCTTATCAATTTTCATATCTTCAGCTATAAAATAATTAAACTTATTCATTACATATTTTTGTCTATATGAATTTTGGTTAACTTTTGTATTAGTATAGTCTAATATATACTCATCTGCTTTTTCAGGTAAATATGAAATATCACCTTTATCCAATTTAATTTTCAACTTTGAAGAATTAGTGGTTTCCCATGTTGAAGATATCATATATCCTTTTGGTTCATCACCTAAACTTTCTTTAATTAAATCAGTAAAAGTTTTATCATCATTTAATTTTATTAAACAGGCATTTCCACTATTTGCATCAGCTATGAAAATATAATTGTTATCCGAGTCAATTTCAACTGACACTTCAACATTTACATCAAAAGTCTTTCCCGTATCATACTTTATAACTTCTGTATTTTCACCATTTATATATTGGATTCCAACACCAGAATACATTTCTAGGTTAGGTGCTGCACCTTCTACTGCTGATACATCCGAATACTTTTCTGTACCATAAAGTACTACATAATCTTCAACATCATCATTATCTACATAGTCTTTTATAACCCTTATAACCTTTTGATTTTCTCCAAGAGATATTACATCCCCTAATTCTTCACTATATTTTTTTGTAAGCATTTCCGGACTATTAAAAAATTTATTTAATCCATAAACACTAAATCCAACTATTAAAAGTATTCCTACTAAGAATACAGCCATTATAACCTTCTTTTTCATGATACCTCCATACATACATTATTTTTTCTCAGCTCTATCTAAAAAAACAATTCCATCTAAATGATCAAGTTCATGTTGAATAACAACAGCTTCCATTTCAGAAACAGTTTTGGTAACTTTTTTACCATTAATATCAGTATACTCAACTTTTATTTTTTCATGCCTAAGTACATTTTCAAATTCATTAGGAAAACTAAGACACCCTTCTTCAACTTCAACCATAGCCTTTGATTTGTATGTAATTTTTGGATTAATAAGAATATGTGGCTCTTTTACTGGTGTTATTTTTCTTCCTTTTGAATCAGTATCTTCAATATATTTAGAATCATATACAACCATGGATTTTAGCATTCCAACTTGGCATGCCGCAAGTCCAATTCCATCATTTGCATACATAGTATCTAACATATCTTGAGCTAGTACTTTTATTTTTTCATCAATCACTTCTATTTTTTTTGCTTTTTTTGTAAGTATTTCATCACCCTTTAGTCTAATTGTTCTAATTGCCATTTTTACACTCCTATCTATTATAACTTTACATCGTTTTGATTATTATTAATATTTTTTGTCATAAGCATACCATCATATATAACATTTGTCTCACCTGTATATGTCTCATTTTTTGGTAAAGCGTTGATATTTTCTGCTACCTCTTCAGGGCCATTACCCATCTTTAATTCTTGCCATTCTGATTTAGATATTAAAACTTGCCTTGGTTTACTTCCCTCATAGCCTGATATAAGGCCTCTTGCTTCCATTTGGTCAATTATTCTACCGGCTCTTGAATGTCCAACTTTAAATCTACGTTGTATCATAGAAGCTGACGCTTGTCCAATATCAACTACTAAATCAATTGCATCCTCAAGTAAAACATCTGCATCTTCTACATCATCTGAAGAATCACTTCCACCTTTTGAATTGTTATTACCAGCCTTCTCAATAGATTCAAGAATATCTTCACTATACGTAGAATTATTTGACTCTTTAATTGACTCAACAATTTTTTCAATTTCTTTTTCAGAAACAAAAGCTCCTTGCATTCTAAGAGGTTTTATCTCACCTGTTGGAAAATAAAGCATATCTCCTCTTCCAAGCAACTTTTCAGCACCTGCTGAATCAAGTATTGTTCTTGAATCAACTTGAGAAGACACAGTAAATGCAATTCTTGAAGGTACATTGGCTTTAATTATACCTGTAATAACATCAACAGATGGTCTTTGAGTAGCAATAATAAGATGCATACCAGCTGCTCTAGCCATTTGTGCAAGTCTACAGATTGCATCTTCAACATCATTTGGTGCAACCATCATAAGGTCTGATAATTCATCTACAATTATAACAATTTGAGGAAGTTTTGCACCTTCTTTTTTACCAATAATTTTGTTATATCCCTTTAAATCTTTAACTCCAACAGATGCAAATAAACTATACCTTTTTACCATTTCCTGTACAGCCCAATTAAGAGCTCCAGCTGCCTTTTTAGGATCTGTTACAACAGGTATTAAAAGATGTGGTATTCCATTATATCCAGAAAGTTCAACCATTTTTGGATCTATAAGTATCATTTTTACTTCACTAGGTTTAGCTTTGTATAAAATTGATACTATTATTGAATTTATACATACACTTTTACCAGATCCGGTAGCACCTGCAATAAGCACGTGAGGCATTTTTGCAATATCACCAACGCAAATATTTCCTGCTGCATCTTTTCCAAGTGCAAAAGTAAGCTTAGACTGAGCACTATTAAATATATCAGATTCAATTACTTCTCTTAGAGTAACGGATTCAGCTGTCTTGTTTGGCACCTCAATTCCAACAGCAGCTTTACCTGGTATTGGTGCTTCTATTCTTATACTTTTTGCTTCAAGATTTAACGCAATATCATCAGATAGATTTACTATCTTACTTACCTTAACTCCTGTATTTGGAGTAAGTTCGTATCTTGTTACTGTAGGCCCTTTAGTAATATTGGTTACCTTTGCCTCAACTCCAAAACTTGCTAATGTTTTTTGAAGTTTTACAGCAGTATCCCTTATTGCCTTCTTGTCAAAGGTTTCTTGCCCTTTAGGCTTTCCTAAAAGGTCAATTGAAGGAAAAGAATAATTTTCTTCTTCAGAAAGCCTTGTATGATCAATAGTTAAAACTTCTTTTACTTTGTTATCCTCTTTTTGTTCTCTTTGTTTCTTAAAGTATTCATCTCTTTGTTGTTTAGCTTGCATTCCCTTTTCATCAGGTTTACCACCAAGTTTATTAAAATCAAATTCTAATTGCTCAGCATTTGCAAGTCTTAGGTTCTTATCTGTATTTGGACTTCCTTTTTCATCCATCTTTTCTTCAAGTTCTTTTTTTCTTAAAGCAGCTTCTCTTTTTTGCTTTCTTGTAAGTTTTTCTTCTTTAGGTTCCTCTTCATCATCTTCTCCATCATTTCTAAATAGAATAGAACAAACATAAGCTATTCCATTTCCAATATATGCAAACACATTATATATTGCATTAAATAACTGTTTAAATGATATATCAAAAAAGCACAAAGCTGTAATTAACGTAACAAAAATAAGTAATATTCTTGCTGCAAGTGAACCTAAAAGCTTTACAAGTGGTGTAGCAACAATTGCACCAACTAATCCAACTATATTTTTTCCGTCAACACCCAAATTATATGAATCAACAATAAATTTAACTGGATTATCAAATAAACTTAAATTATATAAAGTAAATGAATATATTATAGAACATAAAAGCCCTACTAGTATAACTCCTTTATATATTTCGGTATACGGTCTTGTTTTCTTTTCTGAAGCAATTTCATGAATACCAACTATTACTAAAACCAAAGGTAACATTAAGGCAAGATCACCAAAAAATCCCCTTGTAATATTATTTAAAAAATCACTAATTGTTCCTGCATCCTTGAAAGTTAGCAAAACAAATAATATGATTCCTATAGCAACTAAAATTCCACCATGAAAATCGCTACTAAATGTTTTTACATCCTTTTTAGATGCTTTTTTCTTACTATTACTAGTTTTCCTTCTTCCCATTTGTTTTTACACCAACCCCTACTTAGTGTTTTAATTCAATTCTTTTCTGTTGTTTTCAACAACTTGAAGAGTTTCTTTTAAAACCTCTTCAACTTTCTCTAAAATTGCATTTGCGTACTCATGCGTACCTGTACAAATTTCTTTAGAGACTTTGTTAGCATTTTCAATTATTTCTTCCTTTTGAGCTAAGGCTTTTTTTGTTATAGCATTCTCATCTATCATTGTAACAATTTTAGATTCTGCATTTTGAACAATATTATCAGCCTCTTTTTGTGCATCCTCTATTATTCTTTGTCTTTCCTCTTTAACCCACTTAGCTTGTTTTAATTCATCAGGAAGTTTTAATCTAATATCTTCCAATATATCACGAAGCTCATCAATATCTACCATGACTTTTGAAGAAAAAGGTACTTTTGAACCAGATTCTAATATTTCTTCTAAACTTTCTAATAACGTAAATATTTCCATTTTTCTACCTCCATTTAAAAAACTTTAAAACTACATTTCCATAATTTCTATTATCTATACATTCTAAATTGCTAAATTCATCAGCAAGTTTAATGCCCTTTTTCTCTAGTTTAGTCATATAATTTTTATCAGTTTCGTACACTATAATTCCATCTTTTGCTAATATATTTTTATTTTCTGATATATATTTTAAAGTTTCAATGGCAAATCTACTATCATAAGGTGGATCTAAAAAAATGATATCAAAATACATATTTTGATTTTGAATTTGCCTTAAACACTTGATATAATCCTTCTTTGTTATTTTAACACAAGTTTTGGCGTTAGTCAACTCTACGTTAGATATTATTGTAGAAATAGCTATATTTGAACTATCATTTAGCCATGCAAATTTTGCTCCTCTACTAATAGATTCTAAGCCTAAATTTCCAGTTCCAGAAAAAAGATCTAATACATTGGCATCTAAAGTATAAGGTATTAAGATACTAAACATAGCTTCTTTTACCCTATCCAGAGTTGGTCTTGTTTTCTCTGTTTTTGGACTATTAATAACCTTTGCTTTATATTTTCCAGCAATTATTCTCATTACATTTTCACCTAACCTATTATATCTAAAACATGTGGCTTATTTCTTAAAGTTAAAGCTAATGCTTCATCAATATTATCAATATATATTGCATCATCCAAATAATCAAATGCTAAATCAAACTTTTCTTTATCATTGTATAGTACTTTTAGTATTGTGTCGCCCTCATGAACCTTTTCTCCAACTTTCTTTGCAAATTCAAAGCCTACAGCATAGTCTATCTCATCATCTTTTTTATTTCTTCCTCCACCAAGGCAAACAAGTGCTTCACCTACTTTTTTACTATCAATTGAAACAATATATCCATCTTTTTGAGCATGAATTTCTTTCATGTATTTTACGCTATCTTTAAGGACAGGCATATCCAAATTCATTCCTATCCAATCCATATATACCTCACAAATATGTCCTCCCTGTGCCTTTACAAGTTCAATAAATTTATCATAAGCTTTTCTCGATACGATAACATTTTCAATTCTTAATTTATTTTCATCAATATCATCGCCACAACCAGCCATTTTTACCATATAAGCTGCAATTTCAAAAACCACATTCTTTAAATCTTTTAGATATTCAGATTTTAATGTAGTCTCATCAGAAAGTAAAAATGAAATAACTTCCTTAATTTCAAGTGCATTACCAACATTTCTTCCTAAAGGTTGATCCATATTTGTAACAATTGCCTTAGTTTCACGTCCAGCCATATTTCCAATATCAACTAACGTATGGGCAAGTTTTCTTGCATCATCAAGATTTTTCATAAAAGCACCACTACCAACTGTAACGTCAATAAGAATCTTATCAGCACCAAGAGCTAGTTTTTTACTCATAATAGAAGATGCTATAAGGTCAATTGATTCAACTGTAGCCGTTGTATCTCTTAAAGCATATAGCTTTTTATCAGCAATTGCCACCTCTGAACTTTGACTAATTAAACACTCGCCAATTGTCTGAACTTGATGACAAGCTTGTTCAAGCGATAAATTAATATTATATCCTTTTATAGCCTCAAGTTTATCAGCAGTTCCACCAGTAAATCCAAGCCCTCTTCCAGACATTTTAAAGACATCTACCCCAAGAGCTGCAACAATTGGAAGGACAATCAAGGTAACCTTATCTCCCACACCACCAGTAGAGTGCTTATCTACAATATATTTACCAGGAGTTTTTATATCTGACAAATCAAGAATTTTAGCAGACTTTGACATAGCATCAGTCAAGTATAGCAATTCATTTTTAGTAAGCTTATTCAAAAAAATAGCCATAAGAAGAGCTGACACCTGATAATCAGGAATTCTATCGGCACAATATTCCCTAATAAAAAAATTAATTTCATCCTTAGTTAACTCATAATTATCTCTTTTCTTTTCAATAATATCATACATTCTCATAACAACACATCACCCTATCCCTACTTCGATATATCAAAAATCTACCAACAATATATCATTCACCACATGTAATACAACGTATTATACAATATATCACACCTCATATTATACCACATATTATAACTCATATCATAACTCATATCATACCTCATTTCACACACTTTTTCAACCCCCACCCCAAAATTCCCGAGTTAGTTTTGTAAAAAAGTATATAAATAGATTTTTTATATCATATCGACAAAACTAGACAATAATTATTACTATTTTTTCCTTGATTTCAAACTCAAGAAGTGATATACTAAATAAAATTTCACTGTGGGGTACACAGGTTGAGCGTTCTAACTACACTTTTTAGTGACTATCTACGAATTTAGTAGTACCTATTTTTTCTTTTGAGATAGGAGTTATACATACTAAAATGCCAGAAATTCTAACTCAAGTTTTATTTATTTTTATCAAAAGAAATTTAAAATATTATATTCATGAGCTATTCATTTTTATCTTTTCGCATAGCTATTTTTTTCATGCATTTTTTCTAATTACACAATCTTTTTCAATTAGTTTTTACAAAACTAACTCCGAGGCATAGAATGCAAATTTTGTAATATACTGAATTATGTGGGGTGATTTTTTTGTGTGGTTTTTGTGGATTTATGAATAAATCAGATTTGGTGCAAGATGATAAAATTATTTGTTCAATGGTGAATAGAATTAGGAAGCGTGGGCCGAATGCTCAAAATGTTTATATAGATGAAAATGTTGCTTTTGGTCATGCTAGACTTAGTATTATTGATGTTAAAAATGGTAATCAACCAATGATTAAAGATTTTAACAATAATAAATATGTAATTATTTATAATGGAGAACTTTATAATACAAAAGATTTAAGGGATGACCTTATTTCTAAGGGATATACATTTTCAACTTCTTGTGATACTGAAGTTGTCCTTAATTCATATATACATTATGGTGATGATTGTGTAAATTTATTAAATGGTATTTTTGCCTTTGCTATATACGATAAATTTAATAAAAACATATTTTTAGCTAGGGATAGACTTGGAATAAAGCCTTTATTTTATACTATTACAAGCAAGGGTACATTTATATTTTCGTCTGAAATAAAAGGTTTACTAGAACATCCTGAAGTAGATGCTATTATTGATAAGGAATGTATTATGGAATTGTTTGGACTTGGTCCTGCACATACACCTGGTAGAACTTTCTTTAAAAATATTTATGAAATTAAAGCTGGATTTTTGGCAAATTACTCATTAAAGTACGGCCTTGTAAAAAAAATGTATTGGGATCTAAAAACTAAAGAAAATACTGATACAACAAAAGACGCCATAGAGCAAATACATAATCTTTTATGCGATGCAACTAAGAGGCAGCTTGTTTCTGATGTGGGTATATGTTCCATGCTTTCTGGTGGATTAGATTCTAGTATTCTTACTAAAATTGCCCATGATGAAATTAAAGATATTAACACTTTTTCAATTGATTTTAAGGATAATGATAAAAACTTTACTGCTAATTCATACCAGACGACAAAAGATAGTGACTTTGTAAAAATAATGAAAAATTTTTTACGAACAAATCATAACACAATAAAAATTGATAATACTGAACTTTTTGAGTTACTTGAAAATTCAATGATTGCACGTGATATGCCAGGTATGGCGGATATTGATAGTTCAATGTTTGCCTTTTGCAAACACATAAATCAGCATGGGTTTAAGGTATGTTTATCTGGTGAATGTTCTGACGAAATTTTTGGTGGCTATCCTTGGTTTTATAAAAAGCACTTGATTGATTATGAAGGCTTTCCTTGGGCACTTTCTGAAAATTTGAGAAGTAATTTAATTAAACCTGGTATTTTAAAAGAAAATATGCTTAAAGATTATATATATAATAGCAAAAAAAATACTTTAAAAAGCGTAGAAGTGCTTGATAAGAATGATGATTTTGAAAACACATTTAGAAATATAAACTATCTTACTGTTAAATGGTTTATGAATACATTAGTAGAACGTACAGATAGGATGTCTATGGCAAATTCATTAGAAGTTAGGGTCCCTTTTGCCGATTATAGAATATTTGAATATGTATATAATTTACCTGCTAAAATGAAACTGGGGCTTTACGAAAATAACATTCCTATTGAAAAATTTTTGCTTAGAAAAGCCTTTGAAAATGAGCTTCCTAGTGAAATAGTATACAGAAAAAAATCCCCTTTCCCTAAGACGTATGATCCTGTATACTTAAAACTAGTTGAAGATAAAATGTCTGAAGTTATAGAAAATAAAAACTCTAAAATAAGTAATTTAATAAATTTAAATTTTGTTAAGAATATAATTGCTATACATGGTGAAAATTTAACTGAAAACTTATTTGGCCAATTAATGACATATCCTCAAACTTTGGCTTATCTTATTCAAATTGAAATGTGGCTTAACAAATATAAGCCAAAAATTGAAATATAATTAAAAAATTTAATCTAAAATGTTCTAATTTTTTATTTAGTTCATTTTAGATTATTTTTTACAAAACTAACTCTGGGGGAGAATATTTTTTTGTGTTTTGCACATTATATTTGTATATTTTAAGGAGTGAGTTATGAATACTAAGGAAAATCATGTGGCTTTTATAATGTGGATAATTATTATTTTAGTCGTGGTTGCTGCTGTAATTTTAATTTTAACATCTAATGCTAATTTATTTAGTAATGAAAATACTGAAAATAATAATCCGAGTGAACAAGCTAAGAATTTAAATGATAATAATGTAAATGAAAATAATAATAACAACAATAATAGCGATAAGAGCAAACAATTAAATGATAATACCAATGATAAGCCTGCCACAGCTGTAGCCAAAGAGGAAAAGGAAGCAACACCTCAAACGCCAACTGAGGTACAAATTGCAACATATACCACTACTTTATATGACAAGGAACAAACTAGAATAGATAATATTAATCTTGCTATTTCTAAGTTAAATGGGGTTATAATTGAAAACGGAGCTGAATTTTCTTTTAATAATACAATAGGTCCTATGAATGAAGGTAATGGTTTTAAAAAGGCAACTGGATTTGATAGTAATGGAAAGAAAATAAAAATATCTGGTGGAGGAATATGTCAAATAAGTAGTACACTTTACAATTGTGCATTGATTGCAGGATTTGATATTACTGAAAGGCATCCTCATAGTAGGCGTGTATATTACGTCCCCAAAGATAAAGATGCAACTATCCTTTATGGTAGCTTAGATTTAAAATTTGTAAACAACTCTGGTTCTAAAGTAAGAATTGATGCTTCAGCTACAAAATCCACTGTAACAATAACTTTAGTAAAAATAAAATAAAGGTACATGTACGTATTGTACCTGTGCCTTTATTTATTTGCATCTATAAAGATTTTTTCATATGGTTTCACATATCCAAGAGATTCTCTTGCAACATTTTCTATATACTCATCTGATTTAATATTCCCATTTTGATTATTATAATACTCTACTAGTTGCTTTTTACTATTAATATCAGCACTATACATATCAATTTGTGAATCATATTTATTTATTTGAACTTGTTGTTCTATAAATGTGTATACAAAATATATAGAAAAAACAGATAGGACTAAAAATAT
>ERZ1034865.959-NODE-959-length-14651-cov-4.387572_pt1 | contig 14651 bp, 16 predicted proteins | sample MGYA00520632_ERZ1034865 | MGnify/ENA primary metagenome ERZ1034865 (study PRJEB33766, sample SAMN09781738) | gut metagenome | biome: gut microbiome | host: Homo sapiens | place: Madagascar | study: EMG produced TPA metagenomics assembly of the PRJNA485056 data set...
GATTTTATGGATGTGCAGGAGTTTGAGCCGGAAGAACTGCACATCAGCGGAGAGTGCCGTCTGGGCCCGGCAGCGCATGAACTGCTGAAAGTGCTGCAGCAGTGCCGCTGGAAAAACGAAGAGAACCACTGGGTGGCCTGCCGACCGTTGATCGTTTATCTGGCAAGCGGCCGCTTTGCACGCAACTGGAAAGCCGGACTGCAGCTGCTGGAACGCAGTGAGATCTATCAAAAAGCGGAAAAACGTTTCGTTGCAGTTGGGCAGAACCCGGATTTTGATGTCCTTCAGCAGCTGACCGCCAGAAAAGACGGCGATGCGCTGGACGTGTGGTTCCCCACGGAGCGTGACCTCCAGAAGTGCATGGAGACTGAACCGTTCCCACAGCCGGAAACGGATGTGTATTATGCAGATGAGCAGATATCTGAAACTTCAGATGCTGAACCCCCAAAATCGGCAGGGACCAAAAAGCCCAGAACAAAATCGCCCCGGAAATCATCAGGCAAAAGAACTCCCAAAAGCTCTGGCCGGAAAACGGCTGGAAAAACCAAAGAGCCCGTCCAGGCAGAACCGGAATTTCAAACTGAGGAAGGCGGAAGTGTGAACTGAGCAGACGGTACAGAAGAAGATTGGTAAAAGCACAGGAGGGCGAAAAGATGCCGACGATTCAAAGATATGGATTCATTCCTGGGCCGGATTCAATGCCGGTGATTCTTGTTTTTGACGTTTCGGGAGTGAACCCGAAATGGCACCTGCTAAGACAGACTGCAATGGGAATCGCAGATGCAGTAAAGGAGAAAGCACATGCCAGATGCATTCAGGAGGACATTCTGACGCTGAGTTTTTCCGGTGGAAGATGCTGGGAGAATAAACTGGAGTATGCGTTTGCACCGAGCGTGCAGGACAGGCTGAAAAAAGAAGGGCTGGTCCAGAGCAAAGTGGAACCGGCGCTGGATAAGTTGGCGGAGATGCTTCAGGTGAGCGCGTGGATGCGGACAAAAAAAGACACCATGTGGATGCCGAACATCATATTTTTGAGCGATGGGCACTTCACAGATAGGCGTTCGCGGATCGAAGATTCACTGGACGTGCTGCGCCAGAATTTCTGGTACTGTCATGCGGGAAAGATCGCTGTTGCATTGGGAGAAAATGCGGACGATGACATGCTGGAGCTTCTGGTGGGCGGCCCCCAAAATGTTGTCAAGTCAGATTCTCCGGATGAAATAAAGGAACGGCTTCATTTTGAAAAAGTTCCTGCAGAATTGACCTATCGGGAGGATATCGAACCCTGTATTCTTGAGGACAGCGGATGGTGACAATGAAGTGACGAAGGGAGAAAATCAAAAATGAACAGCCCTTTACTGAAACCTGGAACGGTGCTGGAATCACAGCTGAATGCACAGATCACGGTGAAAGAGTGCGTTTCTCAGAGCGGCACAGATGAAATATATCTGATTTCCTATAGAAACAAAGAAAAGAATGTGGAAAATCTTCACTTGACGTGGTACAATAAAGCCACACTCGGTGAAGAGTTGTATTCTGTATGCAGACGCGCAGAATTTGCTCTGGCAGCAGGGTGTCCCAGCAGAATGTTCCAGTGGCCGATGGATCTTATCTATGAAAAACAGGAGCAATTCGGCATCGTATTTGCTCCGAAAGGTCAGGAGTTATGCGCTCTGCCGGAGTTCATAAAAAATCCGGAGAGCAGTTATCTCAATGCGGAAGCGGCGCTGCATCTGGTAGAAGCCTATCAGGCCTTGCATCGGGCAGGATTGTGCATGCCGGGGCTTTCTGAGCAAAATGTTATGCTGGATAAGAGCAGCGGACAGATCTATCTTGCGGACTGGAAAGCGGTTCGTTTCCGCTCCGAGACTGCCGCTTCGGAAAATGACGCCGCAGGTGTGGAACCGGATGAGGATGGCATGAAGCAGCTGCTGTTCATCATACTGTTTCACTGCCTCCCGGAAGAACTTTCGCAGGAAGAGTGGCAGCAGTTGTGCGTGGACCCGGTGTCAGAAGACGAACTGAGAGCAGTGGTGAAAGACAAACCGGTGCTGACCGACATGTGGCCGCTCATGCAGGTGGATATCCGGCAATGCTTTTTGCAGTCTTTTTATGTTTATGCAAAACCTCGCTGTGTGACCAATTGTGACTGGAGACATCTTCCTTTGAGCAGCTGGATACAAATGCTGTCATATCTGCGTGCTGTATACGCTTTTATTGAAGCGGAAGAGCTTGTATCTGTTGGAGAACCACAGGGTAAAACCATTGACGTGCAAGAACCTGATGAGGAACTTCTTTGGGAAAGCTGCCCTGAGGATGAGCTTGAATGGTGAGAGAAATAGCTGGGATTGGACATTTTGTGAGATAAATTCGTTTTGACGGGGAAGCCCCCGTTCAAATAAAAGAGCCTGCATTGCAGGCGAAAAAATGAATTCGGGAGGAATCAGAATGGCAAATGGTTCGCTGGCAGTCGGTACTGTCATTAAAACCAAGTACGGCGGTTCGGTCAAGGTCGAAAAGTACCTTGCAGAGGGCGGTCAGGGCGAAGTGTATGTGGTGGCCTGCAACGGCGGCAAAGACAAAAAGGCGCTGATATGGTACAAAACTGCTGCACTGGGCAAAGATCCTCATGCTTTCTACGAAAATATTGAAGAAAACATCAAGCGCGGCAGCCCGGACAAGGCTTTCCTGTGGCCGGAAGATATCACGGAGTGGGTGGACGGAACGTTCGGCTATGTGATGGGCCTGCGTCCCAACAATTACTACGAGATCACCGAGTTCATGCTGTGCCATGTACGCTTCAAGTCTTTCCGCACGGTGGTGGATGCAGCTCTGCAGATCGTTTCTGCATACCGCATCCTGCACAATGCAGGCTACAGCTATCAGGATCTGAACGACGGCAACTTCTTTATTGAGCCGGAAACCGGCAAGGTGCTGATCTGCGATAACGATAATGTGGCACCGGACGGTTATATTACGGGTATTGCGGGTAAGCCCGGCTACATGGCACCTGAGATCGTTGTGGGCGATGCTACGCCGAACAGCCTGACAGACCGTTTCTCGATGGCCGTGATCCTGTTCATCTTGTTTACCAACACCCATCCGCTTAAGGGCAAACGCTACATGAAGCCTGCTCTGACGCCGGAGGACGAGCGTATCCTGCTTGGCAGCGATCCGTTGTTCATTATGGATCCTGACAACGACGACAACGGCCCTCACCCTGTGGCACATGCCAGTATTCTGCAGATCTGGCCCTGCCTGCCGGATTATATGAAGCAGATCTTCCTGCAGGCTTTCAGTCAGAAAGCACTGAAAAAGGCATCTGCACGGCCCAAAGAGCTGGACTGGCTGCGTGCGCTCACCCGTTTCCGCAGTGAGATCGTCCCGTGCCCGGCCTGCGGCATTGAGGTCTTTACACAGGATGGCCGCAGCTGCCGCTGCGATGCCTGCCGTAAGATGGTGAATATTCCGTTCCGTCTGGAGCTGGAAGATTACAGCATTCCTGCAATCCGCAACTCTCGCATCTATCGCTGCCAGCTGGGCATCTGCAATGAGAGTGAAGCTCTCGGCCCTGTGGCACAGGTAGTGGAAAAAGCAGATCAGCCGGGTGTGTACGGCCTGCGCAACCGCAGCGGTCACCGCTGGGATGCTGTTACCAGCAAGGGCACTGCACGCAAGGTTGGTGCGGATGAGGTGGTGCCGGTAAAGGACGGCATCCAGCTGACCATCAACGATGCAAAAATCGTGATGAAGGCAAACTGAGAACAAAGGGAAGAACTTGCCCTGACTTACGTTTCGGCAAGATAACAACATATGATTGAAAAAGAAAAGGAGCTTTATTATGCCTGCTATTCCTAATGACCCTATTCCTCGCAAAGACCTTCACATTTTCTACGTTCTGGATACTTCCGGCAGTATGGCTGATGCCGGCAAGATCGGTATGCTGAACCGTGCTATGGAAGAGACTCTGGATGCTCTGCAGGATGTTGCAAAGCATAACGGCGATGCAAACCTGAAGATCGCTGTTCTGGAGTTCAACACCGGCTGCAAGTGGATCACAGACAATGGCCCGGAAAATATGACCGACTTTGAGTGGGAAGACCTGAAGGCCGGCGGTCTGACGGACATCGGCGGCGCTCTGGATGAGCTGGACAGCAAGATGAGCACTCATGCATGGCTGAACTCCATGATGGGCGCTCTGATGCCGGTCATTATCTTTATGACCGACGGCTATGCGACGGACGACTGGGAGAAGAAGCTGGACAAGGTGCGCGAGAACCGCTGGTTCCGCCGCGCTACCAAGATCGGCTTTGCTCTGGGCGACGATGCGGATAGAAAGATGATCGCTTCCGTTGTGGGCAACAGCGAGGCTGTTATCCAGACCAATGATCTGGAAGTGTTCAAGAAACTGATCCGTATTGTTTCGGTCACTTCTTCCATGCTAGTTTCCAAGCCCAAGGCTGAGGAAGACACGGACACTACGGGGAAAATTATCGATGAAGCTCTGAAGGGCGCCGGCGTGGAGAAAGAAAAGGTTGTTAAGCCGCTGGACAGCGATGAGTACAAGCCTGAAAATCCGCTTCCCGATCCTGAGACGAAGACGACCGACGGCGATACCTGGAACGGCGGCGACGATGAAGTATGGTAAACCGTTAAGGAGATGCGTATGAACAACATACTTGCATTCCACAAATCGGTGCAGGGCTCCAACCATATTGCATGGGGTCGGCCCTGTGAGGATGCCGCCGGTTCTTATGCAAACCCGGAAAAACACTATTACGTGGCTGCGGTTTCGGATGGACATGGCGCGGATGAATGCTACCGTGCCGACAAAGGTTCAAAAATCGCAGTAGAGATCGCCATGAAGAATCTGCAGGAGTTGGCCGAAAAAATGACCCGCACCCCGGAGCAGGAAGCACGCTTTTACCAAGACATTCTGGGCAGTGCGCGCTACCAGCAGATGACGATGCGGCATCTGACGGATGTTATCCATGCCGAGTGGGTGGATCGTGTCAGAGAGGACCTGCAGACGAATGCTCCTACCGAAGAAGAACTGGCACCCCTGCAGGAAAAGAAAAAAAAGAACTATGCCCAGTCGGACCGTCCGGAGCAGGTCTACGGCTGCACCCTGATGGCTGCACTGTGGATGCAGAAATGCCTGCTTCTCATCCATCAGGGCGATGGCCGCTGTGATGTGTTCTATACGGATGGCACTGTAAATCAGCCGATTCCGTGGGACAGCCGCTGCGTGGGAACGCAGACGACCTCGCTGTGTGATGATGATGCAGAGCCCAGCTTCCGCAGCTGCGTGATCGATTTCCAGAAGAAGCCCGTGATGGCCTGTTATCTGGGCTGCGATGGTGTGGAAGACGCTTACCGCGATTCCGAAGAAAATATGGCGGGTGTACATACCTTCTATAAGGGTCTGACCTATGAAGTGGCACACCGTACCCCGGAACAGCTGGATGCCTACTTGGCAGAGATGCTGCCCAGATTCAGCTGCACTGGTCTATACAACATGTCTGGCAGCGGCGATGATGTCTCGGTGGCAGCGATCGTTGATACGGACGCGATTCGTCCTTTCACGGCGGGTTTCCTGAGGGATACGCAGGTGTATACCGCAAAGGAAGACGTTTTCTGGAAGGAAGACGCCGTTCGCTCGAAGATCCGCAAGCATGGCATTCTCCAGCGTCGTCTGGGCGAAGCGGAAACCACAGTACAGGACTCTGCAAAAGAATTGGAAAAGCTGCGGAATCAGCGCGTAGATATGTCGGACGATATTGCCCGCATGAGAATTTTTATTGCGAATGATGCGAAAGAGTTGGAACAAATCAACTCGGAAAAGCAGTCTGCTGGTGAAGATGCCGAACGGCTTGATGAAGAAACTGTAAAAAACCCACGCCTTCTGGACATCATCAGAGCTGCGGCAGAGTCCTTTGTGAAGGATCAGCAGAAAAGCTATCAGTCTAAAAAGGAAGAGCTGCAGTATAGGGAGCACAGGCTGGAGGAAATGGAGCGAAAGCTGGAGGCCCTAGATATAGCTATCCAGAACGCCAATCAGCAGCAATCGGCGTTGGAAGAAAAACTTAGCCAACAGCGTCAGGAATTTGCCGAGTACGATGCGAAGTTCCGCAGTGCGCAGGATGCTGCCGCAAGGGCAAAGCGGACACTGGATGCGCTCCTAAGCGCTCCACCGGAAGAGGACGACTTTGCGGAGATCGAAACCCCTCAACAGCCGGTTCAGCCCGTTGGGGAACCTGATGCTCAGCCGGAAATACCTGCTGAAGAGGCACCGGCTGAAAAGACAGAACTCTCGGAGGAAGCAGCACCTTCGGAACAGGCAGAGCCACAGCCGGAAACGCAGAAACAGGATGAAGAGTTTGAAATTTATTTTGCCTCTCTTGATCCGAAAGCCCCTGAATGAAAACCTATTTATTACGTGGATTTGAGCTTTCGCAGCTCATAGCGTTTGACAACGATGTGGATACCCTGTACGCACCTGCAGATGCAGCTATGTTGCATCAGATTATTCGGGCGGCGGTACAGTCGTCCACATTAACGGAAGTTGATCTTTATGAGTTGCGATTGCTCTTACCGCGTATTCTGCCGCAGGAACAGGAAGACGAGGAAGCTGCCCCCGCATCCGCTGCGCCAGAAAAAGAGGATGACTGGAGTGAATGGCCTGAGCGTGAATCTCGGCGGTATCGGCAACGGCGCAGGATACTGGAAGAGCAGCATGAACTGCTGCATATGCTGCAGACACTCCAGCACCAACATAAAGAAGAACACCAACCGGTTTTGCTGCATCGCAGAGATCATGGACATCAGCACTGATGTGGTATTTTCGAAGTAAAGGAATGGATTGTTATGAGTTTTCTGGATCGACTTCGCGGCAACAAAAACAAAACCGAAGAAAAAACACAGACGAAAGCTGAACCCAAGGTCAAAAGCGAAAGCGAAAAGCATGATGATTTTGTAAGACGGCTGAGGGAGCAGACCCGGAGCACACAGCCGCAGCAATCGTCCACCAGTATGGCAAACCGGATGAATAATAAAAAAAGCGGTTCCGGCAGCTCCAGTGATGAGCAGCGGGAACGGGAACGCAAAATCTGGGAAGAGCGCAATCGGCAGCAGCAGAACGCGAAAAAGAAAGGCGAGGACCGTGAGCGCTGAAACAGTGCTTAGGATGGAGGAGTGAATTTATGGCAGAAAACAGCAGAAATGACTTCATGAACCGGATCAGCGGCAATGGTGAATACCGTAAGCCGCAGTACAGTCAAGCCAACAAAGCTTCCATGCAGAAGCGTGCCTCCAGCAGCGCAGGTGAAGCACGGGAGCGCTCGCTACACGGCGGCACACACTCCAAGGGAAGCAGCCAGTCCCAGACAAAGTCGCAGAACAAGAGCAAGGGAATGTCGCGCTGATGCGGAGGAAACGGTTGAACAATGAGTGTTGGTAAAACGGTATTGCAGGGCAGTACCGTAGAGAAAAACGGTCTGCCGCCCAGAGCAAGCAATCCTGCCGTAACACTGAAGGGAACGTTTCACGGCAGCCGCGCAGCCTTTGACCTGACAGAAGATGTCCTCAGCAAACATATGATGCTGATCGGTGGTACAGGATGCGGCAAGAGTACCCTGTTCTATCACCTGATCCATCAGATCCGTTCCAAAATGACGGAGCAGGATGTGATGATCATCTTTGATACAAAGGGAGATTATTACAGCCGCTTTGCAAAACCCGGTGATGTGGTGATTGGCAATTCTGCACAGTATTATCAGAACTCTGCCCGCTGGAATGTTTTTAAGGAAATTCTGGCAGACGGCTGGAACGACAAACAAGTGCAGATAAACGCAATGGAAATCTGCAAAGCACTGTTCAGTGACCGGAAAAGTGCGCAGAATCCATTCTTCCCGAATGCGGGCCGCGACCTGCTGACGGCAGTTATAATGCATATTATTCGTGCCTGTCAGGGTGACAAGTCGTTGATGAATCAGTGCCTCTTTAATGATTCGCTGTGCAACTATCTAGGTAATTCTACCCGTGAAAATCTGCTGGCGGATCTGGACGAAGAACCGGATATGCGTGCGGTACAGAGCTATATCTCTGATGACGGTGGGCAGTCGCAGGGCGTTTTGTCCGAAATGTATTCCGTTATTCGGGATCTGTTCTTGGGTGTCTTTGCAGAGCATGGTACTTTTTCGATCCGCAACTTTGTGCGCAAAAAAGGCGGACATGCACTGTTTATCGAATATGACCTTGCCATAGGAAGTGTACTGACGCCGGTTTACAAGCTGATGTTCGATCTGGCACTGAAAGAAGCGCTTGGACGTACAAAATCGGCTGGCAATGTCTACCTGATCTGTGACGAGTTCAAGTTGCTGCCCAATCTTCAGCACATTGATGACGGTGTCAACTTTGGTCGAAGTCTGGGTGTTAAAGTTATTGCGGGCTTACAGAGCATTGAACAGCTGACCGAGATCTATGGTGCAAGCCGGGGCAAAAACCTAGCGGCCGGTTTTTCCACTACCATTGCATTCCGCGCGAATGATGTGGTGACCCGAAACTTTGTATCGGAACTGCATGGTAAAAATATCGTGCTGGAGCAGTACCGCACGCTGGATAACCGCTATGTGGAAGAAAAACGCGGAGGATGCGTGGTGGAAGACTGGGATATGAATAACCTGAAAGTCGGCGAGGCAATCGTCGGGCTGCCCTTTGCGCCGCCATTCCGGTTTTATTTTGATATGTACAATGGATAAACTGTGGGCGACGGCTTTGACTGAAAAAGGAAAATGAATCATGGACGAAAAAGAGCGAAGATCTATGGAGGAGCGGGTGCGGAGCAATTGCAGCGAGAACCGCAGGCACATTGATGCAAGCCGCTTTCTTGACAAAGGACAGACTGACCGTTCCGTCAAGGTTACATCCCATAACTTTGATAAAATGATGGAACAACGCGGTCTGACAGCTGAAGAGACAAAGCAGCTCAAGAGTTCCTTTCAGCAGGGGACGATCGAGATGCGCCATGGAAAAAAAGGCGAGGACTTCGTTGTGACGCACGGCGAAGAACGAGCCTCCGGCGTATTTGTGGCAAAGCAGTCTCTGGGCAAGACGCCGGAAGAACGCATCGACCACGGTGCACTGCCGACCTCGAACAAAGCCAACTACGAAACGCGCGTTGTGCTGGATCGTGACCAGACGCTGATCAGCGGAAAAATCGCAGAACAGCCAGATTTTGTGAAGCAGGACCCCAAACATCTAGCGCGTGATGGCGGGGGGACGCAGATCGTAACAGACGGTGGATATGCAAGTGGTGCAATCCGTCAGGAAGATCCCAAGTATCCAGTACCGGTCAAATCACAGAGTGAGAACCGGCCAAGCTCTGGATCGGAGCATAAGAGATCGAATTCCAAAGGTCAAACACGATAATTGCGGAGGTTATGGAAATGGGTTTTATGTCGAAGTTTATGGGAAAAGAGAGGGGCGGCGAGGATCGCAGACCGGGAAGAGATTCTGAAACGGGCGCACAGCTGGACGAACAACGTCTGGCAATGCCGCCTAAGGTAGAGGCTACGATCGTGGTGCAGAAATGCCCCACCAGTAAAAAGCTGCTGGGCGTTCGTCTCCAGAAGAAAAACGATGGCTGCTGGTATGCAGTGTGGAACTTCCCGCTGGAAGAAAAGCGTGCTCAGCACGAAAATTATGCCGATAACAAAATTGAGGGAGCAGTGTACCTCGATCAGGAGTACAAGGGGTGTCCTTACTGCGGAAAGACCGGCTTTGTGCAATGTGGCCGCTGCCAGAAACTTTCCTGCCATGATGGCAGCTCCACCGTCTGTCCCTGGTGCGGAAACGTCATGAATCAGTTCCACGCTGGCAACATGAAGCTGAACGGCGGAGATATTTGATAAGAGATACTATCTATAGATCAAAACAGTGTGAGGAAAACAAGATGTTATACGTTGTATCAATTTTATACTGCCTATGGGCTTTTTATGCAGGATACCAGTTTCTTAGCGGTCGCTCGCTCTGGCTGGACGATGACGCGATCCTTAACCGTGTGGTCAAACTGGCTGCAAGCGTTGCTGTCGGCTATGTGATCGGTGCATTTTATCTGATCTACCTGATCTGGAAATTGATAACGCACCTTTCCTTCTAAGCTGGGATACCTTATAAAGAGTAAAAACAAGGAGAATCACTGTGGCAGAAAACAGCACAGGCTATAATGAGCGGGATGCAAAAAGTATTCTGCAATATATCTATAAGAATTACGGCGGTACAAGTGCTTTTGAGACACGTGGAAAAGCATTGGGTATCTTTATGGACTGTGCGTCTACACAGCACCTGCGGAAAGAAATCTCGATCCTAAAAACGCTGGAGGACGGCGGTCGTATTCAGGAGCTTGCAAGAGCGTCGTCTCTTAGCAGGACTGAGCAGCAGAAGAAGTTGAATGTGATACGAAGCGACCTCGTTTCCAATAAGGCAATGGATGATGCCGCGGTGGTGCAGATCCTTCAGATGCTGAGCGAAGCACTGAACTGGAAGTATCAGACTTTTCAGGCAGACTGCGCACCTAAAAAGGCTGAACCGCAGCCGAGAAAAGAGGAAAAGATACAGGATAATCCGCCGCGGAAGATCCGTCGGCAACCGGAACCTCAGCCTCAGCCTCATAGAAAACCGCCGAAGCAGAATAGCAGGAAAAAGAAGCACTGGCTCCTTCCGCTGCTACTGCTTGCCACTGCATTTGCTGCATGGCAGGCCATGAAACCATCTCAAACGGCTCTGTCCGCAGTGAGTTCTTCGGTGAGCGCTTCTTCGGAAGCGGCATCCTTTGAGGCAGTGTCTTCAGAAGCGGCTTCGGAAGAGACCGTTTTTGTCCTCCCGAATGTAGTCGGTAAGGATGAAACAACGGCATGTCAGACTCTGGAAGCAGAAGGCGCTGAGGTAAGCATCAGCTACCAGTATGATGCAAATGCAGCGACAGGAGTCGTGATTGCTCAGAGCCCCACAGCCGGGACAGAGTGGAACGGCGAAACGGTGGAGCTTGTGGTCTGCGATAAGTCGCTTGGCATGGTGAGCGTGCCGAATGTCGTAGGTTTGTCTCTGCCGGCAGCCAAGGAAATCTTGGAAGATGCAGGCTTTGCAACGAACGTAAAATTAAGCAGCAATGAAACTGCTGTGGTCACATCTCAAAAGCCTGCGGGTGGCTCGGAAGCCGAAAAAGGCAGCAGCGTGACGCTTTCTTACGAAAAGTCGGCCGCATCGAAAAATCAGAGTGAGCACACCACTTCCAGCACGGGTTCGGGCTCTTCTCCGTCTCATTCCCAGCCGACAACACCGGCGGTGTCGTCTTCTGAATCACAGCAGCAGAATGTTCAGCCGGTACAGCCTGTGCAGGCAGTATCTGCTTCTATTACGTCGTGCAGTAAGAGTCTCATTCGGTTTATTACCAGTGGCGGAAACGTGACAATATATGTAGAGTTTATTTACCCCAGCGGAGAACACTCCAGTCGGTTCTCTCTGGGTTCTTACAGCGATGGCACGCATGAGTTCTCTCCGGGAGTGTCCATTACAGACCCGCAGGGTGTCTATCAGGTGCACCTGTATGATTCCAACGGTACTCTGCTGGATACTTCCAGCTTTACAAACAACTAAATCAGTGATAGTATATCATTGTATTGGTGTATTTGTGGTGATGTTTTTATTTTGCAAGCGGAGGTATACATGATGAAAGAGCATAAAATGACTTTGCCGAATCGTTATGCGGTGATTGGTACAGAGGAAATGTTCAGCATTGAGGGCGGCATTGGCCCGAAGGCTATGGACGATGGTAAGTACAATACGTACGAAACGGCAGGCTCCCTTACGATCGTGCTGGAAAATCTGCTCAATCGTATTTTCCAGCCGAGCTATTCGGAGCGTCAGGCGATTAATAAAGGCTTTGCTGGGCTAGGCGTCATTCAGACCATTATTAAGGTATTCAATCCGACAGCAGTTGCTGAGGCCATCAACTTTGCGCCTTTCCTCACTGGTGTTTTTGATACTCTAGGCAGAATCGGCATGGATCGGGTCTAATTTCGATAGCTGTAAGTAAAGGACGGTCGCTTTCCAGCTGGGGAGCGACTGTCTTTTGCTGCAAACAACAAGGGAGGCCTTATGAAAGACTATAACGAACAAGATGTAAAAAGCGTCCTTGAATATATCTATGAAAATTACGGCAGCAGCGTTTTTGAGGAAAAAGGAAAAATCAAGGCGTTTTTTAATGATCTTGCTCCGCGGCTGAACAAGGACGGAAGCATGCTGAAAATTCTGGATGAAAGCGGCGTGCTGAAAAGTTTGTGTTCGGTAGACGTGAAAGATGTGGAAGAGCAGAAGAAAGCTCTTAAAATAGCAGAAGCGAAAGTCACGAAGGACACGCCGCTGGACCCGGAGTACGTGGTCTCTTTTCTTCAGATCCTGAGCGAGGTGCTTGGCTGGAAGTATCAGTCTTTTCAGGCTGACCGTCAGAAAGAACTTTCAAAACAGCAGAAAGATTTACCGAAGGAGCCGGAGCCGCCCGTTGTAAAGAAGCAGAAAGCAGCTTCCCCTCCGGCCCTGAAAAAGCAGCCGGAGCTGCAGACCCCGCAGCAGCAGAAGCAGACTCAGAAAAAAACTCCCTCGGCTCCGCAACCCCCAAAAGCGCCGAAGAAAAGATCTCCGGTTTTATTTCTGGTCATAGCGGCCCTGCTGTTCGGTGCGTTCAGTCTTGGCAAAAACTTTGAAAAGGAAGAAAAACCCGCAGTGGAAAGTACCGCCGCATCGTTTTCTCTTCAGGCGGCGGTGTCTGAATCTGCACCTGCTGAAGAGCCTGTAGTATCGGATGCTGCATCCAGTGCGGCGAGTGCAGAGACAGCGGCAGAATCGGAAGCCCTGGGTGAGTCGGAAGCCGCCGCAGAGTTACTGGATCCCAATGAAACCTACCAGAAGATTTTTGTGGAAGCGACCGGAAGCTCTGCCCATCTCACGCTTATAACCTATCGTGAGGGCAAGTGGGTTGAGGAACTCAGCACCACCGCTGCAATCGGCTCGAATGGCATCACTTATAATAAAACGGAAGGCGACCACATGACCCCGGCCGGAACATTCTCGCTTGGCTTTGTGTTCTCGGATTCAGCACAGGATACGAAGATGCCGTTTGTAAAAATCGATGAAAACAGTGTATGGGTCTGTGACTCTAATTCCAGCTTCTACAACACCTTGCAGTCGAAGAACAACCCTGCGCGTGACTGGTCTGACAGCAAGGGCAGCGTAGAGAAAATGAATGTAAAGTTCTCGAAGAAATCTTCGTCTGCATGTATTTATTTTGAGTTCAATGGAGATGGACAGACACAGTACAGTGCTGAAAATTATAATGGCGGTTCTGCATTGTTCTTGGATGGTGTGGGGGCCAACGGAAATATGTATTCCGGTTATGGCGACATCAAAATATCGGGAAGTGACATGAAAAAGCTGCTGAAGTTGCTGGAGCCTTCTCTAAATCCAACAATTACGATTGAGCCGGCCTGAAACAATAATTGTTTTGGTAATGGATTGTGAGTACAGTGGATTTTATATTATCTCAATTGGCAACAGAAAAATCCATGTAACACCTATCTTCACACGTCTAGTATCCGTTCTTGATTTTTTTTTGAGTCTCCCGCTGGATGCTATGTGGATCAATTAGGAAATCCGAGGCGAAATATATCTTCGATTAATTGTTTTTCGAGCGTTCTGTGAAATCAAGATACTCATTAGAACAGGCGTTGAGATAGAGGGCTGTTGCAAGATAACTCTCTGAAAAAATAAGTGCAAAACCCGGAACCTTTTGTGGAGCTAAAATGGCACAAGAAGGTTCTGGTTTTTTGTTTTGCGCTATTTCTTTGTGCAAGTTGCTATCACACTTTTATTTTGTAACGTAACCGGCCAGTGAAAGTATGTCCTTGATATCTCGGCATTATAGAGGATTAAGCACAAAAAAGCCACCAGTCGGAAAATGGCTGGTGGCTTTGCTTACTTATGATGTATCATCGGAAGCTGCTTGACTTTATTTCCGACTTTTTGCGTTCCAGTGAGAACACCATGTCTGAAGTGCGTTCAAAAAATCCTATAAGAAAAGCAGTAAGTATGCACCCTCGCTCCTTGCTCTTCGGGGAACAGACTTCGTGATCTGCAACGACCACGGATTCCCTATCAACCCGGACAGCTACGGCGCACTGGTTCGCAGGATCGGACAGCGGGCAGGCATTGAAGGGCTGCATCCTCATATGTTTCGGCACACTTTTGTGAGCATCCTCTTGTCCAACCCGGAGATTGGTGTGGCGACAGTAGCTGCAGAAGCCGGACACGCACAGCCCAGTACGACCCTCGCAATCTACACGCAGGTCTATGACAAGCGGCGCAAAGAAATCCGCAACCAGATGAGCAAGGAACTGTACGAATAAGTAAAAAAGAAGCACGAAGGCCGGAACCTTCGTGCTTTTTTGGTGGAGCATTGTCCACAGCACTCGAACCTAAAACCTCTTCACGGGTGACCGTTTTGGCATCGTCCGTGAAGTTGAAATTGAGCACGACCCGGTCATCAAAGACGTAGACCGAGTTGACAAAGGTATCAATGATCTGCCGCTGGTGTTCCG
>ERZ1034865.960-NODE-960-length-14650-cov-5.142035_pt1 | contig 14650 bp, 8 predicted proteins | sample MGYA00520632_ERZ1034865 | MGnify/ENA primary metagenome ERZ1034865 (study PRJEB33766, sample SAMN09781738) | gut metagenome | biome: gut microbiome | host: Homo sapiens | place: Madagascar | study: EMG produced TPA metagenomics assembly of the PRJNA485056 data set...
ATATAGAATAAATACGTAAAATAAATTCTACATATTGTATCTGCTTGATTCGACAAACAAGAGCCTAAAACAAGGAAAAAGCTAGAAAACCCTTTAATATAAAGGATTTTCAGACCTTACACTATATCCCGTATAATTTGTTAAATTTTCTTTTGATGTTCTGCATTTTCACCGCTAAATAGTTGTTATCGGTCAAGCGCATTGTTTCGCCTTTTTTGTCGTTGCATCTTTCCATTCACCACAAATGAGCCGCAGCCATATGTATTAGGTGGGAGAAACCACCCTCTACATAGTAACTCATGATTCGGTATGGCGTTGCCTGCGATATTGCATCGGGGTAACACCATATTCTTTTTTGAATACGTTCTGAAAATAGCTCTGGCTCGAAAAGCAGAGGTAGCTGCTGATTTCGGCCAACGTCATATCGGTATAATACAAAAGGCTTTTGGCTTCTTCCAGCCGACATTCCGCAATATAATTGCCCAATGTCTGACCGGTTTCTTTCTTAAAGAGATTCCCGGTGTAGGACACACTGCGCCCGATAGAGGCAGCCACATCGTCAAGGCTCAAAGGGGTGTTCACATGATTGCGGATGTAGGACATACAGGTGTATACCTCGCGACTGATACCCGCAGGCAGGCGCAGTTCTCCGAGGCGGCGGCAGAAATCCAAGGCAGCGTTTAATTGTAAACGATCAATTTCCGGCACTGTCGCGGCGCGCTCACAGTCCAGCACATAGCTGTCTATCAGCTGGTAGGTTAGTTCGACGTCCATTCCGGCAGGGATGGCGGACATCATACCGATTTTAGTGATGCAACCGATGAAAATGTTTTTTGCCTGCCGCAGCGGGGTATCAGCCATTGTGCCGTGACCCACCCGGGCTGAACTATCCTGCATCAGAAAAGCCATTAACCTCTCCGGGTCGCCCTGCCGAATCAAATCGTAAAACATCAATTCCCACTGGTAGCTGTTGTGGAATTTCTCACTTTCCTTGCGCTCCAGCAGGTTCTCGACGGCATCGCGGCCAACCGTAAAGCTGTCGCGGTCGTTCGTCAAATCAAAGTAGACGGACGGGTCAAGGATTTCACCGTCCATGCAGTAGTAGAGATACGCGGCCTTGTCGAAAAATTCCAGCAGACTCAGATTTGGCGCGGCCTCCAGAATTGTATCGGCTGCGTGGCGCTGCGCAGCCGGGATTTGATTTTCTGCCATAAAGGCATCCACAAGGCTTTCATTGAGCCTTGCGTTATAGACAGGGCCGATAACAATCCGCCAGTCGCCCTTGATCCGGATGGAAGCATAGCCTGCATGGCTGGGGGTGGTGCAGATGTCCAGCGTCCGTGCAGGGTCACGGCCAGCAAACAGTGCAGCTGTGTTGCGCTGCGGCTCCTCCGGGTACTGCAGGTGACAGGTATCTTGTTTGTCGTATAGGGAAAATGCGATCCCCTCGGCCCGGAAAAACAACATACAGAGATTGGTGATGCGGATATAGCGTGCGGTATCCACGGAGCAGACCTCCCACAGATTGATAATTTGATTTTACAATATCAAGTCAAATAATGCAATATGCACGGGGCGGCAGATGCTATACTGAATTCAGAAACACGGGAAGAGTTCCCGAAAAACAGGAGGAAGACAATATGGCATTTGGTAAAAAAGAGCGCCCCACTGTGGATAAGGACGGCGCAGCGCTCGTAATGCGCAAGCGCGACTATCTCGCGGATTTCTCCGGCCAGTTGGGTCTGGGCCTTATGGCAAACCTTGTAGGTCAGCTGCAATACTTCTACACCGATAAAGTCGGGATTGCAGTCGGCTCCGTGGGTGTGGTCATGGCCATCGCCAAGGTCGTGGATGCACTGACGGACATCTGGTTCGGCAATATCATTGACCACTCCAAGGGCGGCGATATGAAGTATTACAAGTGGATGCTTCGTATGGCGGTCCCGGCCGCGGTTATCACGGTAATGATGTTCACGGTTCCCATCAAAGCCGGTCAGATTCCGGCTGTCGCTTACGCACTGGTGACAAACCTGCTGATTACAGCGGTCATCTACACAATGATTGCTACACCCTTTGCGGCAACCATGATCGTGCGCACCAGGAGTCAGCAGGAGCGCGGCAACATGGGCATTCTGCGTGCGGTCGGCAACTATGCCTCCGGCATGGTCATTGCCATCGCAACGATTCCCGTCACGAATATGCTGGGCGGCACGCAGGCGGCGTGGATCAAGTACGGCGCGGTCATTGCACTGATCGTTCTGCTGAGCTTGCTCATCTGCTACGCCAACGGCAGCAAGGCTATGCGTAAAGCGGTCAAAGGTGACACCGCAGCAGCAGAGCCGGAGGAAGAACCCGTTGAATTCCTTACGGCAGTCAAGTGCCTGTTCGGCAACAAATACTGGGTCATCGTGCTGTTGTTCAACTTGATTACAGCGGTTTCCTCGGCCGTCGCTTCGTCGTCCGGCGCATACTACTGCAAGTGGATTTTCGGCAATGATAATCTGGTAGCCATTGCCGGTTCGGCCGGTCTGCTCTCCACGTTTTTAGGCTTCGCACTGTCCAACCCCATCATCAAAAAGCTGGGCGTAAAGGGAACCATCAATCTGGGTCTGCTGGGGTATGCAGCTTCCTGCGCAGTGCGCTGCTTTGTACCGACCAATCTGGCAGCGTACATCGGCTCCAGTCTGGTAGGAAGCTTTTTACAGATCCCTTTGATGTGCCTGTACGGCGTTCTGTTGGCAATGGCGGTCGATTACAATGAGTACAAATATGATAAAAAGTTGGTGGCCGTCTCTTCCGGTGCGATTGGCTTCGGCAGCAAGGTCGGCGGCGGTCTGGGTGCGTTGGTTCTGGCACTGTTCCTGATGATTGGCTCCTACGATTCCACCCTAAGCGTGGCCACCACCTCGATGCGCTATGCTATCTACGCATTTTCCAACTATCTGCCCATCGTACTGAATGTAGGCATGTTCTTGATTTTCCGCGGCTTCGATCTGGAGGAAAAACTTCCCGCCATGCGTGCGGAAGTTGCCAAGAGACATACACAAAAACCGGAGGAATAAGACCATGAAATTCACGATTCCCGCAAATGCACCTGCAAAGCCGTTCCATAAGCACTGGCAGTTCTGCGTCGGCAGCGGTCATGCAGCCATGGCAATGCGCACTGATTACTGTGAGCAGCTCAAGCAGATCCATGACGAACTGGGTATTGAACGGGTGCGTTTCCACGGTATTTTCAGCGATGATATGCATACCTATGACACCATGTCCACGGTCATGCCGATGCCCGGCTCCGAGCAGGTGCCGTTCTATGAGAATAGCTTCCGCCTGCCGGGACTGGTCTATGACAATGTGCTGAAAGCCGGCATGAAGCCCTTTGTGGAGTTGAGCTTCATGCCCAGCCCGATGGCCAAGCGCCCGACACGCGGCACCTTTTACTGGAAACCATGCATTGCCCCGCCGAAGGATGAGGCACAGTGGCAGGCGTATATTCAGAAATTTGTCCGTTTTCTGCTGAACCGCTACGGCAAAGAGGAAGTGGAAACATGGTTTTTTGAGGTATGGAACGAGCCGGACTTGAAAACTCCGTTCTTTGACGGCACACAAGAGGACTATTTCCGTCTGTATGAAATCACCGCCAAGGCGGTCAAAGCAGTGGATGATAAACTGAAGGTCGGCGGTCCCGCCACCAGCAACAGCAAGTGGGTTGCGGCGTTCGTGGACTACTGCAAGGCCCATGATGCGCCGGTGGACTTCATCACGACCCATCAGTATGCAGGAGATCCCATCAGCGAGGTGTGTGACCAGAAAGACGCGGATCACATGAAGGACACTGCGGAGATCCAAGCGGAATACAAGGTCGATTTTACCCAGCTGTTTGCCGGTTTAAAGCCGGAGGATGGCTTGCTGCCAATGTTCCGTCGCACGATGCCCGACAACACCGAGACGGATGACCTGAATCGCAATCTGCTGCGCGATGCCGCCGAGCAGGTACAGAAGCAGGCTGACGGTTTGCCGGTATACTATACCGAATGGAACGGCTGCGCAACCTTTGGCGCGCGCGGTAACGATACCCGTAAGGTAGCCGCCTACGATGTGCGCGCGGCTCTCAGTGCTGAGGATTTCATCGACGGATCCAGCATCTGGTGCTTCAGCGATATTTTTGAGGAAATTCACCCCTTTCCGGAGGAATTTCACGGTGGGTATGGTCTTGTGACCCAGCACGGTATCGCAAAACCGCTTTTCCACGCACTGCGCCTGCTGGGGCAGGCCGGGGATAAACGGCTGGAGCTGCCCGGCGCACTGGACGGCGAGGTGAGTGTGGCAGCGTTCCGCGATGCTGCCGACACACAGCTTACCGTGCTGGCTACCAAACAGAACCTGCACCACTTTGCAGGGCAAAGCACCCCGGCCACCCCGGTGGAGATCGAGGTCGAACTGGACGCAAAGCCGCAGAGCGTGCAGCTTTGCCGCATCGACGAGGAACACGGCAACCCGCTGAAGTGCTGGCAGGCAATGGGTGAGCCGGAGGACATGACCCCGGCGCAGGTACAGCAGGTCATTGAGGAAAGTGCAGTGGACTACGCCCCGGCTCCGTATGAATGTGCGGACGGCAAACTCACCGTAAAGACAGAGCTTGTCACCAACGACTTGGCTTTTATCCGCATCGTAAAATAAAACTGCGGGGTGCATCCGATCGATGCACCCCGTTTTGCGTAAGAGGGAGTTATTATGATATTGGATTTTAACGCCGATTGGCGCTTTTACAAGGCAGATGGAAGCTGCCGCACCGTGAATCTGCCCCATGATGCCATGCTGGAGGAACCCCGGCAGGAAAACTGCCAAAACGGCAAGGACTGCGGCTATTTTCCGGGCGGGAAATATGCCTATGAAAAGACGTTCTCTCTGCCGGGGGAGCACCTGAATGAGGCACTGACACTTTTGTTTGAGGGCGTGTATCAGAATGCGGTCGTTTATCTGAACGGCGAAAAAATTGCCGAACACCGTTACGGCTATACGGAATTTACCGCCGATGCCACCGGAAAAGTGCGTGCCGGGGAAAACACCCTGCGCGTCACGGTGGATAACAGTCTGGAACCCAACTGCCGCTGGTACACGGGCAGCGGCATCTACCGCCCAGTGCATCTGATGGTAAAGCCGAAAGACGGCGTGCGCCCGGTAAAGATCCGCACGGTGTCGATTGCTCCCGCCGTGGTTGAGGTGCAGACCGAAACCGAACACGCGGCGGTGGAAATTTGGGATGGCGCGCAGTGCGTGGCAAAGGGTGCGCCGGGGGTCATCGAGATCCCGCAGGCTAAGCTGTGGGATGCCGAACACCCGGACCTGTACACCTGCGTGGTCAAGACCGAAAACGACGAGGAATCCGTCCCGTTCGGCATCCGCACACTGACATGGAGCGCAAAAACCGGTCTGTGCGTCAACGGCAAGGCGGTCAAGCTGCGCGGTGGGTGCATCCACCACGACAATGGCATTTTGGGCGCCTGCGGCTTTGCCGATGCCGAGGAACGCCGCATCCGCATTATGAAAAAGGCGGGTTACAACGCCGTGCGCTGCGCCCATAACCCGGCAAGCCGCGCCCTGCTGGATGCCTGTGACCGCCTTGGTATGTATGTGATGGACGAAGCCTTTGACGGCTGGTACACACCCAAGACCTACCATGACTATTCCCGCATTTTTGCCGAAAACTGGCAGGATGATTTGACCACTATGATTGCCAAGGATTACAGCCATCCCAGCGTGATTCTGTATTCCATCGGCAACGAGGTGTCGGAAACGGCCTTCCCGCAGGGTGTGGAAACGGCTGACAAGCTGACCCGATTCGTACACGCGCTGGATGATACCCGCCCTGTGACAGCGGGCATCAATGTGCTGCTGAACGTCTACGCACAGAAAGGCATTGGCGTGTATAAAGAAAGCGGCCCCTACAAGCCGGAGCCGCTGCCGCCCAAGCAGCCGGAGAAGAAAAAGAAAGAGTCGGGTTCTGCGTTCTTCAATATGGTCACGCAGAATCTCGGTCCGCTGATGTTTTACATGAGCAAGGGCAAAAAAGGCGACGCCGCCTGCCGCGATGTGGCGGAAAAGCTGGATGTTCTCGGCTTGAATTATGCGGCTTCCCGCTATGAGGACGACTGCAAAAACTATCAGAATCGCTTGATGGTGGGCAGCGAGACGATTATTGGCGAGCTGCCGTACAACTGGGCGCAGGTGCAAAAGCATACAGCGCTGATTGGCGATTTTGCATGGGCGGCCATTGATTATCTGGGCGAAGCGGGCATCGGTCAGATGATCCCGCAGGATACGCCGGGTCTGCCGATTGCGGCGGGCAGCGGTGCGATTGATTTAACGGGAAATATTACAGCGGAAAGTTATTTCCAGCAGGCGGTGTGGAGCCTGCGCAAAGCACCTTACTTGGGTGTGCGCCCGGTCAACTGGAACGGCAGAAAAATGACGGGCAGCGCGTGGCGTATGACGAACGCCGTGGAAAGCTGGACGTGGCCCGGATTCGAGGGGCAGAAAGCCACGGTGGAAGTGTACAGCGATGCAGAATTTGTGGCGCTGTACTGCAATGATACGCTGATTGGCAAAAAGCGTCCGAAGAGGTTCCGCGCGATTTTCAAGCTGCCCTACCGACCCGGCACACTGAAAGCCGTGGCACTGGATAAAAGCGGAAACGCCCTTGGAGAAACCACACTGCAAACAGCGGGACAGAAAACCCAGCTGCATCTTTCCCCGGAGAAAACGACCTTGCGCGCAGACGGTCAGTCACTCTGTTTTATTCCCATCACGCTGACCGATGAGGCAGGCATCTGGAAACCGTGCGCCAACGCAAAGGTTCATCTGGAAATCGAAGGTCCGGCTGCCTTACAGGCTCTCGGCAGTGCTGCAACACAGACGGATGAAACCTACCTCGACAGCAGCCACACCACATGGCTCGGACGCGCTTTGGCTGTCATTCGTGCCGGAACCGAGCCGGGCAAAGTGCGCGTCACGGTCACGGCAGAAGGGTACGAGCCGCAATATGTGGATTTGACGTTGGAGTAAGAAAGGCGGGCTTTAATGCTAAAATTGTACGATTTAACAACAGAATACAAACGCGAACCGCTGGGTTTGGACGAGGCGCAGCCCTGCTTTGGCTGGAAGCTGGAAAGCGACCAACAGGACACCGTGCAGGCGTCCTACCGACTGCAAATCGTGCAGGGCGGGGATGTTGTGTGGGATTCCGGCACGGTGGCGAGTGCGCAGAGTATTCTGAACGAGTACCTCGGTCCCAATCTTGCGCCACGCACCGAATATACATGGTCAGTCACTGTGACGGACAACCACGGCGAAACCGCCGAGGGCACAAGCCGATTTGAAACAGGCTTGCTGAACGGCAGCGCGTTTGAGGGCAAGGCTCGCTGGATTACCCATACTTTGGGCAAGGAAAGCCCTGTCAGCCCGGTGCTATACAAGGACTTTACCGTCAGCGGTCAGGTTGCCAAAGCACGGCTCTATGCCACGGCGCTGGGTATGTATGAGGCGGAGATCAACGGCGAGCCTGTGGACGATACCTATTTCCACCCCGGCTGGACGAACTATCGCAAGCGCCTGCAGTACCAGACCTGCGCCGTCACCCTGCGCGAGGGCGAGAACCGTCTGGCGCTGACGCTGGCAAACGGCTGGTACAAGGGCAAGCTCGGCTTTATGCCGCAGCCCAACCATTACGGCGACACCGCCGCCGCACTGGCAGCGCTTTGCATCACCTATGAGGACGGGCATGAGGAATGGCTCGGTACCGATGAAAGCTGGCTTTGCACGACAGGTGCGGTGCAGGCTGCGGAAATTTACGATGGCGAAACGCAGGATTTTGCGGCAGATCCCGCCGCACCGCAGCCCGCCAAACTGTTTGACTACGGCTTTGACACCCTCATCGGGCAGGAGAACGAGCCGGTCCGCTGCCTGCAAAGGGTGCCTATTGTCAAGGAATTTACTGCTCCCAACGGTGACCACCTCGTTGACTTTGGGCAGAACCTGACCGGCTGGGTCGAGGTAGAAATCTATGGCGAGCAGGGTCAGAAGCTGACGCTGCGCCACGCGGAATCGCTGGACGAAAACGGCAACTTCTACACCGAAAACCTCAGCTGGGCGAAGGCAACCGACACCTATATTCTGGGCGGCGGCAAGCAGACGCTGCACCCTCATTTTACATGGCACGGCTTCCGCTATATTTGCGTGGAGGGGCTGCAATACGGGCAGAACGTGCAGTTTACGGCGTGCCATCTCTCGACGGATTTGGCACAGACCGGTCATTTTACCTGCTCTGACAAGCGGGTGAACCGGTTGCAGCAGAACATCCAGTGGAGCCAGCGGGATAACTTTTTGGATATCCCCACCGACTGTCCGCAGCGCAGCGAACGTCTGGGCTGGACGGGCGATGTGACGGCGTTCTGCCCCACGGCGGCGTTCAATGAGAACATTATGCCGTTTATGACCAAGTGGCTTCGTGACTTGGCCAGTGAACTGGGTCCCGATGTCAGTATGCCGCAGGTCGTGCCGAACATTCTGGGCAACCAGCAGGACGGCGCAGCGTTCTGGGGCGATGTGGTGACCGTGCTGCCGTGGACACTCTACCGCGCCTACGGCGACAAGCGCATTCTGCAGCACAGCTACGACAGCATGAAGCACTGGGTCGAGTTTATCGAGAGCCAGTGCGGCGAAAACGGGCTGTGGCAGACGGGCTTCCAGTACGGCGACTGGCTGGGGCTGGACGCCGAGGCGAATGCCTTGGGTGATGAGCGCAAGGGCGCGACGGATGACTACTTTACCGCCAATGTCTGCTTTGCGTGGAGTTTGCAGATCCTTGCGGATACCGCCGCCGTTTTGCAGTACACCGAGGACGCGCACCGCTGGAGCCGCCGTCGTGAGGAGCTTGTGCGGGCATTCCGCGCCGAGTATGTGACCCCCACCGGGCGTCTTGTCAGCGAAACGCAAACCGCCCTGATCCTGGCGCTGCACTTTGACATGGTGCCGGACGAGTTCCGCCCGCGCCTTTTGAATGCGCTGGAAACGAACATCGGTGCGCACAAAACGCATCTGCTGACCGGGTTTATCGGCACGCCGTTTGCCTGCCTGACCCTGTCCGAAAACGGCAGGCACGACCTTGCCGGCAGGCTGCTTTTGCAGGAGGACGATCCAAGCTGGCTGTATGAGGTCAAGATGGGTGCCACCACCATCTGGGAGCGCTGGAACTCCATCCGACCGGACGGCAGCTTTAACCCCGCCAACATGAACAGCCTGAACCACTACGCCTATGGCTCGATCGGAAACTGGCTGTACACGAAGCTGTGCGGGCTTGAAATTCTGGAGCCGGGCTACAAGAAATTTGCCCTGCGCCCGCAGTTTATCAATGGCATCACCCATGCGGAATTGGAATATGAGAGCGTCTACGGCAAAATTGCGATTGCCTGGCAGTGCGAGGGCGGCAAGATCACGGTGGATGCCACGATACCCGCCAACACCACCGCCGAGCTGACTCTGCCCGAACAGCCCGAGACGCTGACCCTGGGCAGCGGCAGCTACCACTACGAGTACGCCACCGAAACCAGCTTGGAAATAGACCGCTATTCGTTGGAAACTCCGCTGCATATCATTTTGGAGCATCCGGCTGCACAGGCGATTTTCCGGCAGTACGCGCCGGAATTTCTGGAAAATCCGATGTTGGAGTATGTGAAAGACGAGCCTATTACAGCCCTGCTTGCCTACGGAGAATCCATGCGCCCGCTGTTTGAGCAGGTGCTGACCGCCATGAACCAAGCTGATAAGCGGTGAGTCTGTATAAATTATACTACGTCCAACATGAAAACTGCAATCGCAAGTTGTACTCTCCGGTGTTAAGTTGTATGCATCACTGCAAGATTACAGTGGCAAAATTCGTTTTTTGTAGTTTTACGGATAGGATACGATAGTATCTTAGTATTTTATTTATTTAGTATTTATTTGTGTTGGATTTACCTGTACAGGGAAATCCAGTCCAGGTAAAAGCCTTTGTGGTAAAATAAAAAATCCCCGGAAAGCGGGGATTTTGGGGCGGTATTTGGCGGGACGGTACACCGCGCCGATAGACTGCGAACTCCCCCAAACCGGGGCGTTTCTCGCGGCGACAGGGGCAGTGTATGGGGGTGGTGTAGAGTTGGTTTGAGTACAACTTCTGTACAGAGAGTAAAACTTGTATACTAGCTCGTTGGGCTTTTCACTTGTGTGAACCTGGTGATGTGGATATGCGCATTTCTCAATGAGACCAAAGCTGCGCATTTATTAGAGCGATACTGACGAGAATCCGTCCTGCTGATTTGCCCCCAAAACTGCCCCCAAAAGGGTTTGGAACGGTTCAGCACTGTGTAGCACCCTTTTGTACACATGGGACAAAATCTATTTCGAGCCTTGGTACGCAATACCACCAAACCTAACAAAACCGCACTGTAACGCACAAATTTTAGATTTCTCATAACCCGGAGGTCGCAGGTTCAAGTCCTGTCTCCGCAACCAACAAAAGCTCGTTGAAACGACAAGTTTCAACGAGCTTTTTTCTACATTATGGCAAAAGTGGTAACAATCTGGTAACTTTGACCCCAAAATGACCCCAAAACGATAAAGCGACTGCGCCCGGACGGCTGAGATTTTCAACCGCCCGGGCGCTTTTTGTGGATAAATTTTGCGGAGTTGGCAGGTAAAAATAGGAGCGGTCAACCTGCTTTGACGAGTACCAGCACGCTGTTGGTTGGCACTACGATTTGGTCTTGTTTGGTGGGAATGGGCGGGTTCTTGTACTGGCGCAGGGCTTTTTGGATTTGCTGCTTGACTTCCAGCAGGGCGACATCCAGCGTAGCTACTTGGGTAGCGATTTTTGGGAAGTCGGGAACATGGGCGGTGCAGCCGTCTGCCGAGAGTGTACAAAGTACCGGATAAGGCTGGTTCTCAACGGAGATACTGTACTGCATCCCGAACATATCGTCCATCTTGTCCATTTCGTGCCGCTTATGTTCGTCCATGCTGTGGATATAGGTGTCCAAGCCATACTTGATTTTGCCGGACAGTTCATAGCCCTTGATATACCGAGCCTCCCATCGTCCGTCTTTTCTCTTGAAAATGTTTTCACCCTTCTTCATCGTTTGAAGCCTCCTATTTTTATTGTCCAATCGGATACCATATATTTTAGCAAATAGAATTAACTGTTTTCTGACTGCGCACCGGACTGTCCATTCCTGTCGGGAAAATAGTGTTCGTTTATGGCGTAACGCTTTTCGACAACCAAAATTTCGAAATTTTCTTGAAAATGGCAGAAATGACAGAAATCAATCGAAATAACTTGATTTTTTCGTATAACGATGCTATAATTTTGGGTAAATAGTCCTCACAGAGTGCCAAACTCTATGAAAGAAATTGTAATTCTATATTTCTCGTATTGACGGGAAATGTATTTTGCGGCATTTCATAAAAGGCTTTAAGTCATGGCAAAAATTGATGAAGGAAGCGCAGCACGGCTTCGCAGAGAACCCCGGAACAGTTAAAAACCATTATTCTCAAAGCGACACAGCATCTTGCTTCTGCCGTAGGTATGTAGAATTTTAGCTATCCATAGTTGGCGGCGGAAACAGGAATCAACGCGCCGACGGTGTATGAGCATTACAAGAACAAAGAAGCTTTGCTCACCACCTGCTTCCTAACCATCGACAATGAAATTGCCTGCAAAATTGCCAATGCCCCGAAAAGCCTATCCGCCGGAGTAAAGGATTTGCAGAGCTTAGACGATCTCTGCTGGCTGCTGTGACTGCCGTATTGGAACTACTTGACTGCCGATTATGACTGCACCCTTTTTTACCGGTACTTCTGCAATTCGGAGTATTACACACCGACGGTCGTTCAGCAGCATATGCAGAACGGAAAAGCGTTTTGGGAGCTTGTGCAGTCGGTCAATGGGTTATTCCCGTTTTCTGAAAAGTGCAATCTGGAAATGCTGGTTTGGAATCTCCTTGACAACACGGTGGCAATGGCTGCCAAGGTACTTAAAAAGAAAATCAAAATAGTCATCATCGTTCATTGAAAACGACAGCACTTGGGATGTGTTTTACTGCCTTTATCTCGATAATGTGACCGGTGGGCTTTCCGATGTGCTGACCGTGACGATAAAGGACGGCGATAAAATTTTATACACCGGCACGGCGAACGAACTGACAAAGCACCATTGTTTCGGTATCCACCTTTGACCGTGCCGACCGTAATCTGTTCGGCTATAAGGGGGTTATTGTTCTGTCCGACTCCATGAGCAAGACGGACTTTAATGCGGGCGATTTGGTGCTCGTGAAAACGGTTGACCCCTCCACGCTCAAAGAGGGTGACATTATCGCCTATACCTCGCAGAATACATCCAACTACGGTGAAACCGTCACCCATAAGATACGAAAATTAACCACCAACGCAAACGGCGAACCGGGCTTTGTTACCTACGGTACAACCACAGACACCGACGATGAAACCGTCGTGGCCTATCCGTATGTGCTGGGTAAATACAGCAGTCATATCCCGAAGGTGGGTACTTTCTTTCAGTTTTTGAAAAGCACCCCCCGGCTATATCGTTTGTATTCTCATTCCGTTTCTGCTCCTCATTCTGTTAGAGGGCATCCGCTGCATCCGTCTGTTCCGCAAATATAAGGCAGAACAACAGGCAGAACTGCAAGCCGAGCGAGACAAGATTGAAGCCGATCGTGCCGAAACGCAGCGCATGATGCAGGAGCTGCTGCAAATGAAAGCGCAGATGGTGCAAAACGACGGCGAAACACCGAAAACGGACGAAACACCGTCCGACACCACTACGGTAGAATCACGGGAAATCCGTGTTTATATGTTGTCATTGAAAAATTTGGAATAAGGAGGTAAAACAACAATGACAAGCAGAAAATCTACCAAGCGGGCATTGATTACCAGCGCACTGGCTATCCTTATGTGCGTGGCAATGCTCATCGGCACCACCTTTGCGTGGTTCACCGACACCGCATCCACCGGTGTCAACAAGATTCAGGCAGGGAATCTGGACATTACCGTGGAGTATGCCAAAGAAAAAATGAATGACGATGGGACATTGGCTGGTGAATTGACGGATTGGGCACCTATCGACAATGCGACCAATGTGTTTGATTCCAACGCACTGTGGGAGCCGGGGAGAACGGAATATGTAGTTTTTAAGATTACCAACAACGGCAATCTTGCACTGAAGTATAAATTGAGCCTTGAGACTCTTGCGCAGAAGCCCGGAACGAACAAGGCCAACAAACAGTTCTATTTGGCTGACTATCTGTGCGCCTCGGCAAAAGTTAATGTGAATGTAATCGGTAGTGGAGCGTCATCAATTGGTGCTTTCATGACCAAACTTAACGATTTGGATGTTGCGGGTGTCCAAAATGTGCTTGACCCTGAGTATCATCCGCTGACTGATGCCACGGTCAATGGGACGCTTCTCCCCGGTAAGACTAACTGCGTACCCATGGCGATTTGGATGCCGACATCGGTGGGTAATGAGGCAAACGCCATCTCCCCCGACAAGGCAGCTACCATTGACTTCGGTATCAATGTTGTTGCGACGCAGGACGCCGTGGAGTACGACAGCTTCGGCACCCAGTACGATAAGGATGCTACTTATCCCGTAATCGTTTCTAATCAGCAGCAGGCAAACGATGCAATCACGAATGCTACCGATAAGAAGGTAAATATTTCTATTGCTTCGGGTCAAAACATCACGCTTGACAATGGCATTGCAAATGAGGGGGATAAGAGCCGCGACATCACTTTCAGCGGTGACGGCAGCCAGACTGTAGATGTTATTACAAATGCTGTCAGCGCAGAGGGCGGACGGTTGAACTATCAGCGTGGCTCTTCCTTCACCTTTGAGAACCTCACTATTCAGGCGGGCGAAGGCAGCTATGATGGTATCGTCTGCAACGAACTGACCTTTAAGGACTGCACCATCAAAGGTAAGCTGACCCTGTACGGCAAGGCCACCTTCATCAACTGCGTCTTTGACAACACCATGGCCAACCAGTATTCCATCTGGACCTGGGGCGGCACGGATGTGACCTTCGAGAAATGCACCTTCAACACCAACGGTAAGGCAATCCTGCTCTACGGCCAAGCGACTGCGTCCAACCCCACCAACCTTGTCGTAAGCAACTGTATCTTCAATGACCGCAATAACGGCACTGCCAATAAAGCGGCTATTGAAATCGGCAATGATTACAACGCCACCTATACCCTGACTGTTAAAAAAGCTACTGTTAACGGATTTGCTGACGGCAAAAACACCGGTTCCAAGCTGTGGGCAAACAAAAACAGCATGGATGCAGCACATCTCACCGTTACTATTGACGGAAACAAGGTTCAGTAACCTTTTTCAAGTCCTCTCCACCTTTGGGTGGAGGGGCAATCAAAGGGCATAAGGCTTACTTGTGTCTTTTGATTGCTTTGGCGTAATCACGGGAAATCCGTGTTTGTATGTTGTCATTGAAAAATTCGGAATGAGGAGGTAAAACAACAATGACAAGCGGCAAATCTACCAAGCGGGCATTGATTACCAGCGCACTGGCTATCCTTATGTGCGTGG
>ERZ1034865.961-NODE-961-length-14633-cov-7.709768_pt1 | contig 14633 bp, 7 predicted proteins | sample MGYA00520632_ERZ1034865 | MGnify/ENA primary metagenome ERZ1034865 (study PRJEB33766, sample SAMN09781738) | gut metagenome | biome: gut microbiome | host: Homo sapiens | place: Madagascar | study: EMG produced TPA metagenomics assembly of the PRJNA485056 data set...
TTAGTCTGTAGCCTTTTTGCTTTTTTTACCAAGTAAGAAAAATCTAAATTGCTGTTTAATGTCTGTACTGCCTGTGAATTTGCCACAGCAGAGTTTAGGTCTACCTGCTTTAAATCTCCACCCTGATTCAAAAATACCTTGTCTGTGCCTGCCACTGAGGTTGCTGTTGTAGCGTCTGTAATCTTTTTATTTGCCATTGAAAAATTCTCCTTTCATTAAAAAAGAGACTGGCTTTCACCAATCTCTTATAGTTATTTTTGTTAATTTGTTTTTTATTAGGCAACTAATATATTGCCATTTGCGTCTGTTAATACGTTTCCGCTTGCGTCTGTAAGCATGTTACCAATAATATATCCATCAAAAGATAATGTTTCGGATTCACGGATCAGATTAATGCCATCTTTTGTTAATGCATCATTCATTGCATTGGCAAGAATTGGAGTAGAGTAGTTCGTTGTACCGTTATCTAGCTCTATACGACTCCTTGTCCAAATATATTTTCCTTCTGTCCACTTTGGCTCTGTTTCACTCCAACCACTTGTCGGTGCAGTTGTATTACTTGTAGATATTACATATTCTGGAACAACTCTTTTAACGCCAACACCAGTTTTACCATCAGCTCCTGGATTTCCTTGTTGACCTGGTTGACCTTTTCCACCAGTTATACAAGCTGGTTGACTTGCATCTCCAACAGTTCCATCATTATAAGTAGCAACACTCTTAGACCAAATATATTTTCCGTCTACCCAAGTTGGGGCAGTAGAATTCCATTGTGTCGCATTTTTTAATTCTGTAGCTGAATCAGATAAGCAATACTGAACTTCAATTAATTTGATTGATTTATTAACTGCATTTACAGCATTTGTAACACTGGTCTTAGTTTCGCTGATTTCAGAACTCCATGAATTAATATCTCTCTTATTGGTATTAACCTGAGTTATCAAACTACCTAAAGTATATTTATTCTCCGATAAAGTAGTAGTGATACTATCGCAAGTCTCCACTGTAGAATTTACTTTACTTACCAAACTATTAGGCTGTCCATTAATAGTAGACATATCAGTTTCGCCAAGAATAGTAATAACACTGTCTTTCGACTCTTCCTTGGTGTAGTACTTTGTGTGAAGCTCTTCTTTTAAATCTTTGGCAATAGTTACATTTGCCGTGATAAACGGATAGTAAGCTGTCAAAGTATTTCCAGAAGCATCAGTAAGCTGATTACCACTGTTGTCTACGAGATTATAAGCATCCTCAATATCACAATAATAAATATAATCCTCTGATATATCATTATAAGTAACAGTGATAGATTTACCTACTTTTGAAAAATTATCAGTTCTTCCACCATTAGCAGTTTTTCTTCTCCAAACATATCTATATAGAGTACCATTTGAATCAATAATATCATTTGATTTTTTCAGAATACATGTAAGAGTAGTAGAACTACCACTAGCTGAGGCAAGAACATTTCCATTAAGTGTTTCGATATAAGCAGAAAATGTTACATTCTGCTGAATCTGACTTGTATTTTGTTGAATCTGCTTAGAAAGATCATTTGTTTTAGATGTCATTTCTGTGATATAAGTATTAAGTGTATGATTGTTAGAATCATAATAAACTTTATCAGCAGTAATTTTCATATTACCGTTTGAACTCAAAGTAGTAGCAATATTATCAATATTTAATCTGTCTGAACTTATACCACTGTAATTGGGATCTTTCTTTTTAAGCATATCATTGACAATAAGCTCATTAGCAATAGCATCTTTCTTAATACCAGTTCCATCAATAATAGTAGTTCCTTTATCTCCTTTAATAAAGAATGAGTGACCACCTTTTGCATCCGTACCAATCTGGATATATACATCATCACCATTCTTGAACTGAAGGGCGGAACCATTCATTACAGCAGTTTTATTTCCATCTGATGCGAGCGTAAAGTTTGTTCCAAAAATTTCTTGTGCTACAAGTTGTCCTGCAACTAAGTTCTTTACAAACTGTGTATTAACTGTACTTGTAACAGTATTTGATGTAATAGTACTCAATGAAGTAATAAAACCGCTATCTGCCGTAAATTCTTTTGTATTAAGCAGATCAATATTGGCTACACTCGCTTTAATTGCATCTGCATACAATTTTGTAAACTGACCATCCTGAGCAATAATTGTACCAGTTTTGATATATCTTGATTCCAAGTTGTCAATAAAAGCATCTTTAATGTTAGCTTTCTCAATATCTGCAAATTTAATTTTAGCTATATTTGCAGCAAGATTATTCGCATTTATATAATTGACTTTAATCTGATCCACTACTAATGCAGTAGTTTGTTGTCCAGTAACTACTTTGGACAAATCGGTTGTGGCTTGTTTATTTTCTTCTGTAGTATATGAAACCAATACATCTTTCAATGTTAATTCATTTCCGACTGCATTATATACAATTTTGCCACTGCCTAAACAGAATGAACCATCTTTTAAATTGAAATGTGTTCCTTTTTCAATAGACTTGCCATCTTTTTGAATCTCTAAGCTATAATCAGAAGAGTATATATCACCTGCAATTATTTTTGGGCTAACCAAGATTTTTACTTGCAATCCATATTCATCATAAGTCTGACCGTTTAACGTATAAGTAAATTCACCTAAAGCAGTTTCAGCAGTTCGCCAATTATCTCTTGTAAATACAAGCATATTATGAATAAATGCAGCTTGCTTTGGAGAATAATCGGTATAAATATCATCATAGGCTCTAAGCCTTATACCATTCTTGCCAATTACTATATCCTCAGTATCAGCATTTTTGATAGCAGTAACAGAAGTATTAAGACCATTAGTCAACAACTTATTGATAGAATTATTAGCTTCAGTTCCTTGTTTTGCCTGCTTTGCCACATAAGAATAACTTGTAGATAACGAACTAGCTTGCTTTTTAATGCTTTCTATATCAGTAAATCCAGCCGTAGTTTTTGTGACATCTGAAAATTCAACATTGATTGTTTCAAGACTGCCAAAATTTATTTCATAACTTGTAAGCCTGAGTCTGTAAATGCTTCCATCACAGTTAATTCTAATCCAGTTACCAAGTTTAAAATGGTCTACAAGTGGCTCAAACTCATCCATAACAAGTAAATTATCAAGCGTAGCAGAAATACTGTGCTGACGTTCACCAGACTTATATAGCTCTTTTTTAGCGTCTTCGATAAGTTCTTTTGCCTTATTAAGTAATTCTGTATTACTCAATCCATCAGAGATAAAATTATCATTAGAGTAGGTATCTTCTCTACGATAGAGACAAAATTCATTATACAATTTCTCTCCGAAGAAAGTGCTCATATTAAGCTGTGTTTGAATATCACCAATTTCTTCCTCATATTTAAGCTGTTTATCTTCCCATGACTTGATTGTAGTCTGTAAATCATCCATTACTTTTTCACAAGCTTTTAATTTATTGTAATATGGGATATAAATCGGAGTGTATAAATCTGCGTCTGAACTAGCTTGGTCTGCTTCAATTAAAACATTTAATGCGCCTTGAATAGCATCATGAAATGACGTAACTCGATTAAGACTATACTTTTTAATAGCTGCTGTAAAATCTTCAAGACTTATATTCTTATCTAAAACATTATAAACAATACCATCTTTTTCACCAGATTGTTTAATATTTTTTTTGATTTTCTGGTCAATGAATTTAGCATAATTATCATTAATTGTCAGCTCCATATAATCAGTAGTTGCTACATCCGTCTCATCAGAATAATTAGTAACAATCAATCTACCTTGCCAAATACCATAATTATAACCTTGGGTATCAGTACCTTCATACTGAAAATCATTTTTTCCATCTTTGGAAGTATCAACCTCGACTTTAAAATATCCTGATTTGATATATAACTTGGCAAGATTCCTGACAGCAGCATTTACAGTAGAAATACTCGTAGCCTCAGAGACTTTAGTTAATGCAACTGGATTCAAATTATCTACCGTAAGCTTCTTAATTTCTTCTGCTGAATTAATCGGTTTGTCTGAATCGTCAGGAGAAGGCATCATACCAGAAGTATAATACAAAATCTTATCATAACAGTCATATAAGTCCCGATTTAGTTTAATGTAACTAGGTTGTAATTCTGCACATTTCTTTTCGTACTCATCATATTTATCACGTAACTCTTGCGACATATCATCTTTCTGTTCATCAGATAGGTAATAAATATAATCTGTACCACTAGGAAGAATAGCACGTATTGCAGCCGTTACACTATCATCACCACCAACAATCTTGAAGCAGTTTTTAATACTGTCTACATTAGTAGTAAAACTGATATTGTCTGTGAGATTATCCTTGTCAACATAGATAGTGGTATCTTCACCAAAATAAGATAAATTTGTTCCACCACATTTGGGACAAATATCATTAAATTCACCACGATAACCACATTTAGGATTCAAGCAGTTTGTATACAAATCATATACGTTAATCGTTCTGTTTTTAGAATCAAATTGGAATAAGCAATTAAATTGGTCAGCACAATCACCAGTCAAGAATGAATATAAATCTGTGCCATCTACTGAAAAACTTCTCTGTAACGTTTTTAAAGTAGGATCTACATGACCAATAGAATAGCTTGGTGCTTTCTGCAATATTCTATGTAATAATGAAGCTTTTGGATTCACTTCATCATAAAATTTGGTGACAACATAATTATCACGAGCTATATCATCCTCTGTATTAATCTCTATTCCATTAAGATTAGTCTGTGATAACTCCGCTTCACATAAGCTTGTACCTGTAATAGCTTTTGTTGTTTTGTCTGAACCTTCATCTGTCTGAACTGTTATCTGAAAAAATTCATCAAGCTCACGAACATAAATGATTTTCAAATCAATAATCTTATCCCATAAAGGCTCAACTACATTGTCAAGTTCTTTATATATTGTAAAATTTATCTCATCTGCTGAATTCAAATTACATTTTGGATTAACAGTTGTATAATCAATATTTACAATCTGTCCAAGTAACTGTAATGAACGATTGGCTAAAAGAATAGTATAGTCTTCTGGATTAATTGGAAAATTATCAACCGTTTCATTACTTTTAAAGATTTCTTCCTGCGTTGAATACAGAGTAATATCAACAGTTAATTGATTATCTTTTGCATCTGTCAGAAGCGTATTAGCTGAATCTATTAAGTTTCTTTCATTGCAGATTCTACACTCATACTTCGCTTTTGAAGAAATGTCATTCGCTTTAACTGTTATACTTGTACCATATGTCTTATTCGTATAGTTTCCGTTCTTATCAACCTTATACCAGACAATATCATATCCTATAAGTGGGAGAGTAGTTGCCCCATCTTTTAATACGACTGAAAGAGTAGTAACCTCATCCTTGACAAGCAGATTACCTTTAGAAGATTTAATGTATGCTTTAATCATAAGATTCCTACCTTTCTAATTGGTGCGTATTCAAATTTAGCAGTGCAAGGTAATAAGAAATTAAACACTGTTGCGTCAGAACTATAAGTTGTATGCAACCTTGGATACACGTAATTAAAATCTCGTGGTAGAGTAGCATGTGCCTTTAGATTAGTATCAATCATTTTCGATTCACCGCTAAAAGTAATAATCTCATTGTATGCACAATTCTTAATTATTGTCTTTTTATATGTATCCTTTGCCTCATTAGAATTAGTAATAATTAAATCACCAGCTTCTTCCATAGTAATAGTAATCTTAGGATATATAAATCCAATCTCATCTGATTCACTATGCACTGTGATGTTTGTGCCACTAGCTATCGTATATATATCTGCTTCCTTATCGGCAAATCCGAATGGGGCATTAGTAGTAAATGTTAAATCAAGTCCAATTACATTACCGCCAAACTCATGAGCTGAAACATTACATGAGCATTTAAAATAAGTACCGTTGTATACCTTATCGTAGATAGGGCGCAACTTCTCATAAGACTTTCTGTTAAGCCATCTCATAAAACTTCTTATTTCTTCTTCAGACCAATATGACTGACTTGGATCTCCATAGCAGTTTACCTTGCATATAGAAATCTGTTCGGGCGCATAAGGACTATCATAAGTAGTAGATACCTTGCGCTGAACATTCGAATTGTTATTTCGTACTGTTGTGAATGTGAGATTGCCTCCGAGTGTACGAGACTCATCACCACTGCTATCCCAAGTACATACCATACATCCTTTGGCTGACAGCTTTTCACCTGCATATTCAAAATCTGTTAATTTCATTTTTGTTCTCACATCCTTTCGTTTATTTGTTAATAAAAGAGCCACCTCATTAAGAGATGACTCTAATCAATTAATATTCAATTTTATTCAACGTCACCACTCAATATATCATGAGCAGGATTCTTCTCAACTGGCTCAGTATTTACCTTTTTCTTTTCCTCTGCAAGAGCATCATTGTACTGTTTAGTTGCCATTTCATACTCGCTCTTCGTTGCATTTACAAGATCGCCATAAACCTCTTTAAACATTGGCTCAATGAGACAAATAGGTAATCCACTTTCTTTGATTAAGCTGTTTGTAAAGTCTATAATTGATTTCTTTGTATCGTTAATTACTAACTGTATTGGTTTCTGTACTACCATGTAATAAAATCTCCTTTGTTTTCCATATTATTTCTTGTGATAACAGTTCTATGTCATCTTGGTTGATTGTCCCATTTACGTCTATATCAGCATTAATATACTGAATAAGACTATAATCTAGGGTGTTGTTTATAATTCTATTAATTGTTATACAATCTAGTGCATTAACTTGCCCATCCATATTTACATCTCCCTTAAATATATATACTGGAATTGCCAATAGAAGAGAGTATGATAGAATGTATAAAACTAATAGAGCTTTAGCTAAAATCTTCATAACTATATAGTGAGAGATTCAGACTCACTGATTGAAACAGATGTACTTTCTGATGTACTAAGTGGTTCTGAGGTAGATTCACTTATCTCGTCTGCTTTAGATTTGATTCCATCAAGAAATGATCTTGCGTAGTCTTCAAATTCGTTGTAATCATCTCGACAAGTAGAATAATTTTCATTATAAAGAGTATTATCTGCTACATATTTGCTGATGTTATATGAATCATCAGAATTAATGCTTCCACTATATGAAGCTATGACTTTTTCTGTTCCGTCAGGCAGTGTTACAACACTTGATCCTGATACTGTTATTGATTTATTTTTTCTTAACATTTATATTTCCTCCGTTTATATTACTAATTCGTTATCAAGGGATTGTTGTTGAATTGCTAGACCTTGTGCTGATACTTGATTTTGAAGTGCTGAAAATTGACGTGATATAATATCCAATTGATTTTCCAATTTAGATATTTTCTGTTCGTCATATGCAACTCTAAGAATAAGAAACTGTTCATAGTCCATACCATAATATAGAGTAGCGTCATCAGAAGTAACTTGATCTTTAAAAACCATTTTTAGTTCATCGTCAGAATGTCCTTTATTTTTGAGTGTAGTTATAATATCCTGTGCCATTGCACCGAAATATAATGGCTTATCTGAATATCCTTGTCTATTAAGGTTATACTGAAATAAATCAACCGAGCCTACTGCATCAATGTAATCTTGATTGATTGCTTCAATGTTCTTTTTTAAGCGCTTGTCTGACGAACTCCATACCCAAGTAATATCAACTTGAAAGCTTAAAGCGCTACCATTCCAATTACAATGATATGTATGCCCTGTGTCATCGCCACACATAGCATATCCTCTAGCGGTTTCTCTAATTTTATCAGAGCTTATCTCTTGAGCATACATTGTTTGTGCGCCTATAGAACCCGTGGCTCCGTAGAGTGTAATCAAGTTCTCTTCATTTTTGACAATTCGCAAAACTGCGCCATTCATCCAAAGTTCATAATTGTTTCCTGAATTGTCAACAGCCGTTAAATCAATCGTTGAATTACTCAAATTTCCGTTCAGCGCAATGCTTCCACCGGACATATTAAGATTTGAAGCAGTTACTTTGCCGTTTTCATCGACAACAAACACTCCATTTCCAATATTGATATTACCTTTAAAACTGCCACTAGTAGCATTAATTATTCCTGTAATTTCCGCATTCTTAGCATATAATTTACCACTCTGCATAATATAAAACTGGCTGTCGTTATTTTTAGTCAGATTAATAACTTTTGTATCGGCAGCATCAGGAGTGTTAAGACTTATAGTGTAGGAAATTTTATCGTATTCATTCCAAAAATCATTAAATATTCCTGTATCAGAAATAGTCCAACCACCAATTGTTGCATTCAATGCACTTAAATCTGTTACTGATAACTTATCAGCAGTAATACTCCCAGTAGCAATCTTGCCACCATTAATATATGTTTTATTTGTATCAAGAAAACTAGAGAAAGTGGCATTACCTTTCAAATCAATATTCTTTGCAATCAGACTATATGTATTATCTGTTAAAACCATATTAGAAGAATCAGTTCCGCTTTTCACGAGCCAATCAATCTTTTTAGCGGTCTGCTCAACATTTGTGAGATGAGCATTGACTTCTCCTTTTGCAGCATTGACTTCGGTCATCCATACCTTTTGAGTAATCTTATCATTTAACTGATTAATACTTGAACCCATAGAAACTATATTCTGTTTGACTACAACTAAATCCTCACCATTTGGAGTCCACTGAGTCATGATAGTTCCTTTTTCAAGCTTGAAATTATAAAACCAATATTCGCCAGGTGAGAAAACTAAACTAAATATCTTGCTGTCTGGAACAATCTGCATTGAAAAATGATTCCATGAAGCAGTAATACCGACTGATTTCCCCAAACATGAGAGAGTACCATTTCCAGTAGACCTGATATATCCATGCAATGTATAAGTACGATTAAGCTCTACATTCACATTTAGCTGTAAGTATGTATCAGCACTTGGCGACCTAAAATGTCCTACTTGTCCATTACCATCCGCACGAGCTACTGTAACTTTTTCTAAATTCATATTCCCTTTCTCACCTCACTTTCTTATGTAAATAGTTACTTTATATTAAGACGAACTACATCAATAGCATCGTTCAGTTCTTTCATTTTCTTGTTGTATTCTTTAATAAGAGGTCTAACCTCCGCCAAAGCATCTTCATATGCCTTTTTTGCTTTTTTTGCTTCATCTAACGTCTGAGATAACTCTACTCTGAATAATGAAATATCTTCCATAAACTGCTTAGATACAGTACTTTCAGTAGGAAAATTATCCTTCATTTCAAGCTCTGTTTTTAAAGCTTTGTTTTCTTCTTCAAGCTGAGAAATTAAATTTAACTGCTTATCTATAATTTCCTGCTGAAGATTTTTGTCATGTTTTTTCATACAATTCCTTCCTATAAAATAGAAGAGTGCTGTTACACACCCTCCTTTATTTTATCTGTATTTTTTGTATTCATTGTTGTCTTTATAGATAAATGTCTTGAAGAACTTTTGTGTTCTTACATCATCTGCAAGAGACTGACGTAATTGCTTGCTGAATGTCTCAACATCATTTACACCATTCATTACAATATTTACACCACCAACATCAACAGATGAAGATGTGTTATTATTTGCAAATTTTGGCATAACAGGAGATAAGTTCTGTAAGAATGAAGTCGGATCTTTTGCAAAATCCCATAACTTACTCGTCATATCTCCATTAAAGACTGTTTCGCCACCTGAAAAGTCAACCAAACGTCCCTGTGAAATACCAATTTCATTTGCCTCTTCTCCGACAAGATGAATACCTTTTGTAGCTGATTTCGTACCGTGAGCATACCCATGCGCTGCTAACTGATTTATCATCCAACGGTTCTGACTTGAACTTCCAGTGTATGTACCACTACCGCCCATAGCATAATAATAGTCTCTACGTCTACTGAACGAAGAATCTATATCGTGATATTTTAAACGATCCACCACGCTTGAATTTATTGCCAATCTGTTCTTCGGATAAGAATCGTGTTTACTAACAAACCAACTACCCCAAGAACCGCCACCACCGCCAGAGCTTCCACTAGACGATGATGAACTACTACTAGATTGTTGTGCTGCCGCAGCTTGAGCTGCTGCCTGTGCTGCTGCCGCCTTTGCTGCCGCTTCTTGTGCTTTACGTTGAGCTTCTTCTTCGGCTGCTTTAACTAATTTAGCTATGTAGTCCTTGATGGTATTAATAGAATTTAAAGTACTGTTTCCAATAACATTAAATCCATCTCCATAACTACTTACAACTTTGGCAAATCCATTATTGCTATTCCAAATAGCGTCCATAGCTGAGGTTATTTGATAACCTACGCCATTAGCACCAGTTGTAACGTCTGCAATAGTTTGACTGATATTTCCTGCGTTAGTATTTGTTTCTTCAATTACTTGCTGAATAAGACCATCTAAATCATCTAAACGAGCATTTAACCATTCCTCTGTTTCATCGTAGAATGTGTCAAGTAATTGCTCTTGGTCACTTAAATACTGTTGATATTCAGTATCTTCCAAATCAGATTTGGCTTCCTTTAAATTCTGCTGTAACTGTTGAACTTTACTCTGAGTTTCCTCCGAGTTATCACCGCCATAAGCATTAATTTGCTTCTGGATAGAGGCGATATTAGAAGTTTTCTCGTTAATAGACTTCTGATAATCGTATAAATCCTTTTTAGAATTTAATGCTTCTTTATATTTGTCTATAAGTTTCTGCAAAGCATCTAACTGAGCTTTTATACCATCTTCAACAAGTGACTTTATACTCTGTTTTTCCTTCTCAGCATTAGAAATTGCATCCTGTTGAGCTTTTAGTAATTCTTGCCTACGTTCTAACAAATCAGTATTGTAAGGATCTTTAGCCATTTCCTTATCAATTTCTTGAATTTCTTTAGCATAGTCATCACTTTGAGCCATATATGCGTTATAATTAACCGCATGTAATCCCTTAATAGCAGTAACATATTTGGTATCTTTACCAGTATCTTTATCATAAAGCGTCTGGTTAGACATTAAATCTACTAAGAAATTAGACTCATCTTGAATCTTGCTAATGTAATCTTCGGTCTTATCAAATCTATCCCATTTGAGCTGACGAAGATTCTTTTCATATTCAAGCAATGATTTATTAGCATCTTCAATGGCAGTTTGAACGTCAAGAATACTAAGATACATGTCATTCCATTGCTCAGAACCTTGCTGAATTCTACCATCTGCAACAGCTTGTCCCATAGCAGTAGAAAGTGAATTAAATTCATTTTCCAGTACATTGATATTATTTTTCTCTTGTGAGATAAGATATTCATAATACTTTTCGCTTACTTGATGACCAGAAGTTTCTACTTGGTCAATGAATGATTGGTAAATTCCTTTTGCTTGCTCTATAGTTTTTATTTGGGTATCGAACTGCACACTTACATTATCAAACCTAGTCTTAGCTAACTCTGCAAGCTTATCTTGTAAATCTTGTACTGCATCAGAAGCTTCAAGGGCTTTATTGTAGTAATTTTGGTATTTTTCAATCTTATCATTCAAATCATCATCTTGAATAGTAGAGACATCAATTGTACCATTACGGACTAATGAAGCATATCCTTCTGGCAGACCGACTGAATTTGCCAACTGCATATATTTATTATATGCCTGTTGCTCGGCTGAAATCTGCTGATTAACTGATCCAAGCTCCTGAGCGAGTGCATTGTTACGTGTACTCCAAGTCTTATAGGTTGCAGATACAGTCTTGCCAAGATTTGAAACTTGTCGATTGATACGTGAGATAAGTGTCTCAATCCAATCGTAATCCTTCTTTGTTGGTTCTTTTTCTGAACCTGAACCACCGCCTGAAGAAGACCTTGGAGATTTTGAGCCACCTCCAGATTTACCAGAAGATTTATCTGGCTTCTTTGACGATGGAGAAGTAAGATTTCCTCTAAGATTTCCTGCTCCTGTATTCCTTTTTCTACTATTTACGTATCTAGGAGAAGTGTTCTTTTTAGACGAACCGCCTCTCATCTGACTATTAAGCGCACGCTCCTTGTTTGCAAGTACAAATGCTCTACTATTGCCACTTATTTTTCCGCTACTACCGCTAATACGATGTCCACCACCACTATGAGTTGTTGAAAATGTAGGAACATTGCCACCTAATTTATTTAAAAATCCCGCAACGCTATTCCAAGCCTTTTGGAATGGTGATAAATTTCCATCTACTGTAACAGAAGCTTTTCCTTGCGATATTGCTGCAAGTAAAGAATTCGCTGAATTTTCAGCAGGAGAAGTATCAGCACCAACAGTAAAACTACTTGAAGAATTTTCAACATTTTGCTGTGTTTGAATAACATTATTAACTGCTTCAGTTGTATCACCAGAGAAGTAAATCATACCATCTTGGTCTTTTACATAATAAACTTGTGTCTCTGGATCGCTAACGTCACCATAATAAGTAATTGTTCCATCCTCGTTTTTAATAGCAGTGATTTGTTGTTCAACACCATCAACATTAGCAGTAAAAGTAATAGTTGAATTTTCCGAAGCATCTTCTAAGAGATTTTCAATGTCTTCTTTATTTTTTACTTTAGCATCAATTTCTAATTCATGTGGCTGTGAAAAGAAGTCATTCCAATAATTTTGGAAGTCTTCAGCACTAGCATTATCAAAGTCAATGTTATTCTTTGTGCCCCAATCATTAAACTGTTGAAGTAGCTTTTCATATTCTTGTTGCTTTTTATCTAACTTTTTTTGAGCAGCGATAATGTCTTCATCATTATCACCATCTTTAACAGCTTTACTGATAGCCTTTGATTTCTTTTCAATAGCGTTCTGATATTTTTCAAGATATTCGTTTGTAACATTATCAGTGCCAGTATGGTCTTCAAGTTTACTTATAGCTTGGTCATTGAGTCCAAGTAAATTAGCATAATCATTACGGCTTTCTTTACCACCATTTGCCATTTTACTTCTAATTTGGTCAATCTGGTCGTAAATCTGTTGAATATCATACTCAAACTTGATTGGTATATCAAAACCTTGTTGCATAGTAGACATATCCTGTTGAAAACCATCTACTTGTGTGTTCCAATTCTTTAATAATTCACCAAGTCGGTCTTTACGAGAGCCATCTTGCATATTATCGTAAAGTGCTTGAACAGATGCTAAATCAGTTTTTACTTGCTCAAGTTCTTGCGCTGAATCTTCGACACCATCTAACTGAAAACCATAATCAGACATAGTTTTGAGCATTGTTTCTACGACTTCAACATTCACACCCAATACTTTTGCAACTTCGGCTGTACTAGAGAAATGTGTCTGGACTTTTCCAGTATTCTTATCAATATCAACAAGAGACGAATCAGCTTTCTTTAAATCTTCTAAGAAATTCCAAATAGAAGCTGTTTCATCCTCAGAATCAAACCATCTTGATACTTTATCATAAGCATTTTTCCATGCATCTACATAAGCATTTGCAGAAATTTCATATTTAGAAGTATCAATTGTATCAGGTGACATCCATTGAGCAACCGACTGAAAATCATCAGTTCCAATAAATCCACCATCATATAATTCCTTAGCTTGTTTTAAATATCCTGCGAGAGAAGTCCAGTCAGTACTTGCGTTATCTGTCTCAAACGCTTTCTTTACAGAATCAAGTGTACCCCCTAATGCATCTGCTGTATCACTTTCTGTTTTCTTTACTGACTCTAATACATCTTCATATTCAGAAGCAGCAAGAGAAGTACGTCCAAGTTCTTGCTGTTTTGCAACTAATGCCTTTTGGAATTCATCAGACTGAGCATATTTCAATTCATCTTGTGTAAGAGAATTTACCCAATTGGTAATAGTATCCACATCCGATGCACTACCACTACCATTTTTAATAACATCTTCCTCAATATCTTTAATGACAGATTTTGCAGTTGCTTTTACTTCATCCGCTTCAGATTTAATAGCATCTAAGTCAAATGGGATTTCAATCTCATTCTTCTTACAATAAGCTTTTATATCAGAGATAGCTGTACTAATTCGTTTTTCATAATCACCAATAGATTCGTCTTCAGTTTTTCCACCTAATAAATTGGCAGTCATGTCTCCCAAATCATCAGAGTCAATACCGTCTTTTAATGGAGAGATTACATTCTTACGAACCCATTTTTCCATATCAGTATCAGAATCAAATTGGTCTAAAAACTTGCCTGTTACATTATTAGCAAAAAGTTTTACATCTGTTTGGGCTTCTTCTGATAAATCTTTAAAACCAGAAGTATTAGTATCAAAATATGCATCTAATATAGGTTTTACTTTTTCAGACTCAGTTTCAACTGTAGCATTACAAGATGTAAAAGCGTCTCTGATTGCTTGCTGTAATTCAGGAGTTAAAGCATCAAAATCAACAAGAGTATCGGTGTTAATCTTTAGACTATCTTTAACACTTTCATCCTCTAATATCTTATCAAAAGTATCTTTGCCTAATGCATTGGCAAGGTCAACAGTATCAACAGGACTGCCATCAATACTCATGACACTTCCTTTTGTTCCTTGAAGCTTTAATTTTCCATTAATAATATTATTTATTAATTTTGCATTTTTACTATCGTCTGATATAGCTGTTTTGAAATCATCGAATGTATCACTGGA
>ERZ1034865.965-NODE-965-length-14608-cov-11.171167_pt1 | contig 14608 bp, 15 predicted proteins | sample MGYA00520632_ERZ1034865 | MGnify/ENA primary metagenome ERZ1034865 (study PRJEB33766, sample SAMN09781738) | gut metagenome | biome: gut microbiome | host: Homo sapiens | place: Madagascar | study: EMG produced TPA metagenomics assembly of the PRJNA485056 data...
TATTGGAGGAACTTAATATGTATTATCCGATGAACCAGCAGCCCATGATGCCCTATAATGGAGCTCCCCAGTACGGTATGGGTATGCCCCAGATGCCTAAGGCTAAGTATACTCAGCCTTTGACTCCTGAGATCATCTCCAAGCTTCGCTCTAGCGGCGATAGTATGAAGATTGAGGTCTCTCAGGAAGATCTGTGGCGCGCCGCTTGCACTCACAAGGAGAACGGTGTGACGACTCTTGTGACTGATGGCACCAACCCCGATACGGGTAATCCGATTGTTCACTGCACTATCTGTGGTGAGTCTTTCGAGATGGTTGATGCTAAGAAGGAAGAGGTCGAGAAGGCAGTTGCCCTGATCATCAATCTCCTGCAGACCAGCAAGACCATGTATCTGGATGCTCCCGAGAACCTTGTCAAGCAGTATTATCAGATGCTGCCTCTGCTCAAGATGTTCCCGAAGCTGTATGAGCGTTCTCAGAAGAATTTCGATATGTATGCGAATGCATATGGTTATTCTCCCAATCCCACTGCGGCTGGTACGAATGGCTTTGCTATGATGGGTAGCATGCTCCAGAATCCGTATGGCGCATATCAGCAGCCCATGGCTCAGCCGATGTATCAGCCTCAGATGATGCAGCAGCCCATGGCGCAGCCCTACATGCAGCAGCCGATGTACAATCCGGCTATGCAGCAGCCCATGCCTGGCGTTAATCCGTTCATGTATGGTAATCCTGCTCCGGCTCCCGCACCGGCTCCTGCCGCAGGTGCTGTTCCCGCTGTTGCTCCCGATCAGGCTGCAACCACTGGCGAGGTCTCGCAGCAGAAGACGTTTAACGTCTAATAGAATTCCTTTAGAGGAGAGTAGTCTTTATGGCTACTCTCCTCTTCTATTCGTATTAATTTACTTTTTGACTATATATTATTTATATAGAAGGGAGAAAAGAAATACTCCCAAAAATACATAACTTGAAAGGAATTAAAACTATGGAATTCATTACTCAAGATGTCATCAATGATACTATCGATCTTCTTCTGGAAGTTAAGGACACACTTCCTACTGCTGAAGATTCTATCGAGGCTCAGAAAGAGTTTGTCAATAACTTTAAATCAAATATTGATTACTTCATGAAGATGATTGTCTTGGAGCAGAATCGTATTGATGCAGATGCTATGGAAAAGGCTAAGAAATATGTAAGATTTGTTAAGCCTGAGATCCATGAAGATGAATCTATGATCTTCGAAGAGGCTCCTGATCATATTTCTGTCAGAATCAATAAGCTGAAGTACACTAAGTACTCCAATAATATCATCTATGTCATTCATGTAGATGGTTTGCATGATTATAGTCTTGATAAGGTTAGTCTGCTTACCGAAGACTATAAGCATGTCTTAGCATTCTCGAAGGTAATTAAGAAAGTAGAATTCTGTGATGATGAGATTCGTATCTACTGTCATAGACTTCTGTTGGATGGGATGGAACTCGCATTCTATAAAAAGAAGAAAAACTAAGCTTTAATCTCAAAAGGGATTCCCAGACTAACTCATTGGGTTAGTCTGGGATCTCTAATTTTATGGATTTGTTTTTATAAATATTTTAAGTATAAAGACTCATGAACTATGGATTAAGAGGTGATTATTACCAATGACTAAGAAAAATGATAAAACTACAACTACCATTCCTAAGGCAAATAATCTCGATCAATATGAAGAAAGTATTAAATCTTATGGTGATAAGATTAAACAACTTAGCTTCGTTGAAGCCGTTAGACATTTGCCTGGTCTTTATATTGGTGAAATTGGTAATGGAGGCTGGAAAGGATGTATTCGTGAAATTATTCAGAATGCATTCGATGAAGCCGTTAGGACCGATTCACCTTGCAATTATGTAAAAATCACTTTTGATGAGAGAAATCAATCTGCTCTCATTGAAGATACTGGCCGTGGTGTTCCTCATAATAAAATGAAAGAAATTTATTCTGAGGCGCATTCTAGCTCTCACTATGAAAACAAACAGGGTGGAGGATACTCCTCTGGTGTTCATGGTGTTGGCGGCGGCGTTGCTATGGCTCTGTCTGAGAACTTTAAAGCAACTTCCTATGTGTTAGGAACTGCTCATGAGATTATCTTCCATAAAGGTAATCTGGTTCAGAAAGAGCATTCTATTCCTTGTCCGAAAAATAGACAGGGAACTACTGTCTACCTGGAACCTGATACTGATATTATGGGTACAGTTAGTCTTACTTGTCACGAAATGTTTGTCCTGGTGGCAAACATTGTTCCTCTCCTGCCAGTTAATACGCAGGTAGATTTTATGGGTATTAATACTATTGGCAATATTGCTGTTAATGAGCATATGGTCAATGTAGATGGTATCTTTACCTTCTTAAGACAGCGCACTCAGTCTGCTCTTATCAATCCTATTTCCTTCAGTATGGATAATGGTATTATGAAAGCAGAAGGAGCTTTCACTTATGATTCTACAGATTTGACTTCTGCAGAAGATGTCATTTCTTTTGCAAACTTCACTAATACCACTGGCGGTGGTACACATGTCAATGGTTTCTTAGATGGTCTTTGTACCTATATGAGAAACTATATGAACAAGATTTATCTTGGAGATAAGTCTAAGATTACTGTCAATGCTAATGATATCAAAACTGGTCTCAAAGCTGTTATCAGTGTTGATCATATCAATCCGATCTTCATGGGACAGTTTAAGGGTATCCTATCTAATGAAGATATGACAGACTTCGTTAAGAAGCTCACCATGGAAGCATTAGATAAGTGGAGTAAGAGCAATCCTGGGGATCTGATCAAGCTCTGTAAGTTCTTAAAGGAAGTTGCAGAGATCAGAACTAAGAGTGAAGGTGAAAAGATCAAGCTCTCTGACAAGTATAGTCAGAGTAAAATTACTGGTAAGCCTAGAGAATACGTGCAACCTTCTGGCAATAAGAACTTAGAGCTCTTCATTGTTGAAGGTAAATCTGCAAAAGGTCCTGCTACCAGTGGACGAGACTACAAGACTCAAGGAATATTCCCTCAATCTAAGGGGGCTTTAGCTAGTAATAGCTATAGCAAACTTCTTTAATTGCTGGAACGCTAAAAGGAGAAATCCTCATGCCAATCAGCAGCGAAGTCTAGATATTTAGATTGCTATCTAGAAACGTTCAACGACTATCTCGTAAGAGAGTAGGGCTCAAGTGAGTCACGAAATGGGAAGCATCCATAAAAATGGATAGTGATATAGTCTGGACTTCTATCGAAAGATAGAGAAGTTCATAAGAGAACTGCACAGCTTAACGACCTGTGTGAACACAATCGATTAGAGGTAAACTGCCTAGAATGTTGGGCCTGTATTCAGTAATGAGTATAGCAAACTTCTTTAATTGCTGGAAGGCTAAGTCTAAAAATAGATATGCTAATCAGCAGCTAAGCATCAAATGATGAAAGTTCAACGACTATCCTGAAAAGGAGTAGAACTCAAGTGAGTTCGAAATGGGAGGTATCCATAGAAATATGGATAGTGATATAGTCTGAGCTTCCATGGAAACATGGAGAAGTTCATAAGAGAACTGCGTAGATTAACGACCTACGTGAACACAACTGAATGCCTTTAAAGAGTCTCGTTCTAAATTCTTAAGCAATCCTGAAGTAGCTGCTATCATCAGTCTTGTTGGTGGTGGTTATGGAAGAGATTTTGATATCACAAAGGTTAAATGGGATAAAGTCATTGCCTTTGCAGATGCTGATGCGGATAAACTATGGGAGCTGTCCGCTGCAGTAGAAATACTGTATAAATAAACTTCTCTAATTGCTGGGAACTCTCGAAAGAGACAATCAGCAGCGAAGCTCTTAATTATAAGAGAACGTTCAACGACTATCGAAAGGATAGCTGGATGAGAAACTCTAGTGAATAACCGAGTAGAGTAGGAGAAATCCGAAATGGGAAGCATCTTAACAGGTTGAACTGAAGATGATGATATAGTCTGGCCTCATGGTGACATGAAGGAATTAATGGGATCCCATATTGCAACTTTGCTTCTTAGATTTGTATTGCTTTATATGCCTGGTCTTATCGAGGCTGGTAAGTTCTATAAAGCAGTACCTCCACTTTATGGTGTGAAGCAAGGTAAGAATACTAAGTATTTCACTTCTACAGTGGATTATACTAAATATCTCCAGAGTATCTTTCTGAGCAAGAATGCCTTTACTGACATTAAGAATAGAAAGATTACTTCTGGACAAGCAACTGGTATCTTCTATCGTAATAGAAATTACGTTAGAGATATTGAGATCGTTTCTAGCACTTATGCTATCGATCCAGATCTGCTTGAGAGTGTGCTTTATGAGTTAGCTCCTTATGTATCGATTGGTTCTTCTGAACTGGTCTGCAATATGGCAGCTAAAGCTCCTAAGTCAAAAAAGAAAGCAGTAGCAGCCAAAAAGAAGGCTACTACTAAAACTGCAACTAAGAAGAAATCTACTGTAAAGTCTTCTGCTAAAGTTGCTATTGATGAAGAGGCTATGGAAGATGATGCAGAGGAAGAGCTTCTTCCTATTACTGATAAGTCTGTCATGGCTCCTACAGATTATTTCATTAGTCCTAAATTCAACTTTAAGACTATGGCAAAGAATCTGAAGAAGAAATATCAATTCCTTGAAGTCGAGAAGTCTGGAGACATTATCGTTCTTAGAGGATTGGTAAATTCTAGATACCAGTATGTCTTCATTAATGATAAATTCATCAATGGCTGTATTGATTTGATCAATATTATCAAAGCCAATGATGAATATTATAAACTTAATGGAGAAGTAGTAAGTATCTATAGCCTGATGAAAGCATTTGACTCTGTTGCACCGAGCGGTATTACAAGATACAAGGGACTCGGAGAGCAAAATCCGCAGCAGCTCAAGGAATCTGCGATGGATCCGATGGGCGCAAGAACATTAGTTCGTTACACTATTGAATCCGCAAAAGAGGAGATCGAAAGTATTAGATCTACTGAATCTAATATGTATGCTTTGCTCAGAGAGCTTAAAGTAGACCGTGATGAGGTCGAATAAAGAATAACAGGAAGGGCTAATAGCCCTTCCTGATTATTTTTTGCTTTATAACTATTTAATAAAGTTCTGACGCTAAACTAAACAATCATAAAGCAACTATCCCCACCCAATAGGTAGAAATAGTAGGATGCACACATATCATCCTAATTATTTTGATGTTTAGAAAATTTCTAGATATTAAAATAATTAGGATACAGCCCTGATAGCTGTATCCTAATACTTTTTTGATTATATACTATCTTTATGATAGATATAATAAATATAAAAAATAGAAAAGAGGTCAAAACAATGATCATTACAGAATTTAATGGTAAGTTAGTTCCTATTGAGATGAAAGAGATCATGCTTGAATATGCTCAATTCAATGTATTAAAACGTTCTTTTAATCTTGACCCTCCTAGAGCTGGTAATGGTACTAGCGCAAGAAGACAAAATCCTCATAATGATAGATTGAAAATTTCTACTAGAGATCCTGAAGATCAAAGTGTTACTATTACATTTCCTATCATTAGAGATGATAGTACTCCTACTGGATATACTATTGACTATGATCATAATGATGGTGGAGAAGAACTCAACAATACTCAGAAAAAAGATATTTTGATTGCAGCGAGATTAATTGAAAAGTATGCGATGGAAGAATTAGCAGCTTGCTATGAAGATAATACTTCTAGTGAAAATCAAAAAGCATTCGGAGTTGCTATGAAAAGAATGAATAAAGAAAAAAGAAAAATTTTAAATGATGAAAGAAAGGAAAAGAATAGTGAATTGTAATGTAAAGAATTATAGGTCCTTAGATAGGGTTCCTGGTACTATTTATTATTTTAGATCCAATAATTGGATTGAAGCTTCTCATGATTTTCTCTATTTAATAGAAAGATATAGAGATACTAGAACTATGAAAAATACTAAGGTAGATCCAAAGATTTTTGCTATTCCGACTTATAATCATCCTTATATGCATGAAGATGGAGAGTATGATTATATGAAGAAAATAATTCATATCTCTGAACGTGGGACTGAGATTATCTCAGAGACTGCATATGATAAAGATTCTGCATATTTTATGAATTATCGTGATGAATATCCTTATCATGAGAAAATCGATATGAGTGCTTCTCTGCATTTTAATGGAAGTCCTGTAATTGTGGATAATATTGATAAGGTGATCCATATTCCTGGAACTGTATATATTACAGAAAATGGATATGCTTCTTATGATCTTCAAGATGCTATTAACCATTTAAAACCATATAGAGATGATAAAGATCAATATAAGCATCTTACAGTTTATGGATTTAACTTTTTCAATATTTCTATGAAATATTCTCAAGAAGAAATTAAGAAGATGAAGCCTCTTGATAGGGCTCATGAGTATATTAGAACTGCTCAGACTAGAAGGTTTGAATTGTCTCTTGATAGGACTCATATTTATAAAGAGTTTGGAGTAAGCAAATTCATGTCTGATTATTATGATATCGATATGGATCTTATTTATGGAAACTATCCTGAAGATGTAATGCATAAAATCAAAGATCAGTATAAAGATCTTGTAGATCAGGAGTTTAGAGATAATATATTTTATCTTTGTCCTTATAGTGAAAAAACTATTTATGCTGAACTTGGAATATCTCCTTGTACCATATCTTTAAATAGGCCTCATGATAGAAGAAGAAAAAGAGAGCTTCTGTATAGCAATTTTTATACTGATAAGATCCCTTATGCTTTCTTTGAACCTTGTGATCCTATTATCACTGTAGATGAGTTCCTTGAGAGTGATGAATTTAAACAGGTAGAAGGCGTTTGAATAAAAGAGGGCTTAATTGCCCTCTTTTATTTTTCGTAAAAGTTCCCTATGATACTTATATATTATAATCATGAAAGAAGGAGATAATATAATCTCCTACATAATATTTATGCCAGCGCCCAGGCATATAGGGCAGAAGAGGTTACAAATGAAGATCACTATTACTTTTGAAAAGAGCGAACTCGACAGCATGATTAAGTTTGGCACCAGTATTCCTGATGTTGAAGCTGACACCAACTTCAAGACCATGGAGCAGACTTGCAACGGTATGAGCACCAAGTGTACCTTCGATGATGAGAAGAACGGCGTCATCGAGATGGAGCTCGCGCCCAAGATCTTTAACAAGATCTGCGACTGGTACAGCGGTATCATCTCAAGCACGATTGATTTCGTCAAGGGATGCATTTCCATGGGCAAAGCTATCTTCTCTGGTCATGCGAAGTCTCTCCAGAGCATCTATGAAGAGATGGATCTCGACAACATGAAGATTGTTGTCGATGGCAAGGATCTTTCCAAGGATGCTGAAGAAGAGAGCAAGGATACTGAGTCCGCTCTCAAGAACTTCGAGAACAAGATCAACGAGATCTTCTCTGAGTAAGTAAAAGAAATAAAGGGAAGTAATCTTCCCTTTATTTTTTAATATTTTAGGAGGTATTGCAAAATGACACTAAATTTACACTTCACAAACAAGGACCAAGTAGAGGAATTCATGATGTATGTAAATGGGATCTATAAGTTTGTAGATCTCGACAGAGAGCATATTCCTGGAGTAATCACTGTTACTGATCCTGAGACAGTAGAAATTTATGTAACTGATGCTTTCTTCAGATATTCTGTATGCTTCCTTTATGAATTACTTATGCTCAATGTAAATAAGTCTGATTCTTCTAAGGCTAGAATGGAAAACCTAGCTAAGAAGTTCAGACATGGTTGTGAAGAATATCTAATGAATAATATTCTTCTCGAATGAATAAAGGGGTCTTAATGACCCCTTTATTTTATTTTTTATTTTATAACCTTAAAACCTTCAATTAACCGGTTTAAGAATACATTAAACCAAAATTATATTTGGAGGATTGACCTTTATGTATAGCAACAATAATCGTCGCAATAATGGTTATAATAACCGCGATAATCGTGATCATGAGCCGAAGAAGGATTGGCGTCGTCGTACTACCCATCAGGCTAATGGTCTGCCTAAGAATCTTCATGCAGAGCTTGAAGTTTCTTGCTACGGCATGACTCTTGATGGCAAGGATTATGATGGTACTTCTTTCATCGATCTTATGGAAGATCTTCAGAATAATGATACATTCTCCAAGATCTCTATTCCTATCTATATTCGTATTCCCATGGCTGATAAGCCTGGCAAGTTTAAGCATATCGTTGTTGGATTCCTGAAGGAGTTCAATACTGAGACTGGTATGGCTGTCTGCACTATCTATGCACGCAGCACTAAGCTTTATGGCGAAGTTGAGGATCCCATTATCCTTCCTCGCGTTGCTATTAAGGATGGTAAGTGCTCCTGCATCATCGGACTCGATGCTATTGCTCGTTCCGAGATCAAGAAGTAAAAAACTCTTTAGAGAGGGCTGTAAATCGGCCCTCTCTAATTCAATTTCAATTAGATATTATTTTATTGTAAACCCTATAGTAACGTTATAAGGAGTGATTAAGTAAAATGGCTGAAACTATTTTAACTCGTTCTTCGAATGAGCAATTCAAAGATGACTATACAAGATATGCACTCTATACTACGTATAAACGTGTTCTCTCTGATATGCGTGATGGACTGAAACCGGTCCAGCGCCGTATCCTTTACACCATGTTTAAAAACACTGGTGCTGTAAATCACACTGTAAAATCCGCAGCAGTTATCGGTGATGTAATGAAATACTATCACCCTCATGGTGACGCTGGTATATATAGTGCTGTTAAGCCTATGGTTAACTGGTTTGAATCCAAGGTTCCTATCTTGGATTCACAAGGTTCCTTTGGCAACCTTCAGGGAGATCCTGCATCTGCTGCACGATATACTGAAGTGAAACTTTCTAAGTTTGCAATGGATTGTATTATTGGAGAGCTTGATAATACAGATAAGGTTGTAGACTGGGTTCCAAATTATTCTAATAGTACCTTTGAACCTGAGTTCCTTCCTTGTAAGATTCCGCTCTTACTTATTGAAGGCAGCTTGGGTATTGGCGTTGGATTAAGAGCCGATATTCCTTCTCATAATCTCAATGAAGTTATTGATGCTACTATTAATTTAATTCATGATCCGAATCAGAATGTGATTCTTATTCCAGATCATTGTATGCCTTGCTATATCTATAATACTGATTGGGAAAAAATCTCTAAGACTGGCTTTGGTCATTATAAGATTCGTGGTATTATCGATATTGAAGATTATAAGAATAAGAAAGCTCTTGTAATCAAATCTGTTCCTGATCTTACATTCTTAGATACAATCAAGTACAAGCTTGAAGAACTTGTTGAAAAGAAAAAGATCATTCAGATTGAAAACATGTTTGATGAATGCTCTTCTGATAAGATGCGGTTTGTTATCGTACTTAAAAATGGAGCAGATCCCGAATATGTGCGTGAAGTTATTTATAAGAATACTAAAATGGAGCAGACTTTGAGAATTAACTTAGAAACTCTCTATGGTTATAATCCACTTCGTATGTCTTATAAATCTTATCTTCTTAGCTTTATTGATTTCAGAAAGAATACCAAGTTCAGACTCTATACTAATATTCTTCAGGACGTTCAGACTAAGATTCATGAACGGGAAGCATATATTAGAGTCCTTGAATCTGGTGAGATCGATAATATCATTAAGATGATTAAGAAACAGAAGACTGTTGATGATAACGAGCTTATTGCTTATCTTATGAAGAAGCTTAAGATTACTGACCTTCAAGCTAAGTATATTATCAATGCAGATCTTCGCAAGCTTTCTATTGGCTATATGAATAAGTATAAAGAGGAAGCCAAAAACTATGAAGCTCTCAGACAGAAGTATATGTCTATTCTTATGGATGAGAGACTCATTGAAGCTGAGATTGAGCAGGAATTGCTTGATATCAAAGCTAAGTATGGAAAGCCTCGTACTTGTAAGCTTATTACTGGTACAGACGATGATGTAAATATTCCTAGAGGAATGATGCAAATTGCTGTCACTGAGAAGAACTTCATTCGTAAGATTCCTGAAGGTACAGCAATTGGTAGCTTTAGGAATGATACTATTCGTACTTTAATTAGAATTGACAATATTGATAGTATGCTGATCTTTGATGAGCAGGGACGTGTATTTAAGCTTCCTGTACACAAGATTCCGTTTACTGATCGCAATTCTAATGGTGTCGATATTAGATTTATGATTAAGGGGCTTACTGCAAATATCAATTGCATTATCCCTGAGTCTGTTGTTAAAGAACTCTCTAAGAAGGGTTCTCATAATAATAAGCATTATCTGATTACAATCACTAGAAATGGATTGTATAAGAGAATGGATCTTGATGACTTCTGTACTGTTCCTCCTTCTGGTATTCTCTATGCCAAGCTTGAACAGGGAGATTTTATTAAGGATATTATTATTGCACATTCTAATTTCAATATCATCGTCTATTCTGATCGTAAGGCTGTATCTGTGAATGTAAATGATATTCCTTATTTGAAAAGAAATACTAAGGGTTCTAAATCCATCTATAATGCTGATGTAGTTGATGGACTCTGTGTTATTGACCAGACTAAGAGTGATATCATTGTAATTACTGATACTGGTAAGATCAATAGAATTCCTATTATGAGTCTTCCTATTGGACAGAATAAGAAGGGATTCAATGTAATTAAACTCGGAGCAAATGATAATATTAACAACATCGTGAGCGGTAATGATAGTAATATCATCTGTGTGAAAACTGTTAAGAATTATTATGAAATCCCTGTTTCTCAGTTAGCGATTGGTAGCTCTATTAGTGGAGGAGAAAAGCTCGTTCCTATGAAGGCTGACCAGATGATTCGTTGCTGGATTAAATAAAAAGAAAGAGGGAGATTAATTTCTCCCTCTTTTATTTTTTCATATGAGGATATAATTTATGAAACAAAAAATTCTATTCGTAGATATGGATGGAGTAATAAATCCAATGATCAATATACGAATTCAAAAAGAACAAGGAAATCCTACTAGTGCTAATTATATACTACTTCCTGGAGATAAGATTTATAAGCTTAGACAGATCTATGAGAGAACTGGTTGCATGCTTATTATGTCTTCTAGCTGGCGTATTGGTGCTTGTAAAGGATCTCCTTCTCCTGCATATATGAATGCTAATAACCAGCTTATGAGATATGGTATTAGATTCTCTGGATGGACTCCTTTGCATCCAGAACGTATCAGAGGAATTGAAATTAATTGGTATCTTGAAACATTTGAGAAACAATTTGGTTATAGACCGAATTATGTAATTCTTGATGATGAACGTCATGATATTATGGATTATGGACATAAGGGACACATGGTTCAGACTAATAGCATGATTGGTCTCCAAGATAACCATGTGAATATTGCTGTAAACTTACTTAATAAAGGAGTGTGATTTCAATGGCTAATATTGATATTGAAACCCATGAAATGTATAAGTATGACTCCGAGAAAAAGGCACAAGCAAAGAATTATAAGAAATATGTGGACGAACACATTGAAAATGTAAATAAAGCGTTTTCTGAGTTTGGCCCTGCTCTATGTAAGGCTCTTTCTATCGATCTGGGAAGGCTTAAAGAGATGATTGAGATTCATGACCAATCAAAATACTCTGAAGAAGAGTTTGAAGGATACAGAAAATACTTCTATCCAACACACTTAGAAGATAGTGAGAGTCTCAATAAATATGCCTTTGATTTGGCTTGGAATCATCATGTCAAGAATAACCCTCATCATCCTGAATTCTGGGTTAGACAAGATGAAGATACCGGAGAACTTATCCCTGAAGATATGCCTAATACTTTTATTGCAGAGATGCTTTTAGATTGGCAAGCTATGGGATACAAGTTTGGAGATAATGCTTATCAGTATTGGAATTCTGATAAGTGTAAGAAGTTCTTATCTACAGCAACTAGAGAAAAAGTAGAAAGTGTAATTTCTATCTTTAATAAATAAGAGAGTGAGATATATTCTCACTCTCTTTTAAATATATTGGTAATAAGCTATGAACCGTAAAAGTCATATTTGATAATCGTATATTATTACTATGAAAGAAGGAGATAATATAATCTCCTAAATAATATATAGAAATAGAAAGGGATTATAAAAATGAAAAAGTCTGAAATGAAACTTGTTTGCAAACTCTCTGAGCTGTTTGTATTTGCTGTTATCAGCATTCTCTGGGGCATGTATTTTGCTGGCTCCATCTGGTTCATCGCATTTCCTATCGCGGCTATAATTCTCGGCATGCCAGTCTACATTGCTGTCGATAAGCTCGAAAGAGCTTATGGCATCGGTCATCACTACAACTAAATTCTAAGGAGGAGAAAATAATGAATACCACTTACACTTCTACTGCTAAAAAGTTCAATAATGAACTTGACAAAATCATCAGCATAACTAAAGCCAAGCTGAGCATCCAGCTTGGAATCGTGATGGGCATCTATACACTCATCTATGTGATTGGTCTTTTGATTATGAAGACTGATTTCCATCCTGCCATCTTCTTCATCGGCCTTGTCATCTGTGGAGGAATTCGCTATAAACTTTCTACATATCGCTGGAGTTTGACAGTGCTTGAACAGTATGATACAATGATCAATGATGCAATTCCAAAAGCATTAGATGACATTGAGAATAACTTTAGAGATTATGATGATAAATCCAAGACATGTAAAGACATTGTAAGTTATTTCTATTCATTCACCGAATTAGGGAGACTTCATATCTCAGATCAACGCATTTCTAGCCTTGTAATGCTCTATTCTGAGATATTTACAGAGCTATGTACTATCCTTGAGAGGATAGAGCTTACGTATCCTGCATATCTCGGTAAAGATGAAGAACAGATGATCAACAGTATGCTTGCCTTCAAGGCTCATGAAAAGGCATTTGTGGAATTCATGGGCAATCTCGTAGCAGAGATTGAGAAAGAAGAATCCAATAAAGAATAAAGATTTATAGAGAGGGAGGAATATCCTCCCTCTCTTATCTTAAAATTGGCTTCATTTTTTGTTGTGAAACATAGAATTAAGAGGTGATAAGTATTATGAAAAATACCCATGCTATCAGAGATCTGGTATATCCTCTCGTCGATCAAGCTTTGACTAATACAAAAACTCACAATGCTTACAAGAAGTATGTAAATGACTTCTTTTCTAAGAGAGATACAGAAGTGTATGATGCACTTCCTTGTTCTAGAATTGCTTGTAGTGAAGATGAAATGGATTTGCTGTTTGCTGCTCTGAATATCGATAAGAAGTTTGTCACTGATGCTATTGCTCAGACCTACTATGGTCCTATGACTAACTTCAATCCTAGAGCAGCTAAGCATGAATTCACTGTAACTCAGCTTTGTGTTATCCGCTGGATGGTTTTAAATGGTGATAATAAGGAAAGAGACCTTTCTATGCTTCTATTGGCATTCTCTGGAAAGTTCTATCCTTCTCGTCACTATAACCAGTGGAAAGTCTGTCTTCCTGCAAGACATGTCATGGAATATGTGGTCAATAATAAACTCTCTCAGAAATATGATCTTGCTTCTGAAGGATCTGTTATGGGAGCAGTTAAATCTGTGGGAACTACCTGGCTTAATACTTATAAAACTAAGTTTAAGAACTTCAGTGATGAAGACTGCGTGTATCTTATCCAGCAGCTTCATAGCAGAATTGGTAGCTTCTTGAAGAATATTGCTGATGCATATTATAAGGCTTATTCTGATAAAGACATCTATATGACTTATTCTTCTGATTCTTTTGAAGAAGATAATTTCCATATGGCAGATAATGATACTCTTAAAGTAGAGAAACTAACAGAATCTGTTATGGCTTCTATTACTTCTAATGGAGTAGATTATAAAATCTGTAGAGCTTGCTCTGATGAGAATATTACTCCTGGTGAAGCTAAAGCAGTTATTGAATCTATCATTATGGAACCAGAAAATATTCTCATTATTAAAGAGCTTATCTCTTTAATCATATCTACCTACTTTATGACTACTGATGATAAGAATGTAACTGATATTTCTTTCATCAGTTACACAGTAGCTCCTAAGCCCAATACCAAACAGAAAGAAATTCTTAGAGAAAAAGAAATCATTGAGAATTTCCTTTGTGAATCTGGTACAGCTTATCTGAGAAGACGTTCTAGAGTGTCTACTAGAAATTCTTATGAAAGATGTGTCAAAATGTATTTCGCTCTTGTGATTCATAATGTTGGTAGACGTAGATAAATACAAGCTAGAAATATAACCTAAAATAGATTGAAATTTTTATCGATTTTGAGGCTAAAAATGGCCATTTTTAGGGGTAGTGAAATCGCTCACTACCCCTTATAATTCGCCTTATTGCTGAGAATTTCTTTCGCGTATAGAGTAATACTACTAAGATCAGTATGATCTCGTAGGTTATAGTTGACTGTGAAGTCATACTTATATATTTGGGCTTTTTCAAAGCCCAAAGAGAGATAGTCAAATGACTATCTCTCAATAATGTAAGTATACGATAATTATATAATTTTTTCTCTATTAGAA